>CEQE01025371.1_pt1 | contig 24160 bp, 22 predicted proteins | sample 356201 | NCBI WGS metagenome assembly CEQE01 (sample SAMEA2619970, study PRJEB7988) | marine metagenome | biome: marine biome (ENVO:00000447); feature: mesopelagic zone (ENVO:00000213) & marine oxygen minimum zone (ENVO:01000065); material: "saline water (ENVO:00002010), including plankton...
AGGTAGGCGGAGGTCGCGGAACAACGTCTAAAGGACTGAATCCACTACTCGGCGCAACAATATCAGAATGATCAGCACCGCCATCGGGCTGAAGTCGAAGCCGCCAAAGCTGGGCAGGCTGCGGCGGATGGGTCCGAGGACCGGTTCGGTGATCTGAAACACAAAGGAGTTGATGGTGACAAGGACGGGATGGGGCCGGGCGCCGCTAAGGGGAGTTATGAAAGTTAGGATCACCCGGCCGAAGATGGCGATGGTGAATAGGGTTATTATCGCGTTGATCAGTCCGGCCAATATCTAACCTCTTTACCCCTGTCCCAGTTGTACGGATTTACGGTATGCCGCGTCCACGGCGCTGACGATGGCCGCGGGAACGCCCCGGTCTTCCAGCACTTTCAAAGCCTCTGCCGTGGTGCCACCCGGAGAGACCACCATATCTTTCAATTCCGCCGGGTGCATGCCGGTGTCCATGACCAGCTTGGTGCTGCCGAAAACGGTTTGCAGCGCCAGAGTGCGGGCCATGTTTCTGGGCATACCAACGTAAACCCCGGCGTCGATCAGGGCCTCGATGAACAAGAACACGTAGGCCGGCCCGCTGGCGCTGAGTGCGGTGGCCATGTCCATGTACTTCTCATCTGATACGTAGATCTCCTGCCCAATGGTTCCAAGGACAGACTTGGTCATCTCTCGTCGGGAGTCGTCTACGCCGTCAGAGCAAGTCCAAAGGGTCATGCCTTCGCCGATCTGAGCGGGGGTGTTGGGCATCACGCGGATGACTGACTGGTGGCCCAGCCCCGTGGCCAACGTTTCCATCTTGGCACCGGCAACTATGGAAAGAGCGGCCTGCTGAGGGCCTAGGTGGCCTTTCAACTGGCCCATGACCGAGCCCAGGTCCTGCGGTTTGACCGCGAAGACCACCAGGTCGGCATCTTTAGCTGTTTTGAGGTTGTCGGCGTCTGCAAGGACGTCGAATTCGTTAATCAGGTACTCGCGCCGCCCGGACACAGGCTCACCTACGCTGACGTCCTGAGGGGCCGCCACTTTGCCGGACAAGACGCCGTGGAGAATGGCTTCAGCCATCTTGCCTCCACCGATAAACGCCACTTTCATTTCTTTTTCCTAACGGGCGGTGGGTCTACGCCTAATTAAAACCACAGTCAGATGCCCGGCACCATTATATCACCGAAGCTGGGAGCCAAAGGCGTCGTACCGTGTCTGATGGCCTTGGGAAGCTCCTCAGAAATCAGCCAGGCCGTTGCCCTGGGCCAATGCCACCGCCAGACGGATGGACTCCAACATGCTCTCGTGGCTGGCTATCCCTTTGCCCGCGATGTCGAAGGCCGTGCCATGGTCGACGGATGTCCGCACGAAGGGGAGGCCCAGGTTGGCGGTGATGCTTTCTTCAAAGCCATAGACCTTAACCGGGATGTGTCCCTGGTCATGGTACATGCATAGCACCACGTCATATTGGCCCTGAATGGCCTGATGGAAAATGATGTCGGCCGGAATGGGTCCGATGGCATTTATGCCATCAGCTATCGCAGCCTCTACAGCCGGGGCGATCTCTGACGCTTCCTCGTCACCCATCAGGCCGCCGTCGCTTCCGTGGGGATTCAGGGCCGCCACAGCTACCCGAGGGTTCTTGAATCCGTAGGTCACGAAGCTCTCATGGGTAAGTTTCAGGTACTCAAGGATGCGGTCCTTCTTGACCAGATCGCAGGCCCGGCTTAGGGACCGGTGGGTACTCAGATGGACGACTCGCAGATTCTTGGCCATCAGCATGGTGGCGGCCAAAGTGCTCTTGGACAGTTCCTGCAGCAGTTCCATGTGGCCGATGGATTTGTAGCCAGCCAGACTGGCGGCTTCTTTGTTCAGGGGCGCCGTGGCTAGGGCATCAACCACGCCGGCCAGAGCAAGTTCTCCAGCCTTGGTCACCCACTCCATGGCCGCCTGGCCACAGGTGGGGCTGATCTCGCCTACGGTGATGTCTTCCGGGTTCAGGTTGTGGATGTCCACAACGTCGATCACGCCCGGCTCCAGTCCCGCCGCGGCAGGATCGCCCACCTCATTAATCTTTACCGGAGCTCCCGTGAGAGACACGGCCAGTTCCATGGCATAGACGTTGCCCACGACCAGCGGACGACAGGTGGCATAAACTTGGTGGTCGGCCATGGCCTTGACCACGACCTCCGGGCCGATGCCGCAGGGGTCACCCATGGTGATGGCTATGGCTGGTTTCTTTGCGGAAGTCATGACGTTTTCCTTCGGCCCCAATCATCGGGCACAGACCTCAGCTTAATGGGCTATCCGACGAATCTAGTTGGTTTTTGAATAGTTATGTAATCAAGAGGCCCAGACGGGCCGGAATTATAGCACGGGCAGGGTTTTATCCCCCTTGATTTGTATGGTATGGTTGGTTTTCTTCGAAAAAAGGGAACCGAGTACTTAGATAAATTGGTTGGTTCTCTTCAGATCAAACGGGCCCAAAAAAGAGCCCCCGGCATTGGCCGCCGGGGGCTCTGGGAAGGCAGCCAGGCTGGTACAAGAACCGCACCACCCATGAGACTCGATTAGCCACAGCAGCAGTCGGCCTCCACACAACCCACCCTGCACCAGCCAGGCCGCCCTTAATGTCCGTTTAAGGTCTCTCCCCTATACACTTCTTATCCAATACCCGCTTGCCCGGTATCTACTTGCGCTGGCCCTAAGCCGTTATTCGCACTTGTTCCAGCCGCACGCAACGCACTTCATGCATCCCTCTTCAAAGATGACAGGGGTATTGCACTCCGGACACTTGCGAGGGTTCAAGATCCCTTTGGCGTGGCCGTTCCCGTTTCCATTGGTTACGGTTTGGGGCGTGAACTTCAACTGGACTTCACTTGTGTGCTGTCCGGAATTGTCACGTCCATGGGAGCCGCCGGTGTGGCGTTCCAACGCCAGGGCCACCGCGTCAGGGCCGGAGCGCACCAGAGTGCCTTCGTCCCACGCCGGGCAACAAGTGATGCCCCGTAGTTGCTCGATGACCGTGGTCGGCTCGATACCCGAGCGCAATGCCAGGGACACTAGCCGGGAGATGGCTTCCAATTGGGCCGAGTCGCAGCCGCCGGCCTTGCCCAGGTTGCCAAATAACTCGAAGGGCGTGTCCGCCTCGTCGAAGTTGATGGTTACATACATGTTGCCGTGGCCGGTGCGCACTCGCTCGGTGACTCCGCGAATGGACTGGGGCCGTTTGCGGGGGGCCAGGATATCCTCGGCTTCGTCGGTCTCTGAAGCGCCGGTCCCGCCGGTGCTGAGCACCTGCCCGTCCTTGCTGCCGTCGCGGTAGACCGTGATGCCCTTGCAGCCCAGTTCGTAGGCCATCATATAGGCGCCGGCGATCTCTTCGACAGTTGCGTCATTCGGGAAGTTGATGGTCTTGGAGACCGAGTTGTCGATGTATTCCTGGACAGCGCCCTGCATCTTTACGTGCCAGTCGGGGGCAATGTCATGGGAGACCCGGAAAACGTCTTTGACCCAATCGGGGATGTCCATCTCTTCCAGGCTGCCGGTGCGGGCCAGGTCTTCCATCAATTCTTCGGAGTAGAAGCCTTCCTGACGGGCCACCGCCTCGAAGTAAGGGTTGCCTTCGACCAGCTTGGTGTTGTCCATGACGTTGCGCACATAGCTCAGGGCGAACAAAGGCTCTACGCCACTGGAGGCCCCAGCGATGATGCTGATGGTGCCGGTGGGCGCGATGGTGGTCGGCGCTGAGTTGCGCATGGGGTGCGAGTTGCCGTCCCGGTTGTAGATGCTGCCTTCCCAGGCAGGGAAGGAACCCCGTTTGACGGCCAGGTCCGTGGACGCCTGGTGGCTCCGCTCTTGGATGCGGCGCATCACCTGTCCGGTGAGCTCGAGGGCCTCGTCGGAGTCGTACCGGACGCCCATCTCTATAAGGAGGTCGGAAAGTCCCATGACGCCAAGGCCGATGCGCCGGGTCTTCTTGCTCATCTCCTCGATCTCAGGGATGGGGTAGTCGTTCATGTCAATGACGTTATCCAACAGATGAACGGCGATATCTACGGTTTCGTCCAACCGATCCCAGTTCATTACTGTGTCGCCGTCGGCGATGGTGACCATCCGGGCAACATTGATCGACGCCAGGTTGCAGGACTCGTGGGGCAGTAGGGGTTGCTCGCCGCACGGGTTGGTGCTTTCGATCTCACCCAACTGGGGGTTGGGGTTGTCCCGGTTGATCACGTCCAGGAATATCAGGCCTGGGTCGCCAGTCTTCCAGGCCATGTTGGTCAGCAGGTCAAACACTTCTCGGGCGTTGCGCTGGCCGGTGATCCGCCCGGTGCGCGGGTTAACCAGGTCATACTCTTGATCGGCCTTGACCCGCTCCATGAAGTCTTTGTTCACGGCAACAGATACATTGAAGTTACTCAGGTTCTTGCCGTCTTCCTTGGCCTTGATGAACTTCTCGACGTCGGGATGGTTGACGTTCAAGATGCCCATGTTGGCACCGCGGCGGGTCCCGCCCTGTTTCACCACGTCGGTGGCGGCGTCGAATGCCCTTATGAAGCTGACCGGGCCGCTGGCGATGCCGCCGGTGGAACCAACAACATCCCCCTCCGGTCGGAGACGGCTGAAAGAGAATCCAGTCCCGCCGCCGCTCTTGTGGATCAACGCGGTCTGCTTGACCTTGTCGAAGATGGACCCCAAATTATCGTCAATGGGCAGCACGAAACACGCCGATAGCTGCTGGAGTTCCCGTCCGGCATTCATTAACGTAGGGGAATTGGGCAGAAGTTCCAGACGCCGCATGGCCATGAAGAATTTGTCCTCGGTGGCTTTTCGCTCTGCCTCGGTGGCGCCGTAGTTCATGTCCGCTTCGGACAAATTCTTGGCCACTCGTCGGAACATGCCCACCAAGTCTTCCAGGATGTTGCCCTCACGGTCCTTGGAAAGATAACGCCTCTCCAACACCACGTTGGCGTTGGTGGTCAGCTCCGTGGCGCGTTCGTTGGTCTGCTGGGCTATACCAGCGGCTTCAAGAGCCGTCGCGATGCGTTGGCGTCTTTCCTGGATACTTAGGTTGGTCTCGGATTGCGTTCCTGGTCCTTGATGAGTGGCGGTCATTTCGATGTTCCTCTTTAATGTCAGAAGGAGATGGACAGTGGGTCGACCCCGCCCCAAAACTGAACTTTATTTGTAGCATCGGAGGTCGGGATTTTCGCCATCGGATTGTCAGTCCAGGCAGGGAATCGACAACTGGTTCCAGCGAAGGTGTCCCAGTGTTAAATACTGTCTACAACATACCACATATAGGGGTCTAGGTTATGTCACATACCACAACATGATGTGGTTTGTGTTTCCCGAACTACAAAACGTAGTAGGCGAATTCTACTTCCGGGTTTGGGGGAAGTCAATAGAATTTCGAGGAAAATGTAGGCCGAAAACATCAAAATCGGAGGGTTGGTTCCGGGGTTTTTGGGAACGGTATATGCGGGGAATTTGGAGGAAAATCAGCGGCTGAGTTATTTTAAAATTCGGGAGAAGGAGGGGGTAGATCGTCCATTTTCCAGTGGGTCTGGGGCCGGCGGGCGGTTGCCGCAAGGGCTTTTAATCAAAGGGGGGCGTCCCATAAATCGGGACGCCCCCAAATCATCACACTATCCTAAACACAACCCATAGATGTCCCGATCTATCGGAACCTCCCTGTATATAAGGAAGAGATTAAAGTCCGTATTCCTCGTCCTCGTCATCCGAGTTGCCGAGCCAACAGGTGGCCAGGCTCGCGCGGGTGGTCCGGTCAATCTCTTCTTGGATCTCCGCGATACGGCTTCCCGAAGCCATCTGGGCCGCGATCATAGCGCCCCTGGCGCCAACAGGGACTGACTCCGCCAACATCTCGTTCTCCAGGTCATGGACCTGGTTGTTCAGGGTCAATAGTCTGGTCAGGGCTGAATACTGTAAGCTTCTGTTCATCTCTGGGCCTCCTTGGGTGGAATGTTCGAATAGTGCTTCATAGTGTGTATCTATCCCTGATTAATCAGGCCCGGTTGAGAACTGCCGATCTCCCGGCCGTCCGTGTCCTTTTCTCCAGTGCCTTCCTTGCCTGAGGGCTTCCTTGGAGCGGGCCTCTGAGTTGGGTGGAACTGTGCTTCCGGTTCAACCGCCCGCCTGCGCTTTTTCTTGGGCAGGACCGGCGGCATGTCCAATAGGGGCAACTGTGCATCATCCCGCAGGTCCCGGACCGCCTCCTCGAAACTCTCTATGTCTTGGAAGGCTCGGTAGACGCTGGCGTAACGGATGTAAGCCACCCGATCCAGTTCGCGGAGCCTTTCCATCACCAAGGTGCCCAGCGTCGCGGTTGATACCTCCGCATTTCCTAGATGTTGTAATTCGGCCTCTATGTCCTCGACCATTTTGTCCACCGTCCGAGAGGCCACCGGTCTCTTGGTGCAGGCTTTCCTGATCCCTGATATAAGTTTTTCACGGTTGAACTCCTCTCTCCGGTTGTCTTGTTTGGACACCATCAGAGGAGCGGCTTGGACTCTTTCGTAGGTTGTGAACCGTAGTTCGCAGCGCTGGCACTCACGCCGTCGCCGGATCCCGCTCTCCACCACCCGGGAGTCGGTGACTTTGGAATGGGGGTGGCCGCAAAATGGGCAGTGCATTCTTTGGTTGCTTTTTTATACTTTCTTTAAATTCGTTTTAAATACTAGATATAGTGTTATTGTTAACTAAACCTACTATCTATAGTGCCTTGAGTGTAAATACCGATAATTAACTTGTCAATCCCCATCGTTATTCGTAACATGCCTGCCGTTTGGTGCTCCACGAGGATTCAAAACACAGAAAAAGACCGCTCTCCTTAATCGGAGAGCGGTCGAAAGATGATTCCCGGCGCCTGATTGGGTGCTGTATATAAAGGAAAGTAGTGCGTTTAGGCTTCCGAGAACATTACTCTGTTTTTGATGGGCTCCCGGCCCGGTGCGACACCACCACTGATGTAGCGGTTCCGTCTTTCTACCTTAGCATGTCCGGTGATTCCGGGAGCCTTTGAGTTACGGACGGATTTTAGCGGAAAAAGCCCCGGTTTTTGTTACCGGACTGCCGCCGCAGGAAGCTCGGCACATCCAGTTCTTCTTCCGTTTGCGGGACGACGTCTTGGAGCAACCGTTCCAGTTCGTCCTCACGTAGCTGCTGGTTCTCGGCCATGACCGGGAACGACGCGGCAACCATGGTGATCTTGACTTCATCGTCCAGCTTGGCATCCCGGCAGGTGCCGAAGATGATGTTGGCGTCGGGGTCGGACATGTCTTGGATCACCTTTGCGGCGTCCTGGACTTCCTGAAGGGTCAGGGTCGGTCCGCCGGAGATGACGAAGAGAATTCGCTTGGCTCCGTCCATGGAGATATCCAAGAGGGGGCTCTTGGTCGCCTGGCGCGCCGCATCCACTGCCCGGTTCTCGCCCTTGCCCCGGCCGATGGCCAACCAGGCTGGACCGGCGTTGTTCAAGATGGTGCGGACATCAGCGAAGTCAACGTTGATCTCGCCGGGGACGGTCACCACCTCAGCGATCGCTTGGATGCCTTGTTGTAGAACCGAGTCGGCCATCTTCAGAGCGTCTTCCCAGGTGTAGGTCTGCTCACCCTGGGAGTTTAGCTGCAGCAGCCGGTCGTTATCGATCACGATCAAGGTATCAACCTGGTCTTTCAGCCGGGCAATGCCCTCTTCAGCATTCTTCTTCCGCATATTGGCTTCGAAGGAGAAGGGGCGGCTCACCACGGCCACGGTCAAAGCGCCTGACTCTTTGGCGATCTGAGCGATCACCGGAGCGGCGCCGGTGCCGGTCCCGCCACCCATGCCCACGGCCAAGAAGACCATGTCTGCGCCTTCAAGCGCTTTCTCGATGTCGTGGCGGCTCTCTTCGGCTGCTTGCCGTCCCAGGTCGGGATTGGCACCAGAACCCAGGCCTCTGGTCAGGTTCTGGCCGATAGCCAGGCGGTGAGAAACGTCACAGCGGAACAGGTGCTGGGCGTCGGTATTCACGCTGAAATACTCAACCACGGGCAGTTTGTCTTTGAACATGCGGCTTACGGCGTTACCACCGCCGCCGCCGATCCCCATAACTTTGATATTGGGGGAGCCTGCGTTGATCTCCTGAACCATATCAAAGACATTCCCTGCGTCTTTGGCGGGCTCCCAGGCTGCCGAATTGTCTTGTACCATTCTAGGTCCTCCCATCTTCACATTTGATTAGTGTATGGAGCCTCTGACGGGCCCCTTTTGGCCATTTGGCCGATCTTACTGGGCCTATATCCGGGCGATTCCCGGAGCGCCGGCGCAAGTATTAGGCGACGGCGACTAATATGGCGCTACCTCGTTGCGGTTGCTTTTTTCCTGCCCAACCCCCATCGCCAAGATTTGCTACCCATTATCGATCGGCCTCCATTCAAGGAAGACCGTGTTTCGCCCTGGTGTTTTATTCCCCAGAGGAGCAGCCCAACAGCGGCCGAGAAGGCCGGTTTTCTGAGCTGTGCCGGCAGACCAGCGATACCCTCCGGATAAGCTATTCGGACTGATCCCCCCAGGGTTTTCTGGACCAGGTCCGCCAGCCCGGTCATCTCGGACCCTCCTCCGGTCAGCACCAGACCACCGGTGGGGAGTTCTCTGAGTCCGGACTGTCTCACTTTCAATACGATCAACTTTATAAGTTCCAACATCCTGTCATGCAGCGGCGAGCACAAGATGCGACGTGACAGGGAATGCTTGGGCTGTCCCTGGAAACTGGGAATCACGACTTCTTCTTCGGCCGCGACCAACTCGGGCATCACGCTGCCCCATTTGATTTTCATCTCTTCGGTCATATATAGCGGCGTTTTCAGGGCTACGGAGAGGTCCCGCGTCAGCTGACTTCCACCCAGCGGGATCACTGCCGAGTACCAGGGCTGGCCCTGACGATATATGACGATGTCAGTGGTCCCGCCGCCGATATCGACCAACACAACTCCCATCTCCCGTTCGTCTCCGCTCAGGGTCGCTTCGGCGGATGCCAGAGAATGGAGCACCATCTGCTTCACGGTTGCTTTGTTGGCCTCGATCACCTTGGTGGTGTTCTTCAGGGCCACAGACTCGCCCATTACCACGTGGGCTTCCACTTCAACCAAGTTGCCGTGCAGGCCTACCGGATTGCGGATGCCTGACATGCCATCGACGTGATAGCCGATGGGAATCACGTGCAGGACTTCTTGGTTCGGGCCTACGTCAGGGAAGGATCCCCGCAGCAAACGGTCTAGCAATTTGCCGGAGATGTCGCCCACGTCATCGGGGTTGTCCACCACTTCTTTGGTGTTCAGTGAACTCAGGTGAGTCCCGGTGACACTGGTATACACACCGGAGGGCGCACCGTTCCCGACATACCGCTGGGCCTCTTCCATGGCGGCTCGGACCGTCTCTTGGACTTCTTCGATGTTCTCGATCCGGCCCCTCTGCATACCCTGGGAGGTTACAACTCCAGTGCCCAGCACCTTGAGTTCTCCCTCGGTACCCACACGGGCCATGATGGAGGTAACTTTATCAGTGCCGATGTCGACCGCTGTATAAAACGTGTCTCTTGCCAACCTGTCACCTTCCTTATTCTTGCCGTTTGACCGACGGGCTAGGTCCGCTTGATCACCCGCAATATTCCTGTTTGATAGCCGGACTAGATCCGCTCGACCACCCGCAGTTTGGCGCTGCGGCTTCGCGGGTTGGATTGGACTTCTTCGTCGGACGGTTTGATTACCCGTCGGTTGATGATCCTGATACGGGGCGTCTGACCGCAGACACATACCGGCAAACGGGGAGGGCAGACGCAAGTGGCTGCCTCGCTGTTGAAAAACGATTTGATAATCCGGTCTTCCAGGCTGTGATAACTGATCACTGCCAATCGGCCTTCGACAGCCAGCAGGCCGATTGCAGCGTCAAGTCCGCGCTCCACATTGGAGAGCTCATCGTTGACTTCGATGCGCAGTGCTTGAAACGTCTTGGTGGCCGGATTGACCCTTTGGCCGGGTTGACGCCCCAAGAGCCCACCTACTATGGAAGCCAAATGGCCGGTGGTCGTCACCGGCCGCTCTTTGATGATGGCTCTGGCGATGCTCATGCCCTGAGGTTCTTCCCCGTAGCGCCGGATCAACTGACCTAGTTCTCGTTCGTCGTAAGTGTTTACTATCTCTTCGGCGGTCAGGTCTCCATCTGGGTCGTATCGCATATCCAGCAGTTCGTCGGTCTGGAAACTCAGTCCGTAGCCGAGGGTTTCCACTTGGCGGGAAGAGAACCCCAGGTCCAACAAGATGCCGTTGACCTCACAGATCTTCTGTTCCGCTGCTAGTTCAACCATGTCGGCGTAGTTGCCCGGAGCGGGCATAAACCGGCCGGCGAACTCTGCCAACCTGGACTGGGCGGTCTGTAAGGAGCGGGAGTCCCAGTCGATTCCCAGCACGGCTTTCACCTGTGGGTCGGCTTGGAGTATGGCCTGGGCATGGCCTCCTTCTCCGGTGGTGCCATCCACATAGACTCCGCCCTCTTGCAGCATCAACCGATGGACTGTCTCCATCAGAAGGACCGGCTGGTGAGAGATCGGTAGGTCTCTATCGGATGTATGACCAGTTTCGTCCATAAACTCCGTTAGCCAAGAGCTTGGTCGCTCTTGGGACAATTCCTCTGGTCTTGTCAGGGTTGCTTGTGCCACCGGCGCTCCCGTCCGCCCCATTTATCGAGGCGGTCACATCACTTCTTTCTGGCAACATCCACATCAGTAAATCCGGCCGAAATGCGCTTGAATCCATGGAGTTGACCCGTAGACCCCGCCGCCCGGCTACCGTTTAGCCGATGCGATTGCAACTGACAGTACCAACTTGTAAACATAACCGTCAATAAAATTTGGTGTGAGTTTTAATCTAATTTTAATTTTATGTCATTTTTGGTCAAAATCTAAGAACAAGCCAAGGGACCACGCCCGGCCCAAGGCAGTTGACGGGCCTGACCCCGGCCCTGCCGGGCCATGAGATTCGGCGTCCGTTTTGTACGCTGATTATGGAGAGTGCCAAAAGGAAGGTATGTTATAATCGTGTCTACCCGAACACACCAAAAGGCCACCGCTGCGCCCGGCATTTGATCTCTAGATCAACCACTCGAATCTGATGGCCGTTTCACACCCGGCCAAGGCATATTACGGAGAGGAAAGGCGTTGAACGTCACTAAGGACTCGGTCACAACCACAGAGGTCACCCTAACCATATCCATGGATGCCGACGACGAGGAACCCTTTCTCAACCGGTCGTATAGAAGAGTCGCCAGCCGCGTCCGCATCCCCGGGTTTCGCCCCGGCAAAGCCCCCCGGGCGGTTGTTGAGAGCCACATGGGCCGGGAAGCTCTGGTCCACGAAGCGCTTGAATTCATGATTCCCGAGTCTTTGGACCAGGTGTTGAAGGACGAAGACATCCAGGCTTTCATGGAACCCCAGTTGGAAGTTATCGACATGGCCCCCGTGTCGTTCAAAGCCGTGGTACCCCTTGAGCCAGTGGTGGAGCTGGGCGAGTTCCAGGCCATCCGCCTGGAGCGGGAAACGGTTGAAGTCACCGGCGACCAGGTGGACCACGTGCTGGAAGACCTGCGGTTCGAGTCGGCACCCTGGGAACCGGTGAAACGCCCGCTGGCCTTTGGCGACCTGGTTACTATGAACGTCAAAGGATCCATCGAGGGCGAAGAAGTCATCGATGACAACGGCATCGATTACATCCCCGCCATGGACAACAACATGCCCTTCCCCGGCTTCTCCGTTTATCTGGAGGGCATGGCCGAAGAACAGAACAAGGAATTCACGCTGTCCGTTCCCGACGATTACCCCCAGGAGAACTACGCCGGCAAAGAGTGCAGGTTCAACGTAGAAGTTCTGGCCATTAAAGAGAAAAATCTGCCAGAGCTGGACGACGAATTCGCCAAGGGCGTCCGCGATGGTTACGAGAGTTTGGAAGCCCTCACCGACTTCGTGCGGCAGCGTCTCATCGACGAAGCTGAGGTGAATGAAACCCGGCGTCTGGAGGCGTCCAGCCTCGAAGAGCTCAAAAAGCTGGCCAAAATCGAGGCCTCAGTACTGGTCTATCAACGTGAATTGGATTTAATGTACGAGGAGCGCGAAAGGTCCCTGCGCAACCAGCAGATAGACATGGAGCTCTACCTTAGTTATTCAGGCCAGACTGAGGATGAACTTAGGGAGCAGATGAAGCCTCAGGCCGAAGAGCGGCTGAACACAATGCTGGTGCTGCGAAAGCTGGCCGATCTGGAGAATATCGAAATCTCCGACGAAGACGTAGAAGGCGAGATCACCAACTTGATATCGTCCACCGCAGGCGAATCAGAAACGGCTATGAGGCAGGCACTGAATACGGAGAACGCCAAAGAGTCGGTCCGATCATCCCTGATGAACCGGAAGATAATGGCCCGGTTGGTGGAGATTACCCAGGGTGGGGAATCCGCCGCCACAGCCATCGCTGAACCTGAAGAAACAAATCAAGAAACCGAACCGGAAGAGGAATCTTCACCGGCCGAATAAGCAACAGAATAAGGAGCACACGTCGATGCAAGACCTTCCCAACGCCAACGGACTATTCGTACCACAATCAATCGTGCCTATGGTCATCGAGACCAGCCCAAGGGGCGAACGGGCATTCGATATATATTCCCTTCTACTGAAAGAGCGGATCATATTCCTGGGAACGCCCATCAATGACCAGGTGGCAAACCTGATCATCGCCCAACTCCTATTCCTTGAAAGGGAAGACCCGGACAAGGGCATCAACCTCTACATCAACAGCCCCGGCGGCGTAATAAGCGCCGGCTTGGCGATCTACGACACCATGCACCTGATTAAGTCGGAAGTCTCGACGATCTGCATCGGCATGGCGGCCAGCATGGCCACCATCCTTCTCTCGGGCGGGGAAAAGGGCAAGCGCTACGTGCTGCCCAATTCTACGGTCCACATGCATCAACCCATGGGCGGCGCTCAGGGTCAGGCTACAGACATCGAGATCGCGGCCCGGGAGATCATCCGGCTGCAGGACAAGATCCGCACAATGCTGTCGGAGAACACCGGTCAGACCTACGACAAGATCGCCCGGGACACCGACCGCGACTACTACCTCACTGCCGAGCAGGCGGTTGAGTATTCTTTGGTTGACGAAATTCTTGGTTCAGCGGGGATCGAAGAAAAAGATTCCTAAACGGCAAACAACAAAATGGATCTGTGTAGGGTTTGAGGGGTGAGTGTGGCAAACGGAAGAAGTGGGACCAGGCTTTCGCGGTGTTCATTCTGTGAGAAACCCCAGCCTCGTTCGGACATGGTGATTGCCGGCGAAGGCAAGGCGGCGGTCTGCTACGACTGCATCCGGGTGCTTGGCCAAGTGGTGGAAGAGGAGACTCCTCCGCCGCCCAAAAAGTTCGAACCGGCCAAACCGCTGGCCCCGCGAGAGATCTATTCCAACCTGGACATCTACGTGGTTGGCCAGGAGAAAGCGAAAAAGGCCCTCAGCGTAGCGGTCTACAATCACTTTAAGCGCATCTGGAATGGGCACCAACGCAGCGGTTCCGATGTCGAACTCCAGAAGACCAACATCTTACTCGTTGGCCCCACCGGCTGCGGCAAGACCCTCTTGGCCGAAACCTTGGCCCGCACCCTGGACGTCCCCTTTGCAGTGTGTGACGCCACATCCCTAACTGAGTCCGGGTACGTTGGCGAGGATGTCGAGAATATCCTCCTCAGGCTGATCCAGGCGGCAGACTGGGATGTGAACCGCGCCGAGCATGGCATTATCTACATCGACGAATTGGATAAAATCGCGCGGAAAGAGGGCCTGAACCGGTCCATCACCCGCGACGTTTCTGGCGAGGGCGTTCAGCAAGAGTTGCTGAAGATAGTTGAGGGCTGCGTCGCAAACGTGCCACCCCAGGGCGGCCGCAAACATCCCCACCAGGAATTCCTCCAGATCGACACCCGTCACATCCTGTTCATCTGCGGCGGCGCGTTCGATGGCCTGGAAGAGATCGTCGCCAATCGGCTTGGGGCCGGATCATCCCAAATGGGGTTCTTGGCCGGCGGACGAGACGGCGTGGAACTGGACGGAAGCGCGCTGACCCAGGTGATCCCCGAAGACCTTCTAGGGTATGGCTTCATCCCTGAGATGGTGGGAAGGCTGCCGGTGACCGTGGGCCTGAAATCTCTCGACAAAGATTCGTTGATCCGGGTGCTCACGGAGCCTAAGAACGCCATCGTGAAACAGTATCAACATCTGTTCAAGATGGACGACGTTGAATTGGAATTCACCGCAAAGGCCTTAGAAGCAGCGGCAGAACGAGCGTTAGAGCACCAGACCGGCGCACGCTGTTTGCGGTACGTCATCGAAGACACACTTTTGGACGTGATGTACGACCTGCCGTCTTTGGACGAAGTTGTCCGCTGCGTAGTGGACCGTGATGCGATCGAAGGAAATGCTGCTCCTAGCATGTTCGCCGAGGACGGACGGGAGATCGAACTTCCGCCCCATCCGATAAAGAAGTCGGCTTAGCCTTCTTTCTTAGCCGGGTCTTCAATCAGAGTTTCGGCTATCGCTTGGGCGATTTGACGGTCCAGACAGAGTCCATTGGGCATAGAGGCGGATAATGGCGCCCCCGACGCGTCCAGTACTTGTCCCCCAGAGACTTTGATCTCTCCTTGGCTAACCGCTCGCAAGGTCTCGAACAATAGATACGGCTCCCTGCGATATTGTTCCCTACGGATGGCCTGGAAGAGGGCGAAGTCTTCCCCCTCAGTTTTCTTGATCACTTCCAGATCTTGCCCCTTCAGCGATTCCCAATGCCGGTCGAATCCGGGCCCGGTGATGGGCACCGACACATGGGAAACAACGGGGCCCCGGTCCACTTCTTCGGTGGCCAGATGGACCATGGCGCCCGTCTTGGCAGCCCGAGTTTCAATCAACTTCCAGACAACTTCCCGCCAGGTGCCGATAGGTCCGTCGGGGAGGGCTGGGTGAAGGTTTAGCAAAGGGTACTGGCGGCACATCTTGCCGCCGACGATCAACATGTACCCTGCCAGCACGCAGATGTCGGCGTCCCAGCCAGTCAGCTTATCCATGACCTGCTGGTCGAACTCCTCTCGGTGTGCGGAGAAGCGGTCGCCAATCTCTTTGCGAAACTCAGCCGAGGAATGGGTGACTAGAGGGATGCCGAAGCCATCGACCAGGCTGAAATACTCGTCTGAGCCCTCGGCTTCTCCCCGCTCCCGATTGCTGAAAGCGAAGCTGATGCGGGCGTCGGCGCCGGTCTCGATCAGGCGCTGTTGTACGAAGTTAAGAAGTCCCTGCGAACCTTCTCCGCGGCCTGTGGAGAACCATCCGATATTCAACATCCTTAGGTCGACACCTTCCACAACACTATCATCGATCCGTTGTCCTTGAATTACTCGTCCGGCTAATCTTCTTCTTCCGGATCGTCGTCCAAGTCGTCGAATCCGGTCTGAGCTCCGACAGCCCGGTACGACTCTTTCAATTCGGTGATCTTCTGCTCGGCGTTATCCAGAAGCTCGTTGCAGAACTGGACCAGCTTCATGCCTTCCTCGAATCGGGAGGTCGCCTCGGCCAGAGTCAGCCCACCGGTCTCCAGTTGCTCGGCCATCTCGTTCAGCCGAAGAAAAGAGCCCTCGAAGCTGACTTCTTCAGTGTCTTTTTTTTCAGCACCGTTTTGGGGCGAGGAATTCTTGGGTTTAGCCATGGTCTAGTCTCCTGGTGAGCGGTTCATCCGAGACATTTTCCCAGCGGCACAAGCATGCCAGCATGAAGCGGAATTCGCAAGGGGCCAGTGTTACAAAAGAGGGGTCATTCCAGCGTTTTGGCCCGACTTGGACTTAGCCTTCGGTTTCGATTTCTGGGCAGCCGCACTAGGGGACTTTACAACCTTGCCCTGAGCGCATTGGCCGGCCACCACCGGTATCGAACCGTCAGCCACGGTGATCTCCAGTGAGTCGCCTTGCGAGACCTGCTTGACGCTGGACACAACTTGCCCGGTGTCGGGCAATTGGACGATGGAGAAGCCGCGGCCCAGAGTAGCCTGCGGGTCCAAAGCCCTCAGGCGCAGACCCAAGCTCTCAACCTGCATCTTGCTATCCGAGAGCAGCCTGGACGATGCCGATTGCACGACACGCCCAACGTCATCAACCCTGCGGCGTATGGTCTGGGTGTCTGGCAGGCCCTGTTCCATGCGGCGCATCACTGCCGTCAGGTCAGAGCGCCGCCGCGAGTCCTGGTCAATCAACAACCGGAACATCATGGCCGCAGCAGCTTCCAGGTTCCGCCGTAGCACATAGATGTCTGGCGCCACCAACTCTGCCGCGGCGGAGGGTGTGGGCGCGCGCACGTCAGCAACATAGTCGGAGATGGTTTCGTCTGTCTCATGACCAACTGCGCTGACCACCGGTGTTTTGCAGGCGTAGATCGCCCGGGCGACAACCTCTTCATTGAAGGGCCACAGGTCTTCCATGGACCCACCGCCGCGCCCGATGATTATCACATTGCAGCCACCTTCACGGTCCAGCAATTCCAGTGCCGCGGCTATCTTTAGAGCGGCTTCAGGACCTTGGACCATGGTGGGAGAAAGCACCAACTCCGCCAGGGGATAACGGCGTTCAAGGACGTTCTGGATATCGTGGAAGACCGCTCCGGTTGGCGAAGTCACCACTCCCACTTTGTTGGGGAACCGTGGGAGTTGGCGTTTGCGGCTGGTCTCGAACAACCCTTCCGCGGCCAGCTTCTGTTTCAGCCGTTCCAACTCTAAGGCCAGCTCCCCGACGCCTTCGGCCATGGCCAGGTCCACCATGAAGTCGGTGGTGCCTCCCCTGGTGTAGAAAGTGATCTTGCCGTGGGCCGAGACGGAATCGCCTTCAGAAAGAAGTTCCGCGCCCTTCATTCCCCGGAACATGACGCAACGCAGCAGGCTTTCCCGGTCTTTTAGGCTGAAATAGGTGTGCCCAGCGGAGGAAGCCCTGAGGCCGGATACCTCACCGACGACCCAAAGGTCCATCAGCAGAGGGTCGGACTCCAGCGACTCCTTGATGTGGGAAGAAACTTGGCTGACGGTATAGACAGCCACGGTCTAGCTCACGCGCTCGGTGTACTCTCCGGTGCGGGTATCCACCCGGATTATCGTACCGGGAGTGATGAACATAGGAACGTTTACGCGGAGTCCAGTCTCAAGTGTGGCAGGTTTGTTGCCGCCCTGAGCGGTGTCTCCCCGGAAGACCGGCGGGGTGTCGGTGACCTCGAGTTCAACGTGGGTCGGCATCTTTACGCTGATTGGCGCGCCGTTGTACAAGATTATGTCCACCATCGCCTGTTCTTTGAGGTACTCCAGGTTATCCCCTAGGACCTCCTTCGTCAGGTCGTATTGGTCGAAGGTCTCCTGGTCCATGAAGAAGTAAAAAGTGCCGTCGGTGTAGAGGTACTGGGTGGGCCGAGTGTCCACATCGGCCTGTGTAAACCCGGTGCTATACTGCTGAAATGTCCGTTCCACCACCGCCCCGCTCAACAGGTTGCGCATCTTGATGCGGGTAACCGGTGCCCTCTGCTGCATCTTGTGGCGCTGGTAGTCCATGATCTCCCATGGCTGGCCGTCCAATTCGATGACGAGCCCGCGGCTGAGATCACTGAAATTTATACTCATCTAAGAGTCCTCCGGGTATGTGGTGAAGGCCGGTCTTCGGACGTCGCAGATAGACGATAAACGATGCCCGGCAGTATCGAATAAGAGTGTAACACTACTCCGGGCGCAAACGCCGGCACAAAGGGTAGCCGGCCAGTATTACTTGTTGGCTTTGCTCAACGGCACCGCGCCGTCTTCGCGAAGTATCACGATGTCTTCGATGCGAATGCCGCCCCAGCCGCTCAGGTAGATGCCGGGCTCCACGGTGAATACAGTGTTCAACTCCAGGACATCCGGGGAGCGTGGGCCGACCCTGGGGTTCTCGTGAATCTCCAGACCCACGCCGTGACCCAGGCTATGGCCAAAGTTGTCGCCGTAGCCGGCATCGGCAATCACGTTCCGGGACAGGTTGTCGGTTTCTTCGCCGGTCATCCCCACCTTGACGGTGTTGATGGCGGTGAGCTGTGCGCCTAATACCGTGTCGTAGATCTTGTTGAAAGTCTCGTCCGGCTCGCCGACCGCGATAGACCGGGACAGGTCAGAGCAGTAACCTCCGACTTTGGCGCCCATGTCGATCACGATGGGGTCGCTTTGTTTGATCACGTAGTCGGTTGGTTGATGGTGCGCCATGGCCCCATTTGGACCGGCGGCGACGATGGTGTCGAAGCTGATGGCGTCGGCCCCGAAATCACGCATGGCCATCTCCATCTTCCAGGCCACTTCGCGTTCGGTCATGCCTGGTATGATAGCAGGGCAAACCTGGTCCATAGCCCTGTCAGCCGCGTCGATCGCCAACTGCAACATTGAGAGTTCTTCCTGGTCTTTGATGATGCGCTGGTTCTCGGCCAGCCCAGGAGCGGGCACCATGGATACGTCGCCCAAAGCGGAATCGCACTTGATGGCTTCGATCAAGTTGTTGTACGAAGAGACCGTCAAAGCCTGGCTCTCGAACCCGATCTTCTTGACTCCGGAAGCCTTAAGTTCATCGATCAGCCAGCCCCAGCCGCCACGGACCTGCCGCACATCGAAATGAGGTGACTGGTTGGTGGCCTGTTCGGTGTACCGGGAATCGGTGACCAAGATGGCGTTGGCCTTGGTGATGAACAGGAAACCAGCGGAACCGCTGAACCCGGACAGGTAACGCCGGTTCTCGGGGGCTGAGATCAAAACTCCGTCCAGCTCTTTCTTTTTTAACTGGGCAACGAGCCCCTCCACTCTTTCCTTCATTTAATTTCCTCTCTCATCTTGATTCTTCTTCAACGATCTCAGCCAACACTTTAAGGGCCGACGTGTAACTTCTCCAACCGAAACCGGCGATCTGGCCCCGGGCAATGTCCGTGATCACCGAGGTCCTGCGCCAACGGTCTCTTGACCCTGGATTGCTGAGATGGACCTCGACCACCGGCAGGCGGCTGTCGATCAAGGCGTCTTTCAGACTGAGCCCATAATGGGTCAACGCACCGGCATTCAGTACTATACCTTGGACTTTGTCCCAATGCTCCTGGATGCAGTTGACCAGCTCACCTTCCACATTGGACTGGTAGAAGATGACCTCGACGCTGAGTTCATTGGCCACCCAAGAAATCTCCTGGTTCACCTCGGCCAAGGTCTTGGAGCCATATATAGCTGCGTCCCGCTTTCCCAGCATGTTTAGGTTCGGGCCGTTCAATATCAAGAAGCTGGCCATGTTTCTAGGCGTCCTTCCCGTAGGATACTTGCTCTTCCGGCTCTTCGATAGAGTCTTCCCAGATCGTCCTTCTGGCCGGTTCATCGGCCCTGGGATGATGCTCCAAGTAAGCCGTCAGGGCTTCCTGTTTGGTTACATGAGTATATACCTGGGTGGTAGTGGGACTCGAATGGCCCAGCAATTCCTGTATCACCCGCAGGTCGGCGCCACCCTCCAGCATATGGGTGGCGAAGGTGTGCCTGAGGGTATGGGGATGCACGTCTGATCTGGTGCCGGCCTCGGTAGAGTAGCGGTGCACCAGCTTCTCGAAGCTGCGGCGCGACAGCCGCTCGCCGTATCGGTTCAAGAACAACGCCTGGGTGGGTTTGGACACCAGATCGCGCCGGGATTCATTGAGGTAGCGGCGCAAGGCTTCCTCGGTCGGTTTTCCGAACAGGACCAACCGTTCTTTGGACCCTTTGCCTCGGACCAATAACTCATTCCGGGAGAAATTGACGTCGGTCACGTTCAGGCCGTGGATCTCCGACAGCCGGACTCCCGAGGCGTACAAAGTCTCCAGGATGGCTTTGTCGCGGATGCCGTGGTTGGTCGATGCGTCGGGCGCGTCCATCAGCCGGGCAACTTCGCGCTGGCCGAGGAAATCGGGGAGCGTTTTGGCAACTTTGACCTTGAAGCTCTGGCCGGATGGGACCGGAGTTGAGCGGAAGAGCCTTTCTTGGACCAAGAACCGGTAGAAGGACCGCACCACGGTCAATTTCCGGGCAACACTGACTCTGGCATAGCCCTGTTGGCCGCCCTTGCCTTCTGTTGCCAGCCAGGCGAGGTAGCCGCGGAGAGTCTGCCGGTCCATGTCGGCCAGGCCCAGTTCTTCATCGGCCAGGTACTGCCGGAACGATTGCAGGTCGGCCATGTAGACCCGCTCCGTGTTCTCGGACAAGCCCCGCTGGCCGCGAAGGTAGCGGGGGAACTCTTTCAGAAAGTGGTCAAATTGGGCCAGGCCCTCATGACTAGTATTTTTGAGGCTAGTCGCCAACCGGCGCCAGCTCTTCCGAATTGTCCGCGCCCTCGGCGATCTCCGGATTTTCGATTATCGCTTCCTGCCAGGTGCATACCGTGCAGGCCGCCTTGTCCCGGTTCTTTTGGACCATCAGGCCGCTGCACTCCGGACAGGGAGTGGTCAACGGGCGCTGATTCAATATCAGGTCGCAGTCCGGGTATTTGGAGCAGCCGAAGAAAGAACGGCCCCGGCCCCGGGCGCGGCGCTCGACAATATCGCCTCCGCAACCAGGTTTGGGACAGGCGACGCCGACCATCTTCAGAATCGGTTTGGTCTTCCGGCAGTCCGGGAAGCCCGTGCAGGCCATGAACCGACCGAACCGGCCGGTTTTGATGACCATCGGTTTGGCGCAGGTGTCCTTGTGTTCGCACTTGTCGCTGCCGGCGCAGTCGCAGACCTCGTCAGTCTCCTCGTCCATGCGAATCTTGGGCATCAGTTCGTCAGCGTTAGTCAGGGCCTTTTGGAAAGGGCCATAGAACTCGCCCAACATGGGCACCCACTCGCGTTCGCCGCGAGACACATCGTCCAGTTCCTCTTCCATCTTGGCGGTGAAGTCGGGGTCCAGGATGTCGGTGAAATACTCGGTGAGCAGGTCAGTCACGGTGATCCCCAGCTTGGTGGGGGTCAGCCGGCTCCGCTCACGTTCCACATACATCCGGTCAACCAAGGTCCCGATAGTCGGGGCATAAGTGCTAGGACGGCCGATGCCCTTCTCTTCCATGGCCTTGATCAGCGTGGCTTCAGTGAAGCGCGGCGGCGGTTCGGTGAAGTGCTGGTTGGCCGTGAGCTTGGAGCAATCCAAGACGTCGCCTTCAGATAGCGCCGGCAGGGTATTCTTCCCGTCGCTGTCGTCTCTGTCGTCTCTGTCGGAACCTTCGTCCCGGCCTTCCATATATACGCTACGGAACCCAGCGAATTTCAGGACTGATCCTGAAGCTCTGAAGTTGTACACGTTACCAGAGTGCTTGCAGGCCGCGTCGATGTTCAACGTGGTCGCTTCAGACCTAGCGTCTTCCATCTGGCTGGCCAGCATCCGCGACCAGATCAGGGTGTAGAGGTTCAATTGATCCCCGGACAGATAGTCTTTCAACGATGCCGGGTCCCTTCTGATGGACGTGGGGCGGACGGCCTCGTGGGCCTCCTGAGCGCCCTTGGAAGTCTTGGTGTAGACCTTGGCCTTGGCCGGCAGGTGGTCCTTCCCGTAACGTTCCTGGATATATTCCCGCACCTCTGCCAGGGCGGAATCCGCAACCTGAGTGGAGTCAGTACGCATGTAGGTGATCAGGCCGATCGTTCCGTCACTACCTACGTTAAGGCCCTCATAGAGTTGTTGGGCCACCGCCATGGTGCGCTGGGCCGTGAAACGCAGTTTGCGTCCGGCTTCCTGCTGCATGGTGCTGGTGGTGAAGGGAGCGGAAGGCCGTTGCCGAACGTCCCGCTTGCGGACTTCGGCGACCTTGTAGTCGGCGTTGGCCAATTCTGACTCATAACGCCGGGCGTCTTCTTCTTTGGGAATTGTTATGCGGGCGCGTTCGCCTTTCACAGAATGCAGAGCCGCCGGGAACTGGTTTTTGTCGATGGCGTCCGTGCCTGTTTTGCGCAACAGGTTATCGATGGTCCACGACTCGACAGGGATGAAAGCTTCAATCTCCCTTTCACGGTCCACGACCATACGCAGGGATACAGACTGCACCCGGCCGGCGGAGGTGCCGCGTTGCACCCGGCGCCAGAGCAGGGGGCTGATCTGGTAACCGACAAGACGGTCCAGGATGCGGCGCGCCTGCTGGGCGTTGACGAGCTGCATGTCAATCTCCCGGGGATTCCGGAAGGCCTCTTCCACAGCTTCTTTCGTAATCTCGTGGAACACCACCCGCTTGGGAGGGTTCGTCAATGTTGCCCAATCAGCGGCAGTCTGGAGGTGCCAGGATATGGCTTCTCCCTCCCGGTCGGGGTCGGTGGCTAGGAAGACCTCTTTGGCCTCGGTGCCAGCTTTCTTGATCTGGGTCAACAGAGACTGCTTGTCCTTCATGATGACGTAGGAAGGCTCGAAATCCGCCTCCACGTCAACGCCGATCTTGCTCTTGGGCAGGTCGCGAACGTGTCCCTGAGACGCGGTAACGACGTACTTCTTGCCCAGTATCTGACCGACGGTCCTCGCCTTGGCCGGTGATTCGACGATCACCAAGCTCTTACCAGTGGAACTGGGCAGCTTTACCGCGACGGCCCTAGTCTTGGAGTCCTTCGCCATGGTGGACTTCCGTTTGGCCGTAGTTTTACTCGCCGCTTTCTTAGTTGTCATATACCGCCGTGGTTTCTCTTATTCTTATGTAGTGCATGCATCCGACCTGTTTGATCTTTCCCTTTAACTCTAACATTGTGAGTGTACTGCTAACCAATGTGATTGGCAGGCCCGACGACCGCTAAATATCATCGATATACACCAGCGCTTCGGTGAGTTGACTGAGTAATGCCTGCTCTTCCGGCTGGCAATCGTCGCCATCGTCGACGGAAGTGAAGGAAAGTTGCTCCGGTACATCCTCCAGCGGACTCAACGCCTTCTTGGTCGATTTAGCTCTTGGGGCGACACCCGCGATATCAATTCTTCCAATATATTGGTGATTCCCATCACCAGTTTTGCACCTTCCTTTACCATCCGGTTGGTGAAATCGCTGGCCAGAGAGAAGATACTCCCCGGTCCGCAGAACACTTCGCGGTCTTGCTCCAGGGCGTGGTAGACCGTGTGCCTGGCCCCACTGCCCTCTGCAGCTTCGATCACCACCGAGCCCAACGACAGTCCGCTTATCAGGCGGTTACGCCGTAGAAAGCTCCTTGACTCGGGTCTAATACCCAACGCCTGCTCGCTCACAACGGCGGCATGTTCCTCGATCTGTTGGAACAAGCCCGCATGGTCTGTCGGGTACACCTGGTCCAGACCGCCCGCCAAAGCAGCGATGGTGCGGCCTCCGTTCTCCAAAGCCGCCGGTGGGCCACGCCGTGTCGATGTCCAGGGCCAACCCGCTGATCACCGTTAGCCCGGCCTGGGCCAGTCCACGGCTTAGCACAGTAGCGGCTTCCCGCCCGTAGGTTGTTGGGTTTCCGGTTCCAAAAATGGCTACCGAACGGTCGTCGCTTGCCGACAGCGTTCTTTTATAGAAGAGGACCGCCGGCGGGTCGGCGATCTCCTTGAGCCGCGCCGGGTACCCTGAGTCATTCCAGGTTACAGCCGTAACCCCTACTCGTTCAAGGGCAGCCATCTCGTCGTCGGGAGAAGAATTGTTCTTAGCAGCTACGAGCTCTTGGGCCGGCCGGTCTTCTATTCCGGCCGCCTTGAACTCTTTCATGCCCGCATTCCAAGCATTTTCAAGCTTGACGAAGCAAGATTCAGCTGGCGAAATTTCACTGTTCCCAGTTGTGGAATCCGGCTAAGAGCTACCCAGAATTTAGTATCTTCAAAGGTGTTCTCTTCTATAATCGCGATAATAGCACAAGCCAAAATCGTCAAACAACGGCTTGCGGTCGCTGTCAACGGCAACAATCGTTCGCCGCTCTGAAGGAGTTTCCGGGCGGGTCAGCCCCGCATGTTTACTCGCGGGATTGCTAGGATGGTAGGCACACAAATCAAGCTTGAATATAGGCCTATGTTAATTGACAATGGATTCCGGCGGATGATATATTCGACAGGCTGTTTTACGCGTGTAACCACG
>CEQE01031326.1_pt1 | contig 24144 bp, 23 predicted proteins | sample 356201 | NCBI WGS metagenome assembly CEQE01 (sample SAMEA2619970, study PRJEB7988) | marine metagenome | biome: marine biome (ENVO:00000447); feature: mesopelagic zone (ENVO:00000213) & marine oxygen minimum zone (ENVO:01000065); material: "saline water (ENVO:00002010), including plankton...
AAACACCTACGATTGGGGCAGAATCGGCCCGGAAAAGTTGACATCATGAATACGTATAACTTATATTTTAGTATCTGCTTCCCTGACCCAAGGGTTCTGTGCCATTGGCGGCACTCCGTCACAGCGCAGGGAAGGGAAACCAACGGTTCGCACACGCCAAAGATTGTACGTGCCGTAGGGAGTGAGGGGAAGTACTCTCAAAGACGGGGTTCCTGTGCACCATGCGCTTTAAGGTGGCGCCGGGAGGCTCCGATTTAAACGGCCGCATTAAGGTGGTCAATTCTCCAGAGGAGGCAACTCGATGAGGAAGTTGCAGAAGTTTACCTTCCCAGTCCTGATTGGCATCTTTTTGTTGATCTTGGCCGCATGCGGCGGCGACGATGATAGCAGCACGACTAGCACCACGACCACTACCACGGGCGAGTCTTTCGAGTTCCAGTATGTATGTGTGAACCGGACTCTCTTGCCTTGCCAGGTTGTTCAAGAATTCCTGGATGCCGTCAGGACACGGACGGATGGACAGATCGATATCCAGTTGACCTCCTACCCCGAGTTGGGGATCAGCGGTTTCGATATGATTCGACTACTTGAGGACGGCACCATCGGAATGGGCGAGATCTACAGCGGTTTCGTCGGCGGTGAGTTCCCGGTTTTCGAAGCAGCCAACCTTTGGGGCGTCTACAATTCAGTGGACCAGTGGTTCGAAGCCTCCGAAGCGCTGCAAGACGACATCAGAGCTCTCGTGAAGAGAGAGACTGGTGGTGGGGCGATCGTAGGGTTCAACTATTATTCGTCCAACTATTTCTTCACCAAAAAACCCCTTAACACCCTGGGAGATTTCGTGGGCGTGAAGACTCGAACTCACAGCAACGTACTTTCTGACCTGATTGGTCCAGACGGCCTGGGCGCCAACCCCCAGACGATGGCCTTCGCTGATGTTTATCCGGCTCTTGAGCGCGGCGTCTTGGACGGCGCGGTCACCTGCGGGTCCTGTGCTGTTGGTCAGAAATGGTTTGAAGTAACCAACAACCTAACGGGTCCGGTACCGGGAACCTTCGCCGAGACCTTCATTACCTTCAACGGCACAGAGTGGAACAGCTTACCCGCCGATTTCCAGGCAATACTTAAGGAAGAAGGCGCCTTGCACTCCGAGCGGGCCAAAGCGGCTGCTCTTAACTCTGACGTTGAGTCTGAAGGTGACCTGATTGAATTGGGCATGACCCACGCCAACTTCACCCCTGAGATGCTTGTTATCATCAAGGACGCGGCCAAGAACGCAGTTATCCCCAATTGGGCTGAGCGCGCCGGCGGATTTGAGTCCGAAGCAGTTAAGCTGTACAACTCAAAGGTCGGTCCCGTCACCGGTTTGTATGTTCAACCCGACGGGTCAGCTAGCGAAACTCCCCAGTAGAAAACCAAACTCGATTCCTTTCAAAACGGATCGTAAAAAAGAGGCGTCCCGATTGGGACGCCTCTTTTTGTTTGGCCAGATTCGGGGCAGCGATATTTAGTTAGGTCGGAGCTTGAACCGCTGGATCTTGCCGGTTGCGGTTTTGGGCAGCTCGTCGACAAAGTTAAACCAGCGCGGGTATTTATATCGGGCCAGGCCGTCTTGGCAGTGTTTCAGCAGGTCGTCGGCCAGCGAGTCGGAGGCGTCTTTGGCTTCGTTCAACACCACGAAAGCTTCCGGTTTGATCAGTTCGTCGGTGTCGGGCCTGCCCACGATGGCGGCCTCCATAACCTTGGGGTGTTCGATAAGACGGCTCTCTATCTCCACCGGAGAGCACCAGATACCGCCCACCTTCAGCATGTCGTCGCTGCGGCCGCAATAGACGAAATAACCGTCCGGGTCTTCGAAGTAGGTGTCACCGGTGTTCAACCACCCGTCAACCATGGTCTCCGCTGTCTTCTGCGGGTTGTTCCAGTAATAGGTGGAATTAGAATCTCCCTGGATCAGCAGCCTGCCAGCTTCGCCGGTGGGCACGGTCTCATCTTCATCGTTCAGAATCTTCAGGCTGTAGCCAGGCACCGGCTTGCCGCTGGTGCCCGGACGGTAGTCCTCCAGAGTGTTGGAGATGAAGATATGCAGTGCTTCTGTGGAGCCGATGCCGTCTAAGATCAGAGTGCCGGTCTTCTCCTGCCAACGCCGGAAGATGTCGGCTGGCAGGGCTTCACCGGCGGATACGCAGCAGCGTATGGACGAGAAATCCCGCTCTGCTTCGTCTAGCGCTCTCAATTGGGCCGCATATAGGGTTGGCACGCCGAAAAATATGGTCGGTTTGTGCTCCTCTATGATCTGGAATGTCACTTCTGGGGAGGGCCGCAGTCCGCTGAGCACAGCGGTGCCTCCGACCCATAGCGGGAAGGTCATGGCGTTCCCTAGTCCGTAGGCGAAGAATAGCTTGGCTGCCGAGAAGCAGATGTCGTCTTGGACCATCCCCAGTGTGTCGACGGCGTAATGGACGCAGGTGGCAGCGATGTCGCGGTGCCGGTGCACGGCGCCCTTGGGCCGGCCGGTCGACCCAGATGAATACAGCCAGAAGCATTCCGAATCCGCAGTGGCCGGGGCGGGCTCCAAGACAAAGGAGTAGTCCTGCAACAGGCCAGACATGCCGCTGGGGCCCTCGGTGCAGAGCACGAACGCCGGATGATGGCCGGAGGCTGCCAGGGCAGAGGTGATCTCCGATTGGTATTCCGGGGAATAGACCAGGCCGGTGCAGTCCGAGTCCTCGATCATGAACCGGTAGTCGTCGGCCCGCAGCAGGGTGTTCAAGGGCACGGGCACCAGCCCAGCCTTGATTGCGCCCCAGAAGATATAGAAGAATTCTGGGCAGTCTTTCACCACCATCAGGATGCGGCCGCCGGGCTCGGACGCCAGAGAGCGGAGTAGGTTGCCGCACCGATTAACCCGCTCGGCCAGTTGCTGGTAAGTGACCTGTCGTTCGGCGCCCTCTTCAGGGTCGGCGTTGACGTCTGCGTTGATGATGGCTGGGTAGCCGCCCCGGCCTTCAACCATGTGCCGGTCAATCATCGTGACTGCCACGTTGAACACCGGCGAGTACTCGATCTGCGACGGCGTGGCCGAATGATCGATGGTTACGCTGTGGTCTGCCATCGCATCACTCTTGGATTAGGCTCAGATTTGGTCTAATTGAACCGGACATACTCGTAATCCCAGGGCTTGCCGTTGATGCCCCTGACCGGAGGGGCAATCCAAGCGGAGATCTTCCCCTGTTCGGTCACCCGGTTCATCAAGGAGCCGACGAACGCTTGGTCCTCGGTAGTGGGGAGCCAATCTCCCCGACGGGCGCTCCACTCAGCCTCCGGTATGACCGCGCCTTCGGGCGTCACATGGATGCCCGCTGACGTACCGATATGGCGGTTGAAGAACCGGTGGGGCAACTTGAACCGGAAATCCACCCCGTGGGAGTCCAGAACCCCGTTCCAGCGGTCTACTCCCCTTTGGGAGTCGACGATGTAGTCATCCCGTAGCCGCTCGTTAACCGCGCTGAGGGCGGGTCGGTCCTCCTGGATTATCCGCCCGTCCTGGACCAGGTTCACCGGCCACAGGCTGTCGGTCAAACGGTGGTCGTCATCGATCCGGGACTCCAGATAGCGTCCTTTGAGGCCCGAGTTGAAATAGGTGGCGGCGTTGGTGGATATCTCCTGACCGAAAAGGTCCACCGACACGGAGAAGTGTAGGTCGATGTATTTCTGGATGGTGGCCAGGTCGATGGCCCCGCCTTCCCGGACCGTCTTTGGATCTTCGCTCTGGACCTCTTTCATGACTTCACAGGTGCGCTGGGCCACCCTCATGATGCCGGTCTCGCCGACGAACATATGATGGGCTTCCTCGGTGAGCATGAACTGGCAGGTGCGGGCCAGGGGGTCAAAGCCCGACTCGGCCAGGGCGGCCAGTTGGTATTTGCCGTCGCGGTCTGTGAAATAGGTGAACATGTAATACGAGAGCCAATCTGGGGTCGGCTCGTTGAACGCGCCCAGTATGCGCGGCTTGTCAGCGTCGCCGGAGTGGCGTTCGAGGAGCATCTCGGCTTCTTCCCTGCCGTCCCGGCCAAAGTAAGCGTGGAGCAGGTAAACCATGGCCCACAGATGGCGGCCTTCCTCCACGTTTATCTGGAACAGGTTCCGCAGGTCGTAGTTGGAGGGACAGGTCAGGCCCAGGTGGCGCTGCTGCTCCACCGAGGCAGGCTCAGTATCTCCCTGGGTGACGATCAGTCGGCGCAGGGGAGCCCGGTACTCGCCAGGCACGTCCTGCCAGGCGGGTTCACCCTGGTGGTCGCCAAATTGAATCTTGCGGTCCCGGTCGGGCTTGGCCAAGAAGATGCCCCAGCGGTAATCCGGCATCTTAACGAAGCCAAAGTTGGCCCAGCCGTCGCGCTCGACACTGGTGGCCGTGCGTAGATAGACGTCGAACGTGGAGCTGCGGTCTGGGCCAAGTTCCTGCCACCATTTGATGTAGTTGGGCTGCCAGGACTCCAACGCCCGTTGCAGGCGTCTGTTGCCAGCCAGGCCCACGTTGTTGGGTATGCGTTCTGAGTAGTCGATGTTGGAATGTTCTGCAGTCATGTCTTACTCGTACTCTGCCGGGGTTTTACATCACACCCGGCCCTTGTCGAATTGGGTTTTTGCGCCGGTGCCATATAGCTGCAGCGCTCCCTGGTCTCCTGAGGCGTTGGGGCGCTGAAAGACCCAGTTCTGCCAGGTGCTGAGGCGCCCGAAGATCTTGCTCTCCATGGTCTCCGGCCCGCCGAAACGGAGGCTGGCCTCCATGCCGGTCAAGGCGTCGGGCGAGAAGCTGGCCCGCTCTTCCAGGGCCAACCGGACCTCGTCCTCCCAGTCTATGTCGTCGGGGATGAAAGTGACCAACCCCAGGTCCAGGGCGGCCTGGGCGTCCAAGTCAGGCCCGGTCTTTGCCCGGATGGCCTCGATGCCGTCGGGCTGGCCCAAGAACCGGCTCTCCAGCCGGGTGATGCCGTTGACCATGGGTAGCGGGCCAAAGTTCATACCCGTGACCCTGACAGTGGCGTCGGGGAAGCCCTGGTCGTCCTCAAAGTTGCCGTCCAGCATGTAGCACCGGTCGGCGGCCAGAGCCAGCTCCAGCAGGGTTCCTGTGAAACAGCTTCCGGGCTCAATCAGCGTGACTAGCGACCTTGAGCTCACGTCCAGGCGTTTCAGCGTTCGTTTCACGTAGAGGGTGATCTCCCGCACAAGCCAATCGGAAGCGTGCTCCAAGAGGATGTCGTCGTAAGCCGCGACCAAACTGCTGTCGCCTTGGGCCCGGAACACCCAGGTTCCGGCCTCGCTCTCGTTGAGCCTGAGGTGCAATATGGCGTCGTCCAACTGCCGGGCCAGTGCCAATGGCCAGAACCGGTCTCCGGCGGCATGTATGCCCGCTAGGTCGCCCGTTGGGGCCTCGTTGGGGCCTTCCACCAGGATATGAGCAACTCCTAACTCCCGGTCCAGTTTTACATTGACGTGTTGGTAGCTGATCCGTTCTCCGTCCATGCGGCGCTCCAGGGGAGTCAGATTGATACCTTGCGCGGACGATGGCCGGTCAGACTTCTCTGCGGTCTCCGTTGCTTTGTCGGACACTGCCTGGTCGAAACCCGAGCGCGGGGATAGTTGGTCCACCAGCCGCCATTCCACGGCACGGCTGCCCCGGACGCCTTCCGAGGTGGTGCAGAGGAAATCGGCGTGGTCGTGGCGTACTCCTCGTTTGTCCACCAGGCGGGTCAGGCCGCCGGTGCCGGGCAAAACTGCCAGCAGAGGCAGCTCGGGGAGGGAAACCGTGCTTGTGCCGTCGTCGATCAGCAGGATGTGGTCGCAGGCCAGGGCCAGCTCGTAGCCGCCGCCCGCCGCGGGGCCGTTGATTGCGCAGATGTAGGTCTGGCCCGAGTGCGCCGAGGCGTCTTCCATGGAGTTTCTAGTCTCGTTGGTGAACTTGCAGAAATTCACCTTGAACCCATGCCCCGACTGTCCCAGCATCTTGATGTTGGCGCCCGCACAGAACACCCGGTCTTTGGCCGAGGTGACAACCACCGCGCCGACCTCCGGGTGCTCGAACCGGAGCCGCTGCACGGCGTCATACAGCTCTATATCGACGCCCAGGTCGTAGGAATTCAGCTTGAGGTCATAACCGGGGACGAGAGGTTGGTCTTCTTGGACGTCCAGACTTAGCCGCGCAACCCGTCCGTCGATGCTCAGCCGCCAGTGTCTATACTGGGCAGGACTGGTGGCAAAATCGACGAAAATGCCCGCTTGTTGACCTGAAACTGTGCCTGTGTCAGCCATATCGCCCGGTCCGTCTCTAAACGATTTGGTCAATCTTATCAGAACGTGGGCGGCGTGGGCCGCGTTGACAGGCGCTGAGGGCGTTAATACACTGATCGGATACTTCAGAGACCTGAGTGCGACGATGAAATACGGATTTACGATACCGGGGAGCGGGCCTCTTTCGGCTCCTGAGTCCATGCGGGCGTTGGTCCGCCGGGGTGAGGACCTAGGGTTCGATACGGTGGTCTGCCCTGACCACATAGTCTTTCCCAAGGACATCTCCTCGCCCTATCCCTACAACGAACAGCAGGTGCATCCAGGCACCGCCGGCGGTGCCTGCCTAGACCAGCTTACAGTGCTGGCGTTCATCGCGGGCCAAACAACCACGCTCCGCCTCGGAACCAGCGTGATGATAGTGCCCCACCGTAACCCCATCGTTGCCGCGAAGGCCCTAGCGACTCTGGACGTATTATCAAATGGCAGGGTGACGCTTGGAGTTGGCGCTGGCTGGCTGAGGGAGGAATTTGAGACCCTGGACCTGCCATCCTTCGATGAAAGAGGGTTGGTTACCGACGAGTACATCCGGGCTTTCATAGAACTTTGGACCTCTGACGATCCCACGTTCGAGGGCAAGTACATCAATTTTTCCAACATCCATTTCTTGCCCAAGCCGGTGCAGAAACCCCATATCCCCATCTGGGTGGGCGGTGAAAGCAACCGGGCTATCAGGCGGGCCGCCCGCATGGGCAACGCGTGGCATCCCTTGGGGACCAACCCCGACTTTCCACTGGCCACACCGGAGCTGCTCAAGGCGTCCATGGACCGCTTGGCAGCCCGCACCGAGCGCGAGGGCCGTGATCCACAACAAGTGGAAGTTGCGTTCCGGGTGTCCACCTTCGATCCCAAGTCGGAGCAGTACGAGGGGGTCCCCTTTGCCGGCCCCGCGGACAAGGTGGCTGAGGACATCCGCGCCTACGAAGCTTTGGGCGTTACCAACCTGATCTTCGACTTTGGCGGCGTGGCCAGCTCCAAAGCCGGCGATCCCAGCGAGATCATTGCCATGCAAGAGGCCCTTGCATTTCAGGTATGGCCAAGGGTCTAACCAACCTATTCGCTAGTTGCCGGGGCGATGTAGAAGCGTGATAAAGTCGCTATCATATCGTGTAAGAATTAGCGAAGAATCCTGTATGAAACCAAGCTGAAACTTGTCAATTGACAGAGACAAACCCTAAGCTTGACTTGGATGATGCGCCATCTCCGCAGATATGATTCTCCGCTCTGGGATTGGTCCAGAATGGAGTTCCGATACTCCCGAAGGTGGTCCCTATTTCCGCCTCACAACAAAGCCCTCAAGAACTAAAAACGCAGGTTGAGATTACAGAGATTCTGACCGGGCGCCTTCGGAGCTGAGGTCCAGATAACGCTGGGTCGGAGCCTCAACCTCGCGGTCGAATTCCGCCGGCTTTACGGCGCAGTCCACCAGCCCTATACGCAGCGCGTCTATTCCATCGATATTGTCGCCGGAGATTGCCATGCGCGGCAGGGTCTGGGCCGATGTAACGCGGCAGCCGGTAGGTACCCAGCCCTGGGTTGAACCCTTCCTTGGACGCCGGCAACCCCAAAATTGTGTCCTTGGTGAGGATGTGTATGTCGCAAGCTAGCGGGAGTTGCAGGCCGCCGCCCACGGCGAAACCCTGGATTGCGCAGATGATCAGCTTGTCAGCCCGCTCCAAAAGGCGCAGGGCCTGATCCCACCGGTAGAAATAGCCATGGGGCGTCTCTTCAGCCGACAGTTACTTGAGGTCGATGCCGGTACAGAACGCCCGCCCATTGCCCCTGATGAGCGCGGCTCTGGCGTGGGGGTCGTCGTGGATCGCCTGGGCCGCTTAGGGCAGACCCTGCGTGCCCTGGTAGTGGACGGCGTTCAAGACCTCGGGCCGCTCCAGCGTGAGACGGATCAGGTCGCCATCCGTCTCGTACTTCATGGCTTCTAAATTCATGGCGTGCTTCCGATCGGCGGGTCCCTGCTAGATTTGCCGGTTGTCTATAACCCGAACGGCCTTCCCCTCGCTGCGCGCGATCTTTCCGGGGCCAAATATGGTTACGTCGCAGCCGATGCCCAATGCATTGCGCAGACTGGTATCCAACATTTCTCGGAGTGCGATATGTTGGCTCGATTCGACCGCCGACTCGACCCTGACCTCCAAGTTGTCCATGTGGTCGTCGCCCCGTTCCACCACCAACTGGTAGTGAGGTTCGAACTGGTCCATGGCAAGGAGCACGGTCTCAATCTGGGAGGGGAACACGTTCACGCCCCGGATGATCAGCATATCGTCGTTGCGGCCAAGGACCTTCTCCATCCGGACCGTGGTGCGGCCGCAGGGGCAGTCGCCAGGCAGGAGGCGGGCCAGGTCGTGGGTGCGGTAGCGAATCAGAGGGAGAGCTTCCTTGGTGACGCAGGTGAAGACCAACTCCCCCTGTTGGCCCAGCGGCAACGGCTCCGACGTCTCCGGGTCGATGATCTCAGGTATGAAGTGGTCTTCCGCGATGTGCATCCCAGTCTTGTGGGTGCATTCCATGGCCACCGCCGGCCCCATGACCTCAGAAAGGCCATAGATGTCGAGCGCGGTGATGCCTAAGCGGGACTCGATCTCGGTCCGCATCTGCTCCGACCAGGGCTCGGCGCCGAGGATGCCCACCCGCAGCGGCCCGGCAGCCAGGTCGTAACCGGCCTCCGCGGCGCCTTCCGCCAGCACCAGAGCATACGATGGGGTGGCGCAGAGCACGGTTGTGCCAAAGTCCTGAAGCAGCATGATTTGCCTGGCAGTGTTTCCCGACGACACGGGCACCACTGCCGCGCCTAGTTTCTCGACGCCGTAGTGCAGGCCCAACCCACCCGTGAACAGCCCGTACCCGTAGGAGTTCTGGACGATGTCATCCCTGGTTACACCGGCCAGGCTGAGGGCCCGCGCCGCCAGCCCGGCCCAGGTGTCGATGTCGTTGGCGGTATAGCCGACCACCGTTGGCTTGCCAGTGGTGCCGCTGGAGGCGTGGATGCGCACCACGTCGGACATGGGCGCCGCGAATAGGCCAAAAGGATAGTTGTCTCGCAGGTCCTGCTTATGGGTGAACGGCAGACTAGCCAGGTCGGCCAAAGACTGGATGCTGCCCGGCTCGATACCGGACAGCCGTTCACTGTAGAAGGGCACCCGCTGTTTGATGCCGCCGAGGCAATCCCTCAGCTGCGCCACCTGGAGTTGTTCCATGTCCTCGCTGGATATAGCCTCGACTGGGTCCCAGATATTTAGCTGCAACGTGCCTCCAGATGCAGGGCGTAGATGAGTGGGTGCAGTATATCGGCGGGGACGTAAACCGGGCAAACGAGCCACAAGAAACCCCGATTGACCCGCCAGGCACGGGCGCATACAATTGGCCCACTCGTTTTCCCCGTTCGTTTGTAGGTTCCCCCAGTGCCCGTTTCTGTAAAAAATTCTGAAATGCTCTTCTCGGCCATCAAATCAGCCGGGATAACCCTGTTGTCGGCCCTGCCGGAGACCTGGTTGGTTCACGTCATGCAGATGGCCGAGGACGACCCAGGCATGACCCTGATCAGGCTCAACAAAGAAGAAGAGGGTGTGGGCATTTCCACCGGCGCCCACTTCGCCGGCCGGAAATCGGCCATGTTGATGCAGAATCACGGCCTGCTTACGTCGATCAACGGCATAGTCTCCGTGGCCCAGCTCTACCGGGTCCCCCTGCTGATGTTCATTAGCTACCGGGGCGAGATGGGCGAACGAGACCCGTGGCAGACCGAGGGTGGGCGCGTCACTGAACCGCTGCTCCAGTCCTTGGGCATCATCTACCGGAAGCTATCTGATCCGACTACTGTGGCCTACGAGGTGAGGCAAGCCCAGACCCTAGCCGAAAGCTCACTGCGTCCTGTAGCCTTACTGCTAACTCGGGATCTGATGTGGGAGGAGTGATGCTACGAGAAGATGCATTGAAGGCGGTCTATCCCCGCCTGAAAAGCCAGGTGGCTGTGACAATCATGGGGGCAGTGGCGGTGGAGCTATATAACCTGGGCCACCAGCCTAACTTCTTCTACCTGGAGCACGGTATGGGCCTCGCTTCGTCTATGGGCTTGGGTCTGGCGGTGTCATTGCCGAAGGAGAAGGTCACCGTGCTGGATGGGGATGGTTCAGTTTTGATGAACTTGGGATCGCTTAGTACCCTCGCCCGTTACCGGCCACCAAACTTGACCCACTGGATATTTGATAACGAGAGCCTGTTGTCAGTTGGTGGGTTCCCTACAGCCACTGGGACAGGCACTGACCTCGCAGGCATCGCCGAGAAGGCTGGTGCTGAGCACGTGACACTTGCCGATACCGTTGAAGCTGCAGAGCAGGCTTTTGCAGAGGCCTCGGAGCGCGATGGCCTATCAATCATCGTGTCTAAAGTGGAGGCAATCGGACCATCGTCCTTCGCCATGGACATAAACCTGTTGGAGAATCGTTTCGAGTTCGCTCGGAATATACAGGGACGAGTTCGCTGTTAGGTGCATTTCATTGGCGCTACAGCCTGAACTTGCCGACAATGAGATTCATGGATTTGGTGTTGTTAGATGCCACGTTGCTTTGGATCTAAACGTTCCCTCAGCCAATCTCCGGCTAAGTTAAAAGCCAAAACCACAAGCATTATCGCTACCCCTGGTGCGGTTGTTACCCACCAGGCAGTCGAAACGTATTCTCTCCCGTCCGCCAACATGGAACCCCAAGCTGGAGTAGGGGGCGGTATGCCGGCGCCAAGGAAACTCAATGATGCCTCCACGATTATGACCCAGCCGACCTGGAGGGTAAGTAAGACTATCAAAGTCGGCATTACGTTTGGTAAAAGATGACGCATCATGATACGCCAATCAGAAGCGCCAGATACCTTAGCCCTCGCTATGAAATCGCGTTGCATCAAGCCTAGGACTTCGCCCCGGATAACACGCGCGTAACGAGCCCACAAGACCAAAGATATAGCTATAATCACATTCATCATGCTAGGGCCCAAGACCATCACCAGTAAGATGGCGAATAAAATCAGGGGGAATGCCAGCGTGATATCTGCGAACCTCATCAAGATGGTGTCTATCTTTCCGCCGTAGAATCCGGCGGTCAATCCAACCAAAGTTCCGATTCCACCACCGATAGTTAAAGCCGTAATCGCGATTATGACCGATACCCTAGCTCCAAATATGATTCGCGTAAGTATGTCGCGTCCTAATGGGTCAGTTCCGAGGAGATGATTTAATGATCCACCTTCTAGCCAAAATGGCGGGATTAGACGGTTAGGTAATTGAACCGAATATACATCTTGGGTAGTGATTAAGTTTGCTAGGATGGCGCATAAAACGAACACTACTATTATGAATAAAGGGATGTATGGCGCGCCTTTTAAGCCTGCAAGTACTTTAGGCAAAAGGCTCGCCTTTACCGGCTTTATCGCGGCGCTTTCTAAGCTGTTATCCATTGTTATTGAAGCCTAATTCGCGGGTCGAGATATGCGTAGGCTATGTCAACGACCAAGCTAGTTGTGATTACGATACCAGCAGAAATCATCACTACTGCTTGAACTACAGGGAAATCCCTAAATACGATTCCTTGGTACAAAAGACGCCCCATTCCTGGCCAGGCAAACACAACCTCTACCAAAATGCCCAGGGTAATCAGGATGGCTATATAAATGCCACCTAGTGTAACTACGCTAATTAGGGAATTTCTTAACGCGTGTTTCCATACAATGATGAATTCCGATAATCCCTTAATACGGGCAAGCTTGATGTATTCACTATCAAGTGCTTCTAATAGGCTAGAGCGAAGCAATCTAGTGATCGCTGCTACTGTAAAGAAGCCTAAGCTAAATGCGGGCATGATGTAGTGTGTAAACCCGCCCATCCCGGAACTAGGGAGCCAACCCAGGCTCACAGTGAAGACTTGGATTAATAACATCCCTAGCCAGAAGACTGGTATGGCCTGCCCTAGTACGGCTATTCCAGTACAGGTTGTATCGATTAACGTACCCTTATAGACGGCTGACAGAACTCCCAGTGGGATGGATATCAGGATTACTATTAAAGCAGCGACCCCGACAAGCTTCATGGAATTGGGTAATCGGTCTTTAATCAGCTCTGAGACTGGCGATTTACTCCGCAAAGAATCGCCGAAACTGCCTGTACTGTAATCTCGGATGAATAGACCATATTGGACGACCAAAGGTTTATCTACTCCCATGGAGTGCCTTAGGTCTTCTAATGCCTCTTTGCCAGCATCTGGTGGCAGCATTAAGAGTGCAGGGTCTCCTGTGAGCCGTACCATCAGGAATATGATAATAGACAGGGCGAGGAGGGCTAGTACGGCCTCTCCAATGCGCCTAATTATGTATCGCTGCATAAGGCAGTTAACATCATTGTTTGGCTAGTCAAGGATGTGGGATCTGAATTAGATGTTTTAACGGCCCTGGAGAATCTCTCCAGGGCCGTTAATTTAGATTACGGTTGGTATAGGTTGGTAAATCCGTCGTCCCAGACCCTCTTACCGAGGTCCCAAGAGTCAACCTGATCGTTTGTTGCGTATGAGATGCTCATATTACAACAGGTGAGGTGGGTGAATTGGTTATACATGTATGTGTAAAGAGCCACGCTTGCTGCCAAGGAGTCAGCCTCGGTTATGGTAGCTTCCCAAGCTTCCATTAGTCGATCGATCTCCGGGTCTTTTGTAGAAGTGAATGCGCCTTCCGAGTGGTTTAACACTCTCATAACGCCCTGGAATCCGGCAAGAGGCCTGTTTGGAGCAGCCAGATATCCGCTGCCGTTATTCAAAGTATGCGCAAGCCGCTCTTTGCGATATGAAGCGTATTCAGTCGGTATGATTTTGGTATTGATCCCTACTGCGTCTAGGTAACCGGCAACTGCTTCAATGAATCTTGGGCCTTCTGGTACATCAGCCCTGGGGTAGGACCTGATTGCCACCTCAGCCCCATCATAGCCGGCGTCGCTGAGAAGCGCTTTTGCCCTCTCGGGATCATATGGTAGCGCCTTTAGAGAGTTGTCTGTTCCCGGAGCGATATCCGGCCACGGATAGACCGAGGCCGGAGTGCACTGCCCTGCGAATACGAATTCACATAATTCGTCACGATTTATCGCCAAGTTAAATGCTTCTCTGACTCGGATATCTTTCCAAACCGACTCATCAAGGTATTGTTCGTGGAAATATAGTCCTAAGACACTCGCGCCGACTTTGCTGAAGATCTTTTGCCCATCCTTCTCGAGTTGAGGAGCCCTTTCTCGAGAGACAGATATCACGTCTACTTCATCGGCTTTGAGTGCCGCAATCCTGGTACTCTCCTCTGGGATCACTCTGAAGATGAAAGTTTTAAATTTAGGAACTCCGACCCGCCAGTGTTTGTCCATGGCTTCGAATTCCATGAAATCGCCTTTGCGCTGGTCCACCCATTTATAAGGACCGCTGCCGATAGGGTCATTCGCAAATTCTTCTATCCCGACTGTCTCGGTGTAATTTTTGGGCTGTACTAAACCTTCTACACCCTGGATGTCTGAAAGATCCCAGTTCAGATATGCTGCAGGTTTAGAGGTTTTTATAACGATCTCGTAGGGGGACACAATGGTGATTTGATTCTCTGCATCTTGGATCGAAGCTGTGACTTTAGTTTTGTATGACGCAACACTATCTTCACTAGTCATCAATCCGATAGAAAACTTGACGTCCTCTGCGGTTAACGGGTCTCCGTTATGGAATTTGATGTTCTCGCGCAATGTGAAAGACCACGTTTGGGCGTCTTCACTCATACTCCATTCTTTGGAGGCGCCGTTTCCTTTGTCCATCTCGCCGGCATCGTTCGTACCGTTGAACGCATCGAACAACATCCTCATATAGGATTTGCCGAAGGCGTATTCTTGCCAAACACTAGGTGTTTCGTTCCCCAAGTCTGTCAGGGCGACCGTTAATTTACCTTGAGGTTTGACCACGACCGGAACGGAAGTCGCAGGGGCGGCCGTAGCGGCAGGCACACTGGTAGCCGATGTGCTGCTACTGCTGCTACTTGTTGACTCAACGGAGTCTGAAGATGAACTACAGGCTGACGCTAGAATCAGCATAAACGCTGTAAGAGTTGCAACGATAAAAGGAATCCGGAGTAATCGGTACCTGGTCATTTCCCCCCCAAGCTGTGATTAGTTTAGAGTAAAGCTGATTGTCTTTAACTAGATGCGTGAGACGCAGTCTTAGTTGCTCGGCTTTCCATCCGACGGAGGATAATCAAATTTTGTATTTAAGTCAACAAAAATTGATAAATAACTGAAACATTATTTACGGTGGTAATAATCATATTCACATCAGATGCCAAAGGTTCAGAGGGCGAAGGCCTGCAGAGCATAGTTTCTAAGGCTGATGCCGTGGGTCCAACGTCTTTCGCCATGTCCTGAGAATTGAAAGTGGTCAGGCGAGATTTATCAAATGCGGTACAAGTGGTCACCATCCTAGATCATCTTTGACCAACAGGACGGTAATTCTACCAATCTGTGACTCCTGCTCCAATATAAGGAGCTTGCCGATTGGCGTTGGGCCAATGCCTTTCTCTGCTAACCATTCATCATGTTTGTCGGTGGAATACCCACGGACTCTCGAAATTGCATCGCTGAGAGATGGACAGATCTTTTGGGTCCCCGCAACTAATACGACATGCTTCGCACCGAAAGCATATGCACCAATTTGGCTGCCAGAGGAACTAGCGACGACTACTTCTCCCGTTTCTGATATCGCCTGAACGCTGCCTATGTAATATTCCGATGTTGATGATAGGCGACGAAGTTCTAGTCTGTTTTGCGGTTCGGATTCCGATTGAAACTCCCGATCCAAACTTCGATAGTCCGGGTTATTGTGGATATATTCTGGGAAACCAATGCTGTCTAGCGTTTCTGATGTACCACAATACACTTCCGAACCGCTGGGAACCAAAGTCACAAGAAGCCTTAATGCCTCGTCTGTACTGCCTACCACCAATGCGTTTATGTTCCTCTGAGTAAGCGATTCGATAGTCTTGAGGATCGACGTTTCGCTAGCCAATGGACGAAGAGAATCCTGAGCCATGATCAATCCTTGCCTATGTTCAGTATTGTGCATTCGAAAAAGAAAGGATGGGGACATTTAGTCCAGAACAAACGACTTACCATTTAGAGTCAATGTTTCCTCAAACGGAGTCGGATTGGCAACTGCGGCTCTCACTCAGCAACCGTTTTTCGCGTTGCGTAACATGGCTGCGACCTTGATAGGGTAATCCGGCGATTCTATCTCGTACCTGGTTTCCACTTTAGGCGCCCCGGCTTTGATAGTGCCTGCCAATACTGAGCCTGAGATGTCGAAGTGTACGGCAGCTTTGGCTCGAACCTTGGTGATGTTCACCTTTATCAATTGAGAGTACCTCTCAATCTGGGTCATCTCTCAAAACAAGATGGAAGCGGCGAAGTAATGCAGTGGAGGAGGCGCTGTTCCATTGCCGCCTATGGTTTCAGGTTCGTCGCACATTATTTCGAAACCGCCAACCGTGGCTCTCCGCAACATGTTCCCCAGGTCGTTGACTTCGCATCCGATGACCATGGACCGGCTGCTGCCGCCGCCTTGAAATGGGTCGTAATTAGGGCCGGACACGGTTGTCATGTGTCACTCCTTAATCTTGTTACGAATCCAAAACGCACAGGGTCTTTAGCGATCAAAACACCGTCACAAAACTGCTTCGGCGACCTTCTCTATGGCTTCGTGGGCCGACTTCTCGTCGGCGGTGTTCAGCATGTGGACCACTCGGTTGGCCCCTGCATCGGAGAACCGCCGGTTCATCTCCCGGTCTAGGGGCGCGTCCCACATGGTGATGTTGAAAGCCGAGGCATCACGGCCCTGCTGGGTCATCAAGTCTTCGATGTGTCTGCGGGCGCCGGACAGTTTGTCCGGGTCTTCATACTGCGAGGTGTTGCGGGCCCTGGGGAGCCAACCGTCGCCGTAGCGGGCGATGCGGCGGGCGGCGCTTTCCAGTTCGCCACCCACAAAGATAGGCGGGTGTGGCTTCTGCACCGGCTTAGGGGCGCAAATCAACGGCGGAAAGTCGATGTATTCGCCGTGATATTCGGTGACCTCGGTGGTCCAAAGCTGCTTCATCACGTCTACGTATTCCCGGGTCTGCTTCCAGCGGTGGGGAAAGTCCACTCCGAGGACCTCCGACTCGCCCCTTAGCCAACCGGCGCCAATGCCGAACAAGAATCGGCCGCCGGATATGTGGTCCAGGGTGGCCACCTCTTTGGCCAGGCGGATGGGGTTGCGTTCCGGCACCAGGCAGATACCGGTGCCAAGTTTGATCTTCTTGGTGACACTGGCGGCCCCGGCCAAGAAGATGAGCGGGTCGATGATCTGATTGATACCGCCCTCCGTGTAGAACCTGGGCACCCCGCCTTGCCGGCCGAGGGGTGGGTCCACCTTGAAATCTATGGGGATTATGCCGTGTTCCGGCGCCCAGAGCGATTCGAAGCCCAGTTCCTCAACCTTTCGGGCCAGGTCGATGGTGTTAAAGTCGTGCTGGGTCATTAGCAGCCCTATGCCTATATCCATGACTCACCTAAGAGGGTGTTGGTTTGTTGTCGGCGGTTTTGTGGCCAAATCAAAAGCCCTCCCCTACGCCGCTGCAAAGGAGGGCTCCATGAGCCGGTTTCGTGCGTGGTCAGTTAGCGGTCCACTAAGGGAAAAGTTGTTCACCTGTGTCGGCGTCGGTAACCGTGATGGCCGCCACCGGGCAGTTCTCGGCGGCCTCCAAGATCAGTTCTTCAGTGTCGCCGTCGGGATTGGCGGACTGCGCTTGCCGCTCCGCGTTCAAATCGAAGGCTTTGGTTGCGATGGTGATGCACATTGCATTGCCCACGCAGATGTCGTGGTCAACGGACACGGATATCTTTCTTGCCATGTTGGTTAAACCCCGCAGATAGAGCGTTTGGGCCGTGATGATAAGCAGAGGACTCCAGCCGGTTTCACCAAGTCTAGCGACTTGGTTGTTGTGCCTGGTATCCAGCCTGATTACCAGGTTGGGCGCATTCTACCAGTGGGGTACGGGGCGGTCAACTGAGTGGCGAGAGCCAGAGTGGTTCGTTCGGCACCACTTCTGCCGGCGGAAGGCCTTGCGCGGCCCACCCGGCAAACTCGGCCGGTTCTTTCCCAGGCTCAAACGCAATGGCTTCCTGCCATCTGACCTTGCGGCCGGTGCGCTGACTCGCCAGCCCTTTTCGCGGAGGCGATTTTGCATGTCTATTGCTGTTGTTCGTCGGGACGGGCTAGCTCACGACGTACGCCGCGGACAACGGGACTTTGTGTATCTGGCCCACTAAGGTCCGGATGGCAAGCAAGCGCTGTTCTTCGGCCGTCCCATTAAATATTCCTAATTTCTCGTAAAGCGACGCCAAACATTCCACCACCTGAGACCGGTCAAGGTGTAGAAACTCGCTGATGTGGTTCTCGTCGTATCCCTCTGTCATGAGGCCCAAAATGTCCTGCTCGACTTCGTTCGAATCCGTGCCGAGTATGGCTGAGTGCTTGTAGTAAAGACAGGCCATCCTCTGAACAATCCCTGAGTCCAATACGGTGTGGCCCTCGTGGACAGCGTCAACGATACCGACGAGGTCCGTGATGTCGGAGATCGAATCCTTGGACAGATAGGCCTTCCGCTCCACGCCGTTCTGCATCAGGTCGGTAACGAGGTTCAAGTCTTCATAGGACGAGATGACCACGATAGCCGAGTCCGGGTTCTGATTTCGAATGTCGTGGGCCGCCTGGATTCCGTCTACCTTGGGCATCCACACGTCCAAGATCGCCACGTCCGGCACCGCCTCTCCGGCCATCTGGTCGCTTCTTCGACGTTGCCCGCCATAGCTACTATTCTTAGTCAGAGATGGGATTCAAGGACCCGTTTGTAGGCTATCCGCATGAATGCAGAGTCGTCCGCGACCAGTACGTAGAGTTGCTCCATATCTATCACACTTTCGTGTAAAGGTGAGCGTTTATACAGTGGGACAGATATGCGCCACGGGATGTCCGCCTCAAGCCCACGGCCCTGGGGAATCCATGCTATATACCATTTCTAAATGGTTACGGGCTTAATAGCGATTATCGAGCCTATTTCAGCTCAGGGCATCGGAGAGCGTGAGAAGAGCAGGAAGAGGGTTAGCGGGGTTTTGCTTGGGCTAGGGGGCTGCGTTTCATCAACGGGTGAGTCTTGCCGTTGACCAATAAATCCGCAATCATGTCGGCGAGCACCGCCGCCATAAGGAACCCATCGGTGCTAGGAACGGAGAGGTATACCCCGTCGATGCCGGGTAGCCGTCCGACCAGCGGGACGCGGGCCGGCGTGGAGGCAGCGAACGCGGCGATGTTCTGAACCCCTGTAGGCTTGAAACCGGGCATTATCTCGGCCACCTGTTCCAGCAGCCATCTTTGGGTGTCTGGGGAGGGTTGGGAGTCGAATCCCGCAGGGTCGAACCTGCTCCCGGCATGCACCAGACCGTCTCTTCGGCAGACGATGTTCACCCCGTTCCAGCGGACCGCGCAGTTCAGTGGCGCTGCCATGCCCAAGCCAAGATGCAGCTTCTGCAAGCCATAGGGCTCCACTGGCAGGTCGTAGCCCAGCCAGTCAGACATAACTCTCAGCGTCCAGGCGCCAGTGGCCAAGACGGCCGACGCACACTCCAGCGTGTTGCCGTCCAGAAGTTTGATGCCACGGACGCGTCCGCCGGCAACGGTTAGCCCCACTGCTTGCACCTGGCGTTGTATCGTCACCCCTGCTGCCTCGGCAGCGTTGGCGAAGGCTGCCATGAACAGCTTAGGGTCCATCTGGATGCAGTCCTGGTGGAGCATTCCGCCGGTTATTGACTGAGAAAGCCGGGGCTCCATCTCACGGGCCGTTGGGCCGTCCACCCATTCGGCGTGGAGCCCGGCGGCCTGAACGTCGTCTAGTATGCGGCGGACCTCGCTTTCCTCTTCCTCGTTGATGGACGCGTAGAGGTAGCGGGTATCTTGTTCCTGGTAGTCTATTCCACCGGCCTCTTTGATCTGGGGCAGATGTTTGCGCCACAGCGCCAGGCTCTCGGCCCCCAGAGTTATCTTGTAGGCGTCGTCGTCACCCGATGCAGGCTGAATGTTTCCCGCCGAATTGCCCGTTGCCCCCGATCCCGGCCCCGCCTGCTCAACCAGGGTCACCGGCACGCCCAACAAGGCCATCCGGTAGGCGATGAAAAAGCCCACTACCCCGCCGCCGATCACGGCCACTGTTCCGTCTAGGTTGTTCTGAGAGTTGGTCATGCCTTAGCTGACGTCGACCACTACTTTGCCGATGGCGCCGTGCTCAACGGCCAGATGGGCGTCTTTCAAGCCCTCCAGAGAAAAGTGGGGGCCGGCGAAGGGAGTTAGCTTGCCCTGCTCCAACCAGGATGTGATGTCGGCCACCGCGGCTGCTTTAGCGACCTCCGGCATGTCGTAGACCAAAACCATGCGTACCGTGACATTGGTGGATTTGAAACTGAGGGGCACTGCTGGGGCTTGGGAGCTGCCCCCTGAATAGACGGCCAACACCCCGGACCGTTTCAACACCTGCTGGCTCACCGGGAAATTGGCCGCCATGTCGACCTCGACGACCAGGTCCACCCCGGCGCTATTGCTCAGTTCAATGATGCGTTCAGTAACGTTCTCTTCACGGTAGTTGATGGTGTGGTCTGCCCCAGCATCCCGCGCTATCTGGGCTTTCTCGTCTGAGCTCACGGTGCTGATAATCGCAGCGCCGCCCAGCTTGGCCAGTTGAATCGCGTAGCGACCGACAGCGCCTGCACCTCCGGTGACCAAGACGGTCTTGCCCGTGACTGGGCCATCGGAGAACACGCAGCGGTGTGCGGTCATGGCGGGTACACCCAGTCCTGCCGCCGCCGCGAAGTCGGTGTTGTCGGGAAGATGGATGGCATGGCCGCTGGGTTGGGCCGTGTACTCCGCCGCTGTGCCGAATGCCCGGCCGAATTGTGACTCGAACAGCCAGACCCGCTCACCGATACGCGACGAGTCGACGCCATCGCCCACGGCGTCGATCATCCCGGCCCCGTCCTGGTTGGGAATCACCCTGGGAAATCCGATACTGGCGGTCAGACCCTGACGTCGTTTCCAGTCGGAGGGGTTAACGCCCGAAGTTGCGACCTTGACCCGGACCTCGCCCGGCCCCGGTTCGGGGTCGGGCATGTCGCCATACTGGAGTATCTCCGCCCCGCCGTTCTGCTCGTACCAAACAGCTTTCATGGCTATTTGAACCTATTAACGGGTAGCGTAGTCGGACTTTGCGCGGTCGATGGCCCGCACCCGGCCAGCGGTCAGAACGTCCCGGTGCTCGAAAGCCCATTGGTTCGATGCAGCGGTGCTGAGCGTCGTGCCCTGGAATACCGGCATCACGTACCGGGCCAGAAGTTCGAAGCTGTGCATGACTTGCTCCCGCTGCGCCCAGTCTATGGTCTGGACCATGAAACCGCCGAAGCCGCCACTCCGCTCTTCCAGCTTGCGGATGCTGGCGATGCAGTCGTCGGGGTCGCCGATTATCCAGGTTCCGTTGTCCACCATGGCGTCGATGATCTTTTCAGGGGGTCCGTCGATGACCGGGTCCCGGCCCATGGTGTGTTCGAAATACTCAGCCTGGTAGCGGCCCGCGCCAATCCGTGCCTGTTCAAAGGCTTCTTTCCGGGTCTCGGCGACGTGCACGGGGAGCACCAGACGCCAATCGTCGCGGTTGACCACCTGGTTGTGCTCGGCGGCCGACTCTTCGGCGACGGCCCACAGTCCGGCCAGATCCGATTCCGGCGCGCCCGGGTCTCTCGGCCGTGTTATTGTCAGGACCGATGTGCCGTACTTGCCAGCCAGGGCGACGCCAGCCGGCGACTGCACCGAGGCCACGGAGATGTGCATGGTGGGCTTGGTGAAGGGACGGAGTTGCAGCATAGCTTCTTGGAGTTCAAACCAGTCACTCTTATAGGTGATCGGCTCGGTCTCGGTCATCAGGCGCAGGATGACGCCCAAGGCTTCGTCCATACGCTGGCGCTGCTTGGTGGGGTCGATGCCCAGCATATAGGCGTCGCCGGGCAGCGCGCCGGGGCCCACGCCCATCATCACCCGTCCGTGACTCATGTGGTCTAGCTGGACCATCCGGTTGGCGACCATGAAGGGATGGTGGTAGGGCAGGCTGATTACTCCGGAGCCCAGTTTGATGTGCTTGGTGCGGTCGGCGGCCACGGCCATGAATAGCTCAGGGGATGAGATGGTCTCCCATCCGGCGCTGTGGTGTTCGCCGATCCATGCTTCGTCAAAGCCCAATTGGTCCAGCCACTGGACCAATTCCAGGTCGCGATCGATGGCCAATGTGGGATTTTCACCAACCCGGTGGAAAGGTCCCATGAATATTCCGAATTTCATCCGTTCTGGGAGAGGCATGTTGTTCTACACTCCTAGCTGATTGAACCCCGTGAATGGTTGGGCGCATTATAGCCTCCTACGTTCGGCAATGCCAACGACAGAAACGGTCCAATGATCTGGCGTCGAATCCGGCCAATCAGGTGTGGAAAACAGCGGTGATTGACGCCGCCCTTCGCCGGTAGTAACCGTCTGCCTGCCGAGCCTCGATAGGCGGGCGTTGGAAGCAAAAGCGGCTCCAAAATCTGTTGCAGTCAGGAAAGTCTATTTATGAAATACGAAGGTATGATCGCGGAGACGGTGCTCTTCAACGGACATGAAGGAGACCAGATCGACGCTTCCTAGCCTGACCACTGGGAGCGGGGCCTGTGCGTGGCGTCGTTTTGATCCATTACATGGTCGGGTGGGATGCGGCCATCAAAAAGACGACCCGGAAGTTGGCCTATAACGGCTTGGCCACTATCGCGGCCAACATGCATTTCCGCGCGGGCGAGGTCACCTCGCAGGAGAATAGCGTTAGTGTCCGCGAGTCGGGCGGAATGCCCGATGACCGCAGAATGGGCGACGTGCAAGGCGCGATGCAGCATCTGCGCGGCTTGCCCTACGTCGACGGCAAGGTGGGGTTCATCGGCTTCGGCATCGGCGGACGCCTGGTGTATCTTGGCGCTTGCATCCTAGACAACGTGGATGCGGCAGTCGATTGTGGGGCGGCGGCGTGACCAAGGGGAATGACGAGCCGACCCCAGGCAGGCCCCGCTGGCCCATCGAATTTACTGAAGGACACAACTGTCCGATACGAGGCCTGTTCGGGGAAGACGACGATAGACCTTCACCGGCTGATGTCGCCGAAACGGAGGCTGAGTTGAAGCGGCTGAACAAGAACTTCTAGTTCCATACGTACCCTGGCGCTGGCCACCATTTCCCCATCGTGGACAGCCCTGGCTATCGCCAAGAAGCGGCCACCTATGGTTGGGAAACGGTGATTGGATTCTTCGGCAAGCACCTAAGTTTAGGCTAAGGTGCTTACGTATCGCCGCAGAGCTCCTCCGCGCAGATTGACTCGGCCCGCCACCGGTAGTAATCTACTGCCTGCCCTCTGGCAACGGGGGCACACCGGGACCAAAATGGTTTCGGGGAATCACATACACAAGTAAAATTGGGAGGACTATTCATGCCGTACGAAGGACTGATAGCCGAAACCGTACAGATCAATGGACACGAGGGCACCCAGATAGACGCCTACCTGGCCCGGCCCCTCGGCGCCGGCCCCGTCGGCAGTGTGGTCCTGATTCACCACATGCCCGGCTGGGACGCAGCTTCCAAAGAGATGGCCCGCAAGCTGGCCTATAACGGCTTCGCAACCATCTCGCCCAACCTGCACTTCCGCGAGGGCAAGGGCTCTCCCACCGAGAATAGCACCAGCATCCGCGAGGCCGGCGGCATGCCCGACGTCCGCACCATGGGCGACGTTGCAGCCTCGATGGACTATCTCCGCAGCTTGCCTTATGTCAACGGTAAGGTTGGCCTGATCGGGTTCTGCTCCGGCGGACGCCAGACCTATCTGGGCGCCTGCACCCTGGACAACGTCAACGCCGCAGTGGACTGCTGGGGCGGCGGCGTAACCAAGGGCAATGACGAGCTTACCCCAGCCATGCCTGCCTGGCCGATCGATTTCACGGATGGGTTGAGTTGTCCCATGTTGGGACTGTTTGGAGAAGAAGACGGCCGGCCATCGCCGGCCGACGTAGCCGAGACTGAGGCGGAACTCAAGCGCCTGAACAAGAACTATGAGTTCCACATGTACCCCGGCGCTGGCCACGGTTTCTTCGCAGTGGACCGACCCAGCTACCACCAGGAAGCCGCCACCGACGGCTGGGAAAAGGTGATCTCCTTCTTCGGAAAGCACCTCAGCTAAAAAAGGCAACATCCACGACGGATACGAAACGGGGCTGCCGCGAGACAGCCCCGTTTTTTTCGTCATTCCTGCGACGACAGAAATCCAGGCAAACCGAACGGGCCAGAAACCCGTTCGTGGTGAGCCCCGTCAAACCGCTGCCGGGCACGAACCCACTACAGCCGGTAGGTCCTTCGACAGGCTCAGCATGAGCGGATTTTGGGCGTGCTTCCTCGGTTTCAGCGGAACCCTCTTCCGCGGAGCAACGAAAAAACCCCCTCTCCCACCCATGGGAGAGGCTTAGAGTGAAGGCGTCCGCTCTAAACAAACCATTCCAAAGCCAGCAAACGTGGTTTGAGTGGACTCCACCTTTCGCCCGTTGGCCGGACGCTTGCGAAATTTGCCGTTCCGTCGGATTATGTATCCAGTATT
>CEQE01046129.1_pt1 | contig 24132 bp, 28 predicted proteins | sample 356201 | NCBI WGS metagenome assembly CEQE01 (sample SAMEA2619970, study PRJEB7988) | marine metagenome | biome: marine biome (ENVO:00000447); feature: mesopelagic zone (ENVO:00000213) & marine oxygen minimum zone (ENVO:01000065); material: "saline water (ENVO:00002010), including plankton...
CGGACGCCGGGCAGGGGATGTTTTCAACGTAACGCTTGTTGCCGTCCTGGGAAACCACGCACACGGCAAGGTGATCTGCGTTAACGTCGACGCCCAGGCAGCCGTTTTCGTAGCTCCCGGTTATCGCTTCCGGGGCCGGCTCTTCGACGGTCACCGCCAGTATCCAACCAAATTTGTGACGCATAAAGCGCATGGTTAAGGGTTGTCCATACGACGCAAGTACTTCGTTTTTCGTCTGCGGGCGCAATTCACCGGTTTTCCTATCTGGCACCCATGGCGAAGAACGGGTTAATTCTTTCACGTTGGCCGCCCGACGGCGCTCATTCTCCGCGCAGGCGGCAAGCACAGCTGATTTACCGTAGTTGAAGTCGAATCCAGACAACTCAGCCTTACCGCCACCGAGAGCGTCCGGCAGGCGCAGAGACAACCTGAAATCTCCCTGATCATCAACGTACAGTTGCGCGCCCTGGTTGCCGCAGGTTTCATCTTTTGAACCCAGCACCATGAGTTGATGATTTCTTGCAGATTGCCATTCCTCAAGCCATTCAGCGTGGTTTTTCAGGTTGTTTTCTTTGAGGAAAAATTGCTTATCAAACAATTTTTTCGACCCGAAACACATGGTGGGGATTTTGCCAGTGTTGCCCGCGATTTTACTAAGCTGTTCGGACAACCTTGCCCGATACCGGGATTTATGGTGTGCTTTGGATCGTATTTTTTGAATTTCGGACGGTACACCGCCGGTTTTCGAGAGCATGTCCGCTTGACCACGAAGGCGCGTAATGGTTTTTGATACCGCTTCAATACGCTCTTTTTTCTCAGACTGATAAAGTTTATTCAGCTCACGTTTTGAATCCAGCTTGCCGGTCAGGGTGCGCAGGATGGCGTTGTATTGCCTGCCACTGATCTGATATTTTGCAATGAAGTGACTCTTTCGCTCATTCGCCGTCATGTTATCGGCGCATAAACTGGCGTACAGCTTGCGCTCCACGCGCCCGAACAACGCCGCATACGCAGAGATGAGTTTCCCAGTTTCGGCGTCAATGTCGACTGATTTGATCAGCGTGGTGTACGTGGATGTCTGCATTTTTTAAATTATACACCACAACGTTTTTGATGGGAACGTCTGCCATATAATTTTGCAGAAAAAACAGTCATCAACGTCATTACATCGTGACACAGTGTTTGTTCAAAGGTTGCTTCGTCGTCGTTTTTATGGACAACAACGTCCACACCCGCCCATTTGCAGCACTGGAAGATCAAAGGTTGACCAAATCTCAGCAGACGATCTCGATATGCCAAGTGTAATGCTTTGATTTTGCGGTTAAGAATGAGGTTTAACAGTTTCTTTAAGCCCGGCTTATTGCAATTCATCCCAGAACCTACATCGTCAATGACGTCGTCGCAGTGTGGTGAAAGAAAGGCTTTTTGTCGTGCCAAATCCGCTTTCTGGTCACTACCTGAAACCCTGGCGTATCCAACGGAAAACCGATCCTCTTCGCCATCAAGACGATATCGCCGATGGCCACCAAGCGTCCGGGAAGTTGGAGGAAGTCGCTTCTCACGCTCCCAGCGCCGCATTGTTACAACGCTCACACCGTAGTGTGCTGCCGCCTGACCAATTCCCACCAAACCATAATCACACCGCATAAACTTCTCCGAAAATGTCCATGATCAGGTTTGATCAGCGATTTTTCAATAAGCGATTACCCATGACGCCATCACAAAGGCTCGGGTAGGTTTTTGATTCAGCTCCATAAAACATCCTTTATTTCTTTTTTTTTAATCCGACTCATTTTAACACAATACGCCAGCTCAATATCAAAACTAACAACTTTTATGTTTTGGCGCGAGAATAAAAAAAGCCGGAGAAACCGGCTTTTATCTGCACAATCAGAATGGCATATCGTTTCGTCGCCGCACCTCATCATCTTCCGGCGATTCAGGAGTGACGTCACTCTCCACGGTTTGCAACTCAACATTCGGATACAAGCTTTGGTGCGAGTACACCGGCTCAAAACTGATCAGTTCATCCGGCTCAGGGGCGGTGGCATAAAAATCATCAAATGCTTTACGCACGTTTTCAGCAGGCCCAACAATAACACTGTGGATGGACTGAGAGCCACGACCGCTTTCATCATCATACACCCTGTTAAGCAACAGGTAACCACCGGTCACATCCTGCATCTTCCGGCCGGCCAACTCCCCCACACTCGAAGCTTCACCACGCAGATCGGTAATGAAGACGAGGCCGTTCCGGTCGTCGGTCTGAACTACACAATCCTCCCGGCACCTCGAAATGGGCTCATGACGAATATGTACCTCACCTTCGCACAGCGCAGAGAGTGCCAGCGAAATATTGGCGGACCCGCGCATGACAAACTTGCCGTCTCCCAGAGATACACTCACATTTTTCTTTAGCGCATCAACCAGATCGGCTCGCTCCGATTCATGAACTGGCATCGGCAATGTGTCATCATAAAACTTAATTTCATCATACGTCGCAGCGGTGCGATACGCTCTAAGTGCTTCCTCTGCTTCTTCATTCGCAGGAGAAATTCGCTGCACGCCATCCGGGCTGACATAACCATGGCGTAACGACGGTCCAAAATATTTTTCCACCTCCAGCATGTCTTTAAACTGCTTGTTAAAACTGCCGTCAACAGCATGAAATGTAAATGTTAAAGCCATTTTGTTTTTCCTGTAAAGAAGCGTTATGTATTGATTTTATCACAATGCTGACAATGATTTATCCATGTTTGCGCACTTTTATCAAATCCCTGCTATCATATCCCCGTGCTCCAGTGCGCAAGCCGTTCTCAACCTTTATTAAAGGTGGCAAGTCACGCATGACATCTGGAAAACAGCAAGACAACCGCACTCTCTTAACAGTACATCTGTTCTGAAGAAGGCAATGGGAACGTTTTTTTCAACTACAAGGACAGTAACATGACTGTTATGCACCGGGATTTGTCGCGCCTGAAAAACGACAGTAAAGCACTTCGCAAATATGTAAAACGCGAACTCAACTTTCACATTTCTTTCCAACAAGCACTGGACACAATCGCCAACTGCTATCAATGGGAAAACTGGAACACCTTATTCTTAGGGCACCAGGATAGCACCCTTCCCAACGGTAACCATGTGTACTGGCATGACTTGCGTATTAACGAGAAGTACGACATTCTTAACCAAACTGCGAAGCGGGCCGCTGAGGCACAATTTCCATTTCACCATCTGGCTATTGAAGAATGGCTTTTAAACACGCTCTGCCCGAGCCCTGATCCGCTACACAAAAAACTCCACACCGATTCTTTTGTTAAAAAAGCCTGGCACCATTTCTCACCCGTGAGAGTATCCTACTCTGACTTTGGCCTCCCCCGGTTCCGCGAAGGGGTTTGTGTTTCTACCCACAACTCAAACTACGCAGGTCTCCACGCACATCTTGTAAACGATCTGCTGAGGCAAGCTGGACGACCAGGTTGCGTCATACACACTGCGCAGTACGGGATACACAACGATATGACACGGTGGATGGAGGCGTTGCGAAAGCAGGATTACGATATCAGCGTCATGAACAAGTTGCACATAATGCCTGTTATAACCGCAGATAAATCGCACCCAGCAGGACTTTACCAATACCTGTCCCACATGCTTCAAAATGTTTTTGACGGACCTTATGGAGAAGGAAAAAAGCTTCTGCTTGACATCATCCTCTACAAGATAGAGCGCACAAATCAAGAGGAACTTAACCTCTACGAAATCTATCCGTCATTACCTGAATTGATTGATACGTTTTTGAATGACGATACACCGAAGGCTGAAAAGGAAGCGATCGCTTCGTACTTTGACACTTTTGAATTCATCGCCGGATCCACGCCGTCCGCGAAACACTTCGAGATGCACAGCTTTAACACAATGCAATTCACTGAGATAACAGGTATGCTTCAGAAAACGATAGAGTCATACGGAGGACACCCTTTCGTCATTTCTCAAATACAACGTCCTGAAGAAAAGAGTGCTTTGGTACTCAAACCGGACGACAGCAAATCACACCTTTATCGCCAACACGCCTATTGGGTTAATACGACGTTGTGCCGCCTGTGGAAAGAGGACAATGCGCAAAGCGACACTTTCCAGTTTATGAGCATTATTGAATCCCACGGCAACCGTTCATTCTCGCACGGGTGGGGAGAACTGGATTACCACAAGTCCAACGCAGCAAATATATCAACCGTGTTTTACGGGCACTATGAAGAAGCCCGGGCTTTTAATGAGAAAATCAATGTTGGTACCCACATCACGACGGGGGAACATGGCTCTGTACTCGATCGGCTTTACACACCATTCGCCGGGTCACGAAGCGCAATTCAGATCAACTTATCAAAATAACAACGCGTGGCGGGTCGCCGCCACGAATTATGATATGATTAAAATGTTTTATTGAACACACCAAGGAAGAACTGTGTCAACGCAAGGAAAAGCGGTTGCAGGGGTGCTTTTCACTGCCTTATTGGCGGTGACAATCCTGTATTTTCAACATCGCACCATCAGCACAAACATCGCCTATACGCAACGGACAAGTGTCACACTTTCTTCTCAGCATGCAGGAAGGGTAAAGGCGCTGCATTATCAGGAAGGAGATACTGTTGAAGCCTCGTCCGCCGTGGCCGTCCTGGATGATACCGCGTGGCAAACTGAGCGAGTCTTACTGGATGAAGAAATCAACAATCTTGCCACCCATGAGCAGCGAGTGGCAACTCTTCTGTCCGCAAGGCAGCATGAACTTGAACAGATCAAGCAATACATCAACACCCTTCAAAATGATGCTTCGCAAACGAAAACCAGACTCAACACTCTCCTGAAAAGCGGGATCGCCGGCAGCGAGAAAGACAAAGATGAAGTTAGATGGGCGTTACACACACAAAACGCCAACCTGTCAGGTATGCAGCGTGAGCGGGACACGGTTGAGATAAAAATAATTGAATTATCACAAGAAAAAGAGGTACTGAAACAACGTCGCTTATCGATAGAGCGCCGCGACGCACTGCTTAACGAAAAGAGAGCACAGTATACCGTGTCGTCATTGAGTAAGGGGCGAATCAGCAACATTTACGCCTACCCCGGTGATAGCGTCGTCGCAGGGCAACCTGTTATCTCACTTGTTTCGCTTGACGATCAGGCTTACATCACAGCTTACTTTGACGAGCGTCATTATGAGCAGATCACACCCGGCACCAAGGTATCTATTACACTGGACGCCATGCCTGAAAAACCTTTTGGTGGCATGGTTTCCAGTATTTCACCACTCGCTGGCGCAAGCGTAAGCGGAAACTATCCAAATTATTCTTCCGGTAGTTTCACAAGGATCGGGCAGAAAGTGCCTGTCCGCATCGATTTCGACCAGGCTCCTTATGACCTGCCTGCCGGCATGTCCGCTACTATAAAAATCAGCAAAGATGAATAACAGCCATTTCCCGCCAGTGCTTTATGTGGCGTTCAGCGCCGCTGCCGCCACGATATTCGGACTTAATGCTGTCAGTGTTGCATCGCCGGCACTGGCTTATCAGCTTCAGTCAAACCTTGCCGACATGTCAACCGCCACCACCGTATACCTGTTGGCAGAAATACTGTTTATGTGCAGTCTGCCTGTATTTCTCAGGAAAACATCCATAGAAAACCTGCTAAGGTGGGGATGTGGCGGGTTTGCGGCATCAAGTCTTTTTTGCTTTCTCTCCCCCTCACTTGATATCCTTATCATCGCCCGAATTGCCCAGGGGGCCTTTGGCGGCTGTCTGTTGCCCTTACCACTCATTTTTGTTCAGCAGTATTTACCCAGAGAATTGCAGTATGACGGGCTTAACCGCTATGGATTATCCACTGTCGTCATTCCTGTTCTTGCACCACTAATCACGCTGTCACTTCCTCCTGAACACGTGCAATGGGTATTCATTCTTGTTGCAAGCCTCGCATTACCTGGCGCGATGATACATTTCAAATCTCAAGACCGTCCTGATCCCGGCACACAAAGCCCCACGTCGCTTGGTAACCTGTTTTCATTCTGTGTATTTACTGTTGGTATCGGTTTTATTGTCTGGGCTATCGATCACTGGCATAAGTGGGGAGGGATGAGTAACATTACGTTAAGCATGACGCTCATTGCAGGCGTTACCGCTATGCTTTGCGGCGCGATATGGCAAACCCGTTACGAGAACCCACTTTTTGAATGGCGCATTTTCACTCACGCCAAAGCATGTATGTTTATGTTCATGACGGTACTTCTCGGCACTATCGTATACGGACTTATCTACCTTGTCCCGCTTTATGCGGTTTCTGTGCATGACGCCGGACCCCACACTATTTTTCAAGTGGTGGCCTATGCGGCTATCCCTCAGGTGATCATGTACCCTGTTGTTATACGTTTTAAGCAATACCTGACACCACACATCAGTGTGTGCGCAGGATTTAGCATTCTTGCCATCATGGCGTATTACTTTTCACTTTCCGGCGTAGATTTTGGCCCGGCTGAAATGTGGAAAGTGCAAATACTAAGAGCGGTGGGCATCATACTCATGGCCATCCCTTTTAATGCGCTGTTGATTGCAGCAACACCACCCGGACTGGAAATCGGCATGGGGGTGCAATATAACTTCCTGCGTACACTCGGCGGTGCAGTAAGCATTGCGGTAATCAACGCCTACGTAACATCAAGAGCAAGCGTCTATCAACAAGACACGCTGTCCTACGGAGCAGACAAAGCGCCATCGCAACTGGCAAGCTCAATTGCATTTAATGACGCATTTTTATTGTTGTCAGTGCTGCTTATCATTGCCGCTACACTAGCCTTCACTACTTATTCTCGGAGCGTGAGAATATCATAAAAAGAAACGAAAACATTTTTGTTGTTAATGTTTATTCCAAAATTAACGACACTACATCGTCGAGTGGTGCAGGGGGGCGTCCGCCTAACGACAAAAGCAAACTATCGACTTCTTCATCACCAATAACGATGTGATGGTTATGCTTTCGTGAATACCCCGCCCTGATACGCTTGCCAACACTTTCCTCTCCGGCATCCACCACAGCATCAATGCCTGACGAACGCAAAAGCGCGGCAATGTGATAACTAAACTGTTTATGCGCCTCTCCGTTTACCGGGATGATTGATACCGCATGCGGATTTAACCAGGCGGGCAGTTTACCTTGATGGTGTTCAATCAGAATGGCAATAAAGCGTTCAATTGAGCCTAGCGCTGCGCGATGAAGAATGACAGGGTATCCTTGCGAGCCGTCAGCTTTCATGTATCCGGCACCGAAACGCTCTGCAAGGAAGAAGTCCAGCTGAAAAGTACCACACTGCCACTCCCTTCCCAGTGCGTCACAAAGTGCAAATTCTACCTTTGGACCATAGAACGCCCCCTCCCCGGGTTGTAACACGTGAGCGATATCCAGCTCATCGAGCGCTGAGCGTAATGATGCTTCTCCCTCATCCCATAACGCATCTTCGCCGATACGCTGTTCCGGGCGAAGTGAAATTGACACCTTAACAGCATCGCGCTCACAACCGAACCGTTTATACACGCCGAAAACCATGCCGCAAAAACGCTTCAGCTCATCGGCAATATGCACTTGTTCGCAAAAGATATGCCCATCGTCCTGATTGAAGCTTCGAAGTCTGAAGAGCCCATTCAATGCTCCTGAAGGCTCGTTCCGGTGGCAAAGACCAAACTCAGCAATCCTTAAAGGCAAATCACGATAAGATTTAACCAGCTGAGAAAACATCTGGATGTGAAAAGGGCAGCTCATCGGTTTTACTGCTAACCCGTGATCGCTAACATGCAGCATCGCTTCCCGGTATTTGTCGGCGTGCCCGGATTGCTCCCACAGCGACATGCTGGCCATTGGAGGGCTCTTTACTTCAAGGTAACCGTTTTCTTCCTGCACCTGCCGCATGTAACTTTCCACCTTCCGGTAGACATTGTGGCCGGCAGGCAACCAGTGCACCATGCCTGGCGCATAGTCATGCAGATCAAAAAGGTTAAGCTGTTTGCCTATTTTTCGGTGTTCGTTCATTGGTACATCCTCATGTTTACACGGTGGTTATGAGGCTGACATGAACTGTAGATACAAAAATGGCCGACAATTCATGTCAGCCATTTTTTTTACATGCGCCGACACGACAACTACGTGGTGGTTGTCGTGGTCGTTACGTTTACATTCATAGCAAAATCGCGCACTGCAAAAATCTCTTTAAGTAATAACAATTACATTCTATCATAATTACAACGAAAAAGTTTGTCAACAAAAATATAATACTCATTAGCCTACCCACAATAACACACTAACAATGATATAATAAATCAAACTTCAGATAAGGGTATTCACATGGGACAGTCTAGTTTTACTGACGCAAACGATAAAAACCGATCCATAGCACAGTGCACATCAGAGCATCCTGACAGTGAAAAAACCGCCTACTTTTTGTTGCCTGGCGGCAGCAAAGTCGAAGAAGTTGCATATGACGGGTACTGTCACTTTGATAACATTGATGCTTTTGAATGGCTGGCAGAAACCAATGGTCTCAGTGGAGGGAGAAACGCAGGCATCCATGCCTTTTACAACCCCGAAGTCTATCAGACATTGACTTTCCCGCTAAAAATCACTTACGATCCTGATGCGACCTACGAGCAATCTGGCGTTAGCTTTGACTGTCCTCATCAGGGACTGCCACCACGACCTGATAAAGCCATTGCTTTTGCTGCCGGCGCAGATCCTTTCCTCGTTGATAATGAGATTTTTAATGACGTTTTTCAGCACATTGACTGTTCTGAACCAAGCGCCATATTGGCGATAAAACTGACATCAAGCTTTACCGACAGTGTTCCCAACTTATCCATGATGGATGAGTCCATACTTGAAGATCCTGATTCAAGAAAAATATTGATGGACACTGTTTTCGCGTCCGACGAGGTTGTTAAACTGCAAAACGAAGAGCCCCACCTTCCTTCAAGGGAAAACCTTGAAGCGCTTGTCGAGCTCATTATCACAGAATGCGAATTTGATGGTGCACCCTATTCACCCAACGTCTTTTACGATGCGCTTATTTATGCGAAAGAAGTGATACCAACTCCGGCGGCTGAAATAGAACCGCAGACACCAGACGAGCCGGGAGTCAGACCAAAAAGATAGCGTCATCCGACGTTATCATAACATGCGGAAAAAACACTCTTTAAAAACACAATCCTATTTTTTGTGTTATCATTTCCTCGCTGTACAGTCAGCAAGCTGCTCCCAACCAAGAGGTAGCAAGTCGCGTTCGACAACTGTAGATGTAACACTATTTTCCTGCCCGCTTCGCGCGTTCATGACTAAATAGTATTGGGAGCGTTATCATTTGACATGAGCACAAGGAGTGGAAGCATGCCCATTTTACACAAAAACACTGATCGTCTTTTGCGTGACGCAAAAAAAATACGGAAAGAGATCGCCAGTCCCCGATTAAACATCCACCTACAAGACATTATGAATCTTGTATCTCACTGCTTTGGCTGGGAGAGTTGGAACGCCATGTTTGTTGCCGCACAGGGTGATACCACCAAACACACATGGTGGCATGACATGAGATGGAGAGAAAAGGTCACACACTTATCCTCCCGCATACCCAAAGCTATCCTCCGGTCATCGGAGCCTGGCGCATGGGGTGAAGATTTGAGTAACAACGAAAGGTCGTTGTTACTGGACGTACTATCATCAGCACTCAAACCGAAAAACAATGAGCTCAACTGTAATAAAAAAGGTTTCAAGCACATCGGGAGATGGCTTCCTTTGCGCAGCATGGTTGAGGCGGATGGGATCTACAAACGTGCATCACGCTCTCGCCTTCGCGAAGGAATACGCTTAAATTCTGATGATTCACTCTGTGCGGCGAAGCATCTGGAGAAGGAGCTTCTCCCCTCCATGAACCACCCTGATTGTTTCTTAAGCTGCGACCCTTTTTATGTTGCAGACTTTGTTCGCGTTTTCAGCAAACTGGGATACTGCGTTACTGTATTTAACAGCAGCTTGCCACTCCCTTATGACATCAAGAGTGCGACCGTGCACACTCTCCCCAGGCTAACCGACAACCCGGATGATCAATATGGTTTGCGCGCATATTTTAACGCGTACTTTGCTTTAATTGACGAAGGCGGGCTTGGACTGCCTTACGTATCTCTCACAAACAGAATCTTAGATATGGTGTTCTCTCGCTCTGTAGAACTAAAAGATGACATATTTAATGATAAATTCATGGCCATTCCGACGCTCAATGATATTATCGAAATCGCCAAGAGTGGCAAGCCTCACTATAAAAAAACAGCCACCTCTATCCTTGACTCCATCTGCGTCACTGTTGACGAAGCGCTGTCTTGGGATGAAACGCCAGCGATATTCGAAGAGCGGTGGCAGTATTCTGTCATGCAGTTCTCCGAACAAATAAAAATGCTACGCAACGCCTATCGTCACGCTCGCTACGATGAGAACTATGTATATTTCGATGATCTGGAAATAAAGCCCGGTAGAACCCTTTATCTGAATGTGCGCAGCGACTATAGCGCAAACAGCAGGCATGCAGAGTTGGCGTTTAGCATGTTTTTGAAAAAACGAATGGAAAGCCAGTCATTGGATGACATGTGGCTCATTTCACCTGAAAACCGTTACTTCACAGAGAAAATGCTTAATCTTGAGGGGGAATTCAATTTCTCTCTTTTCAATCGGGCCTGCATGAACGTTTTTGTGTATGGGGAACTGGAACTACCCGACCCGGCGCTTGAGTTTGACACAATTCTCTCCCCGGTGATACATGGTACACCAGGAAAGGATGACACTCCCTCTTTCGTTATTACCGATTGTCGTGCCGACATATTAAAAAACACAATATGGGATCACTAATAATGTCTTCACTTTTTTTAATGAGAAACAACTTGCCCACATCAAGAGAGTGGAGCATGTTAAGAGAAACGTTGCGATATTGCCTACCTGGCTCCATTCGTCTCGCAACCAAAGAGCGCATCATCGTTGAGCGATGCTTTGCTAACGTGCATAACATTGGTGACGACGCTTTACTTAAGAGCAAAATAATCGACCTTTACCGGAAAGACGTGAAGGACGTTCTTAATTACACGGTGGAGGATGATGATGTCATCAAAAAAATCATGAACGGAAACTCGCGGGAACTCTTTCGTCTCGCCCGCTCTGTCGTAATGAAAAGGTTGCCAGCTGACATTGCTTCCCCTGAATGGTTTAACGCGAAAGATCCTGTTGAAATCGAAGGGAGAACAACCGTGCATTACCGCATCGTGTCTGAAATCGATGAGTTATCCAAACTCACCAGACACCTCCCCCTCACCATGAATTTACCGGAAGATGAAATGCGCTTTTTAAGCGTGTTTTTCTCATCCCTTACCGTGATGAAAACACCGAAAGCGATGAGGGACGCGGTTGTTAAAAACTCTGACTTTAAGGCTATCTCAACAAGGCATGTGGCGCGTGAAGCGGAGGCTTCTGAATACGCCCTTCACGAACACGATGTAGGGCGAGCCAGAAATGGGCATTGCCTTGAGTTACTGAAGCTGGCCCACGCGGTCTCTTCAAATCATGCCACAAGAAAATAAAAGCGCCATAGTGGCGCTTTTTTATGCTTTCCTGCGTCTGAACATCAACCCGGTAAGCAGCAGCGCTCCCGAAAAAACGACTGGCACATCATCATATTGCAAATTCCCCATACTGGACAATGCTACACGGGAAGCTTCGTTATCTTCCACTGAAAATGTCACATTGGGCAGTGCGATACCAGTACTGTTACCGGTTCCTGCGCGCCTGTCATGATGAATGGTTACTTCAAAATTTCTTGTACCGGCAGGGACAATCAGGTCTGTCAATTCACGATAACTCCAAGAGTTAAGATCATAATAGCCAAGTATCGTTTCAGGCTGAAGTTGCAAACCGTCACCGTCCTCAAAGTTGATGTAAATACGGGATCTGTCGGTATCATTGTATGAAGATCCGATGTATGCGCTCATGTCAAACGTAACAAATCCAGCGTCGATTAAATCCGTGTTAAGGCGGTGCTCTTCAACCGTGTGATATTGACGGATGTAAGACCCGTCACTGGCCCCGCCAAAAGATGCAAGGTAAGTTTTACCTGGCTCCATTTCTTGCGCCATCGATTCGCTTACCGTCCAACTATCCACTCTTGGGAATCTGTGCAGACCGGAAAGGACACTCCAGTCCATTCGCTCACCGGTACTTGCATCACTGCCATCCAATGCAGCAAACTCCGGGTTTTTAACCAGGTTACCCGTATTGGCCAAATCGGCCCATGATGATGAGGCAAAAGAGGCCAGGACAACCCCAAAAATTAAAACTTTCATTGTGACTCCAATAATAATTGTTATTAATTTACAGACTGAACCCAGACTGTCATTTTCAAATACGTTTAGAACAACGTTTTCTTGCCGAAACCAACATGCCACAAAACGCCAGGCCAAACAGTGAAGCCGGCACCTGATTAACCGGCGCGTTAGGGTTGTTAGCATTTATCGTCGGATCATTTATCGAACTGAGCGTGGTACCACCATCTGACACCAAATATACGCCTGAGTAAGACGTTTTGCTGTCACCACCAGCATCTAACTTGAACAGCCTTGAAGGGTAGTACTGAGACTGGTACCAGAAATCTGTGCCTGTCGCCGTCGCCACGCCATCACCATCAAGGTATTGCCCGAAAGACCAGTTCCTGCCGTAATCGTACCCGGTTATCCCCATAATGCTGTTCCAGGTTGACCACTGCTCACTGTTCACATACTTCGTGTAGCTGTTGTAGCTATTTGTTGACGTGAAGTATGAGGGTACGATGTGGGAAACCAGTTCTTTCACCTCTGAAGCGGTTGCCAGCCGCCAGCCATCAATAGATAACCCTTCCTCAATCGTCATCCCTGCGGTGTAATCCAGTTTCAGCCATTCAATACCGGTATCTGTATCAACAAAGGCAAGCGCATCCCCTTCTGACTTCCAATCTGTGTCTACAATTTCTGCTTGTGATACAGAAGAAAAAACGGCAATTGCCGCAAATGTAAGAATCTTTTTGTTTATCATTACAATAATTCCCTTTTAAAAACACCGTCTTTAAAATAAAAGCCCGGCTTCCCAGATACAGTTGAATTGAGAACAAATATGTTGTAAAATTGGGCTCTCAAAAAATGACAGTGAAGCAAAAATGCTAACCAAAATAAAGCAAGAACCATTCCGAAAAAAACCACATTCAAAGTTTTATTTAAGGCGTTATTGATACCTGTTGGGCTGTCACTCATCATCCTGCTCACTGTTTACAACTCGCTCAAAGATAAACACGTTGAAGAGAAAGAGTTTCTTGTCGCTTCAACAGGAAGCGAGCAATACTGCACGACATACGGAGAGCATGAGATTAGGTTTTACATAGCAAATGATCAGGATTCAAAACCCGTTTTTTATATATCATTTGACACCGACGGCCGCGAGGCTTGAGCCTACAGAGATTGCGTCAAAATACAATGTCGTTGGATTAAACTCCACTCTTTCAGGAACTGTAGAAATATCACAGGTCCCTGAAAAACAAAAAACACGTTCTGGTATGCAGTCGATCATGATTGACACGATGAATCTGACTACTTTATCAGCAGAACTTCTCATGCTTGACTTGTTAGGTGAAGACCGCATGCGTAACATTTCTGTTTGTAAATTCCAACGAGGAAACACACCGCCTGAACTCATATCCTGGCGGGAGTACCAGTCCCGGCATCTCATTCCTGCACAATAAGGTTGATCATGAAAAAAGAAGAACATCCTCTCTATCGGGGTTTTGTGGAATCACGCATAAAAATGCACGATACGCGACCCGCTACGGAACGAGACTTCCAGATGTGGCTGGAAGGCATAAGGTTCCTCACACGCCAGTTGCACTCCGGTGAAGCGGAAAAACACGAGATTCCGGACGAGATAGGCAACACGGTTATGATGGCCGTTCATGCAGACCGTGAAAGCACTGCATCATCACTGCTGGCAATATGCAAAGAAAGACTTCCGACAGACTCGCGTGGCAGAGTGCTACTAACCTCCGTAGAGAGCGAAATACAGGGATACTTCGATCTTGTTGCCAATAGAAAATAATAAAAACAAACCTTGATAATTAGCAGAGTTATCGTTATGATAAACCTGCGTTTCACTCACGCGTGTATTCACGCCTGCATTGGCGAAGCCCGGGCAAGGGCAGAGTGTTATTCTTTTTTTTGATTAAACAGCATGCATCCATGGTGTTTGGTTTCAGGCGTGGCCAAAGGCCGATTGGAGAAATGTATGTTTACGTCACCCAGATTCCCTACCGGTTTGTCTGTTGAACAGGCAAAAAAAGATGCAAAGCAGTTCGCCAAAAATAACCATTCTGCGTTATCCAAAGGGCAGAATGCGATCGCTTTCGTTCACGGTCGAAGCTCGTGGTCTACGCTGATCCAGCGTATTAAGAAGCCTCTCTCTCTCATTCCCGGACAAGCACCTTTCGATAATCGAAAGCACAACCGTGCTCTTCTGGCCATCATGGGCAATGCCGGCTCCGGGAAAACAACACTCATGCTCAACAGTGCTCTGCACCTTTTGCAATCCGGTGAGCGTGTGGTTATGATATCCTCCTCTGAATACCATGCCGTAAATTCCGGGCGTATTCACAACGAGAGCAAACCATCCCTGCTTAAAACCATCATCACGTCACACCCTGACAGATTTTCTCTGATAGATCCTGAAAATACAGCCTGCGTGGAAGTCATGCTAAACGGTGCGGTACTTATGATTTCTGAGGATGCTATGTTAAACAATGCGAAAAACCCTGAGTTTGAAAAGCTTCTTAAGGCGTCCATGCATACTATTGTTTGTATCAGCCGACTGTCTGACCTAAAGCTTTCCGCAGGCAATCTTTTTGACGATGAACGCGTTGAAAGGCATCTCCTGTTCACACCCGGAGCAGATGCGTCTGAGGGGTTGTGGTGGGCTGACAGGAATATGTTGAAGCAGCTCAGTGATGCGATGCCTTTTCGAAAAGATGTGGCCACACACACTATGCTTGTCACACCCACGACCGCAATGGTGTTAGAGTTTAGTCTCCCAGACGGGCACGCGCCATCCATCCCTTTTGTACCAGACATTATAAAAGAGTCAGGGATGCCTGATAAAGGAGTTTACCAATGACGCTTGTTGAACGTATTGTGGCGCGTGAAATACCTGCTGAAATCGTTTACGAAGATGAGACGGTTATTGCCTTTCTGGACATTGAACCGGTCAATCGCGGACATACATTAATTTGTCCCAAACACCATTACTCCAACTTTATGGATGTGCCTGACAATGTCATGTTGAATGTTTTACAGGCAGCAAGAATTGTTTTTCAGGCACTCTCTGAAGTGTATGGGCCTGATGGGATCAGTTTCCTGCAAAACAATGGTGCGTTCAATGAGCTGGGGCATTACCACCTGCACATCTTCCCTTGCCTGAAAGAGGGGGGCGGAAGGGTTCGCTTTAAGACGATTAGCAAGCCTGGAGCTGAAACGTTAAAACTCGACGCCAACGCCATCCGGGCTTGTGTATCTCAATCGAGCTAAAAAGAGGATTTGCCAGCCGGTGTATCAGCTGGCAAATCTTTAACGTCTGTATTGGTATTGAAGGTTCACATCTTCATCGCCGCCATTACCTGCACCTGGCTTCAATACAGGATCCCCCTCCAAAGCATGAAAATCACAGACCTTGACACGTTCAAATTTCGTATCTCTCAGCAATTCATCGCCAAACAGCACCAGCTCAAGACGCCCCTCTCCGCCTTCCATAGCCGGCGCAAAAAAGCCTTCTATTTTGAGCTTTTTGGAGAAAAACCTTGCAGCTTCTGGTCCACCCACCATTTTTGACATTTGTTCATACACGTCACCCATTGTCAGCTCACTGTCTGATTCAAGAGATGGCATTCCTGACTGTTTAACAATGTCTCTCATCATGGCGTACTCATCTGTGTTCTTGACATGCTCATCAAAAAATTCTTCAGCCTCAAAGTCAGAATAAAAATCCCCCCTCAAATGAGCAGACCAGACTTCCTCCACATCGCTTTCATCAAATTCGTCAAAAAGGTCGTTCTCCCATAGCCTTTCGGCCACGTTATCAAACAATGCCTGCAACACGGCAGATGCACCTTCGGGCGCATCAGCATCAACCCCTACCGTCGCAAGCCGTGAAGAAAATCCCTCCAGGCCCGTTTTTTTATAGCGAAAGTCAAGGAACTTCTCGGCGACGTCATCGAGTTCCAAGTTAAAGGGGCTGTCCCAATCTTCGATTGGACCGGTTACGGTCTCTCCGTCCCACCCAATCCCGGGGATAGATGCGAGATTCATTACACCATATTCAAGCCTGAAGAGTGGCTCTTCGTCCTTGTACATGACATTTAATGCATCGGACAGCTCTGGTATGGATGAAACGCGCTCTTGAATTTCATCAAAGGTCATCGTTTTAGACATTACGGCTATCTGGTGGGCAGGTGTGCCAGGCTCAATGGGCATATCCATGTCGTTTCCCCCATCAAAGATGGCCTGCATTGAATCATTGTGGTTGCGATAATTATCATAATATTTAGCGGCGGTGTCGAATGCACCGAAGTATACGCCGTACCCGTACCTTCCTACACCGGTACCGGTACCCACATGCTCCAGACCTCCGGATGTTATTTCTTTTGATGACGCGGTATAAACTTTCAGCACGAGCGAGCCCCATAATGTTTTCTTAATGAGATTATATCACAGTCAAAACCAACAATTTTGTTGTAATACTTCAATATTCATGAGACAATATCCGCATAAGTCACACAGGAATCTGTTTCATGAAACAAGAGAATGCAAAGTCGAAAAAACCTAATATAACAACCAAGTACCTCCAATCTCAGGGGTACAAATCAGGACGCCGGCTTTACGTCATAACCGTCAGCGGCGGCGGTGTGACTATTGATGACAGTATGGAATACAAGTTGAACTACAAGCTTCCAGCATCCATGAGGGAAACATATGAGCAGATTGACAATGACGAGTTCATGCTATCAAAAAGCGAACTCTATGCTTGCCGCACCCACCTATACACAGATGCGCTTTTGGAAACCCAGTTCTTCACCGAGGGATGGGATCCGAATTCTCTCATGAACCCTATTTCAAACGGAATTAGCAGTTCAATTGTTGCGCATGAGGGCAACATCAAGGAGGCGCTTGCATATGCTAAGAGTCAGTGTGCCTATCTGGCCAGTAAAACCGCTGACGCATACCGCAAGAGAGCTGATGAAATCATAGCCACCATATCGCAAACTGAAAATATCGGTGTAGATGATGCCAAACGCCATACTCCGGTAGCAAAAAAACTTCACCCTGAATTCTGGTTTCGTGAATTTGATAACGGTAATTATCGGGTATGTATTTTTAGCGTAGATGAGAATTACACTGGTGCTTACACTCCGGGTTCGCGTGACAATCACGAGATGCTGCATCTTCGCGTTGATAAGCGTGACGGAGCAACAAAGTCGTGGGTGCCGATTGATGGTTCAATAACAAAAACGCACACCTCGACGCGTTATTCAGATGAACTGATTGATAAGCTTGTTTACAATGCTGCCAAGCAGATATCTGCGGCACTAAGCGGTGATGGCGATTTCGCTTCTGCGTGCAAGGAATCAGCGCTGGCGTGCTCATCTTCACTCCCATCTTTTGTCAAACCTATGCATTTTTAAAGGGGTTGCCTGGCTTTTGCCGGTTGCTTGCCGGCTTTTTGCCTGTTGTTTTATTTGAAAAGCATTAGAATTAAGCCCTCTTGATAACAAAGGGAATGGAAATGAACAAACCTGACGGAAAGCACATCGTTTCACTAAGAAATAATTTGGGATGGACACAGGAACAACTTGCTGATGCGGCCGGGTTGAGTGTCAGAACCATTCGCAATGTTGAGCGTGGAAATAACACCAGCCGGGAGACAATAATGTCTGTTGCCGCAGCACTAAATGTTAACCATTATGAGTCACTTCTTATCAAGGGAGGCAGTGAATCACCCAAAGAAGGCGCTGCTTCAGACACCCTTGAGAAACCAAGTGAAAAACTTCTGGCGCTGAGTGACATGATTGGGGAGAGTGGGAAGCAAGAAGCGCTCACACTGCTCTCTTTGGTACTGTCCATTGTGTTTGCAATACCAGTCGTTGTATTTGGAGCCATTTACGATCTATCTGAACAGGTTCTGTCACTCATTGCTATACCATGCTGCGTTCCGATATACTACTGTGTTTGGCGCACAATCCTTCGCAATAAAAAGTTAAACGCTGAAATTGCATCATTAAGCCGGGACGAAAAAGCTTACATTGCCCGTTCTCTTGTTGCAGCGATGCATATGAAGGGGGCTGACAAAGCCGTTGATTCGGACATTTTCAAATCCATCCGGGGGCAAGCTCTGGATATCATGTCGGCAGATAACCCAAAGCAAGCAGTTTTGAGTTTAAAGGTGGCTCTTGGTGCCCATGTTGCAAATGATGACGTTGAATACCGTTCCATTGAAAAATGGAAGAAAACCATTTCTGAAGCGGTAAGCAGATACAACACAAAAAAAGGCAGTGCTGAGGCTATCGGTTTGTCGCCACTGGATAACTGTTAAAACAAGCTTTACTTAACAACATTTTTGTGAGAAACTCTGTTTATTGATAATACCAAGCCCTGGCCAAATCATTTGCGCCGGGGCTTTTTCTTTTTACAAGTGGAGATAATCATGGCTAAGCAATATTCTGTTTGCCCTAAGTGTAACAAAAAGGGTGTCCACGTTTCTCAGGGTTACATTACCGATGGCGAGAGTAAAGCAATGCAGGAAAACACTAAGCTCAACCTTTGGTCCTGCCGGTACTGCAACCTTCGAGAGCTATCAGAAAATGCGCCAGCTGCTGCCAAAACCCCTCATCAGGCAGCACTGGACGACGCCCTTCAAAGGGTGAAATCTTCGCCTCACGTGGCCGCGAAAGACATATCGGTGTCACGCCAAGGCTTTCTGGCCAGCATGCAATCTGATGTAAGAGGTAACATTGGACAAGGTGTTGAGAGCTACTCTCAGAACATTCGCTCAAAAGTGATTCCTGCGCAGTCTGAAAGTGGTGACTGGGATGGCGTGAAAGCGGTTTTCTCTTTGGAGTGTGAAAACCTTTCGTTTGGACAGCTTGAAAAGATTATGAAAATCATTTCAAAGGGAGATTAAATCGCCGCAATTGAAACGGCAAAACAACAAAAACGTTTTACCTGCTATTATGTTTGGCACAAGGAGGTGTCTCATGAGAAAACACCAAAAACTGGCTGCCGGTAAACATTGGGCATCGACAAGAAAGACGTATAAAGTCGCTATCCAGGAAATCGGGACAATCGCTTGTTGAAAAACCACCATTCAAACCTGATCGCATTCGCCTTCCGTGCCACATAACGTCGGCACACAACTTTGCAGTGCCCGCTTAAATACCGTGATTATTGACGGCGGCAAAGAAACACACTGCCTTGTTCAAACAGCCCGAGAAAACCGGCTCACCGTTCCCGCTCACGGTGAACGAACATGAATTGCAGCCTAACGTCTTTAGGTGCGACTCCACCTGAATCGTGATTTGCACCAGGCACGAACAGCCTGTGCAGCAAAAACCAATGACAGTATACCGCCGCCGGCGATAATTACCAATGCGACAAGAAGGGTTGCCGCTAATGTCAGTATAGGCTCAGCAAACCAAGAATAAACATACAGGAACAAAAATGAGATGAGGCCCAAATTTGCAAAGTTTGTTGAAGCATCGGAGTAGTTATGATACATCACCCTTTCCTTTAAATATCATCTTGTCGACATCAACTGTCAGTCTTTCGCTGTCAGACAAGGCGCTGTTGAAGTAGGTGAATATCTTCTTTGCTTCCTCAACATGCATTAATCGCTTGTCTTCCGGCATCATCCCTGGCGCAATGATGGCGGGGATAAACTTGGTGTAATCGAGCGTCAGTTGAATTACCTCCATGAGGCAAAGCCGGTACTCCTCCCCTCCTGCCCTGGCGAGTAATAGTCCACTTTATCACACGATTCTGATAGCGTTCCCGGAATCGTATAATTTTCCTTAATAACAGCCGGCTCTGCATTAGCAAAAAGAGAGCAGGAAACAAGTAGCATTAACAGTGTTTTCTTCATTATCTAACATTTATCATTTTGATAACCTCACAACAAGTATAACCAAACTAACTTGTTGCTTCAACTGCAAGTTGGCTTACTGACAATTTTCAATTACGAAGCATGATAAAATACTATTACGAAAGGAGAGTTTTATGCATTACCTTGGAAGCGCATCACAAGGCGAACTGATTGAATACGCACATCAAACAGAAAGCCTCAAACACGCAGAAAACATCATAAAGAATGGTTTTGACCTGTCACGCATAGACGCGACAGCAAAGCTTCACGGCGCGCCGGCCTCGTATTCAAGGCATGATCCTTTCGGTATGTTTGGCATGCCGAAAAAAACCCCTCGCGCGCCCGAGCAACCGATAGTTACCTTTATCCTCAAACCTGATTCCCAGGTGCTCTGGCACGACATGGAAGGCCCCGATGCCAAAACTGCAATTTACGAGACCCTCAACGTGTCTTCCCGGGAGGAAATGACAAGCAAACTGCTCAGTATGGGAGTTGACGCCATCGCCAGCATTGGCAACCACACGGAGATCATCGTTCTCAACTTCGATGCTATCGAGTGGACAGGATATGGACTTGAGCGCGATGTAAAACCAGCGGGCCAACTCATGGCGAATGACTACCCAGCCACGAATACGGCTGTAAAACACGATGAGACATTTCCAACTCCGCCTCGCCCGTAGCGCTTACCTGCATAATTATTTAATGAATACTATTGTGATAATATAAGTAAGATGAAACAATCTTAAGTTAAGGTGGATTTATGAATCAGAACAAAACTTTCAAGCTTTTCGAACCGGTCAAGGTCGGAGGGATCACCTTTAATGGCTTTACCGGCGCGTAAGCGCCCCTACTAAATGAACATTAAAAAGCCAGCGAATGCTGGTTTTTTTGCTATACATCACGCCACTTGAAAACAACAAATTTGTTTTTTACCCTACTTTGACACGTGTACGATATTGATGAAGGACGGCTTTATTTCAATGATCATCGTATGACAACAAACACCGACGATTTAGATTTGGATGACCGAGTAGAGGTACCAAAACGGATAAGTGAGCCTCCGCGAGGGCTGGCCGGGCTTCATTTTATAATTCCGTGCTCGCAGGAGGCAAATGCGGACCTATGAGATACTCTCCCTCACGCATCCAGGCTTGTATGCGCCCATTAAATCCTTTCATCGCTCCGGGATGATTGTCTTTATCTAACTTTACTGGTTCTGGTTCATTCTTACCATTTCCGTGGTACCAGAAAAGTCCACTCACATCAGTCGGGATCTTATCAAATCGGTTCATGCTTTATTCCCACAACTTCCGGCCTATTCTTTACAACCCAATCAAGTGCTATTCCCATTATTGTAAAAACCGAAGCTAATTGCACAACCCGCGGCTCCAACTTCATCATGATACAAGCCGGCGCGCAAAGCACCAGGAGCCAGCTAAAAATGGTTAATGTTATCTTTTTCATGAACACCTCACTTCTCGATTGAAACATTACAACATTAAAAGTTTGAAAACACAAGTTTAAAACAATTTTGTTGACACCTGTTACGTGTCAGGTTGACATTCAAAGTGTTAATTTGGAGAAGAAAAATGGATAAAAAAAGAAAACCCACACACCCCGGCGCTTTCCTGGCAAGAAATGTACTTGCAAGACTAAACCTTAGTGTCACTGATGCCGCGAAATTGCTGGGTGTTACCAGAAAAACCCTGAGTGAGTTCGTTAATGAAAATTCGCGCTGCTCTTTGGCCATGGCGAAGCGCCTCTCTATCGCAACAGACACCTCTGTGCGCTACTGGCTTAACATGCAGTTTGCACTGGATGAATGGGAAGCCTGTACTTTAAAGGTGACGGGTGTCACTCCGTTTCCAAGCGATGATCTCAACTCTGAAGCAAATTAGAAAAACGACAACATGGAGCAAAGTATGAGAACAACCAAACCTTTCTCAACTATGAAAGAAATGCGTGACGATGCTGTCGCAGCGCTCAATGCGGACAATATCACAGCAAAGGAAGCCGTTCATCGTGTCTCCCAAAGCATTAACCTCACCATTAAACAATTACGCAAAAACAGACTTGATAAATCCAGCGAAAGCAACCCCATCAATGCCAAACAGCTGCCTGTTGATATTCAAACAAGAATCTCTGGCGAGCAAAAGGAAACCCGCCTTCGCCTGGCCGCGGTTGAAGCTAACCACCTCCCTCTGTTCTCACTAAAAGGAATGAAAGCCAGAGCGACATTGCTGTTCGGATAATTTAAGGCACCTATTTACAAAACACATCGTTTTTGATAAATTCACACCGTTCGTAGCAAAGCTGCGCGTAAGACACTTATCACCATATCGATAGGATAATTGCTATGCGCATTTTTATCGCTGAGAAAAAACACGCTGTAGAACAAATCGTGAAACACGGAATAACCGATAAAGACGATGTTATTCTGGTCACTTTCAGCCTCGGGTTGTGGATAGAATCAATCCCCAACCTCTCCTTCAAACAAATCCCGTACACTGAGCTTCCCAGCGAATATCGCTCTCATCCTGAATTGTTATCCAAAAGAGAGCACTATCACGCAGAAGGGTGGATAAAATGCCGGGCTCATGCCTACGATGGCGAAGGACGCCCGCTTATCTCTTTTGTGCCGACGAACGACGGCCTCAACAATTATGAAGCAATGCTCCAGGGGATTGCCTGCAAGGCTGAGGAAATCGTTATTGCCACCGACGACGATGAAAGAGGCGCGTATGGCGCGAAACAATACCTCGACAGGATGAACCTTCCCAGCGAAACCCCTGTAAGTTGCATTCTCACTTACATGCTTCACAGCAACCCCGAAAAGGTGTGGGTCGAACGTTCCTCATGCAACTGGGAAACATCGGGCTACCAGGTACTGGCTTCAAGGCAGTCCATAAAGCGTCTTTTTGAATACTGGTGGAACTGCAACTCAGCACTGGTTTTCGGAGAGCTTTGCAAAAAGTCAGGACTCAACGCAGCAAGGGTGATCACTAAATTTGAATTGTTAGCCATGCTTTTTGTTGCCACAATGCCTGAGAAATTCAAACCTGACGAACTTATTAAAAGAATGGACAAATGGAAGGGAACGGGTAAGTTTCAGGATAAAGCCACTTTGGGATCAACTAGCAGCTACTCCGAAATTTTTGAAAAAATGCTTCAACGCGGTCATCTTTCGAGAGATGAAAAGCGCGCCTGTTCGCTAACCCCGGCCGGACAACGATTTGTATCACTGTGCCACCCGAGAACATTCGATATTGATTTACCGATGAGACTTGAATCGTGGATGAATGATGGCGACATCGGACCCATGAGGCGCTACATCAATACGTTATTTTCGCGACAACTTCGTTACCAGAGAAAAAACGAAAACATCTAATCATAAAGCACAATAAAGCCGGCAATTGCCGGCTTTATTTTATCTTCACAAGTGAGTGCTCACCTTTCTCTGTTGTGATGTCGCAAGGCTGAAACCCAGGCATAACCTGCCTGGCCAGTAAAATTCCTGATGGCTGAGGTTCACACTCTGGTACACGCCCTAAGAAGGTGTAGACCCCTCCGCTGTGCAACGCCAACCCACGAGCGATAATTCAACTGATATTCCGCCTTGCGGCAGGCATGGTTCACCTTATTAATTGGTGTTGAAATAATTGAACATTTAAACATTTTTGTTGTGTTAACGCAATTGCATAATGGTAAACAGACACCAAATATGTTACCTTAACGTCACTTAAAATAAGCAGATTCCATCATGATAAAACAAACGTGGATTGTTCGCTGTGAACAGAAACTCCCGGGATATGAGAACGTGCAGCCGCTCTAATATTCTTATACAAACCTGATCATTGAGGTTTGATGATA
>CEQE01144857.1_pt1 | contig 24127 bp, 24 predicted proteins | sample 356201 | NCBI WGS metagenome assembly CEQE01 (sample SAMEA2619970, study PRJEB7988) | marine metagenome | biome: marine biome (ENVO:00000447); feature: mesopelagic zone (ENVO:00000213) & marine oxygen minimum zone (ENVO:01000065); material: "saline water (ENVO:00002010), including plankton...
CAAGACCCCCTCCTGAGCAAGACTGAGGGATACCAGAGCATCCAGCTCTTTTCCCGCCACTTCATAGTCTTTACTTAACGAAATGTGGCTTTCGTTCATCAGCTTGCCCAGGCTCTGCCAGTTTCTTTCCTGCAACATGCTGCAGGCTGTCAGTACGCGTTGGTTTTCACTGATCACATGACGTGCTCTGGCAAACAGTAACTCATCGTGAAGGGCGTTTTCGATCCACTGCAGATCCTCAATACCCAACGCACAGAGCTGTGACATCGCATGCCCGTCCCCTAACCGCGACACGATGGCATTCATCTCTGCGACCCGTTCGTTGTATTTCGAGTCTATCAGCCTTCTCTCCTTACAGGTATTCATGATGACAAACTGCAGCGGCGAAGGTGTGCAGTCGATCAGTTCATAGCGCAGGGACTCACAGTCGAGTTTGATCGCCCGATCAGCTTGACCCAATGCGATGGCCGCCTGATCCATGATGCCGCAGTTCACGCCGACATATTCGTTTTCAACGCGCTGACACAGCAGTGCCATCTGCTGTCTGTCTATGTCATCGCGCGCATGCAGTCTGAAACCGGTCACCGACTCAATCATCAACGCCGTTGCCACGCAGAACGAGGCAGAGCTGGACAATCCTCCACCTGGAATAGTGCTGCCGAAGAGAACATCCATACCGGGTAGATGGGCACCTCTCGTCCGGTACGCTGCCAGCACCCCGCGCGGATAGTTTGACCAGCCATCAGCAGATTTCTTAAACGGTGCGTCCAGATCGAGGACGACCCGTTCGTCGAACAGCGTCGATGTCAGTGTTACGCTGCTCGATTCGTTGAAAGATACCAGACAGTAGGTGCCGAGGTGTATGGTCGCCGGCAACACCCAGCCACCGCAGTAATCGACGTGCTCTCCTATCAGGTTGATCCGGCCCGGCGCGAATATCCAGTTTGACGAAGGCTGCCCGTAGATCTGCCGGAAGACACGCTCCAGACGCTGAAAACTGTCTACCTGACTCTCGAGCATCTACTTCAGAACCAGCTACTTGAGGTACATCAGCGGTTTCGCCGCCAGCCGTTTTTCGGCAAGTTCCACTGGCAGGTATTGCCTGTGGGCATCCAACAGTTCGCTTGTCATGGCTCGAATCTCGTCCAGGGTGCAGACGGCAGCAGTGAGTGGATCCATTGCCATGGCCTGGAATACCCTTTCGGGATCTGCGTTCATGCTTGCCTCGACCGCCAGTTGCTGGGTGTTGATCTGACTGCGATTAATGGCCGCCAGGTGTTCCGGTAGTGCGCCAACTCTGAGGGGCTGAATGCCGTTCTTACCCACCAGGCAGGGCACCTCCACGCAGCAGCCGTCGGGCAGATTATCGATCAGGCCATCATTTCTGACGTTGCCGTGGATGAGCGCACTGTCTCCACCAGCGAGGGCACTGATGATCTGCGAGCCATATTCGAGGCTGCGCGCCAGATTCACCGGCCGCTCCCAGTTCGCCATCTTCTGCATCGTCTCACGCCAGTCAGGCCGGTCGTAGAGCGTCTTGATAAAACCCGGTGCGCCGTTCCAGCTTCCTCCGGGACAATACCGTTCCACCATCGCATCGTTCTTTCGAAACCAGGGGCTGTACTCCGAGTTGTGCCCGCTGGACTCGGTGACCGGGAATCCGAAGTGCTTTACGTACTCCATCCGGGATGAATCTTCCTGCCAGATGTCGGGCTGCAAAGCCAACGATCTGATTCTCGGCAGCAGATCTTCGCCGTCCTTCTCAAAGCGGGTAATCCAGGCTTGGTGATTGATACCGGCGCACTCAAAATTAACGTCGTCGATGTCCACTCCCAGTCGTGTCGCCCACTGCCGCGTTGCTCCCTGCACCGAGTGGCACAGTCCCACCAGCTTAATGTCCGGCTCTGCCGCGTACATGCCCCAGCACAGCATCGCCATGGGGTTGGTGTAGTTGAGAAGCGGGGCACTGGGACAGATCGTCATGATATCTCTGGCAATCCCTACCTGAACCGGCAGCGTGCGCAGACAACGCATGATACCGCCAGGAGACAGGGTATCTCCTATTGCCTGGTCCACGCCATAGCGCTTGGCTATGTCTATTTCCTGCTCGATGGCCGGGTAGCCCCCCACCAAGATGCTGCTGATCACGTAGTCGGCCTCGTCGAGCGCCGTCTTGCGGTCCGCATGCAATGAATACGATGCCCCGGTGTAATCTCCCTCCTGCAGAATGCGCGCAACGATCTGCCCAGCGAATTCCAGTCGTTCCGGATCTGTATCCACCAGCGCGAAGTGCGCCTCATTCAACCTGTTATACGTCAACAGATCGGCCGTCAAGCGACTGGAAAAAACCAGGCTTCCGGCACCGATAATAACGATTTTCGCCATCGTCGCTCACTCCCGTTCAAGTCATCTCGAACTTGTAGCTGGTTCTGCTGCGGAACGTACTCCCCGGTTCCAGAACGGTCGCTGGAAAGTGTGGGTTGTTGGGGCTATCGGGATAGTGTTGCGTTTCCAGGCAGAGCGCCCGGTGCGGCTCGGCAAGATGATTGCCGGAGTAGAACTGCAGTCCGGGTTCAGTGGTGTAAACCGTCATCGCAAGCCCGCCAGCGCCCTGCGTCAGTTCAGCCGCTCTAACGAACTCGCCCGACTCATTGCCGAGGACCCAATTGTGATCGTATCCCAGGCCGAATTTCAGTTGCTGATGCGAAACCCCAATTTCGCTGCCTATTCGCTTAGGGGCCCTGAAATCGAATGGTGTACCTGCAACCTTCGTTATCTCACCGGTGGGAATCAGATCCTTGCCAACCGGTGTGAAGTCATCAGCCAGGATCTTCAATCGGTGATCCAGGATCGTGCCACCATCGACTCCCGTCAGACTCCGGTCGATACCCGTCAAATTGAAGTAGGAGTGATGGGTTGGATTCAAGATGGTGGCAAGATCGGTTTCCGCCTCATACTCGATCGACAGCTCGTTGTCCTCGCTGACGCGAAAGCAGACGCGCATTCTCAAGTTTCCGGGGAACCCCTCCTCGCCGTCCGAGCTATGATGGCTGAAGCTCACCCTGTCCTCTGCGAGATCGGCCTTCCACATCGCCCTGTTAAAACCTCGGTGCCCGCCATGCAGATGGTTTTCACCTTCATTCTGGCTGAGCTGAATCTGCCGCCCGTGCAGCGCGAACCTACCCTTCGCAATCCTGTTAGCATAACGGCCTACCGTTGCACCGAAGCAGGCTGATCCTGACTCATACTCCTCGATCGTATCGTACCCTAATACGACCTGCACGAGTCCGCCCTGCTTGTCCGGTATGCGAATGGAGGTGACAGTGGCACCATAGTCGATGATCGACACCGCCATTCGGTTTCGGTTGGTCAGCTCATAGCAGGATACCGGATCACCGTCGCGAGTCTTGCCGAAACCGCTCGTTTCTATGGTCACAGCGAAGAAGGAACTCAGCCACCCGAGATTCGGTACAGAAAGATCACTTCACTGTCGGATGCGATCTCCTCCAGTAACGGGTCATGGGTGATCTGGCCATCGATGGAAACGGCCATCTTGAGCAAGATCTCCGCATCCATTTCCGGGTAACGACCACCCAGTTCCGCGATCAGTTCGCGGTAGGTCGCCACATCCACGCTCGCCTTTTCTTCCCGAGTGTATCTCTGCAATTCGGGTGAAAAGATCACGCTTGCCATACTAGCCGCCTCCCTCCTGAATCGCCTTCAGCACATTCGTCGGTGAACAGGGCAATGCACTGATGCGAACACCGATGGCATCACTTACGGCACTGGCTACAGCCGCCAGCGGCGGAATGATTCCCGACTCGCCGACGCCCCTGACTCCGTATGGATGATAAGGGTTCGGCACCTCCACGATGATGGTCTCGATCATTGGCAGATCGGACGCCAGGGGAATCCGGTAATCCAGAAAACCAGGGTTTTCCATACGGCCGTTTTCGTCGTAGACATACTCCTCGTTCAACGCCCAGCCAGCGCCCTGCATGGCGCCGCCCTGAAACTGCCCCTCCACATAACTGGGGTGAATGGCCTTACCGGCGTCCTGAATGGCTGTATAGCGCACGATCTGAACCTTCCCCGTCTCCTTGTCCACTTCCACGTCACAGACGTGAACGACGAACCCGGGACCGGCACCACGGGCATTCACTGAAGCGCTACCCGATATCGGCCCGCCGGTGCGGGCGGCATTGGCGCAGATCTCCGCCGCGGTCAGCTTCCCCTCCCCGGCCGTATTGATGGCAACGCCATCGATCCAATCTACCTGTTCGGCGGTGACGTTCCAAACAGAGGCAGCGCGCTCCTTCATGACCCTTACCACTTCTTGAGCCGCTTCGATCACGGTCATTCCCGTGGCGAATGTAGTCCTGCTGCCGCCGCTGCCGGAGTTGACGCCAATATTGTCCGTGTCAGCCACTACGGCCCTCACCTTCTCGACAGGAATGCCCAGTTCCTCCGCCGCCATCATGGCCAGGGATATACGCGTCCCGGAAAGGTCCGGAGACCCTTCCACGACCGTAGCGGAACCGTCCGGGTTCATGTTGACGACCACACTGGACTGCATGCCCGCGTTGAACCAAAAGCCGGAAGCTACGCTCCTGCCCTGATTCTGGCCCAGTTTGGACTTGTAGTGGGCAGAACCCTTGGCGGCCTCGAGCGCTTCCACCAAGCCGACGGCGTTGAACTTGGCGCCATAGATCGCCTGTGTACCCTCCTTGGCGGCGTTTTTCAGACGGATTTCGATTGGGTCCAAGCCCAGTTTCTGGGCGATTTCGTTCACTGCGCTCTCAGCGGCGAATGCTGACTGCGGCGCTCCCGGTGCCCTGTAGGCGGCAACCTTGGGCTTGTTGACCACCACGTCATACCCCTCCACGTACATGTTCTCGACGTCAAACGGTGCAAACATGCACATGGCGCCGGGTGACATGGGGGATCCTTTGAATGCGCCGGCCTCATAGATCAGATTGGCCTGCATGGCGGTGATGGTGCCATCTTTCTTCGCGCCAATCTTGACGGTATTGCGGGTCCCGGAACCGGGCCCGGAACCGATAAATACCTCTTCACGGCTCATCACCATCTTGACCGGACGTCCCGATTTTTTGGAGAGCACGAGCGCGACCGGTTCCTGGTATACGGTTGTCTTTGCGCCAAAGGCGCCACCCACCTCGCTGGCGATCACCTTGATCTTGGTGAGCTCCATCTTCATGATCTTCGCTGTGGTGGCCCGAACGTCGAAGTGTCCCTGGGTACTGCACCAGATCATCGATTGGCCCTGCTCATCGTAACGCACGGTACAGGCATGGGGCTCGATATACCCCTGGTGTACGGTGGGCGTATAGTATTCCCGTTCGACTATTTCATCGGCTTCGGCGAAGCCCTTCTCTACATCTCCCTTCTGCAGCACGAATTTGGTCGCCACGTTTGAAGCCTTGCTGGGCTGCTCCTCTAACCCCTGCGTAAAGAGATCATCGTGGATCACCGCAGCGTTTTCCCCCATGGCAAACTGGCCATCCATCACCGGCGGCAGTTCCTCGTAGTCTACTGCGATCAGGTGCAGTGCCTCGTCCAAGATGGTCTGGCTGGTCGCCGCTACCGCCGCCACGGCATGCCCGTGATACAGTGCCTTGCCCTGGGCCAGGCAGTTGCGGGCTACATCCCGTACGTCGGACGCGCCTTCCCCGGCGGCCATCATCTCCGATGAGATTGCAGGTAGATCCTCACTCGTTGCGACCGCCATCACCCCATCCAGGGCTTCCGCCTTGGACGTGTCGATGTTCTTGATTATCGCGTGGGCATGGGGGCTGCGCAGTACTTTGGCCCACAGCATGCCCGGCAGCGACAGGTCCGCACCATAGCTGGCGCGACCGGTGACTTTATCGAACCCATCGGTTCTGATGGGCCTCTTGCCGATCTGTTTGTATTGTCGTGCTTCACTCATCAGGCTTCACCTCTCATCTCTGCAGCAGCATCCATGACCGCCCTTATTACCTTGTCATATCCGGTGCAACGGCAGAGATTGCCCGCCAGCCAGTAGCGTGCTTCTTCCTCCGTTGGGTTTTGGTTCTCCGCCAGCAACGCCTTGGTTGCTACGATCAGTCCGGGGGTACAGATGCCGCACTGCAGGGCAGCGTGTTCCAGGAATTTCTGCTGGATCACGTGCAATTGGTCCTGCTCGGCGACGCCTTCGATCGTTTCGATCTGCTGGCCCTCTGCCTCCACCGCCAGTACCAGACACGCATTGACCAGACGTCCATCAAGGGTCACGGAACAGGCGCCGCAATCCCCGGAGGAGCACCCCTCTTTGGTACCGATCAACTGCAGTTCATTGCGCAATACATCCAGCAACGTGTCTTGGGCTTCGCACAGAAACTCGACCGGCGATCCGTTGATGGTGGTGCTTACATGCATCTTTGCCATCGTTACTTCTCCCTAGCTCGTTGCGCAGCCATGCTTGCCGCCCTTCGGGTCAACACGCCCACTATGTGTTTACGGAATTCGACGGTGCCGCGTCGATCGGTTATCGGCTTTGAGGCCCCCGTAGCAGCCTCTCCTGCAGCCTGCAACGCTTGCTCTTCGAGCTTGCTCCCGATCAGCGCCTGCGCCGCCTCGGGGACCAGCAGCGGCGTTGGTGCAACCGCACCGATCGCGATCCGGGCGGCGGTACAGACACCATTGTCATCCAGGGTGACGTTCACCCCGGCACCGGCTACGGCGATGTCCATTTCAGTCCTGGGTATGAAACGCAGGTAGGCATCCGCACTCCTCGCTGCCGGTCTCGGTACGACTATTTCGACCAGCACTTCATCCTTCGCCAGCACATTGGTCTGCACGCCGGTGACAAAGTCCTCAACCGCCACCGTGCGTCGGCCGCCCGGGCCCAGAATGACACATTCAGCTTGCAGCACGATCAGTGCCGGGATGGAGTCCGCGGCAGGAGAAGAATTGCACAGATTACCACCGATGCTGGCCCTGCCCTGGATCTGGGTGGAACCTATCAGAAAGGCGGCTTCCACCAGTCCCGGATAGATCGCTTTGATATCTTCACGGGCAGTGAACTCCGCGCAGCAGATGGCCGGTCCAATCGATAAACCGTCATCTGTGAGAGTCGCCTGCATCATCTCCGGAATCTTCTTGAGATCGACGATCAGATGAGGATTGTTTACCTGTTGACGCAGTTGGATGATCAAATCCGTGCCACCAGCTAAAACCTTGGCAGCTTTGTCAGTGCAGCTACTCAGAAGCTGCACCGCTTCGTCCATCGTCTGGGGCGCTTTGTATTCGATACGAACCATCATTCCTCCTGATTGGTTTTGTTGGGCCATGCACCTCGTAGATGATGATCCCGGCAGTAAATGCTATATATATCATGCTACGACGACTTACGCACCATCATTGATGCGTCTACGAGCCCAGCAACGTTTTGTTGAACTGGCGCACGCAGTACCCCTACAATCGCCAAGGAGTAACCAAGCAGCCCAAGATGTTTTCATTCCTGCAGAAACGGCGCCGGCGCAAGCAGACAGATCTTTTCCTCAGCCTCATGGTTGTAGCCAAGGAGGACGCCGCCATAGCCGCCAGACTCCTGACGATACTGAATCAGGATGACCTGGAACGGCGGGCAACGCTCAGCACCTGGATCCGCGAGCTGAAATTCCAGTCGGCTCCGGTTGCATTTACCGATGCACTATCCTGTCTGTTGGATGATCAGATCGCCGAACGGGCCAAGCGGTTGCTTGAAGCGGACGACGCCAACACCTGGAAGCGGACCTAGTGTGCTCCAAATTCCTTGGGGCAGTACACTAGCCAAGCAGGTTGATGACCAACCCGATCAGCCCGCCGAGCACGAGGACCACGGTGGGCAGGAATCCTATCAGCATGCCCGTGCCGCGAGACTTGGGGTCCTTCGTGTACGCTCGGAAATAAACGACTCTGCCGATCAGGTAGATGACCCCGAGCCCAGCAGCCCAGAGGGGAGAGACGTGGCTCCCAAATACCCATAAGCCGGGAAGAAAGGCGACCAACTGCTCCAGCGTGTTCTGATGCACCCGGTAGTACCGATCAAACATCTCGTGCCCACTGGTCGCTGGAGCCTCGACGCCATAGGTTCCCCTGGCACGCCCCACGAGTGCAGAGAACACCATATACTGCATGATCGCCAAAACAGCAACAATCGCAACTATCGCCATAACGTCTCTCCTTTGCCTGTTGGGTCTGCAGTCTAGCATTCACCGCAGGCCTAATGTAGCTCCGCGCGCGCATTGAAAATTCCTGGCTCACGGGTATCCTTGCACCCACTTCCTTGCTCGATCGAGACCGATGGCCAAATTGAGAGTTCTGCTTCTGTCCGTCCTACTGCGCCTGGTCAGTTTTCTGCCGTTGCGCGTTATTCAGCAACTGGGAGCACTGTTGGGCATCGGGCTGTGGTACTCCTCTTCCAGACTAGCCAAGATAACTGAGGCCAACATCCAGCTTTGTTTTTCGCATCTGACGACTGCACAGCAGCGAGTATTAGCACGACGAAGTCTTGTCGAGACAGGTAAGAGCATATTGGAAACAGCGCACGCCTGGATGGCGCCCCTGCATGTTTGTCAGTCAGAGTTCGTTGCTGTCGAAGGAGAATCTTTCGTACAGCAAGCGGTCGCTCGGCGACGCGGACTGATCTTTGTAATTCCTCACCTGGGCAACTGGGAGATGCTGAATCTCTATCTGGGGGTCAACTATCCGCTCACCCACATGTATCAGCAGAGCGACTCGCCGGAACTCACCGAGGCTATACTCGGCTGGCGTCAAAGATCGGGCACCGAGTTCGTTCCGGTATCCGCAGCGGGCATAAAATCTCAATTCCGAAGGCTGAAAGCCGGTGACAGCATCGGTGCCATGCCCGATCAGGAACCGGCTCAGCACAGCGGTGTTTTCGCCGACTTCTTCGGCCACGCTGCAATCACCGGCAATCTGTTGCCCGGCTTGTCCGCGCGCACCGGGGCCCGTGTGGTGCTGGCCTTCGCCCAGAGATTACCGGGTGGCGAAGGATTCAAAATAGTATTCCAGCCCATCGGGAATCACAGCGATGATGACGGGTCGCTCGACCCCCAGGGGCTCAACTCGGCGATAGAAAAGGCTGTTGCCTCCCTGCCCGAGCAATACCTGTGGTCATATAAGAGATTCCGCACCCGGCCCACCGGGGAACCTGAATACTATCAGCTGGAGGGGCATCCCCTCTCCGTATCCATACAAGCAGCACTCCTGCGGGTGTTGCTGTGGATCTGCAGTCAAGCGGGCCTCTCCCTCACGCAACGGATCGGCGCCTGGTTGGGAATACTCGGATGGCACTTCAATATGTCAGACGCAAAAGTTGCCAGGATCAATATAGATCTCTGTTTCCGCTCATCGAGCGAGTCAGAGCGCAAAGCTCTGTGCAGAGAGAGCATGGCTGAGTTGGGCAAGACGCTGCTGGAGACAGGCCGCATTTGGCGTTCCAGCGACAGTGAATTCAAACGACTGTGTAGCGACGCGAGTGGCGAGGATCTGCTTGCTGACACAGGATTGACCCAGCAGGGATTGGTGGTGCTGATCCCCCCGCTGGGCAATCGGGAGGCGACCGTACGCTACTTGGGGAGCGAATTCAGAGTCACCGAGTATTACCATCCCGAAAAGAACACGGCTCGCGACGACTTGATCAGGAAGATGAGAAGTCGCATGGGCATTGCATTACTGCCCCACACCAACCGCAGCGTGGATCTGCTGCTCGATAAACTGCACAGAGGCGAAATGGTGACGCTGTGCCCGGACCAGCAACCGCGCCTAAGGGGAGGGCTTTTCGTACCTTTTTTCGGCGTAGACGCGCTGACCACCACCGTGCTTCCCCAGCTTTTGCAGGAGTCGAATGCTCGCCTGATCTGCGCGTACACGGACCGTCTGCCCGCCGCAGGCGGCTTTCGGTTACGCTTCACGGAACTGAACTGCAGTGGTGACGGGGATGGGCAAGCGGCAATACTGCGGGCGATCAACCTCGGTGTGCAGCGGTGCATCGAGACCAATACCGCCCAATATCGCTGGGCAGACAAGCGCTTCAATATTAGGCCCAGGGGTCAAGCCAGGCTGTACAAGTTCTAGGGGATAGCGGAAAACTCCATCTTGAAATATTCTCACGGTTTGGATAGTTTGGCACGATCATCTGCTTAACAACGGTCCTTCAACGTGATCCTGCTGTCCGGGGAGCATGTGTCCCAGACCCGACTACGAGCTGGCGGCAACCCATATCCACTCGACCTTCAGTGAGGCCCCATGGATTTCTACACGCAAACGATCGCGAGCCTTTACAAAGATCACGTCGAATCGCTGAGCCAGCGCTATGCACAGGCGATGGAAGACAGCTCCCTGACCGGCGTCCTGATCGATGCCGGCAAACACCGCACTGCCTTCCTGGACGATCAGGCCTACCCCTTCAAGGTGAATCCCCACTTCAAAGCTTGGTTGCCCTTGCTCGACAACGAGCAGAGCATGCTCCTCGTGCGACCGGGTGAACGAGCCAAGCTGTTCTACTATCAGGCAGACGATTACTGGTACAAGCCTGCAGCCGATGCGGACGGGTTCTGGACCGAGCAGTTCGACATTCATCCGGTGGCTTCCCCCCAGGAAGCACACAATTTGCTCGGCCCGACGGCCGGGCTGGCCTTTGTCGGCGAGAACAGCGAACTCGCTCAAGAGTGGCAGCTCGACGCGATCAACCCGGATTCCCTCCTGAGTGCGCTGCACTTCGAGCGTATCAAGAAGACTGCCTACGAGAAGCGGTGCATTCTGGAAGCCAACCGAATAGGAGTGCAGGGACATCAGGCAGCGCAGCAGGCGTTTCAACGCGGAGAGTCCGAATTTGAAATTCAGCACGCCTATCTGGCCGTGACCCGGCAGCGAGAGCAGGAGAACCCCTACACACCCATCGTCGCGATCAATGCGAATAGCGCCGTCCTCCACTACCAGCACTATGAACGGTCGAGGCTCCCCGAGCAGGAACTGCACTCCATGCTGATCGACGCGGGAGCCGACTACAACGGCTACGCTGCGGACATCACCCGCTCTTATGCTTCTCGCCCCGGCCTGTTCGCGGATCTGATCGAGGCGCTCAACGGGGAGCAACTCGAGCTCATCGATGCGATCCAGTGTAACCTGCCATTTCTGGAGCTACATAAGCAGATGCAACTGCGCATCGCCACGCTCCTGCATGAGTTCAAACTAACGCGCCTGCAGCCGCAGGATATGCTCGCCGAGAATCTGACCTTTACGTTTATGCCCCATGGGCTGGGCCACTATCTGGGGTTGCAGACCCACGACGTGGGCGGATATCTGCAGGACAGACAAGGCACCGTGGAACCACCACCGCAAGCGCATCCAACTCTTCGCATAACCCGGCAAATAGAAAACGATCAGGTGTTCACCATCGAGCCGGGAATCTACTTCATTCCCAGCCTGCTGAAGGACCTCAGAGAATCGGGGCACGGCCGTGAGTTTGACTGGGACCTGATCGAGTCACTGCTGCCACAAGGCGGCATCCGCATAGAGGATAATATCTGCATAGACGCGGGCAAGACCCACAACTTGACCCGCACCTGTCTAGCGGAACTCGATTCATCATCCTGAAACTGCATCATGCTTACGTTGGGGCAAGCTCATGGCATCTCCGCAACTGACCGTGCAACGAATTTTCAGCGAACCCGATCTAAGCGGATCCGCTCCTACGGCACTACGCTTTTCGCCCGATGGTCGGCGCATCAGCTATCTAAAGAACAGCAGTGACAACATCGAACAACTCGATCTATGGACTTACCGTGTCGACAATGGACAGGCCAGTGTGTTGGTCGAATCGGACAGCCTGCGCTCTGACGAACGAATCCTGTCGGACCACGAGAAAGCAAAGCGCGAAAGACAGAGAATTACATCGAGCGGTATCATTGAGTACTACTGGTCGCCCGTCGGTGATGCACTGATCTTCCCAGTGGATGGAAATCTGTTTCACTATGACCTCGAAGCGGTCGGCAACCCACTGCGTCGTCTTAGCGATGACTCTACGTTCGAGACCGATATCCAATGTTCTCCCCAGGGAAAATACGTTAGCTTCGTACGACAGCAAAATATCCACGTCATCGAGATCGGTAACGACTTGGCATACCGGCAACTGACATTCGACGGTGGGGATACTGTGGCAAACGGGTTGGCGGAGTTTATCGCCCAAGAAGAGATGCATCGATTCAACGGCTACTGGTGGTCGCCGGATGACCAGCGCATAGCCTTCATCCAGACCGACGAGTCCACCGTCGCCGTATCACAGAGGTATGAGATCGACGCCGACGACTTTAAGGTGTTCGATCAGCGTTATCCCTACACGGGCACTCCCAATGTGAAGGTAAAGCTGGCTGTTGCATCTTTGCCCGAGGGTGCAATTCGCTGGCTGGATCTGGGCGACAGTGATGACATCTATCTCGCCAGAGTGGACTGGTTACCTGACGGTCGGACTCTGGCGGTTCAGATCCAGTCGAGGGATCAGCAGACGTTGCAGCTTTGCTTCTACGACAGCAGCAGCGGCGAGCGACAACTGGTTCTGACAGAGAATTCCAAAACTTGGATCAATCTGCACAGTGATCTCAGATTCCTGAAATCGTCAGCCAGATTCATCTGGGCTTCGGAACGCAGTGGCTTTAAGCACCTATATCTATACGAACAAGATGGCACGTTGATCCAGCCGCTGACGTCGGGCGATTGGCCCGTCAGTCAGGTGAAAGCGGTGGATGAGAAAAACGGGCGGCTCTATTTCGATGGCTTCCAGCAGTCGAGGGCGGAAAAGCACCTCTACAGCCTTTCGCTGCAAGAACCGGAGCACCCGCCACAGCAACTAACGGAGGAAGCGGGCTGGCACGATGTGGAGATTAGTCGCGACTGCAGTCATTACATCGATCGATACTCCAGTACCGTAAGCCCCCCGCGGGTATCGCTGTATCGAATCGATGGCCACCACCTGGACGATCTCGAGCCCAATTCGCTGCGACGAGGGCACCCCTACTTCCCCTATCGTAAACAGCATGCGGAGATTCGGTTCGACACGCTGGCGGCCGCCGATGGTCAGCGACTGCACTATCGCGTTACACGACCGCAACCCTTCGATTCCCACAGCAGCTACCCGGCAATCGTACTGGTCTATGGCGGACCCGGGGTGCAGCGCGTCAAGAATGAATGGGGCACTCTCTGGCACCAGTTTCTGGCAAGGCAGGGGTATGCACTGTTCGAATTGGACAACCGAGGCGCCACCAACCAGGGAAAAGCATTTGAAGATCCCCTCTATGGGCAGTTGGGCCGGGTCGAAGTGGAGGATCAGCTGGTGGGGGTGGAATACCTCAGATCTCTGCCGTGGGTGGATGGGAATCGGCTCGGAGTGCTCGGCCACAGCTACGGCGGCTATATGACCCTGATGCTGATGATGAAGGCCGGCGGCGCCTTTAGCGCGGGGGTGGCCGTCGCGCCGGTCACGGACTGGCGACTCTATGACACCCACTATACCGAACGGTATCTCTCCCGCCCGGACCTGAATGCCGAAGGTTACGAGAACAGCAACGTCTTTGCCTACATTCACCAGCTCCAGGGAGAGTTGCTGATCATGCACGGCATGGCCGATGACAACGTGCTCTTCAGCAACAGCACCAAGCTGTTTAAGGCCCTGCAGGATGGCAATCGCAAGTTCGAGATGATGACCTACCCTGGCAGCAAGCACGGTCTCGGCGGTACAACGGTCAGTATCCATCGATATGAAACCATCACACGTTTCTTTCACAAATGGCTTCAGAACGGGGAGTTGACCTGATGGCTGCTATCACGATCCGAACGGCCGAACGAGCCGATATTGAAGTCCTGGCGGAATTCAACATCGCCATGGCACTTGAAACCGAGAGCAAGGTCCTGTCGCCAACGGTAATCAAAGCCGGCATCGGCGCCCTGATGGAAGATGCCGAATTGGGCTTCTATACGGTAGCAATGGTGCACGATGAGGTGGCGGGCGCTTTGATGATAACCAAGGAGTGGAGCGATTGGCGCGATGGACTCTTCTGGTGGATTCAGAGCGTCTATGTCAAACCGGCATTGCGGCGGGCCGGCGTCTTTGCCCGTCTCTACAAACATACCCGCGAGCAGGCGATGCGCACACCGAATGTGTGTGGGTTACGGCTCTATGTGGAGAGGGAAAATCTCCGGGCGCAACAAACCTATCTGAAGATGGGCATGGAGGAAACCGCCTACAAACTGTACGAAGAGGAATTCCCAGCAGATCGATGACTACATCGTGTTAGCACTAGCCGCGGATGCCAAGAGGAATTCCCAGCAGATCGATGACTACATCGTGTGCGTGCTGTTGGTTGAATTGAGCGATCCCGCCAGATAGGTCTCGATCTTATCCTTGGCCAGATTGTCAGGATCGGTAAACTGGATGCCCACGCCGGCAGTGTGAGGGCTTTTGACCCCTTTCTTGGCCACCCAGATGACCTTGCCTGCGAGGGGAATCTTCTCCGTCTCATCCATGAGATTAAGCAGGATAAAGACCTCTTCACCCAGGGAATACTCCACCTTGTTGCTGAGGAACAGTCCACCGTTCTTGATGAAGGGCATGTACATACTGAACAGTACGGCCTTGTCCTTGATGGTCATGGCCAGCATCGATTTTTTTGCGCCGCCTCTGCCTAATCTACCCATTGTGCATTCCTATATTTACCTTATTGGAATTCTGCATCACGATTCGCGATTCCTCAAGTTTTTAAAGGTGAAGATTGAGTCACCCGACCCTTCGCACTAATTCTGACCAGCGAATCATCACGTGTTCGAGGAGTAGCTGCTTGTTGGGATTGCTTGGGCCGAGCACCGCACTCCTCTCCTGCGTGACCTCATCGATGAACTCGAACAAGCCACGCTGCTCAATATTCGTAGAAATTTCTTTAAATAGATCACCCATATCTTTGTTTTTTATACTCTTTTCATCCTGCGTCATCGATAGCCGCACAAGGTCATGCAACCAGAACAGGAGGATGTCCAACAGTTCCACGGCATCATAGGGGGCCAGTTCTGCAGCCACCTCCACCGCAACCCCTTGCCGCTGCGAGATCCTCCTGAGCCCCTCCGCCAGTACATCACGCTCCGCCAGAAACTCGCCATCGGCGCACGCGGCAGCAAGCAATGGCCTGTCCTGACTGAAATCAAGCAGAGATTCGGCGTCAGCGACATCTGCCAGATTTCCGCTTAGCCACGACAGCGACAGTTCCCGGTCCGGCTGACCGAAATTCAACTTCTGACAGCGGCTACGGACCGTAGGCAACAGGGCGCTCACCCGGTCGCACACCAAGATCAGCAACGTGTTGGGTCTGGGTTCTTCCAGACACTTCAGCAGTGCGTTGCCGGCATTGATATTGATTCGATCGGCGGGATAGACGACCACCACTTTGTAACCGCCCTGCTGCGATGTCTGTCCGGCCCATGCGATCAGTTCCCTTATTTCATCGATGCGGATGGGAGAATTCGGCTTCTCGGGCTCGATCACCACCAAATCCGGATGATTCCCCGCCTGCAGGAGCCGGCATCCCGTACATTGGTGGCATGGGCCTGCGTTTTGCGGACTGCGGCAGAGCAGCAGGGCAGCCACGCTGAACGCGAAATCCCGCTTGCCCAGACCCGCCTGACCGGCCAGCAGCAGCGCATGGGGCAGTCGATCCATCTCTATCTGGGCGACTACCTGGGCATACTGATGGGTCTGCCAGGGGTAGATCCCCGCCATCGTTTCGCTAGTCACAGACACAACATTATTACTTTATATTCAATTATTTAGAGCGTATTTATCAAGTACTCTAGCAAGTTCACGCTGCACCGATTCCAATGCTGCCGCTGTTTCCACGACGTGACAGCGATGCGGGTAGCGTTTCGCTCGATCCAGATAAACCTGCCGGACCCTTTCAAAGAACAGCCTCTCTTCCTGCTCGAATCGATCCTTGGCGCTGCGCTTCTCGGCCCGCTGCAATCCCTCATCCACCGGCAGGTCCAGAATGAAGGTTAAGTCCGGTTCGAATTCCCCCAGCAGCAACCCCTCCAGCGCCTCTATCTGCTCTTGTGGGACCTGCCTGCCTCCTCCCTGGTACGCATAGCTGGAATCGGTAAATCGGTCGCACAACACCCACTCTCCCCTTGCCAGGGCTGGTCTGATGACCTGCGACACATGCTGTGCCCTGGCTGCAAACATCAGCAACAGTTCCGTCACCGCATCTACGTCTTCCGTCCGCTTTTGCAGCAACAAGGTGCGGATGTCTTCTGCCAATGGGGTACCACCGGGTTCCCGCGTACGCAGGACGACATCGATGCCCTTCTGCCGGAGATAACGCTCGATGAATTCAAGGTTGGTCGTTTTGCCAACCCCTTCGATCCCCTCGACGCTGATAAAACGACCGGGTTTCATTCGACCGCCGTCTCCTTCGTTGTTCGCTGCTTCTCCCCGTGCAACTGGTATTTTCGCACCGCCCGATTGTGCTCTTCCAGTGTATCCGAGAACTGCGAGCTGCCATCACCCCGTGAGACAAAATAAAGGCTACTGGTGTCTGCCGGGTTGAGTGCGGCGTGAATGGCGGCACGGCTTGGATTGCTGATGGGTGTTGGCGGCAGGCCATAGTGGACATAGGTGTTGTAGGGAGTATTCGCGACCAGATCCGCCCTGCGAAGATCACCGGAGAATTCACTTCCCATGCCAAAAATCACCGTGGGGTCGGACTGCAAGCGGATGCCGCGTTCCAGTCTACGGATGAAAACCGCTGCGATGCGACTACGATCCGCCTCACGTCCGGATTCCTTCTCCACGATTGAGGCCATGGTCAAGGCTTCATAGGACGTCTCATACGGAAGATCGACATCACGCAGCAGCCACTCCTCCGACAGAATAGTCTGCATTCGTTTGTAGGCAGTGGCCAGAATGCGCAGGTCTGAAGTTCCGCGCTCGTAGTTGTAAGTGTCCGGGAAGAAACGACCCTCCGGACTCTCCCCCGGATGCTGCAACCTGCCCATGATCGCGGCTGCAGATAATCCTTCAAGCTGACTGTCGATTGCAGCTTGCAGGTGCAGCGTAGTAAGCACCTGCTGGAACGACCAACCCTCCAGAAGAGTCACCCTGTGTTGTATGACGTCACCACTTCGAGCCTTTTGCAGAAACTGACGCGCTGTCATGCCAGCTGGCAGATGATACTCCCCCGCTTTGATGGCGCCCTCACCTGCGGTCAGTCTTCCGTACAGAGTTAACCACATGCCGGAAGAGAGCATCCCAGTGGATGCGAGATCACTCGCCAACGCGGTCAGACCGGCCCCCACGGGGATCGTGTAGGTTACCCCCTCGGCCGGTAGCTGCATCGGCGAGAGCAGAGCGTCCCGCATCCAGAGCCCGGTCAGGACGGAACCCGCAACCAGCACAGGAAGCAACACCAATCCGTATGACTTATTGATGGCTCTCATCCTCTCGATCAGCTTTGGCATCGCTATTGGACAGACTCAGGTCGGACTGAATCATAAGCTGTAATCGCTCCGGAATCCCACCTTATTTGCCATGTTATTGGACGCGCTAACTGTTCACCTGCCAGCTTGACTACGGACCAGATTCCATACACGCACATTACGGCCCGACGTCGTCCGACACACTTTAACAGCTGCGCCATCGCGACAATTGGCGGCAGGAAAAGCGGCAGCGCCAAGGTAGCTAACAATTCGACTGGGGTTGCGTGTTCACCCTGTTGATTTCGCCAATTATGCCTAGCGATGACTCGGGACTGGCTATTTCAGTTTCTGGAACAGGAGCGTGCCATTGGTGCCACCGAAGCCAAACGAGTTCGTGAGGGCAATTTCAATATCCATCTGTCGCGCTTCGTGGGGGATGTAATCCAAGTCGCAGCCCTCGTCAGGGTTATCCAGATTGATGGTCGGCGGTGCAACCTGATTCTTCACAGCAAGCACGCTTACGACGGCCTCCACCGATCCGGCCGCACCCAGCAGATGGCCGATCATCGACTTGGTAGAACTGACTGCTACCCCGTCCGCTGCAGCGCCCAACACTGTTCTGATAGCAATCGATTCCGCCACATCGCCGAGGGGCGTTGAGGTCCCATGGGCGTTTATATAGCTGATCGAATCCGCAGCAAGATCGGCGTCGAGCAGTGCGTTATTCATGGAGGCCACTGCGCCGGATCCATCTTCCGGTGGCGAGGTCATGTGGCTTGCATCAGCACTCATGCCGAAGCCCACCAGTTCACAGTAGATGTCTGCACCTCTGCCCTTTGCGTGCTCATAGTCCTCCAGCACCAACACGCCGGCGCCGTCGCTGAGGACGAAGCCATCCCGGTCTCTGTCCCATGGACGGCTGGCCGCTTGTGGATCGTCATTACGATCTGAGAGCGCTTTCATGGCGGAAAACCCCGCCATGGTGGTCGGTGAAATCGACTTCTCAGCACCGCCTGCAATCATTACGTCCGCATCACCATGGGCAATCATTCTCGCTGAGAAGCCTATGTTGTGGGTGCCGGTTGTACAGGCAGTGACGATGGCAATATTGGGACCCTGTAAGCCGTACTGAACGGAGAGCTGACCTGAAATCATGTTAATGATGCTGGAGGGCACAAAGAAGGGGGACACTCTGCCCGGCCCACGATCGAGGAGCACCTTGTGACACTTCTCGATGGTGACAATGCCACCGATACCGGACCCAATCGCAACCCCGATGCGATGCCGATTTTGATCGGTCACCTCCAGCCCGGAGTCTGCAATGGCCTGCATTCCCGCCACTACACCAAATTGGATGAATCCATCCATTCTGCGGGCATCCTTGGCCGGTAGATAGGCAGCAATATCCAGCGGGGGTACCGTGCCACCAAATCGAACCGGGAATCCCGTGGTGTCAAAACTGTCGATCGGTGTGATGCCGCTCTTTCCGGCCAGCATATTCTGCCAGGACTCCGCCGCCGTCACACCGAGGGGAGTCAACATCCCCATGCCTGTAACTACTACTCTGCGCCTGGTCACGGCCACGACCTCCAGATCTTACCTACGCATGTACTGTCTTGGTGCAAGAAACGTGTCCCGGGGAGAGGACACTGCCCACTCGAAATGCCTTGTTTCAAAACCGAACGTTCTAAATGCGAAAGCCGCACTGCTTGATGCAGATGCGGCTTTCCGATTCCCTCTCTCGGGTCAATTAGGTATGAGCTTCTATATAGTCGATTGCTTCTTTCACGGTTGTTATCTTTTCAGCTTCTTCATCTGGTATTTCGGTCTCAAATTCCTCTTCCAGCGCCATCACCAATTCGACTGTATCCAAAGAATCAGCGCCCAAGTCTTCAACAAAGGATGCTTCAGGTGTAACTTCTTCTTCTTTTACCCCTAACTGTTCACAAACCAGTTTCACGACTCGTTCTTCTGTGGTACTCATGCTTTGGGTCTCTCCTACTCTGTTGCAGTCAAACTGCGCTAGTTTAATGAAATGGTCCTCAAGGGATCAAGTGATTCAACTCAAAAACGGTGGCGATTCGGCAGGGAAACGCGATTATCGACCACACTCCGGTTCAAGACAATGGTTTTCGAGGTAAATCGTCTTAGCGGAGCAACGTATATGTGAGCGTTTGTGTGGACGGTACGGACGGAATCGTCGCTACTAACCCATGTACATGCCGCCGTTGATATGGATGGTCTCACCGGTGATATAGGCGGCCCGCTCGCCAGCCAGAAAAGTCACCAGCGCCGCTATTTCCGTAGCATTGCCGAATCTCCCGGCAGGTACTCTGGCGAGTAACGCCTCACGCTGCTGGTCGGACAGCGCTTCAGTCATGTCGGTGTCAATCAAGCCCGGCGCAACACAGTTTATGGTGATCCCTCTGGATCCCAGTTCAGTGGCCAGAGCCCGACTAAAGCCCTCCAAGCCCGCCTTTGCTGCAGCGTAGTTACTCTGACCAGCATTCCCCATGCTGCCCACAACGGAGCTGATGTTGATGATCCGGCCCCAGCGCTGTTTGGTCATGCCACGCAGTATCTTCTTAGTTACTCGAAATGTAGAGGTCAGGTTTGTATCGAGAACGTCGTCCCACTCTTCATCCTTCATACGAAGCGCAATATTGTCCCGTGTTATTGCCGCGTTGTTGACCAAAATGAGTGGTGCATCATAGTCTCTTATCCCCTCAAACATCCTGTCTACAGATGCCTGCTCGCTTACGTTCAATACAAAACCGACGCCCTCACCTACCTTTGTCAAATCCTCTGTTACTCTGTTAGCACCTTCCTGCGTTGTCGAAGTGCCGATCACGAAAGCGCCGTTCGAGGATAGATCGCCGGCGATCGCCTTGCCTATGCCCCTGCTTGCACCTGTTACCAGTGCCGTCTTTCCTTCGAATTCCACGATAGCGTCGCCTCCTTACTCACGCCCCGCTCACACGAGAGCCAGGGCGGAATCAAGCAAATCCGGATCGCTGATAAGCCTTGAGTCGATACTCTTGTCTATGCGCCTATTAAGTCCGGAGAGCACTTTGCCTGGCCCGCATTCAATTGCGGTATCTACGCCCTCCGACCCCAGGTACTGCACCGTATCTGTCCATAACACCGCGTGATCCATCTGCAGGACTAAGTTCTCCCTTATCCTTCCCGGGTCTGCTTCCGGCTTGCCCTGCACATTCTGAACCACCTCGACTTGAGGCGCGCTCATCTGCGTCTGTTCAAGCTCCTCAGCCATCTTGTCAGCAGCAGGTTGCATCAACTGACTGTGAAAAGGTGCACTCACCGCAAGAAGCATGGCTCTCCTTGCACCTGCCTGCTGGCACAGTTGCACCGTTCTCTCTACCGCGCCAGTATGGCCTGCTACGACTACCTGTCCCGGCGAATTGAAGTTGACTGCCTGAACCACTTGCCCATCGCCAGCCTGCTTGCATAACTCGATCACCTGCTCGTCATCCAGACCCAGTATCGCCGCCATGCTGCCGACACCAACAGGAACTGCCGATTGCATATACTGACCCCGTTTCTGCACCAATGCGACCGCATCAGTGAATTGCAGCACTTGAGCGCACACCAGGGCGGAGTATTCCCCCAGGCTGTGACCGGCGACGATGTCCGGTTGCCTGCCCCCCTTCTCCTGCCACAATCGCCACAGCGCGATGCTGCATGTCAATAGGGCTGGCTGGGTAAATTCCGTCTGGCTCAGTCTTTCGTCGGGCCCATCTTGTACCAGGTTCCACAGATCGTATCCCAGCACCTCGGATGCTTCAGCAAAGGTCTGAGAAACGCTCGGCTCTTGAGCGGCAATGTCGGCCAGCATGCCCACTGTCTGTGAGCCCTGCCCCGGAAAAACAAAGGCTAGTTTCGCCATATCTGCGCCTTCTTTAACTTGTTGTACTCAATGAAACCCCAATTGCTCGGATCGACCACGCCCCCAAGACTTTCGAACTACAGCCGTCAGTGGTAGGCGTCCAATACCTCATCAAGCCGTCTGGCAATCAAATTCGGCACGTCCTGCTCGGCCTCTCTGATGGCCACCTCGATGGCGTTGTAGAATCCTCCCTCCGTGGTATTGCCGTGACTCTTGACCACCACGCCCTGCAATCCCAACATCGTGGCTCCGTTATACTGTTCGGGTTGCAGTTTACTTCTGAGTTTGTTGAGGGTGGGATTGGCGATCAATGCTGCAGCACGGGTGGCAACATTTTCCTCGAACGCATCCTGAATCAGTAGGGCGACAAACTTGGCCAATCCCTCGCTTGTCTTCAAGGCGACATTACCCACCCAGCCATCGCAGACAATTACGTCCGCTCCACTTTGGTAGATGGCGTCTCCTTCCACAAAGCCGATGAAATTGAGGAAGGCGTTATCTCGGAGGAGCCCTGCCGCTACATTGATCTGCTCGCCACCTTTGATCTCCTCCTCACCGATGTTAAGGAGACCCACTCTGGGTTTGGCGATGTTTTCCACAGCCCCGCACATCAAGCTTCCCATGGCGGCGAACTGAATGAGGTTTTCGACCTCACAGTTTATGTTGGCTCCCAGATCAAGCAGGTAGCATCGCCCACTGGTGCTGGGCATCGCTTTGATGATGGCAGGCCTGTCTATGCCGGCCAGCGTCTTCAAAAGGTACCGGCCGATCGCCATGAGCGCACCGGTGTTGCCCGAACTGACGCACGCGTCAGCCTCAGCGGATTTTACTTTGCCGATGGCAAAGTGCATCGACGATTGGCGTTTGTGGCGGAGTGCCAGCGCAGGTTTCTCACCCATCTCAACAACCTGGGGAGCGTGGCAAACCGCAATTCTGTCAAGGTCCACTTGCCGATCACCCATCTCTTTCTCGATCAGTTGACGATCGCCTACCAGATCGAGTTTGAGATCAGGATAGTCAGCGGCGCATCTTAGAGCGGCAGCGATGATGACCTCGGGTCCAACATCACCGCCCATGACGTCAATGGCGATCCGCATGGTGGCCCTGCTTCCCTGCAACGGGGATCAATCGTCGTTGCTGGAGTGTACGACTTTCTTGCCTTTGTAGAACCCATCTGCGGTCACGTGGTGACGCCGATGGGTCTCACCGGTTGTTGGATCTTCAGAAAGGGTTGCTCCCTTTAGTGCATCATGGGACCTTCTCTGTCCTCGCCTCGATCGGCTGACCTTGTTCTGTTGTACTGCCATGGATCTCTGCTCCTAAGTACCTGCTTGCGCCTGAGTTAGGCGTCCCCCAATTCATCCTTCAGTCGTTCGAGTTCCGCGAAGGGACCCTCACCCACCGTCTTGACCTCGTCGTATTCCAGCTTACTGATGCAGTCACCTGATCCGTGTTTTGCCACCATCGGCAAACCCAGTATCAGATCGTCTTCAACGATCGCAACCAGTTCGATCTGCTCTCCCTGCGCCAGAACCGCATCCACACCTTCATCCAGCGCGCCGGTACCCCCATCGTTGTCAACCAACACGAGGTCGAGCTCTGTATTCACATCGACTTCCACGGGATCAAGACAATATTGGCACTGCATGGTCAGCTTGGCGGTCACACTTCCAATGATCACAAGGGTGTGGCGTTTTCCTTGGTGGAATTGTAGTTCAATCCGAACCACACCACTGTGATCGCACAGGTAGTCCGTCAGTCGTGCGAAATTCGACAGGGGGATATCCCCCTTAAGTACCACATTGTCGGAGGCCAACTGGCGCGGATCCACGCGCTCTGGCAGGGGCTCGGCAAACATAAACGGCGCATGTTAGGCGCAGCAAACCACTGTGTCAAAAGAAAAATTAACAAACGAGCGCAATTAGCCTAATCTCCTCTGCCACTTCATATCATCCGACGGATACGGCAATGACCCCTCTTGTCCTGGCATCTACTTCCAGCTCTCGAAAAGTGCTTCTCGAACGACTGCAGCTTCCCTTTGTACAGATTGCGCCGGAATTCAGCGAAATCCCCACTAAGGGAGAAGCTCCCCCGGACATGGCATTACGTTATGCACTGGGCAAGGCGCAGTCCGTGCGCAGACACCTCGATGGCCACGGTCTGATTATCGGATCGGATCAGGTCGCTCTCCTGCATGACGAAGGTCAGCAGCAACAGATCCTCGACAAACCCCTGACCCATGCCAAAGCAGTCCGCCAACTCAGCCGCTGCAGCGGCAGGACCGTTCTGTTCCACACAGCCGTGTGCCTGCTCAACAGCAGTACCGACGGAGTTCAGAGCGGCGTGGCAGATTATCAGGTGCACTTTCGTCGCCTCAGCCGAAGCGAGATCGACAGCTATCTGCACAAGGATACCCCCTATGACTGCGCCGGTAGTTTCAGGGCTGAAGGGCTGGGCATCGCGTTATTCACAGAGATGGCCGGCCAGGATCCGACTTCTTTGATCGGCCTACCCTTAATAACCCTGGTGGACATGTTGAAGAAGGAGGGAGTCAAACTTCTCAAGTAACATTAAATAACGACAATAACTATATGTTTTTATTAGCATTGAGACGGTCAGTCAATTCTCGAAAGTCTTCGTCCAAGGGCGCTTTGATGACGCCGGTTCCGTCCGGGGACCCATTCGGGGACCCATTCGGGAACCCATTCGGGGACCCAT
>CEQE01139318.1_pt1 | contig 24095 bp, 24 predicted proteins | sample 356201 | NCBI WGS metagenome assembly CEQE01 (sample SAMEA2619970, study PRJEB7988) | marine metagenome | biome: marine biome (ENVO:00000447); feature: mesopelagic zone (ENVO:00000213) & marine oxygen minimum zone (ENVO:01000065); material: "saline water (ENVO:00002010), including plankton...
GCCAAGTGGACCCTCGTGTCGGCAGAATTCCCTCAGAACCCTGTACAGGAAGTGGGGGTCGCTGCTACCGCAGATTTCCCGTGGCGAGTGCATGGCAAAGGTGGGCACGCCGATATCCAGGGTTTTGACTCCGGTCGCCGTGGCCGTGATTGGGCCGATGGTACTGCCGCAGGCCATATCCGTGCGCGTAACGAACGTCTGATAGGGAATATCAGCTAGTTGGCAGAGGAGCTGAAAGAAAGCGCTGGTTTCGCTGTTTGACGCGTACCTCTGATTGGCGTTCACCTTGATTACCGGACCCTGGTTGAGGATAGGCCCGTGGTTGGCATCGTGTTTGTCAGCGAAATTCGGATGAATGCCATGTGCGTTATCAACCGAGAACAGCATGGAGTTGGCTATTGAGCGGTGCAGTTCATCACTGTCAGGGAATATCCTCTGCAGAGTCGACTTCAGAAAGGGTCCATGGGCGCCCGCCGCGGTGTAACTGCCGACCTCCTCATGGTCGTTGCAGATGAGAAGGCTGCTTGCGGATGTGGGTGCTTCCATGAGGGCACACATGCCGGTGAAACAACTGAGCAGGTTATCCAGTCTGGCACTTGCCATGAACTCCTTGTTGAATCCGATCAGCCCTGCTGCTTCGACGGGATACAAGCTCAGCTCATAATTCAGTATTTCCTCAATATCCACATCCTTGTGCTGCTTACGAAATTGGTGCAGCAGCAGGTCCACAAAGGAATCGGCGCCATCTTCAGTCTGCATGACGATCGGTGGAATGTCTTTCTGTGCGTTGATGCTCCTCTTTGAATTGGCCTCTCTGTCGAGGTGAATGGCAAGGCTGGGAATGATCGCGACCGGATCTCTGAAGTCGATCAGCCGGTTGCTGATCTGGTTTGCCCGATTGCGACAGGTGACGCGACCGGCTATAGAGAGATCCCGATCGAACCAGGGATTCAGCAGCACGCCGCCATAGACCTCGACGCCCAGTTGCAGATAGCCGAACTTTGTCACATCCGGGCGGGGCTTCACTCGCAGACAGGGGCTATCGGTATGCGCACCGACCATGCGAATGCCGCTATCACCCAGGTCCGCTGTTCCAAGCACGAACGCGACCAGGGAAGAGTCATTGCGACTCACAAAGTAGCGTTTGCCTTTGGCAAGTTTCCAGCTCTCCTGTTCCTGCAATTCCTTGAAGCCGGTGTCGCTCAGTCTCTTCTTGAGTTCCTGCACCCCATGAAAAGGAGTGGGAGACGCCTGCAGGAAGCGCATCAGATCTTTGTTCAGCTGCACTTGTGTCAGTTTGCCGGCCATCGACATCGGTCCTCATAACTGTGTCAGTGCATTATCTCAGTTATGCATCTGATTGACCCGTGCAGTGGCCTCAATCTCCCCAGCTCTACATTAATCTGATTGACCCAAGCATTAACCTCCACTAAAATCCCGAAATCGAGCGCCGATTTGATAATCAGCTTGCGGGCGCCTAACAAATACCGCTAAAGAGAGCAGATAAACCTACTTTAGCATCAAGCTGAGTAGGTTTTTTTTTGCCGAGAGGAATTCACAATGGGCACACCAGGATTCACATCATCGATTCTCCATTCCGACCGCAGGAGCGGCATTGAGCATGGATCCATACATAAGCCGGTGCACACGGCGGTCACGTTCACCTATGAGGACGCCCACGATCTGGCGGCTGTGTTCCAGGGAAAACAGACGGGTTACTCCTATGGCCGTCAGGTCAACCCCACCATAAATGCACTGCAGGACAAGATCTCCCTGATGGAGGGCGGCGTCGCGACCGCTGCCTTCTCAACAGGTATGGCAGCGATCGGGACCACCCTCTTTACACTCCTGCGCCAAGGCGACCACATGGTCTCCAGCTCCTTCCTGTTCGGCAATACCAACAGCCTTTTCAACAGCTTCACGACCCAGGGCATCGAAGTCACCTTTGTGGATGCCACCGACGTGGCTGAAGTGGAGAAGGCCATACAGCAGAACACCCGGCTGGTATTTGTTGAGACCATCGCCAACCCACGAACACAGGTTGCCGATCTCGCCAGGATCGGCGAGCTGTGTGAACAGCGCGGTCTGATCTATTTTGTCGATAACACCTTGACGACGCCCTACCTGTTCCAACCGCGCTCGGTGAAGGCCTCTCTGGTGATCAACTCGCTGACCAAATACATTGGCGGTCATGCCAATGCGCTGGGTGGCAGCGTAACGGAAATGGGGCTGTACGATTGGCGTAGCTTCCCCAATCTCTACGATAACTACAAAAAGGGTGACCCAGTCAGCTGGGCGATTACCCAGATCAAGAAGAAAGGACTGCGAGATTTCGGCGCAACCCTTGGCCCGGAGGCGGCCCACCACATCTCCGTGGGTTCGGATACCCTGGCCCTGCGACTGGAGAGGGCCTGCAGCAACGCCATGCAGTTGGCAGAGTATCTGGATGGCCACCCCAAAGTGAAGAAAGTCTATTACCCGGGGCTTCCCGATCATCCGGAGCACGCCCTGGCGGGCGAACTGTTTCGTCACTATGGCGCAATATTCAGTATTGAACTGGATGACAGCATCGATTGCTTCGATTTCCTCAACAAGCTGGATCTCGTAGTCAGCACCAGTAATCTGGGGGATACCAGAACTCTGGGTATTCCCGTGGCCCACTCCATCTATTATGAGATGGGCCCCGAGCGACGTGCCTCCATGGGGATCGTTGACTCACTGGTCAGGTTTTCGGTTGGAATCGAGGAAGCTGAAGATCTGCTTGAGGATTTTCGTCAGGCCCTGGCTGGGTGAACCGTTGCCTTTTGCGATAGAATCTGTCCTTTTGGACTTGCCCCAACTGGGTTACTGAAAATCCAATAGTGGAACCGCCATGACGACTGCACTGATGACCACCGACTTGCCGCTTCGCAACCGACGAACGGGGAAAATCCGGGACCTGTATGATCTGACTTTGAAGGACGGATCGGAGGGAATACTAATCGTTGCCACCGATCGCATCAGCGCCTTCGACGTAGTGCTCCAAAACGGCATTCCCGATAAGGGGGTCGTGTTAACGCAGATATCGAAGTTCTGGTTTGATCTGTTTTCTTCCGAAGTCGATCACCATCTGTTATCCGTGGACAGCGCCGACATCGAGTCACTCTCCGATGAGCAGCAGCGCACCCTCGAGGGCAGGATCATGATCTGCAGGAAGACCGAAGTCATTCCGGTGGAGTGTATCGTCAGGGGTTATCTAACCGGAAGTGGCTGGGTCGATTATCAGAAAACGGGCAAATTGTGCGGTATAGAGCTGCCTACCGGCATGGTGAACTGCGACCGCATCGAAACCCCACTCTTTACACCTTCAACGAAAGCTGAAGAGGGGCATGACGAGAACATCAGTTTCGAGCAGGCCTGTGACGCAGCCGGCGAAGACCTGATGAATAGAGTCAAACAGCTTTCCATCGATATATACCGAAAGGCGCGAGACTTCGCTGCGGACAAAGGTATCATCATCGCGGACACCAAATTCGAATTCGGCGTCATGGAAGGAAGCAGTGAACCGATACTGATCGATGAAGTACTGACGCCCGACAGCTCCAGGTTCTGGCCTGCAGACCAGTGGCAGCCGGGGCAGGAACAGAACAGCTTTGACAAACAGTATGTCAGAAACTACCTGCTGGAGCTTGTTGACGCAGGTGAATGGGACAAACAATACCCCGGGCCGAGCCTGCCTGATGAGGTGGTTGACAATACCATCTCAAGGTATCGGCAGGCGTGTAATCAGTTGACCGGAGCGGACTAGCTGCCGACTCTCGGCTTGTCCTTGTTGTAACAAACGCCCGTGCCTGCCAGATCGCAATAGCCATCCGGTACCTTTTCCAGATACTGTTGGTGATAGTGTTCGGCGTAATAAAAATGTGGGGCCGGGATGATCTCCGTGGTAATCCGCCCGCAGCCAGATTCCGACAGGCTCTGTTGATACCGCATCTTCGACTCCAGAGCGACCTGCATTTGGCTGTCTGTATAGGTGTAGATTCCCGATCGGTACTGCGTGCCTATATCATTACCCTGTCTTGTGCCCTGAGTCGGGTCATGCATCTCCCAGAAGATGACTAACAACTCTTCGAAGGTCACTTGCGCCGGGTCAAAAACGAGCCTGACTACTTCGTTGTGTCCTGTCAATCCTGAACACACTTCATAGTAGGTCGGATTGGGAGTGAGTCCGGCAGCGTACCCCACGGCGGTGGAAAACACCCCGGCAGTCTCCCAGAACTGACGTTCCGCCCCCCAGAAGCAGCCCATGCCGAACATCGCCATGACGAGGTGATCGGGGAAGGGAGGCAGCATCGGATTGCCACTCACGACATGACGGGATGGTACCGGCACCTGCTCCGCCCTACCAGGCAGCGCTTGCTCTGCTGATGGTAGTGGCATCTCGACTGGTGGAAAATTCATGCTCATGGGTGTCGGTATCTGTCTCGGTAATTATAAACCAAAGCGTGAGCTGGTTCGGAACGAAAATCTTGCAGGTACGGTCGCGGTCCTCGAACAGCCATCTAGTTGGTATACTTCAGCGAAGCAGAGGTTCTAACCCGTGCTCAATGCACGGATCTGGAATCCGGATGGATATACGCCATGAAACACGACTTTGACACCCAAGTGGATCGCACCGGTACGGCCAGTGCCAAGTGGGAGAAGTATAGCGGCAGAGACATCATACCCATGTGGGTTGCCGATATGGACTTTGTGTCACCAAACGCGATCATCGCAGCCATGCAAAAGAGGACGGCCCATGGCGTGTTTGGCTATACCATGGCCTCTGACGAGTTGATTCAAGTCGTTCTGGACAGACTGAAATCAAGGTATGCATGGGATGTGGATGCCAGCTGGCTGGTCTGGTTGCCCGGCGTCATCACCGGTCTGAACCTGGCATGCAGAAGTGTGGGCGAGGATGGTGACGAGGTACTTACTGCAACGCCCGCTTACTACCCCTTCATGCAAGCTCCCGAAAACTCGAGAAGACAGCTCGTCACCGTGCCGATGGATCTAACTGCTGGATGCTGGCGCTTCGACTTTGAACGACTCGAACAGTCCATCTCGTCACGCGCCAGTGTTCTACTACTGTGCAATCCCTTCAATCCTCTCGGTCGAGTGTTATCCAAGCAGGAACTCGCTGAAATCAGTCGTATCTGTTTGAAGCACGACCTCGTCATCTGTTCTGACGAGATTCACAGTGATCTCATCCTGGACACAGACAAGGTCCATACGCCAACGGCGACACTGAGTCGTGAAGTGGCAGAGAAGACGATCACGCTGTTTGCGCCAAGCAAGACCTTCAATCTTCCAGGCTTAAGTTGTGCTGTCGCCGTAATCGCCAACGCCGAACTTCGAAACCGTTTCAAAAGAGAAGCCCAGGGAATCGTTCCCCATGTAAACATACTCGGCTATGCGGCGGCTCATGCAGCTTACAGCGAGTGCGACGATTGGCTTACCGAGTTGCTCGATTATCTGCGAGGCAACAGAGACTATCTCGAGCGTGAGATCGAGTCCATTGCCGGCTTGCGCATGAGCCATGTCGAAGCGACCTATCTCGCCTGGATCGATACCAGTGCTACCGAACTGCCCAACCCCACTGCCTTCTTTGAGTCGGCTGGAGTCGGTGTGTCCGATGGCGCACGATTCGCTGGCCCGGGATACGTCAGGCTGAACTTCGGTTGCAGCAGATCCACGCTGCAGGAAGCAGTAGAGAGGATCAAGTCAGCTCTATCGGCCTGAGAAGCTGCAAGGATGCGGTACTTTTTGGGGGTTCGCTCTTCTAATGATCTTGGGCAGCAGTTGCCAGGAGAGGGGGGCCACTGCCAGGACCCGCTCCGCATGCGGCCCAGTAAATACATCCATGTACGCTCTGCGTCGGCATCCCTGCCTCCGACGGTCCTGGCAGTGGCCCCCCTCTCCTGGCTCCACCTTTGGCACCACTAAGAACCATGGTATGGGCGTCAAGCCAATAAGAGTTGGGCTGATGACGGCAAATCTGGCCCGTGCGAAAGCCGTTCCTTGCCCATGGAATTTGCTGAAGCAGCATGTAGACAATGTACATGACCAACTGATCAAGCCTGTTCTGGGGTGTGAAGGTGGGGGTCAGGAGAGAGGAGCTATCAACAGGACCATCGGAGGCAGGGATGCCGACGCTGAGCGTACAGGGACGTATTTACAGCGGGTCCTGTTGATAGCTCCTCTCTCCTGACCACGAGCTGATGAACTCGTTAGAAGAGCACTATACAATCAGGCGATAAAACGAGGTACGGATGCCGACGCTGAGCGTACAGGGATGTATTTACTGGGCCGCATGCGGAGCGGGTCCTGGCGATAGCCCCTCCCTTCTGACCACGAGCAGATGAACTCGTTAGTAGAGTAGCTTGCGATCAGGCGATAAAACTCAAAATCAGATACGACGCCAGCAGAACCATCACCCACGCCACCATGCTGGCCGTTGGTCGGTCCGTGGAGATTAGTTGACCGGGAGCGTTGTGTCTGCCGAGGAATGAAAACAGAGCACTCAGTCGCTCAAGACATGCGCTACGAAGCGCTGTATCGACGCGCTCGATTACCTCAAAGCAAGTGCGCAGCATTTGTGGAAACAGCCGCCGGTAGAACCATTCCACATCCAGATTTACAGATTTGAGTTCCGGTGGGTACATACCGCGCAGGTTGAGAAAGACGAACGCCAGCGCAGAGAAGAAGAGCAATTGGGTCTGCGTCAGAACGTGGGTGGCGTCATAGGGGTTGTAGCCCGTATCGAACGGTAATAGCTGGTAGAGCACTTGGGGATAGATGCCTATGGTCATGCACAGCACCGCCCCGATGGCCATGGCCAACTGCATATTCAGCGGCGGATCGGAAACACGAATGCCCGAATCGTGGGCGAAAAACGCGAAGTATGGAATCTTGATACCGGCGTGGTGAAACACGCCGGCCGATGCAAACAGCAGCATCAGCCAGATCCAGTGGTAGTCGTTGGTGAGTGCTGCGGACATGACCATGGACTTGCTGACGAAACCGCTGAAAAGCGGGAAGGCTGAAATGGATGCTGCCCCTACCAGGCACAGTCCGGTGGTTCTCGGCATGGTCTTGTAGAGACCACCCAACTCGGAACCTTTTATCTTACCCGTCATGTGCAGGACCGAACCCATGGACATCACCAGGAGACCCTTGAATATGATGTCGTTGAAGGCGTGCGAGACGGCGCCGTTGATCGCCAGGGCGGTGCCAATGCCGATCCCGCAAACCATGAAGCCTAACTGGTTAATCATGCTGTAGGCGAGAACACGGCGCAGGTCGTTGGCAATGACCGCGAAGAAGATGGGAAAACAGGTCATCACGGCGCCGATGTAGACCAGCAACTCGGTACCGGCATAACCCCGTGCCAGCGCGTAGACTGCGACCTTGGTGGTGAACGCGCTCAGAAATACGGTGCCTGTCGGTGTGGCTTCGGGATAGGCGTCCGTTAGCCAGTTGTGCAACGCCGGAAACGCACACTTGATACCGAAGGCCAGGAAGATCAGCCACCCATGCGCACCTTGCAGGCCGATTTCCTCGAAGGCAAGCGACCCGGTTTCCGAAAGGTACAGCAGCGCACCGACCAACAGGATAACCCCTGACGACACCTGAATGATGAGATAGCGCAAACCTGACAGATAGGATTTATGCGTGCGTCGAGCCCAGATCAGAAACACCGAGCTGATGGCCAGCATTTCCCAAAATACAAAAAGGGTAAGCAGATCTCCCGCAAAAACCGCGCCCAGTGCGCTGCCGGCGTACAGCATGCCTGTGACCTGCTGCACAGTGTCGCGTACATGCAGTGCAAAGAGGATGGAGATGAAGGCCGCTATGTGGAATACATAGCCGAACATCAGGCTCAGCTTGTCGACTCGATAAGGTACCAGTTCCTGGCCGAGAAACTGCAGCTCCCAGTAGACCGCTGCCGGGGTCAACCACAGATGAATGCCACTCAGGATCGGGATCGCTACCATGATCACGCCACGAATTCGGCCACGTGTCAGCAGCGCCAGAACTGCACCAACGTAGAAGGGAACGAAGGGTGGCAGTTCACTCATCCACATGGATGTCCCCTTCCTGTTCCTTGGTCTCGTAGTTGTCGTAGTAGTCTTCAGGTCGCATCAGGAAGGTGCGCATCCATTTGGCGATCAACACCAATGTCACACAGCCAACGAACCCGTAGATGGCGTAGAATCCCGGCAGGGGCTCCAGGCTGTGTACGGTATGTCGGTGAATGACAAATTCCAGTCCGAACAGCACGGCGCAGCTCGCGTACAACAGGTAGAGGACGCGCTTGACGTTTTGTGGATTGTCGAAGATGTGTTTCTTATCGTCGTTCATCAACCACCTCCCGGACTCTGCGCGATCGCCAGCGCGATCTCATACAGCGGCTGCGGATAAAAGAACAGAGCCAGACATCCCGTCGCCGTGACGCACAGAGCGATCAACACGGGCCAGGGCGCCTCCTTGATGCCGGTTGCGTCCTGCCTGTCATCACCCGGGAAAAAGCCACGGATCGGAATCGGCAACAGGTAGGCTATATTCAGCAGTGAACTCGCCATCAAGGTAACAACCAATATCATCTGCTCGGCCTGCAAGGCGCCAAGCATCAGATACCACTTGCTCCAGGTCCCGCCGGCGGGAGGCAGCCCGATGATGCTCAAGCTGCCTATAAAGAACGCGATCATGGTAATGGGCATCTGCCTGCCCAAGCCGCGCATCTGGCTTACTTCAGTTTTGTGGGCGGCGACGATAAAGGCCCCCGCGCAAAAGAACAGCGTAATCTTGCCGAAGGCATGCATGGCGATGTGCATGGCACTGCCGGTAACGCCGATACTGCTGGCGAGCAAAGCGCCGATGGTAACGTAACTCAGTTGGCTGACTGTCGAGTAGGCGAGCCGCGCCTTGAGGTTATCCTGTCGCAAAGCCACCAGCGAGGCCAGCAGGACTGTAGCGGCTGCCACATACAGCAGTATCTGGGTTGCCGTCAACTTACCGAGCAGATCCAGCCCGAAGGTATAAACGCATACCTTGAGCATTGTGAACACACCGGCTTTAACGACGGCCACCGCATGCAACAGGGCGCTGACCGGAGTCGGTGCCACCATGGCTGCGGGCAACCAGCGATGGAACGGCATCAGCGCCGCTTTGCCGATACCGAAGGCGAAGAGCAGAAGCAGTGCACCGGACAGCAGCGAGGATATGCCGGGAGAGAATACGCCTCCCTCCCTAAAGTCTAGGGTCCCGGCAATGGACCACGTGCCGATGATGGCGAGCAGGAAAAAGAGGATGGAGGTGGTAAGCAATATGCCGAGGTAAACGCGCCCGCCGTGGCGCGCCTCATCAGTGCCCGCGTGGGTAACCAACGGATAGGTGGACAGCGTCAGGACTTCGTAGAAGACAAAGAGCGTAAAGAGATTGTCTGCATATGCCACCCCCATTACGGCGGCGATGGCGATGGCAAAGCAGGTGTAGAAACGGGTCTGGTGTTGCTCGTCGTGTGCACGCATGTAGCCGATGGAGTAGACGCTGGTGACCAGCCAGAGAAAACTGCCGACGAGTGAAAACAGCATCCCCAGAGGCTCGACACTGAATGCCACGCGTATCCCCGGCAACATCTCGGGCAATTGTGCCACGATATCAGCGCCCGTTTGGGCGGCTGTGTACACGCCGGTCACCAGATACAGCAGCAAGGCTGCGGCCACCAAGGTCACGCCTTCGCGAACATTGGGGTACCGCCCGACCAACGGAATTGCCACCGCCGCTGCCAGAGGGACGAGCAGCGTCAGGATCAGCATGGTGTCTGAGTCGCTCATGGCACCGCTCCGAAGAGCGACTGGGTCGCCATGGTGCTGACGCCCACGGTGAGTCGCGTATCAAGGCCGAAGTAGATATTGGCCGCTACCAGTGTCCAAACCGGAAGCAGCAAAGCGATGGGGGCTTCCTGTACCTCTGCAAGCGCGTCATCGGCATCCCTAAAGTATGCGACCTCCACCAATCGCCAGACGTAGATGATCGCGAGTAGTGAGCCCAGCAACACCAGCACGGCTATGGGCCACAGATCAAGCTCCAGCACAGCAACAACCAGGTACCATTTGCTGACGAATCCCACGGTAAGAGGCACGCCGATCAGACTCAGTCCGGCCGCAACGATAGCTGCCATGGTCCACGGCATGTGCCGCCCCATGCCGCTGAAATCCTGCAGTTGCGAGCTGCCCACGCGATAGATCACCGCGCCCACGGCCAGGAACAGAGCCCCCTTCATGAGTGCGTGATTGAAAAGGTGTAACAGCGTGGCCACGAGGCCCGTTGCAGTGCCCAAGCTGAAAGCCAGAATCATGTAGCCGATCTGAGCGACGCTGGAATAGGCAAAGATGTGCTTTACGTTGGACTGATAGATGGCGGATATCGAGCAAATGAAGATGCCGAACAGCGCCATGATCAGGAATATGTACTGCAGCGGTATCCGATCAAACGAGAATTCGACGCCGAATATGGAATAGACGAACCGAATCAGCACATAGATGGCGACCTTGGTGGCGGTTGCGGCCAGAAAGGCGGTAACCACCGATGGCGCATGCGCATAGGCGTTGGGCAGCCAGTAGTGTAAAGGGAAAAGAGCCAGCTTCAGACAGACACCCGTCACAAAAAAGGCAAAGGCTGTCAGCAGGGTTCTGGGCTGGGTCATCTCCGGCAGGCGCTGGGCAAGATCGTACATATTCAACGTGCCGGTCGTCATATACATCAGACCGATGCCTATCAGAATAAAGGTGGCGCCTATCGTACCCATGACCAAATAGCGGTAAGCGGCAACGAGGGCACGTCGGTCCTTTCCGAGAGCGATCAACGTATAGGAAGACAGGGACGACAACTCCAGGAACACAAACAGGTTAAAGACGTCGCCGGTGGAGGTCACCCCCAGCAGTCCCGCCAAACACAGCAGATAGGCAACGTAGAACAGCGGATGGCGATCAGCCGGGAGTTCCTGATTCAAACTGGCAGGCGCGGAAAACAGAACGATGGTGGCGAGACTGGTGACCAGCAACAATACATACGCATTTAATTGGTCGATGCGGTATTCGATACCCCATGGCGACGCCCAGCCGCCCAACATGTAACTGAGGGTTCCCGTCTCCAGCACGGTTTGCAGTAGCAGCACGCTGACGACAAGGGCGACGCTGCTGGCGAGTATCGCTATCGTCCATGCCAGCCTGGGGAGGCGAATCACCATGCATAGCGGTGCAGCCAGGAGCGGCACGATAACCTGAAGTATGGGCAGATGAGCCGTCACGCTTTCCCATCCTTCGCGTGCATTTCATCTTCTTCGATCATGGCTAGATGGGCTGTCACGCTTCCTCATCCTTGGCTTGGATTTCGTCTTCTTCGATGCTGCCGTAGCTCTCCCTGATGCGTACAACCAGCGCCAGACCCAATGCTGTAGTGGCAACGCCAACGACGATGGCTGTGAGAATCAGCACGTGCGGTAGAGGATTGGAGTAGGTGGTAATGGACTCATCCAGAATGGGCGCCGTACCGCCGGCCACCTTCGCCATGCTTATGTAGAGAATGAAAACGGACGCCTGAAAGATGGACAAACCCAGGATCTTCTTGATCAGATTTCCCTGGGATATGACGATGTAGAAGCCCAACATCATCAGCACCATCACGATCCAGTAGTTGTAGAGCCCTAGGACGTTCACCGCCTGCGCCCTCGCTCGCTGAGGGAACGGCCGTTAAAGGTAAAGAAGATGATGATCATTACCGAGGCGACGGTGATGCCCACCCCCAGTTCTACCAGCAGGATACCCAGGTGCTGACCGGCCACCGGATCCTTGGCCAGAGCGCCATAGTCCAGATAGTTCTCCCCGAGCAGCATGCAGGCGACCCCCACCCCGCCATAGAGCAGCACACCCACTGCCGACAGGGCATAGATCAGGGGCTGACTGATCGCTTGTCTGGCAGCGCTTAAGCCGAACAGCATGGAGTAGAGGATGATTGCCGCGGCAAAGATGACACCGGCCTGGAATCCTCCCCCTGGCCCGTAGTCCCCGTGGAATTGGACGTAAAGCGCGAACATGAGAATGAGCGGAATGAGTATCTTGGCAATAATGCGGAGAATCAGGTGTTGGTGCATGGGTCCATGCGCATCCACGTCGCTGGCGCGCCGGCGCTGCAGCACCATGAGCAAAGCCAGCACGCCGATACCGGCAGTGAAGATCACAAATGCCTCTCCCAGCGTGTCGTAGCCGCGATAGCTGGCGAGAACGGACGTCACCACATTGGGCACGGCGATCTCCTGCATGGAATCGTTTAGGTACCTCGGCGCCACGTGTTGATGTATGGGCGCCGTAGCGGAGCCTATAGTCGGCATATCCAGGGTGCCATAAATCAGCAGGGCACCGGTAACGGTTACGATAGTCATCGCCATAAAAGGCTTCTGCTCCGGTTCCTTGGCATAGCGACCGGTCAGCGTCAGCGTGCTCAGCATGAGCAAGGTGGAGATTCCCGCGCCAACTGCCGCTTCTGTGAATGCAACGTCGACCGCATCGAAGACGACGAAGAAGCTCGCAGATAGCAGACTGTAGATTCCGGTTAACATGACCACGGCGAAGAGATCATGCATGCGGACCACTGCCACAGCGGTCATTACCAGGAAGCCCAGTAGAAAGATAGTGATTATGGATTCGATGACTCTACCCCGGTGTCACTGTCTACGTCATCGATCTGTGGCTCGAGCCCACTGTGCAATGCCGCCTTGGCGACTGCATGGCTGGCTGTCGGACTGGTAAACAGCATAAACAGAAGCACCATGATGAGTTTCGCCAGTACTATGCTCAGGCCCGCCTGCAACATCAGTCCGCTGAAGATCAACCCCGCTCCGAGGGTATCCGTTACGCCCGCTGCGTGTATTCGAGCGAAGAAATCAGGGAAGCGCAACATCCCCACCCCGCCGGTCACGCAGACGAAGCTGCCGGCGACGAGTAGTATCCAACTACCCACATCCAAAGCGATGGCCATCATTTGTGTTCCGCCGTTTCGTCCGGTGGGCTGTATTCAAAGTAACGCAAGATGCCGATGACACTGATGAAGTTGACCAATGCATAGACCATGGCGATATCAAGAAACTCCGGTCGCCCCATCAGGAATCCCACCACAGCGATCAGCAGAACGGTGTTGGTGCCGAACATGTTGACTGCCAGTATGCGGTCGTACAGAGTCGGTCCGAGGAAGGCGCGCATCAGTGCCATCAACATCACTACCAGAATTGCCGCCGTTGCTGTGAGAAACATCAGCCCGCCAATCGGCTGACGCGCCGATCCATTTCGCCTTGCGCAAGAGTCTTCGCTCCTTCACGGGTCAGCGCGTGTACGGTGATTGTATCTTCCTGGATATTGATGCTGACGGTTCCCGGTGTCAGGGTAATGGAGTTGGCGTAGATCACCTTACCCATATCGGTCTTCTGACTGGCTTTCACCTCGATCACCACCGGACTGATCGCGCCAGTCCAGATACGCTTGGCGACATCCAGACTGGCAACCATCACTTCTTTGAGCAGCCACAGATTATAAGCGGGTATGCGGGCTGTCAGGTGCCACGGCTGGGATTCATGGTCCACCACATCCATTACGTGGGTAACCCAAACAACGATAACGATCGACAGCAGGCCGAGGAACAGAATCAGCCAGGTGTAATGGCCGGAGTTCAGTAACCAGAAAATTGCTAATAACAGGGACAGGCTTATTGTGTGGCGCATTCGCTCCAACTCTATGGTGTTATGTGTTGGGATGTCAACTATTGGGCACCAAAAGTATATTTTATCCGGTGACTTTTCAAGCCCTTGGGCGAAGCGGCAGGAACATTTGACGATATGGGCAATGACTCTGCCGAGGATGACCCTGATTATCCGCAGAGGAGTCTCTGGATCAACGCTCGCTTCGATTCGATGTTGCCGGAAGCTCATATCCTGGGCGGTTCCGTATTGCGTTGAGAAGTGCTAAACATCAGTGATAAGGGGTGAAGCGGCAGGCGTTGTCCATAAACGTTCCGAATCTGTCAGCCAGACAACAGCAATTACGCTGAAGGGATGAGCACCCATGCTGCATTGTTGGCGCAGGTACAGCGTTGCAAGTCAGCTGACGGCCGGGGCACAAAGCGAATACGAAGACTCGAGCGGCCACACTTGAAGAGGTCAGTACAGACTCAGCATGCTTTCCGTGAAATCATTGGATAGTGCTCGTAGACTCTTGCTGAGGAGTTGGGATATCCGCATGACGACTTTATTGGATATGGCGGGGTGTTGCTGCAGCAGCGCCTGAAAATCTGCCTGCTTCAAGACGATCAGTTTGAGATCGGTGGTCGCTTTAACGGTGGCTGATCGGGTTTCACCATCGATAAGAGACATCTCGCCGACAGAATGGCCGCTGCTGAGCGTTGCGATAACCATCTTGGAGGTACCCATCTGCTTGATTACGTCAACAGTGCCGTCAACGATAAAGAACATGTAGTTTCCATAGGTACCCTCCTTGAACACGTAGCTACCCTCCGTGTATTCGTAGGGAAACATGAATTTCTTTATGATCTTGTGCTCTGTTTCCGATAAATCACCGAAAATCTCAATTTCTTTGAGTAGATCCAATAAGCTCTTGTCCATAGTCCGGGCCTTCGCAAGGCAGTGCTGCTGGAGTGCGGTCGAGGCGTACCGGAGATAATCTCGGCCTCCATATAAGCATAGGCCAAATAATGGACATTGGGACGCCTCTGAATTGTTGCTGCAATAAATCAGTTGTCTGGTCACTGCAAAGCGCCCTCGGGCCAGGGCGCTGGTTTAGGCGACAACGCAGGCTCCGGGTTCGATTTTGGACCTGAATGATTAGGTAGTATGCTTACGCGATTCCAATAGTAAGGGCCATTAGTGAGGTGCAGTGTATGAGCGACGGGTTGAGCATTGCTGTCTTGACGGTTTCCGATAGCCGGACGCTGGAGACAGATACTTCGGGTCAGTTTTTAGCTGACTCGGCGGCAGCGGCTGGACATCAATTGGATGCCAGAGAATTGGTGGAAGACAACGTCTACAAGATCAGGGCGATCGTCTCAAACTGGATTGCTGATGAGCAGATAGAGGTGGTTCTCATCACGGGTGGAACCGGATTTACAGAGCGAGATACCACGCCGGAAGCGGTGACTCCGTTGCTCGATCAGGAGATAGCCGGGTATGGCGAACTGTTTCGCGCCCTGTCCTACGAGGAGATCGGTGCCTCGACGGTACAGTCGAGGGCGGTGGGTGGAATGGTCAACAATACCCTGGTGTTTTGCATGCCTGGATCCACCGGCGCCTGCAAGACCGCATGGAGTGGCATCATCAAAGATCAACTGGACATCGACCATCGGCCCTGTAACTTCGCCGAGCTTCTCAAGAACGCCAGTTACTCCCACGGAGCGGCCAGTGAATAAAGCGTCATCGCCGCTGTTGCCCTTCGATGAGGTCCTGCGACAGCTTCTCGAGCAGGCCGCATGTGTAGCCGCTACTGAGCGGATCCTGACCAACGATGCCCTCGGCCGGGTTGTAGCCGAAGATCAGGTGTCTGAGATCGACGTTCCCCCGGGCGATAACAGTGGCATGGACGGCTACGCCCTCAATGTAGCCGCCGGGCTGGTCGAGGCGGGTGTGCCGGTTGAGGTGTCGGCAAGAATAGCAGCGGGCCAAGTAGGCGGGCCACTCAGGTCGGCAACGTTGGCACGCATATTCACCGGAGCTGAGCTACCGGCCGATGCCGACGCCGTGATCATGCAAGAGGAGACCAGTGCTGACGGTGATCGGGTGGTCTTGAACAGGATTCCAGAGGTCGGCGAAAACGTCAGGGCCAAGGGACAGGACATCGAGCGAAGTCAGCTCATCATCGCAAAAGGGACCCGCCTTAACGCTCAGCATCTGGGTCTGTTGGCTTCGGTTGGCCGCGCCGAGGTCAGCGTATTGCAGCGGCTCAGAATTGCAGTGCTGTCGACGGGGGACGAATTGGTGGAGCCCGGTGACGTGCTACAGAGCGGCCAGATTTACAACTCAAACCGCTCCTTGTTGAAGGGTCTGATCGCGGGCCTCGGCATGGAATGCATCGATTTGGGGATGGTGGCGGATAGTCGGGACGCTACTGAAGAGGCGCTCCTCCAAGGTGCCGCTGCCGACTGCATAATCAGCAGCGGCGGTGTCTCGGTCGGTGAAGAGGACTACGTAAAGAGCGCTGTGGAAAAGCTGGGCGATCTGCAGATCTGGCGCATTGCCATCAAACCGGGCAAGCCGCTGGCCTTCGGCCGGGTAAAGGAGACTCCTTTTTTCGGATTACCCGGCAATCCCGTTTCGGCCTTTGTCACATTCTGTATCCTGGCCAGGCCATATCTTTTGAAGTGCCAGGGCTGTGTCGATGTGTTAGCGCCTGTATACCAATTCAGATCGGAATTCTCCTTTTTGGGGGGTAGCAGACGGGAGTATCTTCGCGTACAGGTCAGCGCCGGAGCGGACGGTGACATGAGCGTGCGGCCCTATTCAAACCAGGGATCCGCCATTCTGTCTTCGGTTGTCTGGGCCAATGGCCTGGCAGTGGTGGATATCGACCAACATCTTGAGAAGGGAGAGTTGGTCGAAGTACACCTGTTCAACGATCTGCTTGGATGAACCGGGTGCGCGCTACAGCACGTTGGTGCAATCGGTATTCTTTCAAGTTATGATGCTGACGCGGCTGTCGCCGGTATCCGGGGACCTCACCGCTTTATCTTGCAGGAGCTGAAAAATGGCAATTGATCCGGGTGCGGTGGGTTTGGCTGGTGGACCGGTGGAAAGAAGCTGGACTTCCAAGGACTGTCTACTCTATGCAGTTGGCGTGGGGGCCGGCCTGGAAGAACTGCAGTTTGCCACGGAGAAGAACCAACAGGTCTTACCGACCTTCGCTGTTATCGTCGGTGGGGGTGGCTCACCACTCAACCAGGTGGGCGAGTTCAACATGGCCATGCTGGTTCACGGAGAGCAGGGCATCGAGCTGTACAAGCCCATTCCGGCTGATGGCTCGCTCACAAGCACCGGCAGGATTGAGGCGATCTGGGATAAGGGATCCGGTGCCGTCATCGAAACGTCGTCGGAATCGAGAGATGTGGCGAGCGGTGAACTTCTGTTCAAGACCACTTCGTCCATGTTCGTTCGGGGTGCCGGTGGATTTGGCGGCGAAAGGGGCCCCTCCACTGAGAAGTACGTCTTTGACCGGGAGCCGGACCACCAGGTGGAATACGCAACAAGGCCTGATCAAGCGTTAACGTACAGGTTGTCAGGGGATAGAAATCCGCTCCACTCGGATCCTGAATTTGCCAAGCTGGGGGGATTCGACACCCCTATCCTACACGGATTGTGTACCTATGGATTTACCGGAAGGGCGTTGCTGCATACGCTGTGCGGTTCCAATCCAGAACGATTCAAGTCCATGACGGGTCGATTCTCACGACCGGTCATACCGGGAGATGTTCTGACGATATCCATTTGGGTGGAGGGCAGCTCGGCAAAATTCCAGACCCACACCGACAAAGGGGAGATCGTGCTCGACCAGGGGCGCTTTACCTTTGATGTGTAGGTAGTGTGCAGTCCCACCCCGTGGCGAGATGGGAATTCTCATGGGAATCTTGATATTGACTTTGATGCTGTCGACTCTGTTGGGTTGCATCGCGTGGTTGGCAATAGGCAATCGACTACCGTGGCAGAGTGAAGTCAAGTGGGAAAGCCAGGTGAACATCACCATCTATATCGGCATGCTTCTGGCGCCGATCTACCTCCTGATCTTCTATCTCTTTTGACGCAAGGGCCAGCCTCGCAACTGCGGCATGAGTCTAAACCTACCGATCGACATAGAATCCATAAAGGGATTCCTGAGCGCTGCTGAGGGGGAAGCTCTCCACAAATATGCTTTGCAGGCCTCGATCACCAGGCCGTGCCTTGAGATAGGCAGCTATTGTGGAAGATCGACCGTCTATCTCGGTCTGGCCTGCAAACGTCACAATTCAGTACTCTACTCCGTGGACCATCATCGAGGCTCTGAAGAGCACCAGCTGGGGGAAGAGTATCATGATGCGGATCTGTACGATGCGAGGGAGGGAATAGTGGACTCCTTCAGAGAATTCCGTCGCACACTTCGGCGAGTGGATCTGGAAGATCACGTAATCCCGATCGTGACCTCATCACTGGTTGCCTCACGGTACTGGGCAACGCCTTTGGGTATGGTGTTCATCGACGGAGGACATAGCCTCGGCGCTGCCCTGACTGACTATCGCTGCTGGGTGCCCGCCATTGTGCCGGGCGGCATTCTTGCCATACACGATATATTTCCAGATCCAGCGCAAGGGGGCCAGGCGCCCTACACGATCTGGAAGATGGCTCTAGCTTCCGGATTATTCGATGAACTGCCGATAATCGGTACGCTTGGTTTCCTGCGACGAGTCGATTATGGCGATGTCGGTGAATAACCGAGCTGCAGGCGTCGCCTTTGACAGAGCGTCAGCAGCAAGCAGCACGGCGCCCGCGGTCCAGGTGGGTTTTTCTTCCGGCCAGAGAATATCATCCGGATAGACGTATCCGGTCCAGTAAGAACCATCAGTGTCTCTGTAGTCATGTAGCCAACTGAACAGCTGTGTCGCTCTTGAGTCTTCGCCGGTAGACAACAGCGCCATCACCAGTTCGCAGGATTCAGCTACCGTTACCCAGGGCTGATCCAACACACAACGACAACCCAGTTCATCGACTACAAACGTATCCCAACGAGACTGCAATTGTGCATGTGCCTTTGTGCCGGTAATGACGCCGGTCAGCACAGGATAGAACCAATCCATGGCAAAGCGGCTCTTGCTTTCCCAGGTTCGATCGAAGCAATCGGGGTGATTTGTCAGCGCGTTCCCAAGTCTTGTGCGACTCAGAGCCCAGTGGGGTACCGTGCGCTCCAGACAAGTCGCTATATTCAGCGCGCATTCCAGGCTCTTGAAGATACTGCTGCAGCCCGTCACCAGAGAGTCATGCTGTACGCCGGTGGTTGTATCCAAAGCCCAGTATATTTCCCCACGGCTGCCCTGCATCCCCAACACGAACTCTATGGCTCGTTCGACCACACTCCACATGGTGTGCAGAAAGCCCAGATCCTTGGTGATCAGATAATAATGCCACACCCCCGTCGCCACATAGGCCACAAAATTAGTCTCTGCCCTGGTCCCGTCTTCGACCTTTCCATTTTTGTATACGGCCAGCCAACTTCCGTTGCCCAGTTGGTTCCGCTTCAGCCAGAGATACGCTTGTTTGGCTTCCTCAAAACGGCCGCCGATGGTAAGCCCCATGGCGGATTCGACCAGGTCCCAAGGATCAAAGCAGCCGCCTGGATACCAGGGGATTGAGCCGTCAGGTTGTTGCACCTTGGCAATATAGTCAATCGTGGATTGGAAGTAGTCTTCCGGAAAGAATCCCGTGGATACATATAACTTCGTCAACGATAACTCCTCGGTGGCTTGCTAGTGACCTGAGACAACTAGTAGCTACTAGCTACTAGCTACTAGTCTCAAAGGCCTTTAACGAAATACATTACTACACTTTTACCTATGATTGGATCAAGAAGTTTTTCCAAATAATGTGTGATAAGCGGTTTCTTCATGAGGTCCCATACCAGGAAACGATGGTAGGTCCTTACAACCCAGGGATCCTCGGGCTTGTTCCAGAAGATGCACTTCAACCACCAATAAGGCACGTGCAGCGCATGGGCCCAGTGTTTGCGAAAGTGAATCATGCCCACTTTCTCCACGTCCCGGCGCAGATCAGCAGCATGGAAGATCCTGATATGTCCACCTTTCTCGGTGTGGTAATCTTCACTCAGCTTCCAGCAGATCCACTCAGGACCATAGCGGGGTACACTGATTGCCAGCATTCCGCCAACTTTCAATACTCTGTTGATCTCGGCCAATACCACATGGTGATCCTCTATATGCTCGAGCACTTCCGAGCAGATGACCTTATCGAAACTGTTGGCTGGAAAGGGCAAGCACTTGCCGTCAGCCACGGACAAGGACAGGCTTTTTGAACGGTTGTCAGGTTCTGCAAAATCTTCGAATCGCTGCACTGCTGTCGTAAGGTCTTTGAAGCTGAGATCCACTCCGATCGATTCGATATCTTCGAGCGTATATGCAGTCAACGCATGACGACCCTCACCGCATCCAAGGTCGAGAATACGCTGGCCAGGCATTAACGGGAAGTGGTTGAAGTCAATGGTGTTCATCGGCATCGCGGAGCACCTTTCTGTAGTACCGTGTCATCTGCTCTGCGGCGATTTCCCAACTGAACAACCTTGTTATTCTTTGCCTGCCTGCCTGGCCGAGGAGAGCTCGTTTGCCAGGATCCTCGAGCAGATCTTGAATGGCGGCGGCGATCGCTTCGGCGTCCTTTACCGGGACCTGGATACCTGCGTCCCCAACCACCTCCGGCAGAGCTCCGCCCCGCGTTGCGATCACTGGGACTCCGCTTGCCATAGCCTCGCCAGCGGGCAGTCCGAATCCCTCATAGATGGAGGGCACTACCACAATGCTTGCTTCAGCGTAGTATCGAACCAGCTGTTCCGTATCGATGCCGCTAACAAATGTGAGACGTGACGCGATGCCGAGGCGCTTTATCAATCTGTTAGTCGCACCGTCCTCTTTCAGTTTACCCACGATCAGGAGGTCCAGGTTGGGATGCTGACCTTTAAGTTTGGCAACGGCCTGCAGCAGATAGTCAAGGCCCTTCAACGGAACGTCAGCGCTGGCGGTTGCCATTATTCTGAGAGGCCTACGATTGATCTCCGGGATGGGCCTGAATTCATCTGTATCAATGCCGTTGTATACGACAGTCAAGGCAGAGTGGGACACGCCAAAAGCGGCAGCAATGTCTGCTCTTGATCGATTGGAAACAGTCACCACGTGATCCAGTTGCTGAATCACCTTCTTCTGCATTCTCAAGAACGAGTGCCATCTGCGGATTAGCAATCGCTGCTTAAACGTTGTGGCACTGGCAAGGGCAATATCTCTGTCGCTGGTGATGGGGTGGTGGACCGTGCAGACGATAGGCATCCCCAGCTTCTGCAGTTGTACCAATCCATAACATAGGCTCTGATTGTCGTGGATGACGTCATATGTCGAGCCGTGTTGCTTAAGGTAGCCGACGATCCGCCGACCAAATGTATACGGTTCTGAGAACCCGCCGGTGAGCATGCTGAACCATTCGATGAAGTCTGTATAAGACAGCAGGTGCCTTGGCCTGAGAGCCGTGACGTGATTTGGCGCCTCGAAGAGATTGAGGCTCGGCATGGGAATCAGACGGACTCTCGAATCAAGGTGCGGGTAAGGCTGGCCTGAAATGACATCGACACTGTGTCCTGCATTCACCAATGCCTTGCTTAGGTATTTGATGTAGATTCCCTGACCACCGCCGTAAGGTTGGCTGCGATATCCGAGCAGGCATATCTTCAGTGGTTTGTCTGCCATGTTAGCTGCATCGGTGAGTTCCCCTGAATTTGATCGTTCAGGATGATGGGTACTGGTAAGCGACATATGCGACAGGTGACATCTTGTGGCACAGGGGCAGCAGCATTAGGTGCTACAGCTAGATTCTCCGCTGGGTGTGATACAGCGGACGGTAAGGGATTGTACGGACTTGACCTCCAAAAGCCAAACGTCCGCTCCGCGCTCGGCGGGCCACGCCTGGTCAGGCCACGCTTGGTCGGGCCGCGCTTGGCCGTTTACGGCAGGTAGGGCCTCAGATGTTCGGCCGTGCACGGCTGGGGCTATGGTTTGGCCCTGCGGGTTCTGTCGTTGATTCGTCGCGGGTCGCTTCTCTTATCGTTACCACTGAGTTCCTTGATCTGAAACATGGGCACGTTTGCACCTTCGCGCCGGTCTGTCTTCAGTCTTCTCTCGGGACCAAATGCGGCTGCCTCGTGTTCTTCCGTGAATACGTTGGCGTAAAGATTAGCGATCCACTGTTGACCTTCCTGTGTGCGCCGCAAGTACCGTACGCCGTCACCTATGAAAGGAGTGACGACTTCCCAGAAGAACTTTGGATAACCCGCGCGCAGGTCGGCCGCGGTAGCATATCCCATCTTACTCGCCTGCCCGGTTTCACTGAACTCAGCGAAGAGGGCCGATATCTTGCGCATATAGTGTGGGTCGGCCAGTTGTCCAATCAGATCGGCTGCCCGTAGCAGACCCGGCATATCGTGGCTGCTGAGGTGGTCCTCTTCGTGAGGCACCGGAAAGCGCGTCCGTTCTATATTGCGCATGATGATCTCAGCATCTATATCCGTATCGTGCCGAAATCTCTCCATAATGAACAATTTGGCCCGGTCAACGTGATAAGGGGTCAGAAACGCATCCGTGGCCCCCGGGGGTGGTGCGACTGTGTCCATGAATTTGTTGATGGCATAACGCCCGTTGCGATCGGCGCGACAGATGCCTCTGACGTAGCCGATGTCATGGCTGAGCAGGGAGATGATGAAGTGTATCCACTCTCTTGCGAGTAGATCTCCTTCCAGCATGATTTTGCCCCGGAGGATTTCCTGACCCACCATGACAACCATCATGGTGTGGTTGACATCGTGGTAAGGGGCATCGCTGTTGGCAATAATCTCCAAGCTATGTCTCGCATTTGAAACCAGCAAGTTGACTTCATGCTCATTGTCACCAAAAGTCTTTACATACCATTCTTGCAGTCGCTGCAGGAATGCTTCAATAACGACGAGCGTGGGATTAAACATGTGTATCTCCAGACCACCAGGTAAAACCCGGTCGAGGTGGTGGATCGGTTTCCGCTTCAATCACCCGGGATCTTAGCCCATATTCATTTTACGAGTCACTATTAGCGGATCAAATGACACGAATGGTGGGTCAAGTGACGTTAAACGTGGCTCTTAGCGGGTCAAGCGAGGCCAATGGCGGGCCGAGTGGCGTCAATGGCGGCTCGAGCGAAGCAGAAATCGGGGCTCGGGAGTGGATTCGACTTCCTGCCAGATGAATGAAATGTATTGAAATTTGCATCAGCATGAATACAATTCATGAATTTTGGCGACAGAGATCGTGAAGATCGAACTGAGACATCTGAAAACGCTCGCTGCGTTACGGGAAACTGGCAGTCTGGTGGGTGCCGCTGAACGCCTTTACCTGACCCAATCTGCACTGTCTCACCAGATCAACGACCTGGAGGACCGGCTCAGTTGCAGTTTGTTCGTCAGAAAGACTAAGCCCCCCAGATTTACCAGTGCCGGACACAGATTGCTGCAACTGGCGGATGACGTTTTACCCATGTTTCGCGCCGCTGAACGGGATCTGGCCAGGTTGGTGGGCGGTCAGGCGGGCAGATTGCACATGAGCATCGAGTGCCACAGCTGCTTTCAGTGGCTGATTCCAACCATCGATCGTTACAGGAGCCACTGGCCGGAAGTCGAACTGGATCTGTCGGCGGGGTTCAATTTTGCGCCCTTGCCTGCGCTGGTGCGGGGTGATCTCGACCTGGTGATCTCTTCGGATCCGGTTGACCTCACCGGCATAGTCTACCTGCCACTGTTCAAGTATGAAGCCTTGTTGGCCATCGGCAAACAGCACAGATTGAGGGACAGAACCCACGTTGAGCCTGAGGATCTAGTCCCCGAAACACTCATCACCTACCCGGTGGACCGTAACCGGCTGGATGTGTTTACCCACTTCCTCGATCCCGCCGATATAGAGCCTAAGGTCGTTCGCACCGCAGAACTGACAGCCATGATGATGCAATTGGTGGCGACCGGTCGAGGCGTGGCATCTCTGCCAAACTGGGCACTGACGGAGTATCTGCAGAAAGACTACATCATCGCCAAGTCTCTGGGCAAACACGGGCAGTGGGGTATTCTCTACGCCGCTATCAGGGAAGATCAGCAGAACAGTCCGTTTATGGAGGACTTTCTGCATACTGCGATCGAAACTTCCTTTGCCACCCTTGCTGGCATAAAAACCGCCGCATAAAAAGACCCCGCCGAGTGGCGGGG
>CEQE01114384.1_pt1 | contig 24071 bp, 23 predicted proteins | sample 356201 | NCBI WGS metagenome assembly CEQE01 (sample SAMEA2619970, study PRJEB7988) | marine metagenome | biome: marine biome (ENVO:00000447); feature: mesopelagic zone (ENVO:00000213) & marine oxygen minimum zone (ENVO:01000065); material: "saline water (ENVO:00002010), including plankton...
GGAAAACCCCAAGCCTCTCGAAAGGTGGGTACGTACCACATCACCATCAAGCACCGTCACCTGGCGGCCAAGTTCTTGCATCATCACTGTGAGGACGTCTGCAGTGGTTGACTTGCCCGAACCACTTAACCCAGTAAACCAAACACAGAAACCCTGACAATGGCGCGGCGGGTAGGCGGAAGCGAGAATCTCTGCAACCTCTGGGCGCGTAAACCAGGCTGGCAGTAAGTTGCCAGCTCCCAGGTAATCGTCGCGCACTTTGGTGCCGGAAATCGACAGTGTCCTCGCACCTTCGGGAACCTTGGACTCTTCTTCGTAGCGCTCTTCATCCGCTAGATAGACAAGTTCCTGGAACGGTACGATACCAACACCAAGCTCTTCGCTGTGCTGGCACACTAGTTTCTGCGCATCGTATGGGCCGTAAAATGGCTCACCTTTTGAATCATCTATCCCAGGCCCAGCATGATCGCGGCCAATAATCAGGTGGTTGGCACCATAGTTGCGCCGGATGATAGCGTGCCAGAGTGCCTCGCGAGGGCCCGCCATGCGCATGGCTAAAGGTAGCAGGGCAAGCAGGCAACTTTCGGACTTAAAGTACTTCTCGGCCAGAGCTTTGTAGGTCCTCACACGCGTGAAATGATCGACGTCGCCCGGTTTGGTCATTCCAACTACCGGGTGCAGTAATAGACTGCCATCTACTTTACGGACAGCTCGCCGCATTATCTCCTCGTGCACACGGTGCAGTGCGTTGCGGGTCTGAAAGGCAACTACATTTTTGCGTCCGAGCTTCTGCAGCTTCTCGCGGGTTTCCATTGGTGTCAGGCGCAGGTCGCGGAAATCATTGTGCGGCGGTGTCTGCAGCACTTCGACCGGACCGGATATATTCACTTCGCCCCAGCGCGACATCTCTGCAACCAAAGGATGACGGACGCTTTCGGTCCCGAACACCTGAAGAGCAGCTTCCCGCCGGGACCATCCATAAATCTCCTCGATGGTCATGACAGCTAGCAGCTCGTTCTTGGCGCTGCGGAGAGCTATCTGTTTGCCGACCGAGAAACTGTGGTCTGCGTGTGCCGGCAAGGTAATCGGAATTGGAAACAAGTGTCCGTTAACAAGCCGCATCTGGGAGAGCACACACTCATAGTCAGCCTCGCCCATGAATCCGTCTAGCGGAGAGTAGGCGCCAATTGCAAGTAACTCCAGGTCACAACAGGCGCGCGAACTCAGTTGAAGTGCTGGTAAGTGCCTCGAAAGCGCTTTGAGTTCTTCGCCACGTCTCGGCGATACAACAAGATCGACCAGCTTACCGCCACAAGGCTCGATCAGTGTGCTAGTCCCTTGGGTGGTCAAGCGAACAACCTCCGGGTAAAGAAGTATGCGCCAGTAAACCGAGACGCCATCAGGCAGCTAAGTATAGTGGTACCAAAGGCAACAACGCAGCCGAGATCCTTGAGCCCACTTGGTTTGATTTAAATCTAAGTCTTTTACTATCAGATCTCTTGATATTAAGGACTACATGTAATATGCTCCGAATATTGTCCAGGAACTAAAATGCCCGATCTTCTGAATGATCGCGGCAAGATCTTTTGCTTTGAGCCAGAGAGTTGGCTCGGGAAGATGGAGGAAATTCCATGAATCTTGTACGAATCGATCCTTTTCGTGACATACGCACCTTGCACAGCCGTTTCGATCGGTTGTTCAACAACGCTTTCGTCCACCAACCAAGTGTCGACCGAGATGAACCACGCCACACCAACTGGTTGCCAACTGTGGATGTTTATGAAGGCGACAATCAAATAACACTGCGGGCCGAACTTCCCGGTCTGGCCGAGGAGGATATCGAGCTAACCATTGACAAGAACCGACTGACAATCAAAGGAGAAAAACGGCTCGAGACGGAAAATGCCGATGGCAGTTACCAACGCATCGAGTCAAGCTACGGTTCTTTCCACCGCAGTTTCCCGCTTCCCGACTCGATCGATCAAGACAAGATCGTGGCCCGTTTTGACAATGGCGTCCTGAACGTCACCCTGCCGACAACGGAGGAAGCACAACCTAAGCGCATCGAACTAAAAATTAATTGACTCACGATTAATCATTGAGCGGCGTAGCCCCGCTCACCATCGGAGTCTCGAACCCGCGGCCAATGGAGTCCTATCCATTACCGGTCGCGGGTTTCGTATTCCGGGGGGATCTCAATCCCAACAAACAATGGCAAAATTCTGGCGCGTCCGGGACTATGGCGCAAGGTTCTAGTTGCTGAGCTCCGAATGCGCTATTGCCATGTGCCGCTCGAGGCTATCGTCAATTCCTGGCAACGGATCAATGCCCAGCTCGTTCCAACGCTCACTGCGCAACGCAGAGTACGCCGGCCGTGCCGCGGCAGAGCCGAATTCCTCGGTCGTAGTCCGGCTGAGCAAGTCGAGGCGACCAGCAAAGGAGAACACTCGTTCCGCAACCTCGTACCACGACACCGCGTCGCCGCCCGCCATGTGGAAGAGGCCCGCCCTATCGCTTTCGGCAAGCGTCCAAAGCGCGTGCCCTAAATCTTCCGCGTAGGTTGGGCTGACCACTTGGTCGTCAACCACTCGGGTTGCCTCTCCGGAAATAGCCCGTTGTAGCATCCGGTCGATGAACGGTGGTATGCCATGGCCAGGCATGGCTCTCCCGTATACCGACGACGTCCGGACGACGCAATGCCGGGGGCTTGCAGCCAACACCACATATTCCCCCGCAAGTTTTGACCTTGCATAGACGCTTAACGGGTGAGGGCAGTCACTCTCGGAATAGGGAGTCTGTTGCTCGCCACCAAAAACGTAGTCCGTTGACAAATGGATTAATCGGATATCCCGTCGCTCGCACGCTGCCGCCAACACTCCTGGCGCTAAGGAGTTAACCGCGAACGACTGGCGGAAATCAGTCTCACATAAGTCAACCGGGTGGAAAACAGCAGCGTTGACCACCACCGTCGGGTCGTATTTATCAAGGGCCGCTTTAACAGTGTCAGTGTCGGTCAGGTCGGCATCCTCGCGGCTAAGAGCCAAAACGGTGCCATCTTCAACCTGACGCACCAGCCCTTGCCCAGCTTGCCCCATGCCGCCAAAAATCAGGCCCCGGCAGCCAGTGATCACTGTTGTCACCGGCGGAACTTGAAACCCGCACCAACGAAAAACTGGCGGAAATCAGTCGACAAGAGATCATCGGCTCCAGCGACTAGAAACAACCGATCCCAAACATCGAACTGGCCACGAAACTTCAGATGAGGATCCGGGTTCCGGCCGAAGTCCCAACCTTCAAGTGTAAAACTCACCCGGTCGGAAACTGGAGAATAGTCGATGCCAACTCCCGCCTCGTTCTCCATGAGCCCTCCACGGAACTGAAACTTGTTGAACTGGGCGGCGAGCAAAGCCGAGAACTTGAACCTCTCGTCGCGCGAAGTCACTCGGGTGGTGACGCGATCAAGAAGTTCGCCTGTTGGACTTAACGTGTCAGTAAGGAAAGTCCCCACGACCGGAAACCCGATGTTGTCATTCACGAGTTCAATAATGAAGCCTCGCGTGTTGTTCTCACTTAACCCGATCCGTAAGGCAAAGTAGTTCTTAGTTGCCTCATCATTCGCGTACCACTCTGACCGCAGGCCGGCTGTGAACTGTGTCTGGCTCGCACGATTGTAAAACGAGTCAAATGCAGCGAGCGAATCGTCGATCGTTGCGACCGTTTCGTTAACTTTGTCGATGGTTTCCGACGTGTTAATAAGCTGCGCCGCCGTCCCGTCGCCAGTGTTGATCTTCTGTGAAATTTCCTCGAGCTGAAGGAATGAACGGTCGATGTCAGCAATGAGGCCCCGAACTTCCTCAATCGTGTCAGTGACACCAGCTTCATTGTTGCTGACCAGCGACGTAGCCTCGCTAACAAAGAGTTGGTAATTCTCCACCATAGCTGGAATCGATTCGGCGAGCGCCGCAGTTAACTCCTCTGTGTTGGCTAAGCTGCCAGCGATAGCTTCTTGACTCCTCTGTGTAATCTCTCCCAGCTGGCGAACGAGCAACTCAGTGTTATCCAGGATCGCAGCCATGCGGGTCTCACCAGCTTCTCCGCCCAAAACATTGCGCATTGCAGTAGCCATCTCTTGTGCGTCAGCAGCGATGTTATTCATGACCAGCACCATTTGGTCGATGGAGACCGGCGCACCAGGAAGAATGGAGCCGCCATCTGTGACCACGGAGCCTCCGGGGGTCCCAGAAGTGAGCTCCAAAAACTTCTCGCCGAGCATTCCTTCATTAGAGACCGAAGCGGTCGAGTCCGTGCGCAGCGTGACACCGTTGTCGATTCTCATGGTCACTACAGCCTGGCCGACGTCGCTCAATACAATGTCTTCAACACGTCCGACATAAACACCGGCAAGGCGAACGGTAGCGTCCCTGCCCAGGCCTGAGGCACTGTCAAATGACACCCTGACCCGATAGACGTCAGTCGGCGGCCCGAAGAAGTTCGCCGTGTCATTCATGTTAAGAATAAAGCCACTCGCTGCAGCGATAGCGAATAGAACAACCGCGCCTACCTTAAGTTCCGTGCTCATAATGTCGCTCCCGGGGCTACCTGGGTGTGATGGGCCCTTCTGCCCGGCCGTGTATGAACTGTTGGACGATCGGGTTGCTACTGTCTTGTATTCCTCCCGGCGTACCAACCTCTTCGATGCGACCCTTGTGAAGCATTGCGATTCGGTCCGCGATTTTGTAAGCCGAAATCATGTCGTGGGTAATCGTTACTGAAGTGACATTCAGTCGTTTCTGCAAATCACGGATCAAGCCGTTGATCTGATCCGCGAGAATTGGGTCGAGCCCAGTCGTGGGCTCGTCGTACAGAACAATCTCGGGGCCGAGTGCTAGGGCGCGGGCCAACCCTGCACGCTTCTTCATGCCCCCCGACAAATCCGCTGGCCATTTATCTTGCAACCCGGATAACCCAACCATAGTCAGCATCTCTTCGACACGATCGGCGACCTCTTCCGCTCCCATGGAGGTGTGCTGACGCAACTCAAAGGCGACGTTATCGCCAACTGTCATAGAGTCAAAGAGTGCGGCTTGCTGAAAAAGCATACCCATACTTCGGCGCAGCTCGTTAAGATCTGACCGGCCCGATTCGGAAATTACCGCGCCTTTGACAATGACCTTTCCCTCGTCTGGGCGCAACAACCCGATGATATGTTTGATCAAAACACTCTTCCCGGTCCCGCTGCCACCAATGACAACCATCGACTCACCTTTTGAAACCGAAAGGTCGGCACCCCGCAAAACCTTGAGGTCGCCAAACGACTTGCGCAGCCCTTCAATTCTGATGAGCGGCTCCGTTCCGTTTCTAGTGACCTGAAACCCATCGCCGTTATCGCTGACCTTAAGCTCTTCATCGCCAGGGGCTGCCTCGGATTTATTGTCGCTTTCAATCATGACTCCAGCAATAACCTTGTAAGAAAGAAGTTTGAAATCAAAATAGACATGCTACCGCTGACCACCGCGCGCGTCGTGGCGCGCCCCACCCCCTTCGCGCCACCAGTAGTATGAAATCCGTTCTGGCAACTGAAAAGGGCGATTAGCACACCAAACACCGCAGCTTTGATCAATCCGCTATTGAGATCTCTGAGAGTGAGGGTTGCCCAAATCCCATCCCAGTACATTGTAGAACTCGAACCGTAAAGGTTAACAACCACCAACGAGCCACCCCAGACACCAAGTATGTCGCCAATCAGCACCGTCACCGGGAGCATGAACGCTGTTGCCACAATGCGTGGAACGACGAGATACGCAATCGGATCCACCGCCATGGTCCGCAAGGCATCGACCTGCTCGCTGACAACCATGGTGCCGATTTCTGCCGCCATCGCTGAACCGGCTCGCCCCGACACCATCAAGGAGGCAAGAATGGGAACCATCTCGCGTGTAATAGCCAAGGCAACCGCCCAGCCAACCCAGGTGGTCGACCCATATCGCTCCATCCCTTCCCACATCTGCATGGCGAAAACAGCACCACTGAATACGGAGGTAACCACAACGATCGGCAACGATCGGACTCCGATCTCAAGCATTTGCTCGAACCAAACCTTAGTGTAGAAAGGCCGGCGACGCAGAGTGGCCAAGCTCTGGAAGAATAAGATCCCGGTGCGCCCAGCCTCACCTAGGATCTCGATGGTAAATCCGCCAATTATTTCAACCAGCTTCTTCACGATTTTTGACCTGTAAACCGCCAAGGTGCACACCCGGCGAGATAAGAAAAGGCTTTTTTCGTGGTTGGTCCAGTTTCTTGAACCATCTCCTCACCGAATATCGTCTCTACATCAGGATCTTCAATTAAGTTGGGCAAAGAAACCAAGGCCTCTACACTGCCTTTGGGAATTCTGGTGATGTCGAAAAGGGTCAGATCCATACTGATCGCTCCCACCACCTAGCACGCCAGCCACTGCCCGGAACTTTCGTTATGGTCGAAAGAACGCGCAGGAAGTAATCATGGTACCGCACGGACACCGATGCGATCGTATAATTGTTTGCGTCTGCCGTGAAAGAAATGCGTTCCAGAAGGAAGTTTCCAGGGCCAAACACATTGCTTTATTTGACTTCAAGCTTCGTATTGTGCCGCGGAATGGAGGCAATGGTGCTCAGATGGCGGTGTGATGGTGTCTCTTCTATGCTCTTACATAGACGCCCTTGGAACGGACCGACTTTTCCATTAACACTCAGTCTCAAAGAGGAACACTGATGCCGCACCGTGAAGTGAACGAATTTCGGAGTCGGTGGGAAAGACTCGAGCTGATTCGCCGAGAAAAATTTGACTTCTCGCTGCCAAGAGCAATGCGTGATAACAACGTGGATATGTGGATCCATGTAATGAAACTCGGCAATCCTGACGCATTGGCGAAGGATCTTGGTGCTGGCGCTGATGTTCTAGCCCCCCGGCCCTCAGGGGGGAGCTCTGGCTATTTCATCTTCACCGACCGAGGTGACGACCGGATCGAGCGCGCTATTCTCGGCGGTGAAGCACTTCGGGGGGACGGAGGCTACGACCTTTTCGGCAACGAGGAAGACTTAGGGGAGTTTGTCAAACAGCGTGACCCTAAGACCATCGCGGTGAATATGTCAGGGCGAATTGCTGTGGGTGATGGTCTTAGCCACACGGGTTACCTTCAACTGATTGAGGCGCTCGGTACCAAGTACGCGGCGCGTGTGGTCTCAGCTGAACAGGTAATTACCGACTTCCGCGACCGGCGGGTAATCAGTGAGATCGTTGAGTACGGCAAGCTCGGGGAAGTAACGAGACGGTTGATCGAGCGCGCGCTGTCGAACGAAGTGATCACGGTCGGCAAGACCACGCGTGAACAGGTAGCTTGGTGGATCAAAGACGAACTGCTTGACCTTGGGATCGAACCCATCTTCACCAAGTTGTTCATGCCAGCAGTTCTTTACTCTGCCAAAGCCTCGCCGGAAGAGTATGACTTGCCTGATTATGCCTTCCGGCGCGGTGATCTGTTCCAGTTCGACTTCGGGTTCGAATTCATGAATCTAGGCTCAGATATCAAGAGGACCGCCTATGTCTTGCCCGAGGGTGAGATCGCGATTCCAGCAGGTCTCCAGCATGCTTGGAGCGAGGGGCTTCGGGCCCGACAAGTGCTGCGCGACAGCATAAAGGTGGGCCTTACAACGGGTGAAACGCTGAAGATCATCGGCAAGAACTTCGAAGAGGCAGGATTTGTTTTCGTGAATCTGGTTGGCGATCCTGGCTTCAGTGGTGGCTGGGCCAAAGTCTGGGCCGAAGCCCTTGAAGCTCGTGGCTACTCGGAAAGTGAAGCAGGAAAAACACAAGTTTCGACTGATTGCCACTGCGTCGGCAACACAGGCGATAGCGAAATCGAGGCAGGTCCGTGCATCAGTGGTTTCCGCCCCTCCGTGCATGACCTTGTGCTGAAATCAAACCACATCTTCGCATTCGAGCTCTTTGCGAACACCGCGGTTCCGGAGTGGGACGGCTTCCGGGTGCGACTCGGCATAGAGGACAATGCCATCTTGACTGAAGATGGTGTGCAGTTTTTTTACCCCCCTAATGAACGAATTCTGCTCCTGCACTAGAAGCAACGATGGAGGAGCAGATGGCAAATTCACGCTGGCCGGAGTGGGGCGAGGCCATCGTAAACATGATGGTCGAGGCTAAGCCAGGGGAGAATCTTCTGGTCGTGACCGAAACTGGGTTTGACCGCCAAATCGGCGAGTCGTGTCTGGTCGCCGGGATCAATGCCAAAGCCAACACTCAGCTTCTGACTATTCCACAAATGACCACGAGTGATGCCGATCGCAATTTTTCTTCCGCCGCGGGAGCTATCGTCGGAGCCAACGTGATCATCATGCTCGGGCCAGCCGCGAATGAGAGCATTGCTAGGGCCCTCCTTGAGTCGCGCAACAAAGGCGGCCGCGTGACTCAATGCGAACCACTTGGTGCAGAGGACTGGATACTGGAAGGTGTTCTAGATGTGGACTATCCGCGTATGACCGAGGTAGCACGAAAGATCTGCCTTCTCTGGAATGAGACCGACGTTTGCCACGTGACCTCGCAATTAGGCACCGATGTGAGTTTCCGTCTGAAAGGACGGCCCGCGCTACTGGCGGACGGGCGGGCGGTTTCGCCAGGGGACGCAGACTTTTTCCCTGGAGCGACGCCTTCGATTGCACCCGTGGAGTCAACAATTAACGGCACCGTGGTCATTGACGGCACACTTGACGCCCCGCTCGGGCCGGTAAGCGCGCCGGTAACTCTTGAACTCAAGGAAGGTCTCATCACCTCGATCAAGGGGGGGTGCGACGCTGATGCATTGCGAGAACGTCTCCACTCCACTGGAGACCCAAAAGCGCTTGCAGTATGTCACTGGAATGTCGGAATTAGCCCTCGTGCCCGAATGGGCAACAAAATGGCCGAGGACGAAATGGTCATGGGTGCGATCACCTTCGGCTTCGGCAGACAAGACCCGATCTTTCAAGGCAACGTCGGTAACGCCAAGATGCATAGTGACGTTGTACTAACTTCCGGCAGGGTCACGCTCGATGGCGCGGTGATGTGCGAGAACAACACGTTAAACCCAGATCTGGGCCTGGGCGGCCTCTAACCTAGCACGGTAAACAACTGGCCTAATTAGTTACGCAAACAAATGTCGTTAGCTGGTTGGTTTCTCGCCACCAAATATTTGCCAGCGGGCGTCTCGCTGTAGTAAAGCCGCAACCGCCACTACTACCAAGAACACACCCGCGTTCATTACCTGCGCGATAGGAGCTCCGAAAGACCCTGCAATCACCCCGACTTCAAGACTACCAAGTGGCCCCGCCCCACGGCTGAGATTCCATATACCAACGGCTGCGCCTCGCTCGCTATCCGGGACCCGGTCTTGAACTAACTTCGGCAAAAGAAGATCGACTGCTGCCCACGCCACACCGATCCACAACATCAGAAAAAGCGACAAGTTGTAGGAGGCGGAGCCAGCAAAGGCGATCAGCGAGAAGGAGAACAACCCGCACACCCAGAAGATCAGTTTTCCGGGGCGCACACGAGCGGAAAGGCTGGCTAGGATAAGCAGCGCCGCGACACCCCCGACCTGTCGAATAGCCACCATGTTACCCAGCCCAATCTCCCCGACCATCAGTATGTCGCGTGAGAACGACGGCAGGAGTGCATCACTCGAGAACGCGAAGGCTTCAGCTGCGGCACCTATCACTGCAAGCAATAGCACCGCACGGTTACGCCATAGGACAGTAAATCCCCTAAGGGAGACCGCAAAATTCTTGAGGTCAAGACGGTTCGTCGTCCTCCTCGAAGAAACCACCGTGGGGACCTCCGGGCTAGTCCTCTCGGCTGACCCGATAGCGAACTCTGTTCTGGCAATATCTACCGATGCCACGCGCAAACTCCGCGGAATCATTGAAAGCGCCGATGCGGCAACGACAAACCCGATGATCATCGATATAAACGGGGCCGATGCTCCATAAAAAGCCAAAAGCACGCCGGCACCAACTGCTCCGGCGGCTCCCACGGCGCGATTCGCGAGCTGTTCAAGAGCCATGCCGTTAATAGCGTCGTCGCGGCCCACTAAGTCATATATAAACGCCCGGCCAAGCGTCGTTTCAGCAGCATCAAATGTTCCTTCCAGGAAGGCCGCAACTAGCAGCCCAATGAAGGTGAGGTTGCCAGTGAATGCCACGCCCGCCGCACTCAGAGCTAAAGCGGCACCAAACAGGTTGACGCTCTGAAGCATCCGTCTACGATCCATGCGGTCTGAAAGTGCCCCGATCGGTACAGCAAACAAGAGCCTAGGTACGTTGCGTACCGCGAGAATCGTTCCTACCGCAACTGGGGAACCGGTGATCTCAAGCGCTAGCCACCCGAAAGTTACGGCAGCGATTGTGTTGGTGAAGCCGTTCGCCGTTAGCGACAGCCATAGCCACACAAAGCCTGGGCGCTGAAACGACGACAGGGTAGAACTTCCCAGTAATCGCTCGAGAAAGACCATCTAGAATGCAGGCGGTGTGAACTCAGGCGCCAGTAGAGATACTTCCTTCCCCTGCTTGGAGGATTCGTAGATAGCCATCGTAATGGCCAATGATTTACGGGCCTCCTCACCCGAAAGAATCGGGTCGCGATCTTCGCGGATCGCATCAACCATGTCCTGCAACTGAACACGATGCCGCGTCTGGGGGAATGCCCAAGGGTCGTCGATGTCATAAAAGTCAAAGCTGGGTTCAACCGGCTCTGGCGCCGGATAGTCCTCGACGTCCCACACCAGAAACTTATCGTACTGCGCGTTGACGACGATGGTTCCTTTTTCTCCGTGGAGTTCCAGCCTCGACTTCATCGCCGGTTTGATGGACGTCGTGCTAGTAATCGTCCCCATGGCACCGTTCTGGAACTTGAACAGTGCCGTCGCCGTGTCCTCGATCTCAATAGCGTGCCGAAAGGTCGCCACATGCCCGAAGACTGAGCTAACTGGTCCGACCAGGTATTGGATAAGATCGATTGGGTGGATCGACTGGGTAAGCAAGCAACCACCGCCTTCAAGTTCCTTGGTACCTCGCCAAAGTGCCGACTCGTAATAAGCCGGGGTGCGGCTACCTTTGTCGATCACTTCGGCGAGAAAAATTTTTCCCAAAGCGCCAGCCTCAATCACTTTTTTCGTCTCCCGAGCGACACTACCGAACCGCATTTGAAAAACCACACCCAGTTTCGATCCATACTGCTTACAAGCACGAATAATATCGTCGGCACGGCGCAGGTTAATCTCAAGTGGTTTCTCGATGAGAACATGCTTTCCAGCCTCCGCCGCAGCAACTGCCATGTCTCGATGCAAGCCAGACGGCGTCAGGACGCAAACGACATCGACTCGAGGATCTCGAATGAGGTCTTCGTAGTCCGTGTACCAGCGTCCGATCCCATAAGTGGACGCAAACTCCCTAACATTGGCCTCATTGCGGGAGCAGACAGCAACCATCTCGCCGCCCGTGACGTGTTGGAATTCCTTTGCCTGGGTCCCGCCGGCCATACCAGTGCCGATAAGGCCGAAGCCAATGCTCTGTTGCGCCAAGATTCGCTATCTCCAGGTTGCGCCCCGAGTGCGCCTTTCAGCGATAGAGAATCTCTATGGCTACGGGCGGAGAGAGAAGAAATGCCGAGACTTCTGTCTCAACCCCATGGCTCTCCAGGATCATCGCGGTCGTCGCGTTCCTTGAACGTCGTGAACTGCTTCAAAAAGACCAGGGGCACGTCACCAACGGGACCATTGCGCTGCTTGGCGATGATCAGCGTAGCCTCGCCCTCGAGAGACGGGTCGTCGGGGTTGTAGAGTTCCTCTCGGTAAATAAACGAGACAACGTCAGCATCCTGCTCCAAGTTTCCTGATTCACGAAGGTCAGAAAGTTGGGGTCGGTGATGGGAACGTGCCTCTGGGGCCCGTGACAGCTGCGACAACGCAATCACCGGTACTTCGAGCTCCTTAGCCAGCCCCTTCAGCGCCCTGGAGATCGCACCAATCTCTAGATTACGGTTTTCGAAGCGTCCAAGGCTCATTAGCTGCAGGTAGTCGATGATCAGTAAATCTAGCCCGTGCTCTGCCTTGAGCCGCCTCGCCTTGGAGCGCATCTCCAATAACGAAGGATTAGCAGCATCATCCACAAAGATATTCTTCGAAGCCAGGAGCTCCAGTGAGTTGATTAGGCTATTGAGTTCATCTTTTGAGAGATATCCGGTATTTATCTTTTGGTTGTCAACCTGGGCCTCGGAGGAAATCATGCGACGGACGAGCTGCTGGGTTGACATCTCGAGCGAGAAGATGCCCACTGACCCATCGTGTCGTAAAGCAACGTGCTGCGCGATGTTGAGAGCCAGTGCTGTCTTGCCCATCGACGGTCGGCCCGCAATGATGATCAGGTCGCCCGACTGCAGGCCCGCAGTGTAGTTGTTGAGGCGCTTGAAGCCAGTCGGCACACCCGTGACGAAGTCACTCCTCTCATACAACTCTTCGAGCTGGTGGGTTGTTTCACCGGCGAGATCCCGAATGGACAGGAAGCCGCGCTTGACCTTATCCTCAGCTATTTCAAAGATGCGGCGCTCGGCCTGGTCAATGATATCGTCGGTTGGCTCATCGCCACTGATCGCCGAGGTAATGATGGTGTTTGCCGATGAGATCAAGTCTCGCAGCGACGACTTGTCTTTGACAATACGAGCGTAGTCGGCCACGTTCAGCGCCCGAGGCAGCCCGTCCATCAGCGTTGACAGATAGCCCAGTCCACCGGCGCGCTCAAGTTGGCCAGAACGTTCAAGACGCTCCGCTACCGTCACCGCATCAATGGGCGAATCATCCTCTGAGAGTGCCACCATGGCTTCGAAGACGACACGGTGCGCTTCACCATAGAAGTCTTCAGGCGTGAGGGTCTCTCCAGCGGGATTGATGGCTGTGTTGTCGAGCAGGATTGCACCGAGGACAGACTGCTCCGCATCCAAATTGTGCGGCAACGTCCGTCCTCTCGTTAGCTCGTCAGCCATGCGGCCAGCCTGCTACTCCTCTTCGTCCTTGACAACCCAGAGCTTGATAGCCGCCTTGACACCGTACTGCAGATTCAGAGCAATCTCGTGACCGCCCAAGGCCTTGATTGCATGATCAAGGCTGATCTGATCCTTGCTAATCTCAAAACCCTCTTCGGCGAGCACCTCAGCAATGTCGGCAGCCGTAACAGATCCATAAAGCACATCGCCCTCGGAAACCTTTCGCTTGACGTTGACCACGACCCCGCTGAGCTTGATAGCCAGCTCCTCGGCGTCCTGGGCCTCCACCTTCGCAGCTTCCTCACGCCTCGCCTTGTCCGCCTCGATCATGCGCTCGTTGGCAGCACTGGCTCTAAGCGCTAACCCCTTCGGCAACAGAAAGTTGGACCCGTAGCCAGCCTTAACCTCCACAAGGTCCCCGGGTTTACCCAGGCCTTCGACCATCTCCCGAAGAATTAGCTTCATGGTCTCAACCGGTAGTGTACGGCAGAAGCGCGATCTCACGGGCCCGATGGATGGCGCGGGCTAGCATACGCTGCACTTTGGCGCTGTTGCCATTGGTACGGCGTGGTTGGATCTTGCCACGGTCCAAAATGAAATGCTGTAACAAATCCACGTTCTTGTAGTCAATGTATAAAACGTCATCTTTGAGGTACTTATTGCGGCGCCGACGGCCTCCTCCGAATCCTCTTGGCATCGTTAACCTTCCTTCCCTTCGTCGTCGGCGGCGGTGTCATCTGTGTCGCCGGGGTTGACGGCAACATCATCGTCGCTTTCGTCGACAGGCGAAATTTCTACGGTAGCCGCTTCATCGTCACCATCAGCAGCTTCCGCATCATCTCCGGAATCACCGTCATCCGAATCAGCAGCCTCGGCTTCTACATCATCTCCGAGATCACCGTCATCCGAATCGACAGCCTCGGCCTCTGCTTCCTCGGCAGCCACGATTTCGTCAAGAGACATCGCAGCGGCAACAGCCTCCGCTTCATGCCGCCGTTCAGCAGCGGCCCGCTGCTCCTCGATCACGGTAGCATCGCCCGCGTGGTCACGCTCGGCAATCTCCTGCCGCACATCGATTTCCTGTTGATCCTTGAGTCGCACCACCATAGAGCGAATTACTGACTCGTCGAGTTTCATGCGGTCCTTGAGAACAGCTGGCAAGGTTCTCTCCCCCTCAGCATGGATGAGGACGTAGATGCCGTCTGTCTTGCCCTTCACCATGTAGGCAAGCTTCCGGCGTTCCCATACGCGAGCCTGAAGCACCGTTCCCCCGTCTGATTCAATGGCGGCACGCAGATCGCCGATTACGGCACTGACCCCTTCCTCGTCCGCTTCCGGGGCCACAATCAGGAGTGTTTCGTAGAAATTCTGCATGAATCTCCTCTCGGTCTCAGTCCCTGGTAAGCCAGGGCGAGGAGCTACGAGATCTGTTCTTGAAAGGCTTGGCCAGCGTCTTTCAGCCGCTAAACGATTAGCGGGACTATGACCAGTGATACAACAGACATCAATTTTATCAGGATGTTCATTGACGGGCCAGAAGTGTCTTTGAACGGATCACCGACGGTATCACCGACGACGGCCGCCTTATGTGCTTCCGAGCCTTTACCCCCATGGTGGCCTTCTTCGATATATTTTTTTGCGTTGTCCCACGCACCACCACCGTTGGACATCATCAGGGCGAGCAATACTCCAACGACCGTAGCACCTGCAAGCATGCCACCAAGCGCTGCAGGGCCAAGTGTGAAGCCAACGACCACTGGAGCGATCACGGCAAGCAAGCCAGGCGGAATCATCTCCCGGAGAGCCGCCTTAGTGGCAATTTCGACGCAGCGATCAGGATCCGGCTCGCCAGTACCCTCCATGATGCCTGGAATCTCACGGAACTGACGTCGGATCTCCTCGACTAACTCCGATGCGGCGCGCCCGACGGCAGTCATTGTCATACCTCCGGCCAAGGTCGGAATAACGCCACCGATCATTAGGCCAATGACGACAAGCGGGTCGGTGAGGATGATCTGCAGCGCCTTATCACCCGCAGCGATTAGCTCATTATTGACCGCCTGAGTGTAGGCCGCGAACAAGGCCAGGGCGGTAAGCGCCGCCGAACCAATAGCGAATCCTTTGCCAATGGCGGCAGTCGTGTTCCCAACCGCATCGAGGCCGTCTGTGATTTTGCGAACTTCAGGACCAAGACGGGACATCTCGGAAATACCCCCAGCGTTGTCGGCAATGGGGCCGTAGGCATCGACGCTCATCGTAATCCCGACTGTCGCCAGCATACCCACAGCGGCAATACCAATGCCGTACAAACTTGCTGTCTGGTTGGCAGCCCAAATTGCAAAGCAGATCATTACAACCGGAGCAGCACACGACTGCAGACCAACCGCCAGGCCCTGGATTATATTGGTCGCCGCACCAGTCTCACTCACCGCTGCGATGTCGCGAATCGGTTTGCCGGATGTGTAGTACTCGGTAATCCAACCGATCGTCAAGCCCGCGAAGGTCCCAGCGACGACCGCGAACCAAATCTTTTCACTCAGGCCGCTGCTGCCAATATAAGCGTAGGATGCACCGAGAAACACTACAGCAGAGAACGCCGGTGCCCATCGTAAAGCACCCGCCGGATTCGTGTTCTTAAACCAAGCCATCGAGGCAATCCCTAGAAGTGATGCAACGAGGCCGATCATCGCCATCACCAATGGAAGGCTCATCAGTGCAATCTTCGCGTTCTCTCCGGCAAGGTTGCTACCTTCTTCGATTAGAGCACTGAGTTGGCCGGCACCTAAGCTTGCACCGATGGCAATCGTAGCGATCGTCGAGCCGACGTAAGATTCGAAGATGTCAGCGCCCATGCCTGCAACGTCACCAACATTATCGCCAACGTTGTCGGCAATGACGCCTGGGTTCCGTGGGTCATCCTCAGGAATCCCGGCTTCGACCTTGCCTACTAGGTCGGCACCAATGTCAGCTGCTTTCGTATAAATACCACCCCCGATCCTAGCGAACAGTGCAATCGAAGAAGCACCCATTGCGAAACCATTGATATACGCCGCCGTGTCGGGGGTTCCGTACAAAAGGAACCAAGTACCGACACCTAGGAGGCCGAGGCTAGCAACGGACAAACCCATTACCGAACCCCCGAGGAAGGCAACCATCAACGCGGCTTCCTGTCCCTTGCTGGCTGCCGCACTGGTCGTGCGAACGTTAGCGCTTGTTGCCGCCGTCATACCTGCAAACCCCGCCCCCATAGATGCCACCGCCCCAGTGACAAAAGCCGCTGCGGTCAAAGGGTTTACAAACGTGTATAGCAGCCCGGCAACTACGACCACAAAGATCAGCAGCAAACTGTATTCTCTGCGCAGAAAAACCATCGCGCCTCTATGAATCTTTTCACCAAGCTCAGCCATGTCTTGGCTCGCCACAGGCATGCGCTTAAGGAAGAACAAGATCGCTAGCGCGATTGCCAGTCCAATAGCGCCAAAGATCGGGGCTAGCTGCCGCAACGTCTGAGTGTCCATTCGGCTCGAACTCCTCTGTTTCAGTTGAAGCGATTCATCGCCGCGATGAGTCCTGATCGAAGGACCATCTCCACGGCGTCGGCAGCTTCTTCGACCATCTCCGCTGCCGTGTCTTTTTCATTCTTCTCGAAGGAACTGAGCACATAGGCAACTGTGTCAGTCGATGCTTTCTCACCGGAGATTCCCAGCCGCAGCCTGGGAATTTTCTGGGTTCCCAGGGCGCCAATGATCGACTGCATCCCTTTCTGGCCGCTTGAGCCTCCACTCTCCCGGAGCCGCAACTTACCGAGTGGGAGGTCAACGTCATCGAATGCCACAAGGATTTGCTCTGGCCTCAAGTCCAACTCTTTGCATCCCTTCGCCACGCCTAAACCGTTTTCGTTCATGTATGTTTTCGAACGCATGAGCCACAGCCCAGAAGACTCAACGTTCTTGCCCCGCCCATGCAACCGTATGTGAGTTAACCGCACCAGGTCGAGGTCCTTCTTATCGACTATCGCGTGACGCCGCTCAAGGACATCTAATAGCATCCAGCCGACATTGTGGCGGTGACCCGCGTAACCATCGCCCTGGTTCCCCAGGCCAGCAAGAGCACGCACTGGTTATTCCGGTGCCGGCTCGTCTTCTGTTTCCTCGGCCTCTGTCGCCTCGCCTTCTTTCTCCGGAGCTTCTTCCGCATCTTCTGCAAGTTCTTCGCCCTCGATTTCCTCGCCTTCGAGACCCAAGTCAGCCTCCAAGTCCGCCTCAGAAACCGGTGGTACGACCGAGGCCACAGAGCTGTCCGGTGGCGTAACAACAGTCACGCTGGGAGGTACAGCAAGGTCCTCGACTTTGATGGATTGGTTCATTTGAAGCTCGCTGACGTCCACATCGATACTTTCAGGGATGTCGGTTGGTAAACAGCTAACCACCAGCTCCCGAAGCGAATGGTCGAGTACACCACCATCTTCGGTGACGCCCAGAGCCTCCCCGGAAAGTTGCAGAGGAACCGAGACTTCGATCTCTACGTCCAGCGCGATTCGCACGAGGTCAGCATGGATAAGGCGGTGCGTGATCGGGTCGATCTGTACGTCGAAGATCATCACGTTGTCTTCAGATCCCCCCGCTACCTTCAGCTTAAAAATAGTGTTCTGGCCAGACTCCGACGTCAGGATCGATATGATCTCTCGTGGGCTCAGAACAATCGCGTGCGATCCTTTGTCGCCACCGTAGACGACCGCTGGCAGCTTCTCTTCGCGCCGCAAACGGCGCGCCGTGTTGCTAGATCCAACCTCTCGCGGTTCTGCTTCAATAACGATTTCAGCCATGACTCTTTCTCTTCAGGAATCAGATAAACAAGCTGGACACGCTTGTCTCTTCGTGGATGTTTCGAATTGCCTCGCCCAGCAGTTCAGCGACAGACAGAACCAGGATGTCGGAACAACCCGCGGCTTGTTCGTTTAGCGGAATGGTGTTGGTGACGATGACCTTGTCTATTGAGCTCTCTTCAATACGGCGTACCGCCGCGCCCGACAAGACCGGATGGGTTGCAAAAGCATAGACTGCCGCAGCTCCGTTTTCTTTAAGCGCCTGGGCCCCCTTCGTCAAGGTGCCTGCTGTGTCGATCATATCGTCGTAGAGAATGGCGGTGCAGCCTTCGACGTCACCGATAACATTCATTGCCACCGCTTTATTGGCGCGCGGGCGGCGTTTGTCAATGATCGCCAGGCTGGCGTTTAGACGCTTGGCGATGGCGCGCGCCCGTTCAACAGCACCAGCATCGGGAGCAACCATGACGATGTTATCCAGCTCCATCGACTCGAAATGACGAAGAGCTACAGGCGCCGCGAACAGATGGTCAACAGGGATATTGAAGAATCCCTGAATCTGGCCAGCATGAAGGTCCATCGCCAAGACCCGGTCAGCGCCTGCGGTAACCAGAAGATCAGCTACTAATTTGGCAGTGATCGGCACTCGTGGTTCATCTTTCTTGTCTTGTCGCGCGTATCCGAAGTACGGCATTACCGCTGTAATGCGTGCCGCCGAAGACCGGCGCGCCGCGTCGATCATGATTAGTAGTTCCATAACACTGCGGTTAACTGGCTCGCATGTAGAGTCGATGATGAAGACATCAGTGCCGCGGACGTTTTCTTGCAGCTGGCAACGGACTTCGCCATCCGAGAATTGGGTCAGTTCCAGTGCTCCAAGGGGGTGACCGAGGAAACCCGCAATACTTGCGGCTAGATCAGGGCAGGCATTGCCCGCAAACAGTGTTAGAGCGCGATCTGCAGAGGGCATGGGTCCGGCGGGGAGCTATCGGATTGGTGTGATTAGGGTAGCCAATGAAGCTGGGGCGGCAGGACTCGAACCTGCATATGCCGGCTCCAAAGGCCGGTGCCTTGCCAATTTGGCGACGCCCCAAGAACAACTCTCAAATAACTCAATCTAAACGTGTCGGACGCGGGACGCACATGGATGACGAGTCCTTATTATAGCCGCGACCCCAATGCAGCATCAAATGGCCTGAGGTGCCAAATTAGGAAAGTCGCCAAAGACACATCGTCGATGTTGGCTGCTCGTGATGGAGACATATGCACCAGCCCACAGTCCTCTCTCGCGTAACAGATGGGAAGCCCGGGTCACGGCGCGGCGGTGGTCAAAGCCAGCGAACGAAGCTGCTCCACTGCCCGTCATTTGCGCACAGCTACCGCCAACTCCTTTTAGTTGAAGACGTGCGGCGTCCACCTCTGGGTGGAGGCTAGCAACAGGCGCCGAAAGATCGTTGCCCATCCACTCGCCACTGAGAACCGGCTCGTAGGCAGGCATGATTGGCGTCACCGGCACGCTCCTTGAGACCACTTTGCGATCGAACGCCAGGTAGGCTTCTGCCGTTGATATATGAAGCTTCGGGGCCGCAACTAGGAACCATGTGGCAGGCAAAGGATCAAGCGATTCGACTCGCGTGCCGCACCCAGTGCCGAGCGCGGTACCACCAAGAAGGAAGAACGGCACGTCCGCTCCTATATGCTCAGCGATCCGTTGAAAGGTACCTGATTCTTGAAGCCTTGATGCCTCGAGTTGCCAAAGTCGTGCGCACGCTGACATAGCGGCCACCGCGTCGCTGCTACCACCACCGAGACCGGCACCCAACGGAATTCGCTTGACCAACTTCATGATCAACGGACGGGGTTCGACACCCTGATCATGTGCCTCAACAGCCATGGCAGACACCGCCTCGGTCACCGTGTTGTTCATAGGCAATTCAGCGCCATCGACGCGAAGCTGGAGGAGTTTCTTGGCCGCCTGGTCTCCGGGATCCGCGAGACGCGCGTAAAGGATGTCAGATAAGCTCAGCGTCTGAAGAACAGTGGCGACAGAGTGATATCCATCGTCTGCGCGCCGCCCGACGCGCAACGCCAGGTTGATTTTTGCTGAGGCACGCAAACGGATCATCGGCTAAGCCCGCGGCGCAACAACCCACCCTCAGCCTGCAAAAAGCTGAGCGGTACGTCGACAGCACCGGAAACTGGATAGACGTCAAAATAGGTTTTGTCGAGCCCTTTGGGGTTCGACTGCCATGTCGCCGCCAGGCGAAGTTGCAAGGTAATGTCTTCAGCTGGAACTTCCACCCGCATCCGCAGAGGTACCGGAGGTCCTACTTCGGACCAGGCCTCGTATTCGATTTCGACCAACCCAGACGTTGTGTTGACAAGAACGCGTTCGAAACGCCCGGAAACCGGATGCAACCAAGCACTCGTACCAGCCAAAGTAACCCGAATTCGCTGGGCTTTCTCATCCCATTGGACCGACGGATCGCCGCTGTCAATGTCAACTCCATAACCCATGAGCACTGCTACGACCGTCGCAGGTGACAGGTTGATACCGAGCGCTCGACCAAACTCGCCCGGATGGTTCGGTCCTTTATATAGGCGGTTCTCATCGGAGACCCAAAACCCAACCTCGTTCTCTCCAGCAACTAGATATGCTTCACTACTTCCAGTGGGAGCCAATACCTGGATATCAAGAAAACGGTCGCGTAAAAGGTAAATTTGCGTGTCCATCGTTTGGTTACCAACCCCCTGGCTCGAACGAACCTGATACGAGCCCACCATGCCACGCAGATTGTCCCATCGACTGTGGGCTTCAAGAACAAACGATTGCGGGTCCTGACGTGCTCGGTCGGCAACATCTAAATAGGCCTCCAGCAAAGGGCCAACACGAGCACACCCTGATAAGAGTAGTGCCGACACTAAGAATGACGCTGCTCGTCGTGACCGGCGAGGCTTGGCTATTCGATGTTCGGGGTCATTAGGCATGGAACGTGGAGCCTAACCGACTAAGTGAGCTGTTGTGAGCGAGGCGCTCCTATTCGTACCTGCCACGAGAAAGACTACTGCGCACCAAAAAGTTCGCGCTGCGCAAAGTCCACGAAGGGCAACAAGCAGGGTACGGGAGAACTCCGAGGGGCAGCATCACCCTGTTAGAATCACGGTGGTCGTAGACTCCCTTGCAAACAGGACTTACCAAATGGGCGACGCAGATAAGAATATTAATGATCCACTGGCCGGCGAAGCGATGGCCCGTTCTTTGGCCGAGGTGGATCCTGAAATCTACAGAGCCGTTCGCCAGGAAACCGAGAAGCAGGCCACCAAGCTGGTACTGATCGCAAGTGAAAACTACGCCTCCGAAGCGGTCCTTTCAACCTGCTCTTCGGTGATGTCGAATAAATACGCGGAAGGCTATCCTGGCCGCCGCTACTATGGCGGCTGCGAATTCGTCGACGACGCCGAAACCCTCGCCATCGAACGTGCAAAAAAACTGTTCGGCGCGGAACACGCCAACGTCCAGCCACACTCTGGGACACAGGCGAATATGGGCGTTTACTTCGCTGCCATTAAACCGGGTGACACCATTCTGGGAATGGAGTTGCCACATGGTGGCCACCTATCGCACGGGCATAAGCTAAATTTCTCCGGTCAGCTCTACAACGTAGTCTCGTACGGAGTAAACCGTGACACTGAGTTGCTCGATTACGACGAAATGGCCACCAAAGCGGAACAGCATCAACCCAAACTAATCGTCGTCGGTGCTTCGGCTTACCCGAGAACAATCGATTTTGCCCGCGTCCAGGAAATTGCTGACGGAATCGGTGCGAAGGTGATGGCCGACATTGCGCACCCTGCTGGCCTCGTTGCCGCTGGTTTGTTTCCCAACCCCTGCGAGCACGTCGACTACGTCACCTCAACAACACACAAGACGCTACGTGGCCCCCGTGGGGGTCTAGTCCTCTGCAAGGAAGAGCATGCCAAAGTCGTCGATCGTAAAGTCTTCCCTGGCGCCCAGGGTGGACCCTTCATGCACCTGATTGCCGCCAAGGCAGTCTGTTTCCAAGAGGCACTCAGCCCTGGCTTCAGAAGCTACGCTGCACAGGTGATCGCCAACGCCAAGGAGCTTGCTCGTGGGCTCGACGAGCGTGGCCACCGCATAGTGTCAAGGGGGACCGACAGCCACATCGTTCTTGTTGACGTCGGCATTGCAGGCCTTACCGGCAAGGATGGTGAAGCGTGGCTCAATGACGCCGGCATCGTCGCCAATAAGAACACTATTCCCTTTGATCCGAATCCTCCGCTGGTCACTTCGGGGTTAAGACTGGGAACAGCAGCCGTCTCCACTCGTGGCATGAAGGAGCCGCAAATGCACCAGATTGCAAATTGGATCCATAGGGTGCTGGACAGCGGTGGTGACAAGCAACTATGCGCTGCCATAAGAACCGAGGTCGACGAAGTCTGCCAAAGCTTCCCGATCTACGACTGGCGCCTCAACAATATGCAGGAAATCAGCTAAGTAACGTTCACGGCAACGCTTACGAAAACATCAAGCTGTGCATTTTTGTGGCCCAAATAGCGTCACGCGCGGCCATGCTAGACTAGCGCCGTTTCCACTCCGTGGCAGAGGGACGGTGCGGAGTGCAAGGGGTGAAACAGCGTCAAAATGGACCCTTTCCGGGGCGCGACGGGAGGTTGAACCATGAAGTTTTTCCTGGATACCGCAAACGTCGAAGAGATTCGCCAGGCCTTCAGCCTCGGGCTGATCGACGGAGTTACAACCAACCCTTCTCTGGTTGCCAAAGAAGGGAGACCCTTTGACGAGCTTATCCATGAGATCTGTGAAGTGGTGCAGGGACCGGTGAGCGCTGAGGTCGTCTCGACCGAAGCCAACGCAATGATCAAAGAAGGCCGCCACTTGGCCGCGATCCATGAGCACGTAGTGGTCAAGTGTCCTTTGATCCGCGAGGGTATAAAAGCAACCCGTTCGCTCGCGGACGAAGGCATTCGCGTCAACGTCACGCTGTGCTTCTCCCCTACCCAGGCCCTATTGGCTGCTAAAGCTGGCGCCGCGTATATCTCACCATTTGTCGGACGACTCGATGACATCAGCTACGACGGTATGGAACTCATCGCACAAATACTTGCCATTTACCAAAACTATGGTTTTCCTACTGAGGTACTGGTGGCTTCAATCCGTCACCCGAAACACATTCTCGATGCAGCTCTTATGGGCGCTGATGTAGTAACGGTTCCGTATAAGGCCTTCGATGCGATGTTTAACCACCCATTGACCGACAAGGGCTTAGCAGCGTTTCTAGCAGATTGGGAAGAAGCGCGCGAGACTGTAGCTCCCGAGGCCGTCGAGGCCTAAGTGCAGGCTAACGCACGTACCACCGCAGCCTGTCGTGCCCGTTCGACTCAGGCACGACGCAATCGCTAAATGTCCTCTGAAGATCATCTCAAGGAGCTAGAGCGTCGCGAGCAGGAGACGCTTGAAGGTGGCGGCGAGGAACGGATCAAGAAGCAGCACGACGCCGGCAAGTTAACGGCACGTGAACGGCTCGATCTGTTGTTCGATCCCAATACGTTCGAAGAGTTCGACAGCTTCGTCATGCACGGTTGCCGTGACTTTGGCATGGAGGATCGAAGAATCTCAGGTGATGGTGTTGTCTGCGGTCACGGGCACATTGACGGTCGGCTCGTCTACGCCTTCGCTCAGGACTTTACTGTTTTCGGCGGTAGCGTTTCTGAGGCGAACGCCCAGAAGATATGCAAGATCATGGACCTGGCAATGAAAATGGGGGCGCCGGTCATCGGTCTGAATGACTCCGGGGGTGCCAGGATCCAGGAAGGAGTTGCGTCGCTCGCCGGTTACGCTGACATTTTTCTCCGTAACACGCTGGCATCAGGAGTGGTGCCGCAGATCTCTGCGATCATGGGGCCGTGCGCCGGGGGCGCCGTATATTCGCCCGCTATCACCGACTTCGTAGTTATGGTCCAGGACAGCTCATACATGTTCTTGACAGGCCCCGACGTCATTCGGACCGTGATGAATGAGGAAGTTACGACACAAGATTTAGGTGGCGCAGAGATGCACAATACACGCAGCGGCGTGGCACACTTCGCGGCCCCCGATGATCGCTCATGTGTGGCGTTGATACGCGAGCTTATGTCGTACCTGCCA
>CEQE01143191.1_pt1 | contig 24000 bp, 24 predicted proteins | sample 356201 | NCBI WGS metagenome assembly CEQE01 (sample SAMEA2619970, study PRJEB7988) | marine metagenome | biome: marine biome (ENVO:00000447); feature: mesopelagic zone (ENVO:00000213) & marine oxygen minimum zone (ENVO:01000065); material: "saline water (ENVO:00002010), including plankton...
CAGCATCGGTGGCGCCGACTACCACATGCAGCATTCCGGCAGCGCCGACATGGTGGGCGATGATGACGAGATCAGCATCAAGCAGTGTCGTGAACTGATCCGCTATCTTCCGCAGAACTACCGGGAAAAAGCGCCCGACTGGGAGCAGACCGACGATCCGCAACGTTCAACCGACGAGCTGCTTAAGCTGATTCCCGACGACTTCGCCGAGACGTACGATATGCACGAAGTCATCAAGGTGCTGGTGGACGACGGAGACTATCTGGAAGTCAAGGACGAATATGCCAAGAACCTGATCACCTGTTTTGCACGCTTCAACGGCGAGGTGGTGGGAATCGTAGCCAACAACCCGATGTATCCGGGCAGCATCCTCGAGATCAATTCCTCCGACAAATACTACCGCTTTCTGCAGATTCTCGATGCTTACAATATACCCCTCGTGAGCCTCGTGGATACGCCCCCTTCTGTGCCGGGGGAAGATGAGGAAGCAGTGGGACTGCTGCGACACATGGGCAAGGTGGTGGATGTCTATACAACGGCTACGGTGCCGAAGATCAGCGTGGTGCTGCGTGAGGCCTATGCGGATGCCGGCTCCATGGTAATGGGTGCGCTAAAGAGCATGGGCGCGGATATCGTCTATGCACTGCCGCTGACCCAATTCGCTGTGGAGGCATCTGAGCTGGATTACAGAGAGGTCTATGGCAAGGGCATCGAAGAGGATGCGCCGGAGGCCTATATGAATCGTTCACGAGAAAAGCTGGACGCCTTCGATGTGGGGCTCACGTTCACAGCTCAGATCATCGACGAGATCATCCTGCCCGGCGAGACAAGGAAGAAGATCATCGAAGCACTTGACATAACCCGCGGCAAAGTGGAGAAGCTACCCGAGCGGGCCAAGATTCACAGTGCGCCGCCAACGTGAGAACAGCCCCACTCGTACAGATGTTGATCAGGAGAGCGCATATGATAGTAACCAATACCGAAGAAATTCCAGGCAAGAGAATAGTAACTTGCTACGGCGTTGTGTCGGGTAGTACCGTTCGAGCCAAACATGCTGGTCGCGATATTATGGCAAGCCTTAAGAATATTGTTGGCGGAGAACTGAAAGGGTATACAGAGCTACTAATTGAGGCGCGCGACCAAGCCATGGATCGCATCAAGAATCAAGCTCAGCAGCTGGGGGCGAATGCAGTTGTAAATGTCCGATTCTCTACCTCGTCTGTGGCTGCCGGTGCTTCAGAGATCTATATCTATGGGACCGCCGTTACAGTGGAGTAGCACCAATGTATGAACTGTATCTATTCTTAGCACTTATCGCCACGGGTTATATCGTTGGCCAGACTGTCGAGATCAGACATTTCCGGTCGATTAAAGAACGTGAGCGCGCCTTGGTCAACCTAGTGACCACCAACAGCAAACGACCGGTCGGGGAGCTGCCGGCAATAACTCAAGTCCTCCTTGTTCAAGGCAGCGCTGTCGTCTCCGTCGACTACTTCAAGCGTATGGTGGCAGCCCTTCGCAATTTCTTCGGGGGTAATATTCGTGCCTATGAAACGTTGGTGGATCGTGCACGGCGCGAAGCAATTCTACGACTGAAGCAATCGTGTCCTGACGCGACCCAGATCATTAACTTGCGGATCGAGACTTCATCCATCTATAAAGGGGCTGGCAGACAAGTTGGGTCAGTCGAAGTGCTGGCATACGCGACAGCTCTCTACACTTAACAGCTTATGAAATACCGGGCGGTATTGCCCGAAAGGAACAGCAACGTTTCGCACGAGCAGCCGTTGCGGGAGTTTCTAGTCCTCCTGGCAGGTGCGGCAGCTCTGGCACTGTTGGTGTATGGCCTGCTCGGCCTATGTGTCGACATTGCGGTCGATTACATCTCACCCGAAACGGAATTAGCAATCTACCAGTCGGCCGGGATCAATAGGTCGCGGACAGTCGACGATGCCGCTCCTATCAGCGAATCCGAAACGGCGGTGCGGAAGCTGCTGACTGCGCTTCTGCGGTGCGTTGAAATCGGGTATCCGGTCAGTTTGCGGATTGAGGAATCAGACGTCCTCAACGCGTACGCGTGGCCGGGTGGGCATATAGTCCTGTCAACAGGATTGCTCGACAATGTCGAATCACAGAACGGTCTGGCGTTTGTGCTGTCGCACGAGTTAGCCCACTTCAAGAATCGTGACCACCTTCGCACCATGGGGCGGGGCGTCGTATTGGTGGCATTGTCGGTCCTCCTCACCAGCGCAAGCTCCGACCTATCGACATTGATGATGCCGGTCAGCAGCCTGGAGGCTGCGCAGTTCTCCCAGGAGCGAGAGAGTGCCGCCGATGCTACCGCCCTGCAAATTGTGAATTGCCACTACAGTCACATTGGCGGCGCGACTGAGCTCTTCGAGGTCATTGCCGCCCCTGAAGAGAACTTCGACTTTTCACTGACGCACTATTTTGCAAGTCATCCCCAAGCGCGGGAGAGAATTGACGCTATACATAGACAGGGCAAGTTGATGGGTTACAGCGTGGGTCGCACCGTCAGTAAATTCTGAAGCAGTAAGGCACAGCGGCGCGCTGAGTTCATGGTTGAGACTACAGCCGCGCAGATGGTATATGATGGCATACCGACCCGGGTTGGCCACATTTCTTGGATGATCTGACAACATCCGCCGCGAATTGACGATATTGGGGGTAAACACTATGCGACTCATACTCACGGTTGTTCTCTACCTGCTTGCCTGCACCACATTAGCCGCTGAAGCAGATGCTCCCAGAGCGAAGATTCACTCGGGTGTAATCGAGGGGGTTAACGAAGACGGCATCAACATCTTTCGCGGCATTCCCTTTGCTGCACCGCCTGTGAGTGAGCTTCGCTGGCGTGCACCCCAGCCGGTAGCTGCGTGGCCGGGAATACGTTATGCGAAGAACTTCGGGGCAATCTGCCCGCAGTCGAATCGCAGTCAGAGGCTCGAGAGTGATGATTGTCTTACGCTGAATGTGTGGTCTCGTCCGGGGGCTGACGACCTTCCCGTGATGCTGTGGATACACGGCGGAGCCAATATTGTCGGCAGTGGCATTATCAACGGGGCCAATTTTGCCAGGGACGGTGTGGTCCTGGTGTCCATGAATTATCGATTGGGTCTTTTTGGGGTCTTTGCCCATCCTGATCTGACGCGTGCTGCCGAGGCGGCGGGCGAAGCTACCGGCAATTTCGGCGTCATGGATCAGATTGCCGCGCTCGAATGGATCCAGCGGAATATCTCAGAGTTTGGCGGCGATCCCAAACGCGTCACCATCTTCGGTGTTTCCGCCGGTGGGACCCACGTCAACAATCTCATGACATCTCCTCGTGCCAAAGGACTGTTCCACCGGGCTATTGCTCAAAGCGGCGCCAACGGACTGACGGTTTCTCGCAGCTTGCCTGATTTTCAACGTATCATCGCCGCCTTTACCGAGAGGGAGGCGGGTGGCAGCTTCGAACGTCTGAAGTCCATGGCCTGGCGAGATCTGTATGAGCCGTTTCCCGCACGAGTTGGTTTCCAGACCATCATCGATGGAAAGGTTTTGACGGATCACGTTCCCAAGATCTTTAGTAGAGGCGAACAGAACAATGTGCCCTACATTGGCGGAGCCAACAGCTTCGAGGGGTCGTTGGCGTCGGCCATACCCATTCCAGCATTCAACGTAGCGATGAAGCAGAATATCGATGCTGTCGTCAAAGCCTATGACCGTCCGAGCGAAGATGAGATGCTGCCGCTTCTCTTCTACGGTGATGCACTCTTCGTTGCACCTACGCGCTATCTCGTCGCAAGGATGGACGGCGTCAGATCACGCGGATGGACCTATCACATGGACTATGTGTTTGAGCAACTCCTTGGCAAGGTGCCGGGAACTTCGCACGGCGGGGAGGTGCGCTACGTTTTCGATATTCTGGATGTGCTGAATGCTAATGAACAGATAGCGCGCCGGATCGGCATTCCCGCCGGCCGTTATGAACCCACAGACAGAGACCTTGCTACCGCCCGTATGATGCACAAGTACTGGATTCAATTTGCCAAGAAGGGAAATCCCAACGGCAAGGGTCTGCCGCGCTGGCCAGCCTATACACCAGCCAAGAGCAATACGCTCCTCATCAGCAACGATGGCACCGAAGTCAAGAAAGGACTAAGGGAAAAGCCGTTGGATCTGGTGGAATCCATGGCGCTGAAACGTCTTGACGGTAATCAGTAAACCGATTCTGACATAACGTTACTCAAGGAGATAGCAGCAGGAAACTTGTGCCAGCGTTGGTACAGGAAACGGGCGCCGCATAACCATGGATTACCCAAAAAGGGGAATGTGTGTCGGAGACCTTTCAATATAGCAGGGAGGCCGTCAGAGAAGGCAAAGTACCGGTATCGACCAAGATCTACCAAGGGTTTGGTGGGATTGTCAACAGCCACAAAGATTTCGCATTCAATACATTCCTATTGCTCTATTACAGCCAGATACTGGGACTCGCTGCATCGCTGGTTTCGTTTGTTATCGCTATCTCTCTGGTTGTCGATGCCATTTCCGACCCTGTTGTGGGTTCGATATCCGATAACTACAAGTCCAAATTGGGTAGACGACACCCCTTTATGTTGGGGGCGGCAATTCCGTTTGGCCTTACCATGTATTTTCTATTTGCACCACCTTCCGGACTCGATGATTGGCTCCTTTTGGGCTGGTTGCTTGTCTTCACCATCTCAGCACGACTTGCGTTTACCTTCTTTATTGTGCCCTGGAGTGCCATTGCGGCTGAATTCTCTAACGACTACGTTGAGCGGACGTCGATTATTACGTACCGCTATATGGTGGGTTGGACTGGCGGCGTTCTATTTTCCCTATTTGCTTGGACGTACCTTTTTCCAAACACGGAGGAATACCCTGCCGGTCAGTTGAATCCGGAATACTATCCTGTATTTGGCCTTGTGGTGTGTTGCCTGGTCATTACCTGGGCGCTGATCTCATCGCTCGGTACCAAGAAAGAAATACGCTATCTGCTTCAACCCACCAAGCCGACGCCTACCTTCAGCTTCGCACGCACTTTTGATGAGGTGATGTTGGCCCTGCAGAATGCCAATTTTAGACGCCTGTTCTTGCTTTACCTGATGTTCTCTGGTCTGGCTGGTGTTGGCGGTGTCTTCGACATCTATATGAACACGTTTTTCTGGGAGTTCACACCAGATGAGCTAAGGTGGTTCGCACTTGCCGCGATTGGCGCCATCTGTGCTTTCATCTCCGTACCCACACTGCAAAAGAGCATCGACAAACACACGTTGCTGCAATACTTCCTCGCCATCTATATGGTTGGCGCGATACTCAAGGTCTGTTTCCGATTCTGGGATATTTGGCCAGACAATGGTGATCCAATGCTGCTTTATCTGCTTATCGTACATGCGATTGTACTGACGTATTTGCTGACGACCTGCGGCATTATGGTGGGGTCTCTGATTGCTGACCTCATGGATGAACAGGAACTGGAAACAGGCAGGCGACAAGAAGGGGTTTTTTCTTCTGCCCTCAGTTTTTCGGCAAAGGCCACCAGTAGTTTGGGAATCATAATTGGTGGATTCTTGCTCGACTTCATCATCAGGTTTCCAAAGCAAGCTTCAATTGGCTCCGTCGATAACGACACGCTCTTTAGCCTGGCTTTCAGTGACGGCGTTGCCGTACCCCTGCTGTTCTTCATTCCGATCTACCTGATGTCGAGAATGACCATGACCCGAGCTCGTCTACGGGAAATTCAAGCTGCGCTGCAGGACCGTCGCAATGGATCGGGAACGCCGGAAGATCGAAGTGAGGCGGGCCAAAGCACCAACTGATTTGCTTGCGGTTGGCGTCACGTAGCTTCTGCAACTTCCACCCTCGCCGTCAGCGACCCTTAGCTGCAGGTCGCTCAGCGACACTATGTCAGCAACATCCACAATAGATTTGCGGTTATTGAAAAGCGCGGTGCAAATGCCCTATGCTCCTATTCTCACGAGTCGGCCGTTGCTGGCCTATCACCAAAGGAGTGTAAGATGGGGAGGAGGTCGATCATTGCTGTGGGATTGGCGGCCACAGCGATCGGGGGAGTGCTTCTGGCAAGCGCACTGACGCAACCCGTTGCCTATGAAGCGGAATTCACCAAGTCATACGCCTACTACCTTTTATTTAGACCGAGCGCTTGGATCATACCTCTGGCGGCGTTTCTTGGGATTCTTGCCAGGGCATTGAGCCGTAGACCTGAATCCGAGCTGAAATCTCACGAGGGCAGGATCATCCGCCATGATGAACATATGTTTTTCGCCCATTGGTCCCATGCACTGTCAGTGGTCATCTTGGCCGTGTCAGGGATCGTGTTGGGATTTCTATCCGTGCCGAGATTTGTGCATACGCCTGAAGCCGTAGCGTTTACCCTAAATCTTCATTTCATCGGGAGCGTGATTCTAGTATTCGGTCTCTTTTACTGGATCAGTGATCTGGCCATTAACGGCGGTCTGAAGGATCTCTTGCCCGGAAGAGACGATGTTACGGGTACCTTTTCCTACTACGCCGCCAAGATCGGCGTGGGAGAGCCACCCAAGCAAGGAAAGTACTTGGCCAGTGAGAAACTGAGCTTTCCGTTGTGGGTGGTTTTGGTGGTAGGAATCACCATCACAGGGGGAGTCAAAACGGCTGCCCATCTGTGGTCGCTTCCATCGGAGTTTATGGCGGCGATGACATTTCTGCATGGTGTTTGCGCCTTGGGCCTGCTGGCCATGCTTGCGTTACATGTACTTCTTGGGGCGATCGTGCCCTGGTCCTGGCCGCTGTTGCGGTCGATGGTCACGGGATACATGGCTGAGCAATATGTACGGGAAAACCACCCCCTGTGGTACGAGGAAATAGAGGAGAAGAGCGATGCCTGACAAGTCGGATTACTCCAGAAGGGACTTCTTGAGAGTCTTCGGTGGCACAGGCGCCGGCCTGTACGCTGCGGCAGTGGTGCCCGCACGGTACTTCGGTTCTGAGGACGGCATGCCCCTTGCGGCATCCGAAGGTTTCCTCGTGGTGGACACCAAGAAATGTCAAGGTTGTGTGTCCTGTATGCTGGCCTGCTCTCTGGCCCATGACGGCGCAGTGAGTCTGTCCCTATCCAGAATACAGATCGTGCAGAACTCGTTTGAGAAGTATCCCGATGACATATCGATGGCACAGTGCCGGCAGTGTACCGAACCCCTTTGCCTGGAAGCCTGTTCAACCGGCGCCCTGCATGTCGAATCGGGAAGTGGAAACGTCAAGCTTGTGGATGAGAAGAAATGTATCGGCTGCATGAAATGTATCCAGGCCTGTCCGTTCACGCCTTCCAGGATGGAATGGAACTCTGCGGAAAAACATGCCCAGAAGTGCGACCTGTGTGTCGACACCCCCTACCATTGGGACGAAGCCGGCGGGGGACCCAAGGGCAAACAGGCCTGCGTCGAAGTGTGTCCTGTCGAGGCGATTCGGTTCACGGCCGCGGTGCCTCGTCAGGAAGGCGACGCCGGATACTCCGCGAACCTGCGCGATGAAAACTGGAAGAAGCTCGGATTCCCAATCGATTAGACCCATCGGACCAAACGAAGACACCAGCCGAACACTGGAGGTTTCGCAGAATGAACGGATATACCGGAAAAATCCTCAAACTCGACCTGACCCACCGCAAGGTCTCCACCATCCCCACGAGCGACTATGAGCAATGGGGTGGAGGCCATGGCATGGGCTCTGCCATCTTCTACGACCTCGTCAAGGACAAGACCATTGACGGGTTCGACCCGGCCAATGTCGTGACGCTAATGACGTCGCCCTTCTGCGGCACGCCGGTCCCATCCGCCGGCGGCAGGACGGAAGTGCAGGGGATAGGCGTGCAGTCGGTGCCCATCGGCTGGTATACGCGCAGCAATTTCGGGGGCCGCTTCTCATCCCTGCTCAAGTATGCCGGCTGGGATGGAGTCGTGATCCAAGGCAAGGCGGATGAACCGGTCTGGATAGATATCCGGGATGGGGGCGTGTGGATTCGCAACTGCGCGGAGTTATCTCTGTGGGGAACGGACACGCAGCAGTGCCAGGAGAAGATCTGGTCCTTCGTGGCCGGCAACGAAAACTATGGCGACTGGATCGACCCGATGGGTGAGGATGGCGGCCGAACCACCCAGCGGCCCGCCGTGGTGGCCATCGGCCCCGCCGGCGAGAACCTAAGCAGGCCGGGCTGCCTTATCCATGATGCGGGCAACGGTTCCGGGCAGGGCGGATTCGGTGCGGTCTTTGGCTCGAAGAACCTGAAGGCCATCAGCGCCATCGGCACAGGCGCCATTGGGATCCACGATCCCAAGGCCCTGCTGAAGGCCCGAATATCGCAGAAGCAGAACTACGGCTTCCAAATTGACAACCCCTATAGAGGCCACAACAAGTACTGGGGTGCTCCCTGGCCGCTGACTTTTTTTGGTGACGAGAGCACTAAGCCGAGGCGTCACAGGCCCCAATCTTGTGTGGCGTGTCACGCCGCCTGCAGGGGTCGTTACGAGGATGGGCTTGCCAACGAGATCGTCTGTGAGAACTCTCTCTTCTACGGCGCTGCCGAGACGCCGGACATCAAGCGAAAGGCCTGCAAGATACTCAATGACCTCGGTCTGAATGCCTTTGAGTTGAAACACAGCGTCATCTACCTCGAAGCGCTGCACAAGTCGGGCGCCTTCGACCCAGGAACGGGCCTCGACTGCCCGCTGGATTTCGACACCTATGGCACCATGGAGTTTGCCGAACAGTTCATGAGAATGATCGCCTACCGCAACGACGGGCTGGGCAACCCCAGCCAGTTTGGCGAAGACATGGCGGACGGCATCATACGGGCGGCCCAGAAATGGGGCAAGCTGGATGGGAATTCCGGGGAGCCGGAAGAACTCCTGCAGAGGCTGTTCCCGTTTTGGGGACTTCCCGTTCATCGGGATCCGCGTACATCCATCAGCTGGGGTTACGGCAGCGTTCTGGGCGACCGGGATATCAATGAACATTGCTTCGATTCCATGCACATGGGCAAGCCCGAAGAGATGGTGAAGATCATCACGGACAAGATGCCGCCGTTTCAGGACGACCAGTTGATGTTCGATTTCAGCGTTGACGGCATGTACTCGCAGCACATGGCGAAGCTAGTGACCTGGCAGCGGTATTACACTCGCTTCTACAAACAGTCTCTGCTGTTCTGTGACACCCGTTGGCCGGATTTCGTCAATCCGCGTGCGCCAGGCTGGGTTGGCATAACGGGCGAGGCGGAGCCCGAATTCCTGAAAACCGTAACGGGATGGGATCTCACTTTCCTGGAAGGCATCGAGTTGGGCAAGAAGATATGGAATCTCGACAACGCCATTTGGACCCTGCAGGGACGTCACCGCGACATGGTTCATTTCACCGGCGTCCACTACGAGCTGCCCGGTTATGGCTATGATGGCGGCGGCAGTGAGTACCCTGCGATGAAAGACGGAAAATGGGAACGCATCAGTGTGAAGGAGACGCACCTGGATAAAGATCGGTTCGAGGACTTCAAGACCGAATTCTACAAGCTGCAGGGATGGGACATCGCATCCGGCTTCCCGACCAGGAGTACGCTTTCGTCTGTCGGGCTCAACGACGTGGCGGATGACCTCGAAGCCGAGGGGAAGCTGGGCGCTCAAACGACCGCCTCTAGCAGACCAAGAGGACAATCTCAGCAGACAGCAACATCCTGAGAGTTGCCGCCAATCCACACATAGCCAGAGCAGGCTGTCTGTCAGGCCTGACGCCACATGGCCTGATTATCGCGTCTTCCTTCCTGGCTTCCTGAGATTACGTTTAGCTCTGAGTTGCACGGGCAACAGGGCGCTATATATGTAATGTGTGCTGATGGCAGCTATCTACGGCAGGTGTGCATACCCCTTGTGGATGCACGTTGGGCAGATCAGAATACCGCCGGAATGCTTTGGTCATACAAAAAGAGATCAGCATAGATGAATGTCGATGAAGCCTATATCAGTTGGATCAAACAGCTGAGGAAGAAGCAAAAGCTGAGTCTGGCCTATGAGATGCCCGATCTGGTCGAGCCGGGGCAGGTTGTGTCCAACGCGGAGGCAGCGTTCTTTAAGGACAATGGCTTTATCGTCAAGAAAGGGCTGCTCGACCCCGTGAAACTCGCTTCGGCAGTTGACAAGGTGTGGTCACATCAACTCGCCAAGATGCCGGAAATCGCTGACGCCGGTTGGCAACTCATCCGCCACGACAAAGAGACCTGGGTGAACCCTAAGTGGCTGGCGATGAAACCCCATCCGAATTCGGGGCCCTATCAGGGTCGCTGGCCTATAGAGCATTATGGGCGCACGGAGAAACTGCACGACATCGGCAACGAAGATTATCTGCTGGATCTGCTCCCAAACGACGATAGTGTACTGGCGGTTGCGCAAACGCTATTGGGCGATGACTTAAGGCCGAGCACTCAGACCCGCGGTGTGTATGCCATCTTTCCAACTCACGACCCTGCAGACCCAAGTGGTTCCAAGCGTCTTAACGGTGCCTCTCTCGGCCCCCACCTTGACCAGGTGTGTCAACAGCTAAACGTCTGTGCGTACCTGGACGATGTAGCACCTCGTAACGGTGGCTTCACGGTCTACCCAGGTAGCCACAGGATTATGTTTCAGGCGCACGAGTATGAGGCCAACTGGTCGCCGCTGCCATCCTATCGAGATGCAATGCAGCAAGTGATTGAGAACATTGAACCCGTAGAACTCGTCTCATCGAAAGGCAGTGTCATATTCTGGCACGGACGTATGGTTCACTCGCCTGGTCTTCACGTAGGCGGCGATATCCGCTGGGCTTTAATCACCGACTTCACCCAGAACCGAGCAGTACTCAGCGATGAGGAGCACAAACAAGTCGGGCAATACGAATGGTTCAAAAACGCCAAGCTCTTTAGGGAAGACTGGCCGATAACGGATGACCTATGGCGCAGCTGGAAGATCGGACAGAGGCACTCGTAGACCAGATTCGCAACGATCGAGTCCACGGCGCCACAGAACTGGCCATCATGGCCATTGAAGGGATTCAACAGGCCGTAGTGGAAGCTGAAGCAGTAGATCAGACTGAGTTACGGCGGCAGACACAGAACTTGGTGGCTGACTTGGCGACTTCCAGACCCAGTATGGTCGTGCTCAAGAATCTGCTTGAGCGACTGTTACGGTCGTTTGTCGATGTCAAGACGGATGACTTCCAGGAGTTGCTTCGGCACAGCTGTGTTGATCTCCTGCTTTTTGTTCAGGACGCGAGAACTCGTGCAATTAAGAACATGGTTGGGTTAATCGGCCGGAGAGATGTTGTAATGACACACAGTATCAGCTCAACGGTCAGGAATGTCTTCCTGGAACTGAAACACGTGGATGCACACAACCATGTCATTGTTACAGAATCTCGTCCGGGCGACGAAGGAAAAATGCTGGCTGAGTTTCTAGCAGAGATTCGAGTACAGACTACCTATATTACAGAGGCGCAGATAGACTTGTGGATGCCGAATGCTGATAAAGTCGTAGTTGGCGCAGATGCCGTGCTTGCAGACGGTTCGGTCATTAACAAGTGCGGCACTAATCTCATGGCCTTGTCAGCACGCTACCATGGTATCCCGTTTTATGTTTGCGCAGAGTCATTCAAGCAGTCCGCCAACAATGACTATGAACTGGAGACGATGGACCCTAGCGAGCTCAATCTAGGGATCGCGGGTGTAAACGTAAGCAACACCTACTTCGAAGAAGTACCTGCAGAGTTGATAACGGAGTGGATTAGCTAGCGTCCATACTCGACCCATCGTACCTACTTGATCGGCAGGTGTTTCTGCAACCACGCCTTTTCGAGTTCCATGGCTTTGTTGTAGCCTTCACCCGTATAGATGTCATAGTGCTTACCGGGGATGGCTTCGTAACGTGCTGTAATACGATCCTTGATCTTACTGTAGAGCGCTACACCGTTTTGCTTGATGTCGAACAGTTCTTCATCCCTGGCATCGATGATCAATGTTGCGGCCGTCAGTTGGTCTGCGTAGGTAAACGGCTTGTATAGATCAAAGCGGTGGAAGTCGGGAAAACCACTTAACCCGGGCGCCTTGGACTCCGGCCCGGGGAATGGCGGCTGATCGCCTCTGCTGACAGCAGATCTAAGGCGCAACATATTACTGGCCGACATAGGATTCTCGGCGGTATCCGGACCCCCGCCAAGACCCTGAACAGCACCAACCTGGTCGATTAGGACCTTGACCCCCGACAAACTAGCGGCACTTTGTAGAGACAGCCCGCCACCCAGGCTGCTACCCCACACGGCAAGTCGATCAGCTTCTACCTGGGCCTCGCCAACCAGATATGCGTGAGCAGCGCGAATATCCTCCAGTTGATCCAACGGATCGACAACGGTTCGGACCTCACGCACCTTAAGCTGAAAGTCGCCCTTTACGTCGGCAGGTTTGTCCCCAACGCGAATCAGCTTGCCATCACTTTCGCCCCAACCCCGATAGTCGAAGGTGAGTACAATGTAGCCGAGTTCCGCAAATTGTGGTGCGTACGCTTGGTTTAGATGGGCCTTTGTCCCGCCCCAGCCGTGCATCATCAGCAGTGCAGGCCGCTTCTCTTCCGCTTTGAGACCAGCGGGCTTCCAAAGGTCACCGGCGAGACGTACCCCGTTGGACCAAATGGTGATTGCTTCACTGCTTGGTTTGGCCGCGATGCTAAAAGCCAAACTCAGCAAAATGGTAGCGAGTATCGTGTTGGTAAGACTGCGTATGTTCATGTTCACTTCCCTAGACATGAGTTGACTGAATCCAAGTTAACTGTACACGCAACATCATCAGGCAAATGTGTGCGGTAGAAAGTGGCGCTACCCTATTCTACTGCGCGTCGCGCACAACTGCGCCGAGGCCCTCAATCTGGTAGAAGACGGTCGCACCGGTGATTGAACGTTCATCGAACGTTTCACCTTTTTCTTCGGCAAAGTGTCGCATCCGGTTGACGGCTTGATCCTTCGATAGCGCGTGTTTGCGCAAGATACCTTCTGCGATGATCTGACTTCCCTTGGCTGCGACGGGAAATTCGATCACACCGTCCTGGACCTTGAAGCGTATCGTTTCCCGTGACTGCCCATCGAGTATATCGACCCAACATCCCTTCATGGGGCATACGTCATCGACCAGGCCCTCGAGCTTCACCAGTTGGTCAACGTATTTGTCGGGATTGCCTGACAGATCCGCGATCCGAATGATCTGTGCATCCGACAGCGCTTCACCGTACATACGGTCTGATGCAAATGCAGGATAGGCGGCCCAAGAGACAGACAGCCAGCAAATCAACGCCAGGATCTTCTTCATCGCGATCACGCTCCGGTGAATTGTCTGCCTGCAATTCTACCGAATGCAATAGCGTGTCGCTAGCCTATGCCACAGGTCGATCATCGGGGACGCCACTGCCGGGGTCCCCAAGGCGTGCGTCGGCCTACTCGGTTGCCAGCATGGCTTGATCCAGTGCCTTTTGACCCCATCCGATCAGGTGGTCGTCGGCAAAGACGACCGGAGTGGTCTCTCCCTTGGTGGTTTTGCCATCGCTGCGCTCACGATGAGTGCGGAAGTAAAAAACCTGGTAGTCCTGCCCATTGCTGGTGAATCCTTCGGTGAATGCGGGTTCACCCAGCCGACTCATGACATCGGTGCGGGAGTCACCCACATTCAATCTGGCGATCGCCTCGCGATTGCGGTGTTCGGAGTCCTTCCAGTCACCGATATTCCAACCCGATTCAGCATCATCGTTGATGGCTATGATGCAGCCCCCGAGACTTAAAGTAGCAGCCAGCATCAATATCGTCGCCCCTGTCCTCATCATCACACACCTCGTCTGTTAATGAACGTGAATCCACTCTATCAGCAAATGCTGTGCCACACAGTAACCTATTGATTGTTAACGAGAGCTGAACCGATCCCGATGGATGATTGCGGAATCATTGAGGAATCTGCCCAATAGTTGGCTGTATTCATCAACACCGTTTTGACCACGATAACCGAGATATCGAATAGACCGGGACGGCCATGGCTCGAATTGGGATCAGCTCTCGTAGCGCTACGGCTTGGCAGACGTGTGGTCGATTGGCATCGACTAGATGCCCGCTTCGCGATAGGAATCGAACATCGCCTGATAGGATTCATTGCCCCTCTCAAGGCGCTTGATCTGGTGCGGTTTGACCTTGCCAGCGATCCTGCCGGGTACGCCAAACACGAGGGAGTGATCGGGAATCTTCATGCCGGGGCTGACCACACATCCGGCGCCTATGATGCAGTACTCGCCGATCTCCGCATCATCCAGTATGGTGGAATTGTTGGCGATCAGGCATCTGGTTCCGATCCTGCGACCGTGCAGTACAACGCCGTGACCGACGATCACATTATCACCGACATCCATGTCGGAACCGCAATGGACCACCGCGTTATCCTCGATGATGGTCTGACTGCCGATCTTTATGTGCGCAAAGTCGCCTCTGATGACGGCGCCGGGCCAAACGCCGGCGAATTCACCTAATTCGACGTCGCCGATTATGAGAGCTGTTCTACTGACAAAGGCGCTCGCCGCAATTTGAGGTGACTTATCTCGGAAGTCCTTGATCATCTGTCATTTCCCAACGCGATGTGGTAAGTATATCCGGCCTGTCAGTTCGAATCTCATCTATCCTCAAAGCCCGTTCCAGACCGGTCAGCCTTGGCATTCGTCAAGTGTGTAACAGGTCAGATACGCGAAGATTGTCACGGAACAGACCCAATGCGTCAGAATCGATTGTGCGCCACTTCGATCACATGACAGCCTGAGGTTTATCAAGTAGTCTTGCCAACTCGAATTCCGAGAGCAGTGTCATTGGATCCGCTAAGTCAAGGCGTATTGGGCGCGTCTGCTACACAGTCCATCACCAGGGGAAGAGAGCATACTACTGCAGGCGTGTTGGGCCTCCTCTCTGCCATGACGCCCGATCTGGACGTATTCATCCGTTCTTCCACCGATCCCCTGTTGTTCTTCGAATACCACCGTCAGTTCACCCATTCCCTGATCTTCATTCCCATTGGTGGACTGATATGCGCTGTCATCCTGCATTACGCCTATGCCAGGAGAAGGCGGTGTAGTTTTCAGAAAACACTTCTCTTCTGCACCCTCGGCTACGCGACCCACGCACTGTTGGATGCCTGCACCAACTATGGCACGCAGTTGCTGTGGCCGTTTTCCAACGAGAGATTCGCCTGGAACGCCGTTTCCATCATCGACCCCGGTTTCACCGTGCCTATCGTGATTCTCCTCATATTGTCGGGCGTGATAAAAAGCCCGGTGATCGCCAGGTTGGCGTTTGTCTGGGCGCTGCTCTATCCCAGCATCGGTCTGCTGCAGCGCGATCGCGCTGCAGCAATGGCAGCAGAGCTCGCCTCAGGAAGAGGACATACACCGATTCGGATCGAAGCCATACCCACCTTTGCAAACCTGTTGGTGTGGAAGGTCATTTACGAAACAGAGGAACGCTTCTATGTCGATGCGGTCCGCGTAGGTCTGCGGTCGGAGGCGTTTCCCGGTGATGCGGCAGAGAAGCTGCAAATCGACAGAGATTTGCCCTGGCTGGAACCCAACCATCAGCAGGCCAGGGATATCCAACGATTCCGATGGTTCGCAGGTGGCTTGATTGCCAAGGATCCGAACCGTGACAACGTGGTGATCGATATCCGATACTCAATGATTCCCAACGAAGTCAGACCCCTCTGGGCGATCAAGTTGAATCCACATGCAGATCCCAGAGAGTATGTTGAGTTCATCAACGATAGTGACGCACGCCCCGGGCGTATGGCGCTGTTTGGCAAGATGGTGTTTGGAGATTAAGGTCCTATCAGTGCTGCTGTGCCTGCCTGGGCAGTCAGGTCAGGGGATGGCGTCCTTGCTTTGATCCTTCAGCTGCTGAGACTGTTCGATAAACATGGCCACATAGTCGTTGGCGGGATCCAATTGCAGAGATTTTTCATAGTCTTCGATGGCTAGATCATAGGCGCCCACCGTCTGATAGCCAAAACCGCGGTAGTAATAGTCAAGCGGTTCAAGTTCGCTTGATTCGATCTTTCGTGAGTACTCCTCAATCTGAGTCCAGCCACCTTGAAGGTTCCTGGCTTCTATCAGTTCGGTGGCGTCGGCATGGTCAGTCTATATACGGTGATGAAGAAGGTCCATACGTCCAGTTTCTGCACGATGGGTGTGTCTTCCGACCTCGTGAACTCGAGGATCTTGCCGTAAGACTGCGCCATAGGGTCGAGTGACCTTACGCTGAGAGTCTGGTCACCCGATATATTGGTGCCAATGAACTCCCGGGGCGCCGGATTAGGTTCAAGTAGCAGTTCGCGCGGCTGTGTATCATCGTTGGTGATAGGATCGGCAGATGGCGTCACTACGTCAGCGGCTGGGGTCGCCACACCAGGAGGCTCAGGTGTGATTGCCACTACCGTGTCTCTGTCGGCAGTTCCCTCTTGTCCCATATAGAGCCAGAATGCGCCGGCAGCGAGAGCTAACACCGCTGCTGCGGCTATTCCATAGAGCGGCAATTTCGACGATGCGCCCTTCGATTCGCTTCGCTCCTCTCCAGACTCCTCCATATCGTTGGGGATCTGTTTCTCCTGATCAGGCTCAATGTCGAGTTGTTCCGTTTGCACTGAGGTCAGCAGGGCCTCCTCAGTAACCTTGTTACCCAGGTACCTGTCGATCACTCTTGCCAGTTGCCGGGCGGATTTGAGGCGATCCCCCGGCTTCTTTGCCAACAACTTGTTGACTACGGGTTGCAGGGACTTCAGCTTTTCGGGCAACTGAGGGATAGGTGCAGCCGCATGTTGGTACAACATGGCTGCTGTAGTAGCGGCGCTGTAGGGTCTCTTGCCTGCCAGCATCTGAAACATCATCACGCCCAAGCTGTAGAGGTCAGCGCGGTGATCTACCTGGGATGATTCGAACTGCTCCGGCGCCATGTAGGCCGGTGTCCCAAGCGATACGCCTGCCTGCGTTAGCTGGGTATCGGCCTCGTTGACGGTACGTGCGATACCGAAATCTGTAAGGACCAGCCTACCCGATTTTTCGAACAGTACGTTTTCCGGTTTGATGTCGCGATGCACATAGTCGCGTTCATGGGCGTACTGCAAAGCCTGGGCAATCTGCTTGGTAATAAGCAGGACCTGCTTGACAGACAGCCCCTTCCTCATCAGAAAGGTCAGATCCTTGCCGTCGATATACTCCATCGAAATAAACAACTGCTCATCAATGGTGTCTACTTCGTAGATGGTGATGATGTTAGGGTGTTTGAATTGGGCCAGAGTTCTTGCTTCACGCATGAATCGCTCTTTGAAACTCGCGTTTTGACTGATCCGTGGTGACATCACTTTAAGCGCTACAGGACGGTCCAGGGTGATCTGACGGGCCAGGTAAACCGTGGCCATGCCACCTGCACCCAGCTTCTTCACCACTTCATATTCGTCATTACTAAAGTGAGAGAAATCGGCAGTTTCTGTTTGCCCGTTTTGCTCGTCATCTGTCACGGGAAGATCCGGCACAAGAGAGTTCTGCGATTATTGTAGTACAAGTAGGCGTGATCATACCAACTGCACACAGCCGACAGTCATCACTGATACATGAGCAATTCGGGAGCAAGATTAAGGGCCTCCAATGCGGTGGTGGCAGCAGGAAAGTGCTATTCCGTTCTGCACCGAGACAAGAGACTCAGTTCATCTTTTTCTGCGCCAGTCCGGTGACGGAGCTTGTGCCGATAGCGCCCTTAAGATCATAGACACAGCATTCGGCGATGGCTACGCCGTCGGTCGCTTGGTGGTTGACCACTTCCATTCCCAGCCATTCACCGACGGGCAGCCGATGGATATACAGCGTGACATCGGAATTGATATATCCCAAACCGGCGTCGCCGGAATTAGCGAACGGGTTGGCGTAGTCCGCCAGCACCGCAGCGTGGAGCCATGGCGTGAGAGCAATGTCATCAACAAGGTCGCGCTGTTCGCTCATCCAGAGACGTTTCTGCCCGGAACCGGCCGTGTTTGGTATGGGAACGTGTCTGCGCAAGCCGCCTCTGTGCATGGCCACACCGTCGGGGATTGGGATGTCATCCGGTAGCGGCACCGTCCAGTCGGGTGGGCTCCACACCTTGCTGGGCGAGTTTTCTGTCTTACGCAACAACTGACAGGTTGCGCGCGCCATACTGATATCGTTACTGAAGAATTCTGCGTCCACGACCTTGATCCGATAGCCGTCTCGAATCAGGTTCGTCTTGACCTTAATGGGTGAGAAGTCCGGCAGCCTATGCATGTCCACCGTAAGTCGTGCAGGAAGATAATCTTCCGTTACATACTGCTTTTCGATCTCGAATGCCAGCAATGCGACGATGACCGCGCCATGTAGTGACTTTGGATCCCACGGGCCGCGACATGCCTGGGTTGCCTGGTAAGTGGTGCCGTCGAAATTAAAGAAAGGCTCATCCTGCATAAAGTTACTGCTCATGATTGATGTAAGTGCTCGTCAAGGATGCTAACACTAGCGTCGAGTCGTTTCCACTGGTTGGCATCGATGCACCTTCGCTGCAGCATGGACGTCAGTCGAGGTATACTCGAATTCGTGCAATTCGTGGTAACGGTATCCCAGGTCAGAGGAGATGACATTTTGAGGCCGACCCTTAATATTCTCAGTGACGAACTCATCACTCGGATTCTGAACGAGTCAAAACGTGTTATGAGTGAGATCGGTATGGAGATTGGCAGCGCGAACATGCGGAGCCTGCTTATCGATCATGGTCTTCGCACTGACTCAAGTGGCACACGAATACTGTTCCCGGTGGATGTGGTGGACAAGGCCATACAAGCTGCGCCCAAGTCGTTTACGCTGTATGACCGGGAGGGTGCGCCCCATGCTGAGATCGGTGGTGACGAAGTGCACTTTGTTCCGGGCTCCAGTGCGATCAAAGTATTGGACCATCGCAGCGGCGAAGTACGACCGGCGAATTCAGCCGACTTCACAGAGTATGCCCGTCTGTGCGATGGCCTTGAGCACATCGCCTATATGGCCACTGCATTTTCAACTAACAAGGATATCGAGCCGCAAGTATCGGATGCCTGGCGACTTTACATGTGCCTTGTCACTTCAAAGAAGCCGGTCGTGTCGGGAGCATTCACCGCGCAGGGAGTGAGTCGCATGGTGGAGCTGATGCAGTTGTTTCGCAGTGATCCAGCCCATCTAGCCCGCCGACCCATGTCGATCTTCACCATCACTGCTACTGGCAGGTTCAGCTATGGTGAAGACTCTTGTCAGAATCTGCTGGATTGCGTTGCAGCCGGCATTCCAATCGAGATCGTGCCGGTCACCCTGATGGGACTCACTGCACCGGTAACGTTGGCAGATGCACTGGTGTTTCACTGCGTGGACGTGTTGACTGGCATAACCATGGCCGAGATCGTGAAACCGGGAACGCCGGTCCTCTTTGGCGGTGCACCGGCCACGTTTCACATGCAGGCAGCCACGTCCCCAATGGCCGCGGTCGAAGCTTTGCATCTCGACGTCGCCTACGTGGCAATCGCCAAATCGTTGGGACTGCCGACACAGGCGTACATGGCACTCAGCGACAGCAAATTGCTCGACGCGCAGGCAGGTGCAGAGACATTCGGCGGCGCATTGCTGGCGGCGATGGCTGGCGTCAATTCGGTTTCCGGACCGGGGATGTTGGACTTTGTGTTGACCTTCAGCTTGGCCAAACTGGTATTCGATAACGAAATGTGTGGTCAGGCGTTGCATTTCGTTCGCGACATCGGGCCACTGAATGACTTTCCCGGTGCCGATCTGGTTAAAGCCGTGCTGGATGACGAGCAGTTGATGACTGCGCCTCAGACGCTGAAGCATTGGCCGCGCGAGTTGTATCTGGGGAGTCCGGTTGTGGACCATGACAATCGGCAGAATTGGATCGAGGGTGGATCCAAGGAGTTGATGGAGCGCGCCTGCATCGAAGTGGAAAGTCGGCTTGCGGCGTATGAGCCGGTTGTGACTGACCCGGCCATCGATGCAGAAATGCGTCGAGTCATAAAGGAGGGGTTGGAACAGCAGCAGGAGTTACCGGTAATTCCTCCCCGTTGAGTAGAGGGTCCGCGGCAGTCGGAGGGACTAATTCGATCGTGTTCGTATCTGGAGGCTAGTGAGACATGGAATGGGGGTATTGCTTACGCTACTTGCCCCCGGCCATCCATGGCCGGGGGCACCTGGATCACGGCTTCGCCATCCATGGCTACGCCGCGCTCCGAAGGCGCTCCAGCAACACCCCCATCCCATGTCTCACGTGGCTGCAAGAGCGAGGGTAATGTGGAATTGGTGTGTCACTTTGCTTCATGAAGGGTTGGAGTATGAAGAGACGGCGAGCCGCGGCAATGGGCAGAGATGGGAGTTCGACGTCGTGGTTAGTGTCCATAGGGTCGAAGCCAATGAAGAGACGATCTAGCCGAGAAAGTCTTCGAAGAACCAGGCGGAGAAGGCGTATCGACCTTTGACGCCTGCCTTGGCATAGAGCTGGGATGCTTGCTGACGGACTGTTTTTTCCCGGGTGGTGCGGATTGCAGCGATCTCCTTGAAGCTCAGTCCTTTAAGTAGCAGCATGGCGATCTCTTGCTCGCTGTCCGTCAGGTTCCAGGACTGAAACTGATCTCTGATCAGTTCACTGTATTGTGTTCGGACCTCGCCGAATTCTTCGCTGGCGTCGTGGAGTTGACGGTTGCTGATCGCCAGTTCCTGTTTGAGTTGTGACAGCTCCCTGTCCTGCGATCGGATGTTGCCGATCAGGTAAATGGTTGCAGTGATTGAGAAAGTGATGATCAACGCTTCTTCGATGAGATGTGACATCGACGAGCCCTGGGTGATATCGCCGACGAAGTCCGACGCGCTGATCACGATGATTATCAGCAGAAGCAGGAGGAACGAGAGTTCTTTTGGATAGGAAAACATACTTCGAGGGGATTCCCTTTCGGCCATATGTCCCAAAAGCGGTGTTTATGACCTTTTGTCCGATGTGTCCTTACAAGATAACGACCATGCTACCACCAAAGCAACTGATGGAGGAGTACGGGATGAATGGTGGGACGGTTAGGGTATGGGATCTCGGTGTGCGCGTTTTCCACTGGTCTTTGCTGGGCTGTTTTGTGGTGGCCTACTTGACCGGCGAAGAGGAGAGTGAGCTGCACGCATACGCAGGGTATGGAATTCTCGCGTTGATCCTGTTCAGGATTGTCTGGGGGTTTGTCGGGCCACAGCAGGCCAGGTTCAGTGATTTCGTCCACCCACCGGTTCGGGTGGTGGATTATCTGCGCGGTCTCTCGGTTGGCAGGCCTCAGCATTACCTTGGACATAATCCAGCCGCTGGTTGGATGATCATGTTGCTTTTGTTGAGTCTGTCCTTCGCGGTGTTTAGCGGACTGAAGACCTATGGTGCTGAGGGGCATGGTCCATTGGCAGGTATTAGCCTGCCCTCTGCGATCAGCTCGGCGTATGCCAATGGCGATGATGACGATGACGACGATGACGAGGAGCACGAGGACCGTTACAGATCACACGATTCGGACCATGAAAGGGAAGAACGGCACGAGCACGAGGATGAAGACGAGGAGTTTTGGGAGGAAGTGCACGAGGCGTCGGTCAACATAACGCTCCTGTTGGCTTTTGTCCATGTTCTCGGCGCCATTGGTGCGAGCCTGCTGCACAACGAAAATCTGATCAAGTCGATGATTACCGGCAACAAGATGAGCAGAGTCTGAGGCATTGAGGTCCTCCGGAGATCAGATAGTCGATCGGAACTCTTTTCCGCATGAATTGAATCGCAGCCGGCAAAGATGTAGGGTTGCGCGCTGGAGAAGCCGATCCTGTCTATGCGAAATACAATCAAGCTGTTCGTCGTTATGCTATGCGTCATCCTGTCATGCTGTACGGTGGCTGCCGGCCCGCTTGTCACGCTGGGCAGGGTCCCTGACGGAGGCATACAGCCTCAGTTGATCACCGATGGCGAGGGCGTTGTCCACCTCCTTTACTACAGGGTTGGTAGCAGCGATTCAAAGCGGGGCCACCTTTATTACCGGCAGTACAAAGCAGAGGCCGAGCAGTGGCTGGAACCCGTTCGGGTTTCCACCACGGCGTATCGCCATGCGGGCGCCATCGGAAGGGCCTCCATGGCATTGGACGATCGAGGTAACCTGCACGTAAGCTGGTTTGGCCTTAGTCCGGCGTTGTACTTATACAGCCGATCGGATCCTCGCAAGCGTGAGTTTGAATCGGAGCGAGCACTGCTGAAAGTCGATCTAACGGAAGTGGAAGCTGCCGCGGCGTTGGCTGTGGATGGGGACAGGATCACCCTCAGTTGGCATGCAGGTGCACTCGCCACCGAAGCGAATCGTTCCGTTTACAGTATGACCTCCATGGACGCAGGCAAGACATTTAGCGATGCAATTCAGATAGGCAATGCCGCGCTCGGCGCCTGTGCCTGTTGTGGTCTTGACGCTGACTATAATGCTGACGGTGAACTGTTGGTCGCCTATCGAAGTGCTGTGAATGGTGAAGGACGGCACATGCAAGTGCTGAACGAAGGTGACGGCGCCACCAGGTTGATTCAGAGCTGGAATCTCAATTCCTGCCCCGTGTCGACAAACTATTTGAGTCGAGACACGAAGGAACGAAACTGGCTTGCGTTTGAAACAGAGGGGAGCATCTATCAGGTTCTCCTAGCAGAGCAGGATGTGATTCCGACTAAGGTGCGAGCCGCAGCCGGTAAGACACGGCAGAAACACCCGGCAATGGCCTTCAATAATTCCGGTCAGCACGTGGTCGTATGGGGTGAGGCGTTTGGCTATGTATCCGGTGGCGAACTGAAACTGCAACTGTTCAGCTCCGCTCGCGAACCCATCGCTTCAATCGAGACGCAAGGTCACACCATACCGGACCACAGCTTCGCTGCGGTTACGGCACTCGGCGATGGGTCATTTATGGTGCTGTATTGACGGCGGTGATGCACCCGATGTCCGTGGCATACTAGCCGCCGCTGACCGTGATGCGCTGATTGGTAATGTAACGACCGTCTTCCGAGCACAGGTGTGCCACCGAAGCGGCTATATCGTCCGGCGTGCAGACGAAACCGAAAGGAGCGCCGGCATCACGTTGGCGCATATCGTCGCTGCCGGTTAGCAGCGAAATCAGCTTGCGTCCCATGTCTGTGTCGACCAGTCCGGGCGCCACGATGTTGACCCGCATGCCATTTGACTTCTCTTCCTGAGCCAGTGTATGGGCTAGAGCTTCCATTCCTGCCTTGCCTACGCTATAGGTTCCCATGCGTGCGCCCATGCTCTGAGCAGCGACCGATGAGATCATGATCACGTCGCTGCGTTCTGCTTCGCGCATGTGTGGCACGAGGGCACGACACATGTAGATGGGTCCCCACAGATTCGCTCCCAGCAGCAGTTGCCACTGGGCGATGGTGGATTCGCTGATGGTCGGTCGATTCACGGCCGATGAGCCGATACCGGCGTTATTGACCAGTATGTCGATTCCAGCAAGATCGGCGATCGCGCGCTCGCACATTCCCTCACAGGCGGCCTGATCGGAGACATCGGCCTGGTAGATCTCTGCCTTGCGGCCCAGTTTACTCGCCTCCTCCGCGACCTCTCGCGCAGCGTCCTCATTGCTGGCGTAGTTGATCGCCACATCGGCACCCTCCTGCGCAAATCGTAAGACGATGGCTCGTCCAATTCCCCGAGATCCCCCCGTCACTAGTGCTGACCTGCCGTCTAATTTGCCCAAAATTACATCTCCTCACTGTGTTCTTCTAATGTTGCGGGAGTCTACCTTAATGCATAACACTTCGTGGCACCACAGCAGCATTGTTGATGCCTCCAAGTCATCGGCCGAC
>CEQE01143234.1_pt1 | contig 23992 bp, 22 predicted proteins | sample 356201 | NCBI WGS metagenome assembly CEQE01 (sample SAMEA2619970, study PRJEB7988) | marine metagenome | biome: marine biome (ENVO:00000447); feature: mesopelagic zone (ENVO:00000213) & marine oxygen minimum zone (ENVO:01000065); material: "saline water (ENVO:00002010), including plankton...
AGGCGGAACAAACACTATGTCGAACTACATGGCGAAGAGTTTCCGATCAAACAACCCATACATGCGGTAACTTCCCTCCCCTATATCGCCTTCCAGGCCCAGCAAGCCCACCGGATTCTCGTCAATCTTGGCTTTGATGTCCGCCAATGGCATCAGCCAGCGTTGGCGCAGAGCGCGGAAACACCGTCCAAGGCAACAACCACGAGGTTCGCGGTGTTGTTTGAAACGGACGAGGATGGTTACGTCGTGGCCAGTTGTCCAGCCCTACCGGGCTGCCACTCCCAAGGCGTGACACGGCAAGAGGCAACCTCCAACATAAGAGAGGCCATTAGAGGGTACATCGCCAGCATGCGCAAACATGGCGAACCCATACCTACGACCGACATGCAAGAGATTGAAGTCGCGGTCTAGTGGCTCGACTTCCCGTCCTTTCGGGAGACGAGTTCGCACGAGTAATGCAACGTGCTGGATTCTTATGGGACCACACGCAAGGCAGCCACATGATTCTGATTGGTCCCGAGGGACGCAGGCTTTCGATCCCACGGCATCGAGAGTTGGGGCGAGGCATCATGAGGCCCCTCATCCGCGACGCAGGACTCACGAGAGATGACTTTCTGAGACTCGTCAGGCGCTAGCCGCGACATCGATGCCAATGCCCTACTCGGCGCTGATGCCGAGCTCCTGTTGCAGATCGACGATAGTCTCCATGCGGCTTCGGCTGGGCCTGCGCGTTCGAAGAGCGATCGGCAGATTCTGGACCTCGGGGTACACCTTGATCGCGACGAATACGGGACCGGTCTCTTTCATGATCGATTCGAGGTTTGTCACTAACTCCTCGAGGTCGTCGAACTCATACGTCGAGGCGTAACCCGCTTCCCGAGCCATGCCCGCGTAGTTGATTTCCGAAGAGTTGGGAACCGGCTGCCCGCCTGTCGTGGCATAGCACTCGTTGTCCAACAGGAAATGGAAGAAGTTGGCTGGCTTCTTGCCCGCGACGGTCGCAAGCACCCCGAGGTTCATCAGCAGGGAACCCTCGGCGTCGAATAGCACGACCTTCTCGTCAGGCAAGCCCATCGCCAACCCGAAGGCGGCCGGCGCCGTGTGGCCCATGGCGCCGCCAAGGCTGATGTCTCGGTTCACGTTGGTGCTGAAATCTCTCCAGTGGCTGCCGGCGGTGCCTGTAGCCGATACGATGGCATCGCCTCGATGCGGAAGAAAAGCTTCAAATACATCCGTTGCTTCGATCAAGATGACCTCCGGTGATTACAGTCGCGATAGCGGTACGATGCACCCTCTGGCGGGCGGTCTTATCTGTTGAATCCGTGGTACTCGTCGCCGATCAACACGACCACCGGTCGTTTGGTTGACCTGGCCTCTTCAAAGGCTGACGAAATTCGAGACCCGTCGTCATCCGTCTCGACCAAGTAGTAGCTGATGTTAAACGCGTGGAGGAACGGCTCGGTGTACTTTGCGGCCGTGTCGATGGTGACGCCATGTCGCGTCCACCCCCGGTAGCCGATCACCATCACCAGCGGGAATCCGGCGTCCAGCGCCATTCCGCGTATCGAATCTCCGGCCTCCATCATGCCGGTGTTCTGGATCAGACATACCGGCACTTTGCCCGCGATGTTCAATCCCAGCGCGGTGCTCATGGTCTCTCCTTCGCGAGAGACCGGGATGACGTCCAACGACGGCTCTTTCACCATAAGTTCGTACAGGTAATTCGTCTCGCTGTCCGGGATCGTGATTATGTGGGTTACGCCGTTCTTTTTGAACTCCGATATCATCGTTTCCGGTCTTAAGATTTGGCCTTGCTGCTCAACCACAGGCGGACTCTCCTTCTGCTCTCCGAATCATGAATTCGGCACACCGGTTGAATCAATGCCGATGTGCTTTCGGCGGTGATTGGGCGATTATACCAACAAACGTCAGAATGTCGAGTTTCATGGGATTGAGCCCAGTGGAGGTCGTTCGTAGGCCGAGGGGTGAGGAGTCGCGGCGGACTTTAGCCGCATCGCGGATGCGCCGGGGTCGCCGCTCAAACGCCGGCTGCTGGCTTGGCTCTACTCTTCGTCGGACTCTGGTCGCGATTCTGACCCGCCCCACCATCGGCTCATACGCTTGGCGATCTCCGCCTCGTAGCCCTGGTCGGTCGGCTCGTAGTATTTCCGGTCCTTCAGGTTGTCGGGCAGGTTGTCGGTAGGCGTAAAGTGGCCTTCGTAGTCGTGGGTGTACTTGTAATCCTTGCCGTAGCCCATGTCCCGCATCATGCCGGTCACGGCGTTCCGAAGGTGCAACGGCACGGGCTCGTTGCGCGTTTCACGAGCGTCGTCCAGAGCGCCGCCGATAGCCATGTACGCCGCGTTGCTCTTGGGCGCCGTAGCGAGGTAGACGGTTGCCTCGGCCAATGGAATGCGGCCCTCGGGCATTCCGATGAAGTGGACGGCCTGCTGCGCCGCGACGGCCACCGTGAGGGCTTGGGGGTCCGCCATGCCAATGTCTTCAGCGGCCAGAACGACGATCCTGCGGGCGATGAACAGCGGGTCCTCCCCTGCCTCGATCATGCGTGCCAGCCAGTAGACGGCCGCGTTGGGGTCCGACGACCTGACGGACTTGATGAAGGCCGATATGGTGTCGTAGTGCTGGTCGCCGGACTTGTCGTATCGGGCGACTCGTTTCTGCATGGCCTCGCGCGCGGTCTCCCTGTCGATTACGCGTCCCCCGGTGGCGCTCATCGGCGACGACAAGACCGCCAACTCCAACCCGTTCAGGGCCGTCCGAGCATCTCCGTTGGACAGGTTGACGAGGATATCAAGGGCGTCTTCGTCCAACGAAACGTCCAGAGTTCCCATGCCTTTTTCGGTGTCACTTAAGGCGGCTTCGACGACCTGCTGAACCTCTTTCGGCTCCAGGGGATTGAGCGCATACACGGTCGACCTCGACAGCAGCGGCGACACGACTTCGAAGGACGGGTTCTCCGTCGTCGCCCCGATTAAGACGATAGTGCCGTCCTCGACCTGGGGCAGGATCACGTCCTGCTGCGCCTTGTTGAAGCGATGTATCTCGTCAACGAACAGGATTGTCCGCTGGCCGTGCATCCCGAGACGGTCGCTGGCATCCGACATGACCCGCCTGAGATCGGCCACGCCTGAGCCCACCGCGCTGATGCGCTCGAAGTAACTGGACGTCATCGACGCCAAGAGTATGGCCAGCGTGGTCTTGCCGGTTCCGGGCGGTCCCCAGAGGATCATCGACGGCACGTATCCCGCGTTCAGCGCGCGGCGCAGGGCCGTGTTTGGCCCGACGATGTGTGACTGGCCGACGTATTCGTCGAACGTGCGTGGCCGCATCCTGGCCGCCAGCGGGGCCAGCTTCTCCTTTTTCTGCGCGGCTTCGTGTTCGAACAGGGTCATTGTCGATCCTGAGGCAGCTATGTGCCAGCGCGCCGCCGGCGGTCGATTTTGGTTCGCGACCGCGGATTGACGGCAGTCTACGCCAGTTCCGCGATCGTGACGCCGCCGTTGCCCTCGGACGGGCTCGCGGGATATTGCCGGGCCACAAGTGGATGACCAGCCAAGAATTCGGCGACCGCTCTTTTCATCGTCCCAGTGCCTTTTCCATGCACGACCCGTACCCGAGGGAAGCCGGCCACAGCAGCGTCATTCAGATACCGGTCGAGCTTGTCGAGAGCCGCCCTCACTTTCATCTGTCGGAGGTGGACCTCGGTGGGCAGGTTCGCTTGCTTCATCAGCCGCGACGGTTGGTCTTGACGACGGTTAGAGGTCATCCGCTGCCCTCTGCCCCAACAACTCGCTTTAGTGCTTCCAACAACGCAGGCTCGTCATCGGATAGGACCGTTCTCGGGTCGACAAGGACTCTGTCTTCCTCGATGCGAGCGATTACCGGCGGCGTACTCTCCCGAAGCCCGCGCGCAACACCTTCGGCGCCAGTTTTCGCCTGCTCGGTCGGAAGGCTGACGACCCAGGTCGGAAGGGTCTCGCCCGGCAGGCTCCCTCCGCCGATGGCCGACGCGGACTCCAATATGGTCGCACCGCCGCCCGCGGCATCCGCCCAGAGCGATGCCTTTTGCTTGATCGCGTCAGACGACATCGAGATCATCTTCCAGATGGGAACCGTCGTCTCAGCCTCGCCGCGGATATAGTGCAACAGCGTGGCAGCCAGCGCCGCCATGTTGATCTTGTCGATCCGCATTGCCCTGGCAAGCGGGTGGCGTGATACTATGGCGACCGATTCGCGACTGCCTATGATTACACCGGCCTGCGGCCCTCCGAGCAGCTTGTCGCCGGAGAAGAATCCCAGGTCGATGCCGGCTCGCATGCTGTCCTGCGGCATCGGCTCAGGCGCAAGGCCGTAGCGGGCGGTCGGAAGCAGGCACCCGGATCCGAGGTCGTGCAACACCGGGACGTTGCGGCGGCGACCGACGTCGACCAACTCCTCGATGGTCGGTGAGTGAGTAAACCCAACCACTTTGAAATTCGATGCATGGACGGCCAGAATCGCGCCAGTGCGGTCCGTAATTGCCGCTTCGTAGTCGCCGGCGTAAGTGCGGTTCGTCGTGCCGACCTCGACCAGGTCAGCGCCGCTTTGCTTCAACACGTCGGGAATCCGGAATCCGCCGCCGATCTCGACGGCCTCGCCACGGGAGATTATGACCCCTCGATCGGTCGCGAGCGCGGCCAGGCCGAGCATGACGGCGGAGGCATTGTTGTTGACGACCATGGCCGCTTCCGCGCCGGTCGCCTCGCACACCAGACGCGATACGTGCTCCTGGCGGGAACCGCGTTTGCCGGACGCCAGGTCGTACTCCAGATCTCCGTAGCTGACTGCCGCCCTCTCCATGGCGCGGACGGCGTCGTCGCTCAACGGGGCGCGTCCCAGGTTGGTGTGCAGAATAACCCCGGTTGCATTGATGACACGCGATGGCCAAGGCCGCCATCGCTCTTCGCACTCGCGCTCGATACCGTCGACAATGCTGTCGATATCCGGCGCCGGAGCGCCTCCCGCGATGGTGGTTCTGACAACGTCCAGACGCCGCCGGACAAGGTCCACTACGGCATCTCTCGAATGCCGCAAAACGAGCTGCGCCACCCTGTCATCGGCAAGGAGTTCGTTCACCGGAGGGATGGATCTGAAACCCGTCGTCATCACTTCTGCCTCATACCCGACCGCGAATAACCGGGTTCTGGCGGTCGCCCATTTGTCACAACCTGGGGCACCGACCCCATTATACGCCCATGTATCAATCGAGGTGATTTGGAACGGATCGTACGCAGGTTCTGCGATTGAAGATTCGTTGAAGCCTTGAACGGCTTTGGCTAGATGGTTTAGAATCCCTAAGGTTTGCGGTGGGCATCCGCCCACGGCCTGCTGGTCTGCGTGATTGCGGAGTTCGAACGGAACGAATGGGATTCGACCCGGCCGGTTGACTGCGAAGTGTCGTCGAGAAATCTCATCAGTCAATTTGAACGTACATAGTTGGTAGCCTTCACGGAAGAAAGTGTTTCAGCGCCGTTGAACGCCCACTCGGCGATCGGACAGGAAATCGGGATGATTGAAGTCAACAACGTCAGCAAGATGTACGGGAACTACCCGGCGATAACGGACATCAACTTCCGCGTCGAAGCGGGAGAGGTGCTCGGTTTTCTGGGCCCCAACGGCGCGGGCAAGACGACCACGATGAAGATCATCACGGGTTTCATTCCGCCCACGTCAGGTGAGGTGACGATCGCGGGATACGACATCGTCACCGAATCGTTGGAAGCTCGCCGTCATATCGGATACCTTCCCGAGACCGTCCCTCTGTACTCGGAGATGAATGTCAAAGAGTACCTCAGTTTCATGGGAAAGTTGAGAGGAATGACGGGAGGCCGCATCGCCTCTCGCATCGACGATGTGGTGGATCTATGCCATCTGGAGGACTACTACACCACGATCATCGGCAAACTGTCCAAGGGGTTCAAGCAGCGCGTTGGCATTGCCCAGGCGATATTGCATGAACCCGATGTGCTAGTCCTGGATGAGCCGACAATCGGAATCGATCCGATTCAGGTCGTCGAGACCCGTCAACTCATCAAAGACCTTGGCGGAAACCAGACCCTCATTCTGAGCACCCACATCCTGCCCGAGGTCAGCCAGATCTGCGAACGCGTGATCATCATTCACGAAGGCCAGATCATCGCGGTCGACAGCCCCGAGAACCTGGCTCAGCGTCTTGTAGGTCGCGAGCGCGTCGACATCGAGGTCAAAGGCCCGCAACAGGACGTCATGAAAGCCCTGGGCGATGTAGAGGGCGTCCAGACCGTAGACCGCGTATCGGGTGAAGCCGGACAGGTCCCGACTTACAGGGTCCAGTCCGAATTAGGCGTCGAGATTAGGGCGGCGTTGGCCTCGACGGTCGTAAAATCCGGTTGGGACCTGCTCGGTTTGGAAGGCGTGATAATGTCGCTGGAAGAGATCTTCCTGCGGCTGACAACCGACGAAGGCATTGAGATCGAATGAACACCTTTACGGTCGCCTACAAAGAGAGCAAGATCTACTTCTCTACGCCTGGCGCCTACGTGGTGGGCGCTATGTTCCTGTCTCTGACCGGCATCTTCTTTGTCTTCGACGTCACTGCGCCGTTCGCTGAGGCGAGCGTACGGGGAATCATCGATTGGGCCAGCTTCTTCATAGTCTTCCTGGCGCCGATCCTCACCATGCGGTTGTTGGCGGAGGAGCAAAAACTGGGCACGCTAGAGCTGCTGGTAACCTCCCCGGTCCGCGACTGGGAAGTAGTAATCGGAAAGTACATTGCCAGCTATCTGATCTTCTTGATGACAATCGCGCTGACCTTGTATTACGTGCTGCTGTTGTATGTCTTCGGGCAGCCCGACACCGGTCCCCTGTTCACTTCGTACCTTGGCCTGCTGTTGCACGGGGCGGCGGCGTTGGCTATCGGCCTATTTGGCTCGTCCCTATCCAGCAACCAGATTGTAGCGGCCGTGGTTGGATCCGCGATCTTGCTGGTTTTGTCCTTCGTGGACCGCATAAGCGACATCGTGACAGGCACGGCTGCGCTCGTATTCTCCGGAATGTCGATGAGCGAACATGTGGAGGATTTCACGAGGGGCGTAATCGACACGGCGGACGTTGTCTATTTTGTTTCGATTGCGGCAGTGTTCATATTCTTCACGATCAGGTCCATGGAAACCCGAAGGTGGCGATGAGTTGACCGGACAACCCTCGAACAGAGACGTAATCCAAGACACCCTGAAGACGTCAGCCGCGTCGGCAGGATTCTGGAGCGCCATCAGCGCGGTCGTCGGTCTTGTCGCGAGCGTGGCGGGGATCATATTGGTCCTCACCATCGACGAGATTCGCGGTTTCGCGCTTACGGTGTTGATCATTGGCCTGGTGCTGTTGTTCGTGGCGCTTGTGCTCTCGCCGAGGGCCGTGGCCATATTCATGGTCGGAAGGCGAGGCCGTTACGGCGTCAACGCCATCGTGATGACACTCGCTTTTCTGGGCATCGCCATGTTGGTGAACTTCCAGTTCTTCCGAGATTCGACCCGAATCGATCTCACGTCCACCAGGGTGTTCTCGTTGTCCCCGCAAACCGAACAGATCCTCGACCGGCTGTCCTCTCCCGTCAGGGCCAATGCATTCTTCGTTCCGAACGACCCGCAAAATGCTTTCGCGCTGCAGCAGGCTGAAGACCTGCTCAACGAGTTCCATCGGCGAAGCTCGAACTTCACGTATCGGTTCGTCGACCCGCAACTCGAACGAGAGCGGGCGCTGCAATACGGCGTAGTGAATTACCCGACGATTGTTTTCGAGGACGTCGAGACCGGCAACCAAGAGGGCGTCTTCAACTACACCGAGCAGGACTTTTTGACCGGACTGCTCGTCGCGACCGGCATCCAACAAAAAAGAGTGTACTTCCTTACAGGGCATGGGGAGGCGTTTCTGACGCGAGACCCAGCAACCGGCGAAATCGATCCCAATGGGTTCGACTTTGCTCGTGAGGGGCTGTTGCGAGACAACTACCAGGTTTGGCCGCTCAACTTGAGGCAAGACCTTGCGGTCCCGGCCGACGCGGCAGTCCTGGTAATCGCGGGGCCGGACCAGGACCTGTCAATCGCAGAACTCGACGCCATCATGCAGTATATGCTCGACGGCGGTAAGCTGATAGCGCTGCTGGACACCGGAGCGCCCGACACCTATCGGCAATTCCTGATCCGATGGGGCATCCAGATATTCACTGAGAGCGTCGCCGACATCGTGAGCAACGTCGCCGGTGAGCAATTGACCCCTATGGTCCAGAAGTCGAACCTTCAGTTCACGACGAGCGGCATTTCGGGAATCCCGATCGCCGACCAGGTCAACGTGGCCTTTTTCCCTGGCGTGACTGCCTTGACCCTCGCGGTTCCGATCGAAGACCTTCCGCCATTCATAATCTACAATGGGCTGGCGGCTTCGACTCCGGCCAGTTGGTTGGAGACGGACCCGGACGAAGTCGAGTTCGACTCAGACATCGATCTCGGCGGACCGCTCGATCTGGCCGTGGTTGTGCAGGCCGGCGGCACACTGGACGGGCAGGTTGTCACCAACCCTGATTCACTGGCCAAGCTGGTGGTGTTCGGCGATGCCGATTTCGCGCGCAACGGTTTCTTCTTCAGCAGCGAGAATGCCGACCTGCTGTTGAACTCTGTCAACTGGTTGGCGGAAGATTTCGATCTCATCGCGGTGAGACCGAAATTGGTCCCTTTCAGGGAGCTCGTCGTCAATCAGCGCGAACGTAATTTCATTAAGTGGTCCAGTTGGTTGGTGCCGCCGGTGATAATGCTCTTCCTCGGCGTCTTCGTGTGGTGGAGGCGGAGGTAGGCAGGTGTTCGCATGAATTGGAAAGCTACCTTAGTCCTTGTTGTGGGTGTCGTGGTCGTTGGCGTTGTCGCGTATGTGAACCCCTTCGAAGACGAGGAGGAGTTGGTCGCCAAGCCGCCTTGGTTCTACCAGGTGTCCTTTGACGACATCAACACCATCAAGATCACGTCCGGTGATAACGTCGAAAGTTTCCACATGAACGAGGAAGGCATTTGGGTCTTCGACAACCTGGACGGCATACCTCCGGATCACAACCGCTGGGGAGGGATAGTCCTTTTGGTGAGCGGACCGAAGACCAAGCGGGATATCTCCGAGGTGCGCACAATCATTGAAGACCCTGCCGAGTACGGGCTCGACTTTCCGAAATTGATTGTCGACGTGGGCCTGACCGCTGGCAGGTCCATCGAGTTTCGTTTGGGCGCAGACACTCCCGAGGGCGATTTCAACTACGGCCAGGTGTCCGGTTTCACCCAACTGTTCCTGATCGCCGATTCCTGGGGTGAGGTGCTGGCTCGCATAGCCAACGATCCTCCCATACCTGAGTGGTTCGTAACGCGAACGCCGGAATCCATTGAAGAGGTCAACCTCTACATGGGTGATCCCGCCGCGGCGGGCAACCAGTACCTGACATTGCAGCAGGAAGACGGCAAGTGGTTCGGTCGCAGCAGGCCGGAGGACGTGAAGCCACGCCAACTCGATCCGGACAAGTTTGCGAAATACTCGCATCTCATGGTCGGGCCTCAGAACATACTGGTCGAGACCGCCAGAGTGTCAGGCGATGATTACAGCGAGTGGGGCATCGAACTCGAGGGACAATCTATCGAGATCAGATTTTTGGGCGTAACCGAGCGCGGCACGTCGTTCACCGACGGCGTACTTTTCCAACTTGGCGACAAGACTCCAGACGGCAATTACTACTTTGCCGCGCCCGCTTCCGATCAATTCACAACGCCGGTGCTCCGCCTGGAAGCGGAGTGGACCGAAGCCATGTTCGACTTGTTCGAGAACGTCCCGTTCAGTGACGAAGACGCCTCCGCTGGGTCAGGTTGATTTCATCCGCCCGACCTCGCGTCAGGGACCTCGGCGGGCGATTCGTGCGGCTCTGATCGGTTCTACTCAGCGACCCTTCGCGATTGCGGGTCTGCTTGCCCACCCATCGCCTCAACCGCGCACTCCGCTGCGACCGAGGCGGATCATCAGCAGGATGACCCAATGCACGCAGAAGTGATTTCCATCGGGACCGAGATTCTGATGGGCGAGATCGTCGACACGAACTCAGGCTATCTGGCGTCGGAGCTCGCGAAAATCGGCGTCGAGGTTCGCTGGGTCACCAAGGTTGGCGACGACCCAGAGCGGCTGTTTGAAGCGATAGACAGGGCTTGGAGCCGATCGGACGTAACGATCACGTCCGGCGGCCTGGGGCCGACCTCCGACGACCTCACTCGAGAGTCCATCGCTCGAGCCATGGGTGAAAAGATGGAGGTTCAAGACGATCTCCTGGCACACCTCGAGAGCCAGTTTGCGGGTCGCGGCTTCCCGATGCCAGCGACCAACGTCAAACAAGCCACGCTCATCGAGTCCGCGGACGCGATCCCGAACCCTCTCGGTACGGCGCCCGGATGGTGGGTGCATAAGAACGACAGAGTTATCGCCGCAATGCCCGGCCCGCCCCGCGAGCTGTATGGCATGTGGGCAAGCCAGGTTGGCCCCATGATCAGGTCAATGAACCCCGACGTGGCCATCGTAACCCGCACGCTGAAGACCTTCGGAATAACCGAAGGCGGACTCGACGAGATGCTGTCGCCGTTGTTCCGTAGCGTTAATCCGACTCTCGGCATCTACTCCAAAGAAGACGGGATCCATCTCCGAGCTATCGCCACCGCTCGCTCCGCGAAGGAAGCTCACGATCTGATTCAGCCGATGGAAAGCGAGATCCGCCAGATCGTCGGCCAGGCCGTGTGGGGCGTCGACGACGAGACCGCCGCTACGATGGCGATCGGGGCCCTCAAGACCTCAGGCAGCACGTTGGGAGTTATCGAAGGGTTCACCGGAGGTCTGTTTGCCAGCACACTTACCGATGCGGCCGGCAGCGCCGAGGTCTTCCGGGGCAGCTTGGTCGCGTCAGACGGGCAGATTCCAGGTAGCCCTGACATCGATCCGGACGAGCGTGCGGCCTCTTCCAGTCCCGAACCGGAGACCGCCGTGACGATGGCCGAAGCCGCGAGGGATCTGTTCAAAACCGAAGTCGGAGTCGGCATCACCGGCCTCGTCACCCAGCCCTCCCGTGCCAGCGGCGCCGTCGACTCCGCCCATATGGCATTTGCAATCGGCAGAAGCGTCACCACCCGGTCCGGCAGCTACCCTGCTCGACGGATGAGAATCAAAGCCAGAGCGGTCACCCATGCGCTGCTCGAGCTCACCCGTGCGCTGAACGGAACCTAAACCTCCGGGTCGAAGAACTCTTGCCCTGAAACCGCCCGTCTGACGAGGGCAACTTCCTCTTCTCGCGAGTCCAACTCTCCGTCGAGGCGCGCGTCTCGCAGCCGGGCCAGCACCTGGCCGACATACGGGCCTTGAGGCACGCCTATCGCGATTACTTCGTGGCCGTCCAGCGATTGCCGAACCCAACGGTAGGTGTCCAAGTAAATACTCAACCTTGCGCTCAGGTTGACGCCGTCCGTCGCCATGGCGTGGGCGGCGATGGCGTCGGGGTGATGCCGGTCGAGGGCTTTCACCAGCTCGCTGGGGCGCAAGCCGTCGGCGTCAAGATCGGGCAGTTCGACTTGCATCGCCAATGCAGACCGAACGACGGCCGCCGTCTCGGCGTCGAGCGCCAATCTTGCTTCGAGACTCGGACGAGGCTCGTCGATTCCGGAGATCGCGAACAGCGCGAAGGCCACCCGTCGCCGTCTATCGGGCTCCTCCGGCAAATCCTCCCACCATTTGGGCTCGAACTTCGTGCCCGGCAGGTACTCGGCAAACACCCCCCACTCGTCCAACAAACCCAGGATCGTTGGCGCGTCAGGCTCGTCGAACGCTCGTTGAAGGTCGTTTCGAAACCGGGCGGGAGAGATGGCTCGCAGATGCACCAACGCATCGCGGAGTTGCTCGCGTGACGACTCATCTAAAGCGAACTCGAACCGAGCCGCGTACCTCGCCGCCCGAATTATGCGCGTGGCGTCGTCATGGAAGCTGCGTTCGTGCAGGGTTCGCAGGACGGCATCCTCGAGGTCGGTCTGCCCGTTGTAGGGATCGATCAGGTCACCCCATGCGTCCGGAGAGAGGTCGACCGCCATCGCGTTGATCGAGAAGTCGCGCCGCGCCAGATCGTCCGACAGTGAGCCGGGCGCTATGTCCGGCAGAGCGCCCGGGCGGCGGTATGTCTCGGAGCGAGCAATGGTCAGGTCGAAGTCGACTCCATCGAATTCGAGGCGTCCTGTGGAGAATTGAGACGTCCTGAGCACCGTCCCGCCGATGCCCTTTGCGATGGCGTTGATCGCGTCCGGAGGGGCGTCAGCCACCATGATGTCGAGATCGCCGAATTCGATCCGGCCCATCAGGACGTCCCGTACGACACCCCCAACCAGGTACGCTCGCGCGCCGAGCCCGACGCATGCCTCGCCTACTCTCGCCGCCAATTCGATGTAGGCGTCGGGCATTACGCGGGCGAGGGACCTCGAGATGTTGGGCATGGCTAAGCGCCGTTCCGCATTATGATGTCCGGGAACGGGTCAACCGCCCACGGACGCGACTTTCTCCAGGAAAGCGCTGGAGCCGTTGGCAACCCAAGCCGGCCAGGCGATCATTAGGAACCTCGCACCTCTTTGGATATACGACTCGACGGACGCGTCCGACACCAGGGCGCCCGCCGTGCGCCCGGCCGCGGTGATCTGGGCCAGCGCCCGGTCGATGGTCGCCACCACCTCCGGATGAGAGATGTCGCCGACGTGTCCCATGCTCTGGGCAAGGTCGCTCGGGGCCACGAAGAACACGTCGATGTTGTCGACTTCGAGTATCTCGGTGAGGTTGTTCACAGCGACTATGTCTTCGATCAACACCACGACAAGCGTCTGATCGTTTGCCTGCCGCATATAGTCGGGAATGCCGTATCCCTGGCGGCTGCCGAACGCCCCGCGCGCGCCGATGGGGCCGAATTTAGCAGCTTCGACGACCGCCCGCGCCTCGTCGGCGGTGTTCACGTGGGGAACAACGATCCCCATGGCGCCGACATCCAGGGTGCGGTAGATAACGCCGGGCAGGTTCAGGTTCACGCGAACCACCGACGTCATCTCCCAGAGATCGCACGCTCTGGTCATGTCGGGGATGTCAGCGAAATCGATGGGACCGTGCTCACCTTCGATCCACGCGCCGTCGAAACCGAGCGGACCCATCATGTCGAGTAGGTCCGGAGTGGTTGGCCCCGCCAACACCACGGCAATCTCTCCCCGTTCGAGTTTTCGCTTGACCTTGTTCTCTCGTATTTGTGGCAACTGGTGACTCCTGTCGATGGGCTAGCTCGACAGACTGGCCCTAAATGAATGCGGCTAAGCCGTCGCCGCCATTATAGATTTGCTCCGTGTGAGCGTCAATTCACGGGTCTGTAGTGACCTCGTCGGAACACATCGACCGGAAGGTTATATAATCGACTGGATGTCCGCGGGGCAACGAAAGATTGTTGGCGCATGGGAGACGAATCAATCACGCAACAAGACAACAGATTCGACGACAACGCTTTTTGCGGCAGATGTGGCGGAAGCGTCAAAGGGCGATCCGATCCTGCTGTCTCGAGGCCGTATTGTTCAAGGTGCGGGCACGTGGTGTATCTGGATCCGAAACTTGCCGCTGTTGTCCTGGTGTGCCAGGACAACGCGTTGTTGATGGTCCAGCGAGCCATTGCGCCGATGCTGGGCCACTGGAGCTTTCCGTCTGGATACGTGGACAGGGGTGAGGTCGTCGAAGACGCCGCGGTCCGCGAGGTGCGAGAGGAGACCAACGTCGAGGTCGAACTCTTGGGCTTGATCGGCCTCTACTCCGGCGGCGAGCAACCCGTGGTCCTTGCCGCGTACGCCGCCCAGGTCACGGGGGGCGAGCTCACCGCGGGCCCCGAAACCCAGGACGTCGGCTACTTCTCCTTAGATCGCTTGCCTCCCCTGCCTTTTCCGCACGACCCGAGCATACTGGCGGATTGGCGGAGACAGTTCGGGTCGACGTGAGGAACTGCACAGGAACATATGATGACCCGCGAGGGCCTACTATGCCGGCGAATTTCCTTCGAAATGCCACTACAGCACGACGCCTGACTCTCGTGGCGCTTCCAGCCGATGACCGCGGCTGCCGAGACGAATAGCGTCTCAGCTTTCGCCAATCGCTTGACGACCGTGCCCAGTGGTCGTAGTATTCTCGTAGTCGTTGTTAATGAGCACTGACAATCCGACGGGGCGTGGCGTCGACTAGCAATCGGCGTGACCAAGGAGCCACGATGAAGACGGCATTAAGAGCCAGCCTAAAAGCGACGGATTCGCGTTGGACTGTATGGGTCGCGCTGGTCGTCGTTGTGTTGACCCTAACGTGGTCAGTGTCTTCGGTTCGAGCCATAGGTCCGAACGCGGTCCGCACAGGGTTTGACGCCAACACTTTGGCCGCGAATGACGACCTTTCCACTGGACCGGTTTCTCTTGGGTTCACGGCGAATTTCTTCGGAACCAACCAAACGTCGTTGTATGTGAACAACAACGGAAACGTGACGTTTGGGTCAAGCCTGTCGACTTACAGCGCATTTGATCTCGGCAACACGACGAAGGCCATAATCGCGCCGTTCTTTGGCGATGTCGACACGGCCGAGTCCGGCTCCGCCGTGGTGACCTACGGCTCTGGGTCTGTGGATGGAAACGCTGCGTTCGGCGTGAACTGGCCAGGCGTAGAGTGCTATCGCCCGCCGGCGCCGGGGCTCAATCACTTCCAACTCTTGCTGATCGACCGTTCGGACGTGGCGTCCGGGGACTTTGACATCGAGTTCAATTACGATCAGGTTCTGTGAGGCTCTCTCGACAGCTCAGGCGGTGATTGCCAGGGCGGCAGCGACGCCATCCGGGCGGGCTACGCCAATGGAAGCGGCACATTTTTCGAGATCGATGGCTCCGGAGTCAGCGACGCTTTCGTTGACGGCAATCCGACAACTGGCCTCGTCAACAACAGCCTGAACTCCAGTCAACTCGGACGGTATGTGTTCACCGTCCGCAGCGGCGTTCCGAGCGGCTCCGCGGCCGCCGTGCCCTCCGTGTCGACATGGGGGCTCCTGCCGATGGGCGTCGCACTAGCGGTGCTGGTCGCGGCCATGATTCGGCGCCAGGCCCGAACCCAGGGACTTACGTTTAACAAACGTTAGTTCGCCAAGGTCACCGCCGTCCAGGCAAGCAGATCAATCCTCGAGCACGAATGGATCAACCTCGCTGGCACGCGCCTGTGCAGTCAACTCTTCAAGTCCCCAGAGGCTCTTCAGGTAAGCGATGACTGCCTTGATCTCTCGTGGGTCGAGCCGATCTCCGAACGCGGGCATCGCGCTTTTGAATCCGGGCGAGTCAAAGGCGCCCCCGCCATCTCGCACGGTCCGGTAGAGGTGTCCGTCGCCGTGGTGCCAGGTGTGACCCGTTGGGTCGTGGGGAGGCGCGGGATAGGTTTTGTCGGCGTTCTGCTGCCGCCAGTTCACGGCGCCTTCGCCGCTCTTACCGTGGCACGCGGCGCAGTTCTCGCTGTAGATGGCGGCTCCCTGGGCCAAGGGTCCGTCCTCTGATGCAGGCGACGAGTCCGACCCGCAAGCGGCCAAAACCAAGACGGCACCCAAGAGGCCGGCAAGGATCGCGATCGACCGCACTGTCGTCAAACGGAGGTCCGAGCGCAGGTCAAATCCGGTGCGTCGCGGGTCGATGTCCACGGTTCGAAAACACCTCGCTTTGACGTGGTGGGGACGGCATCAAAGCCTGTGCTTGATCCGTCGACGTAAAGGCAGTCGGCGTACTCTCACCGCACCGTCTCATGCGGAAGGTCGGCGATCCTCTCCGCCACAGTGGAGTACTGGGCAAACGTCCGCTCGTAGAGGGTCGTGTCGGCCAGGTCGTCTCCCCACGTGTCTAGCAACACGTATTCAGCTCCGAGCTCTTCGAGCGCCGCGAGGTCTGAGCGCACCTGATCGACTGATCCTTCCCCCGCAAGCCTGGTGTCCTCAGGCAAGGGGCTGTCGGTGAGGCCTAGCCGTATCCGCGGGCACAGCGCTGGGACAGGTCGTTCGAGCCTTTCGGCGGTCTCGCGGAGCGCAGGCAATCCGGCGTCACGTAGCCAATCGACTCGGATTCGCATCGGATGCCAGCCGTCCCCGTATTTCACCGTCCTCCGCAGCGCTGCCGAGCTCGCGCCGCCGACCCATATCGGCGGATGAGGCGAACGGACCGGCATCGGCGCCGGGTCTATGTCCTGAAACGCGATGTGTCGGCCTTCGTAGGACGCCGGTTGTTGGGTCCAGAGGGTCTTGATCGCTTCGAGCCACTCGTCGGTCACCGCGCCGCGCTTGTGGTAGTCGGCGCCAACGGCGGCGAACTCCTGCTGCGCCCAGCCGATCCCCACGCCAAAAATGAACCTGCCGCCGCTGATCTGGTCGATGTTGGCCGTCAGGCGTGCGGTATGGATCGGGTTCCGGTACGGAAGCACGATGACTGTGGTGCCGAGTTCGACGCGCTTGGTCTCGCCCGCAAGCCACGCCAACGTTACGAACGGGTCGTAGAACGGCGCGGGATACCGTCCGCTGACGTCCGGAGTAATTGCGACGTGATCCGCGATCATCACGAAATGCAATCCGAGTGTTTCGGCGAGGACGGCCGACCGGCGCAGAGACTCCGCGGTGGCTCCCGGCCCGAAGTTGATCAGGTTCATGCCCAGTTTCATTGCATGCTCCAATTCCATCGCATATTTGTACCAGTTTCGAGAGACTTTTCACTGGCGTCTAATCACGGCATCCCGCCAGTTGTACGGAGCAGGATACTCCATTCTGAGCAACGCGAAGAATCTCGCCGGAAGTGGAATGACTCTCTCTGCGGGAGCGAGATGTTTCGCTTCGCTCAATTTGGAGAAGACTGTCGCCGCCAAGTGACAGGGAGGCAGTGAATGTTGACCCACGCAACGACGATCTTCACTCGCCGCCAAGTCGTCGCGCTGAACGTCCGATCGGAATGGACGCTACTCCTCGTAGTCCGGAACCCAGGAACGTTTGAAAACGCCATAGCGAGGATCTTCGGAGTCGTCGCCGGGCAGGATGTTGATCAGCTCCCACCCCTTCTCACCCATGCGGTTCAAGACCTCTGTTGAGTAGCTGATTCCGTTCACGCCGGACTCAGTGTTCAATTTGACCACGTCGTACTCCCAGGTGGGCAACCCCGGGGGGAGTTCGAGTTCCTCGATGTACTCCAGTTGTGAGAGTTCTTCTTCGGTGACGTCGGCCCAACTGTCATCCGGGAGCACTGCCTGACATTCGTCGCATTGGGATGCGGGACCCAAGGAGTACCCCCCGCATTCGGGGCAAAAATAGATTCTCATACGTCCACTTCTCGGCGTCGCGGCGTCTAAGATCGGCTTGGGTCGCACGCGAGGCCACGAGAGGTTATGTGATGGGGAATTGTCGTCTGAATTATAGTCCACAGACGACCCAAATCACAATTGCGGTAGGGCCGATCATGGCCCCCGGACAGTGGGTTTTGACGCCGTTGTGCTGTCTTACAACCGGCGCGAAACCGGGCGGACGGCAACCGATCCGGCGATGATGGATCAGCGGTCGGCCGATTGGCCCTGTTCACGCCTTGAGTCCGACGAGTGCGCGGGGCCGCCGGCAATGTCGCCGATGCGAAGCAGCACGGGGACGGCGATCAGGGCCAGTATTCCGATTGCCGAGAAACCCATGCCCCAATCAATGGAATCCGGGAATACGTCCAGGACTGCGCCTATCAAAATCGGCCCCAGCACCCCTGCCATGAATCCGGAGAACGCCTGCACTGCCATCGTCGACCCCAGGTCTCCCGCAGCCGCTGATTCGGTCACGGCGGTCGAGTAGATCGAAGAATCTGCTGAGATAGCCCACCCGTAGACGACGGCGACGCCGACCACGACGGGCCACGGGAAATCGCCGATCCAGCCGATCGTCCAAGAACATGCGCCGCTCAGCGCGAAAATGCCTGCCGCCGTCCTCGTGCGGCCCCATCGATCCGACATGGCTCCGCCCATCAGCGGGCCAACGGAACCGGCCGCCAGGGCAACGCCGCCGATGGTCGCCGACTTCACTGCCGCGTCCACGGGATCGACCCCGGAGGCCACGAGCACTGCCATGAGCAGTCCGGGCAGCCACACCCTCACGGCGTACAGCTCCATGGCGTGCAACGAGTAGCCGAGGATGAATGCCCCTGCCCTTCTGTTGCGGATCACTCTGAGGTTCAGGCGGCCAGTTGACCTGGGACCACGGGATATTTGGCGACCGGCCGTGACCAGATACGCCAAGGGGATGTTCACGGCTGAAATCACGGCAAGCACGAGAAACGCGTCTCTCCATTCGAGACGAGACATCAGCCCGCCGGTGGCCGCAAGCGAAATGGCGCTGGCCGAGTAGAAGGCGGTGACGTACAACCCCATCGCGGCGCCTTTTCCGGAATCGGCGAACCGCTCCGATATCAACCTCAATCCCGGCATGTAGATGCCCACCAAACCAACGCCCGCGGCCGCGCGCAACACCGATGCCGAAACGATGTCCTGAGCGACCAGCGGAAACAGGATGTTGGACAACACCGTCGTGGAGGCCGAAGCCAGGAATACGCGTGACACCGGGAGCCTGTCGGTCAACGGCACAACGAGGAGGGCCGCGACCGCGTAACCCGCAAGGTAGGCCGAGAAGATCGCTCCGGCCTGGGTGTTGTTGAGACCCCATTCCTCTTTGATGAAGGGCATTGCCGCGACGTAGCTGGAGAACGGCAAGAGCGTCGCGACAAGCACGATCGACAGCGCCAGCAGCCAAGCGATGTCCCTGGGTCGGACGGCGCCCGTCAACGTATTTGCAAGTGAGCAGGCCCGCGCCCAACGGTTGCTGTCGACGGCGTCATCTGATGAGGGCCAGCATCTGCCTGGCGACCTGAACCTGTTCCTCGTTCTTGCTCATGGCCAACACCTGCTCGAGATCGGCGGCCGCGTTGGCGGCGTTGCCGATCCGCAGGTGCAAGGCGGCCCGCTCCATGTAGATGTCGACGGCCTCGCTGTCAAGGGCTATCGCGGAGTCGAGGTCGGCCAATCCGGATTCAGGTTCTCTCTGCTCCACGTACAGCCGTGACCGCTGAACGAACGTCTCGACGTTCGACGGGTCCAGCTCGACGGATTTCGCGAATGCAAGGGACGCCTCGCTGGGCCGCTGAACTTTGGCCATGAAGATGCCCCGGTACAGGTAGGCGATGGCCAACTCCGGGTCGAGTTCGATGGCTCGGTTCAAATCGGCCAAGGCCGGGCTCATTTTCTCGAATCTCACGAACGAGTTCCCGCGTCGCGCATAGGCTTCCGCCAACCCAGGATCGAGATCGATGGCGACGTTGTACGCCTCGTGAGCGCGCTGGAAGTTGCTCGCCTCTTCGAGTTCGATGCCGTTGTCCAACTCGACAAGCGCGCGCACTTCGGCGGGCACGCCGGAGTCGCCACCGCATGAGGTTAGCCACATGCAAGCCACGAGCAACCACACGACCGCCACTCCTCTACGCACCTTCGACGAAAACAGCGCTTGGCCCCGAAGGGCCAGAGCACCGCCAAGGGTGATGGGGTCGGGCTTTAGGCCAACCTCCCAACGGTCCGGATTCTTACCAATGACATTACAGGCTCTGATATGCGCTCCTCAGAGAACCTGCCAGACGCGCCGACCGGATTCTCCTCTGACGAACTTGCCGAAACCCGGGTCTGGGAAGTGTCCGGTGGCGACCACTGAACCGTCGGATTCCAAACGGTCGATGATCGTGTGACGGGTCTGGCGCGCTGTCGGGCCGTCCAGGTCGAAGCCAGGGTTCCAGTCCGTGTAGTGAGCCTGGGCTGGGCTGTGCGCCACGTCCCCCAGGATGAAGCCCCGATGCCCGGCAGATGCGACGACGATGGAGATGTGCCCGGGCGTATGTCCGGGAGTGGCTATCGTTGTGAGCTCGTCGGTGATGCGGTAGTCGTCCCCCATCAGGTCCAGCACATTCAGCTTTTCGAGCGGCAATGCCTGGTTTTGAATGTGAGGTGAGTTCTCAACCACGGAAGGCTGAGTCCAGTAGTCCCAATCAGACTGCGGAACCAGGTATCGGGCGTTCGGGAAGGTCGGCTGCCCGCCCGTGAGGTTCCAGCCGACGTGGTCCGGATGCAGGTGCGTCGTCACCACTAGGTTTACCTCGTCCCTGTCGACGCCTTTGGCCTGCATGTCGTCCAGCAACGCCCCGTCGGGAGCTTGCATGCCGGTGTCGACGATGATGAGCTTTCCGCCGGATCGGACAGCAAGGCAGCCGTATCTGGGATGGATCATCCCTTCGGCGTCCAGAAGCTCCGGATATTCGGTTCGCCAGACATCTTCGGAGCTCTCCGGAAAGACGCCAGTCGGCGGGCCTGCGCCCTGGCCATCGGTCAGCGACACCAGTTCTACGTTGCCCACGGTTGTTCTGAAATCAGTCATCTGCCCCTCCGGAAGTTCACTTGTTTTCCGATGATTCGACAAGGGAATGGAAATTCCATTTTACCCCGAGCCGTCCGTCAACTCAATCAAGCCGAGCTTGACAGAGCACCGACCGAGCGTATGATACCAGCCAGACCGATGAGAGAGGAGCATTCAATGAGCAACGAAAAAGCCGACTACATCGTCGCCGGAGGGCTGGTGGTCCGAGGCACGGGGATCACGCGTGAAGATATCCTGGTCAAGGGAGAGACGATCACTGAGATCGGCCCCGACATCCCTCAGGATCGAGCTTCGATCGTGGTCGACGCCAGCGGAGCGTACGTGCTGCCGGGCGTGGTGGACGCTCACAACCATCCGGACAACGCGGATCGCATCGAGACGTTCTCGCTTAGCGCCGCGTTCGGCGGGATAACGACGGTCGTTCCGTTCGTGAGGAGCCAGCGGGCCACGGGCGCCGAGGACACCACCGTCGAAGCGGTAAATCGGTTCATCGACGAGGCCAACGAGACCTCGTATCTGGACTTCAGCGCTCATGCCATCCTCCTCGCCGCCGATGACGTGGAAGAGCAGGTTCCGGCGCTGATCGAGATGGGCGTGATCTCGTTCAAGATGTTCATGACCTACCCGAGGCGGGGCATGATGATGCCAGACGACCGGATGCTCAGAGCGATGGAGCTGGCTTCCCGAGACGGCGGAATCGCCATGGTCCACGCCGAAAACGGCTACTGCATCGACCACCTGGTCGACCAGTTCACCGCAGACGGCAACACCTCGGCGGAGTATTTCGCGCAGTCCCAGCCGAGGATACTGGAGATTGAAGCTGTCAATCGGGCAGCGACTTATGCCACGGTCGCCGGTTGCCCGCTCTACATCGTCCACCTCAGCGCCCGGGAGGTGCTCGAGGTCTTGACGCGATTCAAAGGCCAGGGACTGCGTCTGTTCGGTGAGACCTGCCCGCAGTATCTGGACCTGACCAACCAGGAGATGCTCGACCACGGAGCGCTTGCCAAGATCGGTCCGCCCCTCCGAGAACGGCCGGACAACGAAGCCATGTGGCATGGACTCGCTAGCGGACTGATCGACACGATAGGCAGCGACTTCTGCGGCTTCAAGCAGGAGCAGAAGTTCACTGGCGGACAGACCGCCGGACCGGTCGAGGACACTAACGCGGGAGTGGATTCGTCGATCTTCGACGCCAACTTCGGCGGCAACTGGGCCGAGCAAATGCTGTGCGTGGCCTTCGAGGAAGGCGTCAACCGCGGCAGGGTGACGCTGCCACGTCTGGTCCAGGTCATGTGCGAGAATCCAGCGAAGATCTTCGGCCTGTACCCGCAAAAAGGCGCCCTGGTCACGGGCTCCGACGCAGACCTGGTGATCTTCGACCCGTCAGTCTCACACACGCTCAGCGCTGATGCCCAGCACTGCAACGCTGACTTCACTATGTTCGAGGGCAAGCAAGTCCTAGGCAAGCCGGTGTTCACGATGCAACGAGGCGAAGTCGTGATCCAAGACGGCGAGATGAAGAGAGCACGCGGCCGGGCGAAGTTCTATCCGGGCAAGCGTGAAGACGCGGCGTACGCGCCGTCCGGCCACCGGCTGGTGGGCGTTTGATATACTGAGGTCCTGCATCGTTTTGGCGTGAAGAGGAGAGATGGACCGGCGCGGTCGGCGCCCGACGCAGATGTCGCAGCCTGGGGTGTTGCGGTCCGACTGTCGGGCGTGGATGCGAGTGAACGCCATGACACGACACCAGTCCCCTTCTGACAACTGCAAACGGCGTGCGCATTGGATGCGAATAATCCGGAGCGATAGATTTTGACAGAGATTCATGACCACGTGAGGCTCACTAGCCTCGCGTCCTGCGCCGGTTGAGCGGCCAAATTTAGTCCTGAGGACCTAGCGCAGGTTCTGCGCCAGCTACCGGCAGTCACCGATCCCAACCTCTTGGTCGGCATAAGCACAGGCGACGACGCCGCCGTGTACAGGTTGAACGACGACTTGGCTCTGGTGCAGACGGTCGACTTTTTCCCGCCCATCGTCGACGATCCAACCGCCTTCGGAGAGATCGCTGTCGCCAACGCTCTGAGCGATGTCTACGCGATGGGCGCCAAGCCGGTCATCGCGCTCAACATCGTCGGCTTCCCAGTCGAGCTCCCCAAAGACATCCTCGCCAACGTCCTCAAAGGCGGAGCCGCTAAGGCGAAGGAGGCTGGCGTCCTGATCGCAGGAGGACACACAGTCGACGACAGAGAGCCGAAGTACGGCCTGGCCGTCACCGGAGTCGTCAAACCGGGTGAGCAAGTCACCAACGCCGGCGCACAACCTGGCGACGCGCTGGTTCTTACGAAACCCATTGGCACCGGAATAATCACCACCGCGGGCCGTGATCAGGTGGTCGACGCCGAAGTCTTGTCGAACGCGATCGCGGTGATGGCCGAGTTGAACGCCGCGGCTTCCGAGGCCATGGTCAAAGTCGGAGTCAACGCCTGCGTCGACGTCACCGGATTCGGGCTGTTGGGCCACTTGCGAGGGATGCTGGACGCGAGCCACGTGTCCGCGGTCGTCTACTTCGGCGCCATCCCGCTGTTGCCCGGCGCAGTCGAGCTGGCGAGCGAAGGCGTCCTAACAGGAGGCGGCGCCCGCAACCTCCATGCCGTCGAGGCGTTGATCGACTGGGCCCCCAGCCTGTCTGACACCGCCGCCGACCTCCTGGTCGATCCCCAGACATCGGGCGGCCTACTGATCTCCTTGCCCGCTGACGATGCGCCCCGCTTGATCGCTGAACTCGAGTCCGCGGGAGTGGGAACGCATGTCATCGTGGGCGAGATTCACGAAGTGGACGCCCTGGGCGCCGGGAAGCTGATTCGTGTGACTGCCTGACGCCTGCCTGATCTCATCCAGTTTGGCATAGCCAACTTACGGCCGTCAGGCACTCGGATCCCGCCTAAAACCCGTCGATGCACATCCGCGTGCGTTGCGGTAGAATGCGTTTGATGCCCTTGACCTGCTGTCCAGACGATGGGCGCACGTCCGTGGTTGTCGCAGCGTGGTGGTTCGACAGGCTCACCACGAACGGGAAGAAACGTCGCCACTAATGGGGTGTCTTGCGGCAGATTGAGCGTTGAAGGGCCCCGTCCACTCGTCTTGCTCTTTGCATCGAGTGTCCGAGGCCGTATTCACCCTGCATTCGGTTGGTTCGGCTAGCGCCGCGTTCCGTTCGCCCTGAGCAACGTTATGTCCGTACTGCGAACAATGCACAGGGCAGCAACGGCGCTCCAAATGTCGCCATTCTGAAGGCCGCAGCCGAAGAATCTAGGGCCTCGCAGGCCGATACGTGTCGCGTCAGGCCAGTTCCTTCGCTGCGGCTCAGGATGGCGATGGGGAGCCGTTACTTGGAAG
>CEQE01007726.1_pt1 | contig 23982 bp, 19 predicted proteins | sample 356201 | NCBI WGS metagenome assembly CEQE01 (sample SAMEA2619970, study PRJEB7988) | marine metagenome | biome: marine biome (ENVO:00000447); feature: mesopelagic zone (ENVO:00000213) & marine oxygen minimum zone (ENVO:01000065); material: "saline water (ENVO:00002010), including plankton...
GTCGAAAAATCAGTTACAGGACAACAAGAATCAATCTTGAGTGTAAAGAATGCTGATGTTTCAAAAGCAGAATATATTGACTACAATGTTTTAGATAAACCGGAAATAAAGATAAATGAAATAGAAAATCCTGCTGATGTTGAATACAATGATAATTTTAAGATCAGTTTCTTATTGAGTAAAGAATCTAATTCCATACCTAATAATGTAGAAATCACATTATTCCAGAATAATTTTGAAAAAACTTGGAATGTAAAAGAGCTCTCTGAAGACAGAAAACTTATAGTTAATCTTGCTGGAAAGAATCTAAAGAAAGGCATTAATGAGTTTAACATAGTTGTCAAGTACGAAGACGGAAATGGAAAGAAATATGAGACAAATGAAACACTTTTTGTCGAGCTTATCAATGTTAAGTTATTTCAGAATGTTTTTTTAGTTTTTAATCAATTTGTGCTGTTTCTTGGTAGTTTGGCATAAAATAGATATTTTCAGTATTGTAAATAATTAATTCCAACGGTTTTTGAATTCTTTTCAATATTGAAATTTAATAATAAACCATAGTTTTATAAAGAAAAGCGACATTTAGGATCACTATGAGTAATCAACCAAATACAGAACGAATAGTGCCAGACACTTCGGTTATAATTGAAGGGTTATTATCAACTAAAATAAAAAATAGCGAAATAAAAACAAATGAAATAATAATCCATGAAGCAGTTCTTGCAGAGCTAGAGCACCAAGCTAATATGGGTAAATCCATTGGTTTTGTAGGCTTAGAAGAGGTTAAAAGATTAAAAGATATTGCTAAGGACAGTTTTAAGGTCTCTTATATGGGAGACAGACCTAGGGCAGCTGAAATAAGGCACGCTTCTTTAGGCGAAATTGACGCTATGATAAGGCAGCTTGCTTATGATGAGGATGCTACCTTAATTACTTCAGATAAAGTGCAGTGGGAAGTTGCTTTAGCTAGAGGCATTAAAACAATTTATTTCAGAGGTCCGGAAAGAGGCATTAAGAAGTTAAAGCTTGAAAGATTTTTTGATGAAACTACTATGTCTGTGCATTTAAGGGAAAACGTAATGCCTTATGCTAAGAAAGGTATGCCCGGAAACTGGGAATTTAAGCCTTTAAGGAAAGCAATTGTCAAGCAGGAAGAAATACAGGAAATAACTGCAGAGTTGATTGAAGAAGCTAAATTAAGGAAAGACGGCTTTATTGAAATAGAAAGAAAAGGTTCCACAATAATCCAATTAGGAAAGTTCAGAATCGTCATTACAAAACCACCGTTCTCTGACGGATGGGAGATAACTGCTGTAAGACCAGTAAAAAGATTAAATCTGGATGATTACAAATTAAGTGATAAATTAAAAAAAAGAGTTTCTTCACAAGCAGAAGGGGTCTTAGTTGCAGGTTCTCCAGGTATGGGTAAAACAACATTTTCCCAGGCTTTAGCCGAATATTACGCTTTACAAGAAAAAATCGTAAAAACCGTAGAAGCTCCAAGAGATCTGATTTTGCCGGATAGCATAACACAATATGCAATAAGCCATGGAAGTTCCCAAGAAATTCATGATATCTTATTATTATCAAGACCTGATTATACTTTCTTTGATGAGATGCGTAACACTGACGATTTTAAATTATTTGCAGACCTGCGTTTAGCAGGTGTAGGCATGGTAGGTGTAGTTCACGCTACAAATGCAATAGATGCCATACAAAGATTTCTTGGCAGGGTAGAGATGGGAGTCATACCTCAGATAGTTGATACGGTTTTTTTCATAAAAGATGGTTTTGTGAATAAGGTTTTATCATTGAAAATGACAGTAAAGGTTCCATCAGGGATGACAGAAGCTGATTTGGCAAGGCCTGTCGTTGTAGTTAATGATTTTGAAACAGGAAAAGAAGCTTATGAGATATACAGTTACGGAGAACAAACTGTTGTTGTTCCGGTGCAAGAAACCAAAAAAGGTGAGCAAAAAGGAATCCATATGCTAGCTGCATTAGCAATTGAAGACGAATTTACAAGATATTCACAGAACGCTGAAGTTGAAGTCGTTTCAGACAATAAATGCATTGTATATGTTCCCGAAAGGGACATCCCAAAAATAATAGGCAAGCAAGGCAAAAACATTAGCATGATAGAAAAAAGTTTGGGAATGAGTGTTGAGGTAAGAGAATTAGGTGACCGAAAAGAGAAGTACAATGATGAGGAAAGAACAGAACCTGAAAAACAGGAAAATGTTCCTTTTGAATTGACCATAGATAAAAAAAATATAATATTTAATTTAAGTAGTGAAATGCAAAATAAAGATGTTGACATCCATGTCGACAATGAACTTCTGCTAACTGCAAAAGCCTCTAAAAAAAGCTTGATTAAGATCAAAAAAAACAATAATCTTGGGAAAGTAATTCTTGATGCGAAGAATAAAGGAGAAAATATCAAGTTATATTCATAAAATGATCTTCGAACAAATTGCTATAGGACCAATGCAGAACTTTTCTTATCTAATAGGAGATGAAACAACAAAAGAAGGAGCTATAGTAGATCCAGGTTGGGAAATAGAAAAAATACTTTCAGAAGCAAAGAAACACAATTTAGATGTAAAATATATCTTAATAACCCATTCTCATTATGATCATATCGATAAGGTAAAAGAGATAGCGGATGCTACTGGTGCAATAGTGTATGTTCATAAGGAAGATGTAAGTGAAATTGAAGCCAAAGGCATAGAAAAAATAAAAACAATAGATGAAAATGATGAAATTTCTGTAGGAAAAACAAAAATCAAGGTTCTGCACACACCAGGTCATTCACCCGGTTCTGTTTGTTACTTGGTTGATAACAAATTAATAACCGGAGATACTTTATTTGTCGAAAACATTGGCCGTACAGATCTACCAGGCGGAGATCCAAGAGTAATAGCAGAAAGCTTAAAGAAACTAAAAAAATTGGATGAAAACATCGAGGTTTATCCAGGACATGATTACGGTTCTGTAAAACATTCTACGATTAAACGTGAGAAAAAAAATAATTTCCATATGATAAAAGCCTGATAAATTCTCAAACCAAACTCTTACTCAATTCCAATGCACATTCAGCAACACTATTAAGCTGGCAGAAATTCTCTTTTATCTTATCAGCAGCCTGCACTCCTGAAAACTTAATCTTATTATTGACCAAAAATGCCGGGAAAGTGTTTATTCCTAATTCCTTCACAATTGCAGAGTTTTCATTGTGTTTCTCAAGAACAACAATTCCGTCAAATGCCTGCCAAAACTCTTCCAGGTTCCCTTCTGCCTTTAGGCTTGCACTTTGGCCGGATTTAAGGAATAGATCAAGCTTATTAGGTACTTCTTCCCTTTCAATATAAAAATTTGAATTTGCAACGGTATTCTTTACTACAAAGCTATCTCCAACTTTGGTAAATGCATTATAGATCTTATAATAATTATGGGCTTCCTGCAGGTCTGCATTTAAAATGTAAGCAGGCAATGCGTTTATACTATACTTCTCCACAATCTCTTTCCCTCTTGCTGTCTCAAAATCCACATTTTCTGTCCCAATATTTGGAAAGAAATTATTGAGTATTGACAAAACACGCCCTGTTTCACAGTTAAAGCAGCTGTTGCTGTTTAACACCATGATATCAACCTTGACATCTGCTATGTAAGAGCATTCTGAGCTTCCTGTTCCAGGATTTGCGCAGGTACCCACGCTTCCTTCCTTAACACATTCCTTATCAGAATGGCATGCAATAAACACAGTATTTTCACTGATTAGTTCATCAGTAGAAACACCTGATCCGTCCCCATTCCCGGAAAGAAAGAAAAAATAAAACCCAAATACTAGGATCAAGATTGCTATGATATAAGAATAGATTTTGATATTGCTTTTCTTTTGCTCTTCAACAACGCTTCCTGGCTGTTCTTCTTCAACTATTGGCTCTTCTGTCTTTTCTTCTTCTTTGGTTTCTTCTACTTGTTTCTCTTCTTCTACAGGCTTTTCTTCCTCTTTCTCCTCTTCCTTGGTCTCTTCTGCAGGTTTTTCTTCCTCTGTTTTTTCCTCTTCAACTTTTTCTTCTACTGCTTCTTCTGGTTTTTCTATTTCCTTTTCTGCTTCTTTGGCTTCTTCTAATTTTTTCTGCTTTTCTTCTTGATCTGTTTCTTGTTCTTGAGCCTCTGCCTGTATTTTTTCTTCTTCCTTCTCCAAATCTTCTTCTTTGGCTTCTTTTATCTGAACTTCTTCTTTCTTGATTTCTTTTTCTTCTTCAACTTTCTCTTCATCAGGTTTTGATTCTTCAGGCTTTTCATCAGTTTCCAAAGATTTTAATTTTTCTTCAATTCTCTGCTTAGTTTCCTCATACTCTTCTTGGGTTATAACCTCTAATTTAAGGCTCTCTTCAAGAAGCTTTAATTCTTCTTCCAGCTTTTCTTTTTCTGATAACATCTATCCACCAGCAAGATTTTTCAATATGTTCCTAAATTCTTCTGCATCATCAAGAACTCCCACCCTTTTGTATTTGCATGCTGCAACAATTGTAGGGACAAGCTTATCCGGGCTGTATTTTTTGAATAGTGCAACATCATCTTTAGGGACTGCTTTTTCCTCTTTCAATGTCAATAAATCATCACCCTTGTCAAGGACCCAGTGAGCAGCATCAATGTTTCCAAAACCCTTAATTGAATCTTCAAAAATTTCAACACTTGTACCACATACCTTGCAAGTACTGGTAGTATAAAGCCTTACAATAAGTTTTTCTTCACCACATAGCTCGTCTCCAGTTTCTTCAAAACTTTCTAAAGTCAGTTTTTCTATGTTCTCTAGAAATATCTCAATCTTGGAATTATTTATTAAATCATTCAGGTACTCCTGAAATGCCATGTCGTTTGCGCCAAGCGATGAAGTGTCAATGAATTGTATATTTTCCTTTTCCAATAATTTTGTTATAGTTCCCCTAATTTCAAACGATGTTTTGATCTCATTGATGGTCATGCTTCTGGAATTCAGATGATTCTCAAATTCGTCCATAGTAAATCCATTCTCTATTATAAAAATGCCCAAGAGCTTCTCAACCTCTTCCTCAGTTACTTTTATGCGTTCGTCTTTGGCTTTCTGCAGCAATACTTCCTGAGGGATCAAAGATGAAACCAAAAAATTCTGCTTTGCAATACCATCCCTATATTCGGGAAGGATGGATGTCTCATACCACCAATTTAATTCATCTCTTGTAATGTCCTTTCCATTCACAACCGCAACTGTATCTTTGGCAGAGGGATTGATCTCCATGAAATAGAACAAAGCTGCTACAACAGCAACGAAAACCAAGAAAGTAATAAACACGACTATCTTTTCATTCCTTTCTTTTTTTAGTTTACGGCTCTTTTTAGAACGTTTCGGGGTTTTTTTCTTCATTTTAACAAAACTGAACTATTACTGCTTAAATAAGTCTCTGTCACCCCTTTTTTGATAAGTTAATCTATAAGGTAAATAAAAACCTTTCGGATTTTGATTAGTTTTAAATGAAATATCTACATAATATAATCAGTATTATCTCTGTCAATCCCGGAAATGAACTCTATGCTCATGTCTTCAGGAACCTCAAAATCTTCTCCAAAGGTTAAGTTAGGGAGAAATTTTTCCAGGTCCAAAGCGATCTGCGTAGCCAAATGATTTTTACCAAAATATTTTTCAGTTATCTCATAAACAAACTGCCTTACTTCTGATTCTTCAACTACTCCCAAGCTATGTACATATTCATGCAGTAAAACATGGAAAATATAGGGATTGTATAAATTAGGTTTCGTTTGTTTAATATTGTTCAATGGCCTTTTGTTGATAACAATAGTATTTGCATCAAATGAATAAAAAGCACCAAGATAAGACTGGCCATAAGCTCCTAGATCGCTCAATCCAAGAAGAAGCCCTGCTTGATCAGTATTAAGGTAATTTTTCACTATCTTCTTTACCAAATGGAATATATCAGCAAAATCTTTTGCCTTTTGCAGAGAATGTTTGTAATCCATTTAATTGATGAAGTAAACCTAATCCTATTTAATGATTTTGTTTTGTGCATGCCAGATTTTACGTTGCCGTAAAACACTGTGGGGTGCTTTGCACCCCACTACTGGTGTGCGGGTACGCACAAAAGCAAAGTTTAAATATTTCTTTGATTATTAGCACTTTAGAATGGTGATAGGAAAAATAAAGGAAGCTTTGGAAAAAAGAAAGCAGAGAAAAGTAGAAGAAGACATTGAAAAAAATAAGCTTGAAAGTTACAGGGAAAACGAACAGCTGCAGAAAGCAGAGCAAATAAAAAAAGAGGCTGACAGGTTAGCTCATCTGAAACAATACAAGACTGCAATTGATGAGTACAATAAGGCCTTGGAAATATACCCATTCAATGAAAATGAGCAGATGTTCAAGAAACCTGCTGAATTCTTCTTCAAGCTTTATTTCAACATAGCAGCATCTTATTCTTTCTTAAATAAATTCGATGAGTCGATAGAATTTTTTGATAAATCCCTGAAAATAGAAAATATCGAAGATGAAAATAAGGTAAAAGCCTTGATGAGCAAAGGGAACTGCTATTATGGTGTAAAACAGTTTCTTAAGGAAGATCGTGATGAAAGTACCTATGCGATAAAGATGGAATCGGAATTCGATGTTGATGAGAAGACATTGGAAATTTTCAAGAAAATTGACGAGAAAGATAATCTGCTTAAGTTGGCCCATGACTGCTTCACAAAAACAACTGAGATGGACAGGAATGATGCTGATGCATGGTACAAAAAAGGGCATATGGAATTGTTATTAGGCCAGGTAAAAGATGCAATGCTTTCGTTTGATAACGTATTGATGATAAAGAAAGACTATGAAAATCGGGAGAATTTGGAGTTATTTGAGGATATAAGGAAAGAGATGGGGATCAAAGGAAAACATTCCAAAGTTCCTGACAATGATATGAAATTCAAGACGAAAACAGGACATTATGTTGCAAACAAAGCAGAGAAAATGATTGCTAATTTCTTGTTTGAAAATAATTTAATCTTCCAGTACAACATGGTTGTTTCCTGGGCTGATAAAGATGACTTTAAAGCTACATTTTTTGTGCCAAAGCTTGATTTGTACTTGGATCATTTTAAACTCAATAATGTTAAGAGCAATGATAAGGTAATAAAATCAAAAATCAAGCAGTATGAAAAGAATAAGAAAAAATTCATCTACACTACTTATGAAGAAGAGGGGAATATAGAGGAAACTTTAAAAATAAAGCTGAAACCATATATAGTGCTGTAAGATGGTATTTTTCGAACTGATGTTTTTTCCATTATGGATTATGATTCTTGTATTTTTATTTGTTATTTTTTTATTTATATTCTGGATTTGGGCAATAATCAGTTGCTTATCTTCCAGATTAAGTGTTCCTGAAAAACTCTTTTGGCTAATAATAATATTCTTTTTTAGTCTTATAGGGGCTTTGATTTATTTCATATTCGCAAAATCGATGAGGTGGAAACCGATGAAATCAAAAAAATTCAAGGGCAAAAAACTTTTGAGAAGCAGGAAAAACAGGATGATAGCTGGTGTTTGTGCAGGCATAGGAAAGTATTTAGATGTTGATCCTACTGTTGTAAGATTATTATGGGTTGTAGCTACCCTCATCACTGGTGGAGTAGGAGTTTTAGCTTACATAATTGCATGGATCATTGTTCCGGAAGGGAAATAATAAAATGACATTAAATGTACTCCAATTGAATTACAATGATACAGGTAGTGCCTATCCTACATTTCAACAATTTTTGAGTGTTGATTCTTCCATGTCAGTTGATGCAGAAATTATAGTTGAGCTTTTTAGAAGAGAACCCCGATACCAACCTGATGGTATAGATGGAGTCGCTTTATTGGGTCCTTTTTCAGACTTGGAAATGAGAGCAATTATGGGTACTCGAGATCGTCACATTAGACCTAATGAAGAAGATCTTTATAGTGTAAGACTCTATTATGCTGAAGGTATTGAGCGTGAAAACGTAAGAAGAGGCATTATAAGAATTATACCTGAGGATCCAGTTTCTATTGATTTTGTTGATTTGTATCGGGGAAAAAGATTTATCAAAAGATTTTCACCAGGTGAAACTAAATACCGACCTAAAAATAAATTTTTTTCGCGAACTATATCATAATTTCACTTATTTTTTAAAATTCTTTATTCTAACCATTGGGCATATGCGCGTGAGGTTTTTATAGAGTTCTACAATCAAAAACATTTATATATAAGTATATTAATAGGGAAATCTGGTGGAATTCCATGATTTTACTTAGAAAATTCATACTCATTACTATAATATTCTCGCTATTTATCTCAATAGCAAATGCTTCTTCTTTTGATGTGGGTGCAACTCCGATAAATAACAGGATTGTTATTGATGAATTTGCAACTTTCAAATTAGATGTAAAAAACAATCTTGCGAAAAGCGATGAATACAGAATCTATAGTCTTGCCTTCCCAACATGGGATATCCGAACAGATCCTATAGTGAATCCAATAACACTTGAACTAAAGCCCGGAGAACAGGGAAGCGTAGAACTTGTAGTTGATCCATTGAAAATAAGAGACATCGGAACATACCAAGTAAGTGTAAACGTCAAATCAAAAGCTACAGATAGCTTTGTCTCCGTACCTTTGAAAGTTACGATATTATCAACATCCCCCTTAATCGGTGGCTATGTCCCGACAGTTGTAACTGGAGTGGAAATACCTGAAAAGATAGATCCCAGAGAAGAAATAACAATCAAAATCAGCCTTAATAACCAGAATGTTATAGATTATCCGGATTTAGTTGTAAAGCTGGAAAGCGATCTTATCCAGGAAACTATAACCACACAACTGGAACCAAAAGGCGAAAAAACTTTGGAAGTTAAAGTAAACCTTGATCCTTTAACAGAACCTCAAGAAGATCAATTAGCAGTCACCGTATTTAAAGGTGACAAAAAGATAATAAATCCTATTGTAAGGAAGATAGAGATAGTTGAATACGGAGACAAAGAACTCGTCAAGGAAGATAAAAGACTGTTGCTGACAAGAAGCTATTATGACTTTAGGTCAAACAACAACGAATATGAGGGGAAATTTAAGGTCGAGACTTCTTCATTTGAATCAATATTCTCCTCTACAAGCCCAAAAGCAAAGGTTGTAAAAGAAAACGGTAAAAAATACTTTGTTCTTGACGTTGAACTGGAAAACAATCGCATGCAGGTTGTAGTCACAAAGAATTACATACCCTTGTTTGCAGTTATCGCATTGTTAATTGCGACAGTAGCAGGATATTATCTCCTTAGGTCACCATTGACTATGTTAAAAGAGACAAAGAACATCACCAAGAGTGAAGGTGGTATCTCAGCAATGACTGTTGTTTTGCATATAAAAAACCGAGGCCAGAATAAGATAGGTGGTCTTGACATAACTGATTATATTCCTGGCTTGGTTTCTGTAGGGGGAGATGTTCCTATCGGTTCTTTGCAGCCAACAAAAGTCCTGAAGCACGAAAGAAAAGGCACTACTATTGTAAAATGGAGCATAGATTCTCTGGATACCTCAGAAGAACGCGTATTATCTTACAGGATAAAATCAAGATTGTCCATACTTGGAAGCTTCTCATTACCGGTTGCAAGAGCAGTCTTCAAACACAATAATAAAACCTTCACTTCAAGTTCTAATAGGGCGAATGTTAGTGATTGAGATTTTAGAAAACATTCGACAAGTTTATATATTTTAATAGTAAAAGTACTCAAATGGGTGGTTTTTATGGCTGAAGCAAAAAAAACTAAGAAAAAGGCTCCAGGGAAAAAGGAAAAGACTGAGGAACTTGGAAAAGAAGTTGGCAAAATAAGCCATTACTTCACAAATCTGGGTGTTGGAATTATAGAACTAAAAGGAACTCTAAAAGTTGGAGACAAAATAAGAATCAAAGGCGCAACAACAGACTTTGAGCAAAAAGTGGATAGCATGCAGATAGAGCATGATAAGGTAGAGGAAGCAAAAAAAGGAAAAAGTGTTGGCTTAAAAGTAAAAGATCAAGTAAGGCAGAATGATGTTGTGTATAAGTTAAAGTGACCCGTTAAAAATAATTCTTAGAAAAATGAGTAGGATGATATTATACAAACCAATAAATTTTTTTCCGTCACTATGAAAAAGGACAAAAAAAATACAAAAAAGATAATCTTATTCTTAATAATAGTTCTAATAATTTTTATCTTAATATCTAATGGAAATAATATTGAGAAAAAAGAGATTATAGAAGATGTTGATAAGTATACTGAACTAAGAAAAAACATGGTTGAGCAACAATTAAAAACTCGTTATATTATTGATGAAAAAGTTCTTGATGTCATGGGAAAAATAGAACGTCATAAATTTGTTCCAGATGTATTAAAAAATAATGCATATGATGATAATCCATTGCCCATTGGTTACGGACAAACCATAAGCCAGCCATATATTGTAGCTTTAATGACACAAGCCTTAGAAGTAGATAAAAATAACAAAGTTTTGGAATTAGGAACTGGTTCAGGCTACCAGGCAGCTGTTTTATCTAAGCTAGTAAAAGAAGTTTATACTATTGAGATCATTAGTAAATTAGCAGATTCTGCAGAACAAAGATTAAAAAATTTAGGATATAATAATGTAAAAGTAAAAAATGCAGATGGTTATTTTGGCTGGGAAGAATTTGCGCCATATGATGCAATAATTGTTACAGCAGCCGCAAACCATATACCTCTTCCTTTATTAGAGCAATTAAAGGATAATGGCAAGTTAATAATTCCATTAGGAAGCACTTTAACATTCCAAACATTGACCTTAGTAACCAAAAAAGGTAATGACCTAGAAACTGAATTCATAACTGGTGTCAGATTTGTGCCTTTGACAGGTAAGGCTTTGGAAAAATAAATATAAGCCCAACTAAATAAATCAATCCAGCCAAAAGTAAAACAAAATTATAACCAATAAATAATGCAAATAAAATTGCTAATATCGGGCTTAAAACAGAAGCACTCCCATTAACACCCCATGCCCAGGGTATTAATTCTTTCTTTATTGCTCTCATTCCTAATGGAAACGGAAAGCCCATTATAAATCCCAAAGGAGCAGTAATTATTACACTTAATACTATTTTTGATATTAAATTCATTGAAATAAAAGAATTAATAATAAAATTCAATAAAAATAAATAAAAAATAATTAAAATAAAAATCATAAAAATAATCTTATTTAACTTCTTAATATTAAATCTTTGCGAATATAAAGCTCCTAGACTGGAAAATAATAACATTGAGAATATTATTGTGGAAGAAGAAAACATAACATGGCCCAAAAACAAAACAAATTTCTGCATCAAAACAATTTCTATAAATAAATAGCTCAAACCAATTGCAAAGAAATAAAATAGTGGTTTCTTACTTATCTTCTTATTGATCTTATTAAAAAATCTTATTGGCAATAAAATAAAAATCAATGCTAAAATTAATGCTTGGATAAAAATTACAAATAATAAAAACCCAGAATCGAATAATGGATTCCATTTCTGATTAATTAAACTTCTTAGCTCATTAATTCTTGAAACTTTAAAGAAATTAAAATAAAAAGGTCTATTATCAGTTACTGGTTTTACATCAAAAACATAATTTTCATAAAAATCTTTTTTATTTTTAATTAAATTCTGAACAGCATTGTAATAATAAGGCTCCTCGAACTTAAGATTTTTATTTGGTGCAAAATTAGACGGCAAATAAATAATATCAAATTTATTTTTATTAATGAAATTCTTAATCCTTGCTGTTGTCATTACATCCAAATCTTTTTTCGACAAAACTAATGTAACAGTAGTCCATGACCTAAACATTGCAGTTTTTTTAGCATCTTTATCAATTTCTAAAGCTAAAGAAAACAACCTTAAACTTTCCCTTGGAGGGAATAAAAGCCACCTTGTTATTACTAAAAATCCATCATCACTTAAAGCATCATAATAATCCTCAAAAGCCTCTTTTGTCAATAAATAATTCTCGCTTAATCCAGAAATTCCTGCTGAACCACTTAAAACATTTCCAGCCAAAGATAATACAATAACATCATATTTCCCATCATTGTCTTCAATAAAGCTTCTACCTTCTCCAAAAATTATATTTGCATTGTTGTAAATATTTCCAGAAAAGTCTGCATATTCATTTTTTAATAAATCAATAATAATTGGATTATTTTCTATTGCAGTTACCGTAGCATCATTTTTTACTGCAGCTAAAATATCCAATCCAGCACCGGAATTAATAATCAATGTTTTTGGATTTTTTATTAACTTATATGGAATTGAAGAAGGTAAATCATCAATAAAATCTAAATTCTCATATTTTGTAATAGAATTCATACTGCTAGCATCTACTGTAATGCCAATCTGCTCTGGCAAAATACCTCTAAAAGTCGGACTCAAACCAGGAGCATATCTTGTAAAAGAGCTTTCAACAATATCAACCCTAGAAAATGAATTATACTTTGTGTCTATTAGCTTAGAATTAGGAACATTTAATGCCTGGCTTAATTCTTTATATTTAGAAATATTAAGTTCAATGGGAATAAAAAACAACGATAAATTAATTGTAATTAAAACAAAAACAATATTCATACTTTTCCTATTACTCATAAAAAACAATGAAGACAATAATCCTAATAATGAAATAACAAATATTGTCTTAACATTAAAGATTGAAATAAAAAACAATGAAGCTACCGTCCCTAAAGCAGAGCCTGACATATTGTAAAAATATACTTTCCCTGCTTTATTCTGAAATTTTAAAAAAGAATAAGCAACAATAATCCCAAAAAAGAAAAATGGTAAACCAAGAAAAATATAATAAACCAATAAAACAAAAACATGTTTAAAATTTATTATTGCCTCAAAAGGGTCAAAAATCAAATTATTTGTAATAAAAAAGCTAATTAAAACAGAAATAGAAAATAGTATTGACGATAAAAATAAAGGATTTTTTAACTTTTTTATTGTCAAAAAAGTCCCAGACGCAGCAATGCCAAACAAAGCAATACTCACAACCATAAAAGCAAAATGGTACCATTGGCTTATTGAGAAAAATCGAATTAAGCTTATTTCTAGAGCTAGAGTTGCTAGTGAAATTAAGAATATGCCGAAGTAGATTTTATTATTTTCTTGCATACAAGTTTTTTAATTAGAACTCAATATAAAGATTTCGAAATTCTAGGGATTATTCCAGCACAGCTTTTATCCTTCTAATACCAGCAGCAGAACTCTCTTCTTTTGTTATTTTAAATTTTCCTAATTCTTTGGTATTAGAAACATGTGGTCCACCACAAATCTCAACAGAAAAATTACCTACAGTATAAACAGAAACCTTATCTGTATATTTATGTCCAAACACGTCTTGTGCGTTTTTCTTCTTAGCCTCTTCCAACGACATCTCTTCCCTTTTAACAGGTATCGCTTCCTTTATTTTTTTATTAATAAGGTCTTCAACTTTCTTTATTTCTTCAGAAGTTAACTTCCTGTCAAAATTAAAGTCAAACCTTAATCTTTCAGGAGTTATATTAGAGCCTTTCTGCACAATATCTTTTGAAATAACTTTCCGCAAAGCCTCATTCAACAAATGAGTTGCAGTATGCAATCTTTTTGTTTCTTCTGAGCTGTCAGCCAAGCCACCTTTAAATCTTTTTTCTGCTCCTGCTCTTGAAAGTTTTTGGTGTTTTTTGAATTCTTTTTCAAACTCTTCTTTATTAATCCTCAATTTTTTCTCTTCTGCTAATTCCTGTGTCATCTCCAAAGGAAAACCGTAACTTGAGAACAAAATAAAAGCTTCTTTTCCAGTTATTTTTATTCCTTTATCAATCAATTTGTTAAACTCTCTTAAACCAGTCTCCAAAGTTTTTTTGAATTTCTTTTCTTCCTTTTCAAGTTCATTAAGAATAAAATTCTTATTTTGCTTTAACTCTTTATAATCATCTTTATAGATACCAATCACTATCTTAGCCATTTCTGACGTAAAATTTTCTTTTTCTATCCCTAACAACCTAAAATGCCTTATAGCTCTCCTGATTAACCTTCTTAGGATGTAACCTTGATCTAAGTTGCTTGGAGCGATATTTTCTGCTAAAATGAAAGTTGCTGCTTTCAGATGATCTGTTATTATCCTAATAGATTTTATATTCTGTTCTTTTGCTTCTGATTTTATTTTATCTATAAGGGGGGTAAACATTTCTGTTTCATACACTGTTTTTTTGCCTTGCAGCATTGCTGCTGTCCTTTCAACACCCATCCCAGTATCAACATTCTTTTGCTTTAAAGCAGTATATTTTCCTTCTTTTGTTTTATTGTACTGCATAAAGACATCATTCCAAACCTCAAAGTATTTTCCACAGCTACAGCCCGGTTTGCAATCTTTACCGCACTTTTCTTTTCCAGTGTCATAAAACATTTCTGTGCAAGGGCCGCAAGGTCCTGTTGAACCGGCAGGCCCCCACCAGTTATCTTCTTTCGGCAGATAAAAAATCCTTTCTTTAGGGATTCCCAAACCATTCCATATTTCAACTGATTCTTCATCTTTAGGTGCATCTTTATCTCCCTTAAAAACAGTTATGTACAGCTTATTTTTATCTAAATTAAGCCACTTTTTTGATGTCAAAAACTCAAAACTCCATTCAATAGCTTCCTTTTTCCAGTAATCCCCTAAAGACCAGTTGCCAAGCATCTCAAAAAATGTCAGATGGCTAGGATCCCATACTTCATCTATATCCCCTGTTCGGATGCATTTCTGTACATCCACTATACGCTTACCAGAAGGATGCTTTTCTCCCATCAGATATGGAACTAAAGGATGCATCCCTGCAGTTGTAAATAAGACAGTAGGATCATGCTCAGGAACCAAGGAAGCAGAACTGATTAATTTATGCTTTTTACCCTTAAAAAATTCAAAATATTTTTTCTTCAGATCTTTAGCTTTCATAGCCTGAATAAGAATGAGTTTATTTAAAAAGTTTTGGGAATAAGATTTCCAAAAGTTTACTTAAGAATTATCTTTTCTTCTTCCCCTTCTTCTTAGCAGGTCTCTTAGCTTTCCTAACTTGCTTCTTAACTTTCTTTTTACTTTGTTTCTTAGCCCTCTTTGCACTGGATTTTTTAACTTTCTTTTTAATAGGTTTTTTAGCTGTCTTTTTAACAGGTTTAACTATTTGTGTAGGTTTTCTTAAATTAGAGAATATTGTCTCGTCTTCTGGGTGCTTTTCTTCCGACTCTTCAACTTTTTCTTCTATCTCATCAACTTGTTCTTGTGTTAATTTTCCGCTTTTTTTCTTGAACAGGTCAAAAAATCCCATTTTTACCCTCTTTTTGTTTTATACTACTCTGCCAAAACTCCTATTTAAATCTTTTGGTGCAATTTTCCATGATATTCCTAAGTGCGAATGTTAGCACTAATATTAATGAGAATGTTAATACGAATCGAAAGCTTTATAAATAGGGAATTCAATTAATACTCAAAAAGAGGAGTATGGCAACACAAACCAGAAAAGCTAAATTAGGCAAAAAAATAGAGTCAGACATACTTAGAGTTCTTCAAGATTCTTCAAAGCCAATTTCTACAAGAGATATTGCTCTGAAAATCAAAAGAGCATGGCATTCTGTTCAAGGTCATTGTTTCAGATTACAACTTGCTGGCAAAATAAACGGATACAGGATCAGCAATCTAAATGTTTGGGAGATGAAGAGATGAATAATAAATTATTATTAGGACTAGTATTAATGATTTTGTTAGCTAGTACTACCACCCTTGCCTATATTGACCAATATTTGGCCGTTTACATAGAAAGTTCAAATAATCCAAAATATGTAACATATAATGGAACAGTTTCATCTGAGATAAATGCGTTGGATATCGGGGCAGTAGCACATTGGGTTGAGCTAGCCACAAGTCCTAACCTTACAACAGTAATTATGGCAACTTTAGATGCTGATAGTGACGTCAATGTCCAGACTTGGGACGCAAATTCAAAAAATTGGAGTGACTTACTTGAAATTGAGACCGATGGAGATGTTCTTTCTAAAGGTATGGATGTAATCTTTGAATCTCAATCTGGAGATGGGTTAGTTGTTTTCGGAGATGGAACCAATATTCCCAAATACCGAATTTGGAACCAAACAAATTTATCTTGGAGTGGTGAAGAAAGCACTGGTCAAGACATTGGAGCTGTTGTAAAAATTGTAGAGCTTTGCTCTGACCCAACAGAGGATGAGATAATTTTAGTGGTTGAAGGTTCAGATGCGGATTCACACGGTGTTGTTTGGGATGGCGATACATGGGGAACTGCAGATGAGATACATACTGATGGCAATTACCAAGACAATGTTGGTCATGTGTCTATTGGCTGTGCATTTGAATCAACATCAGGAGAAGCCATAGCATTAGGTTCAGATAATGATGCTGGTACCCTTTACTATCAAACATGGACTGGTTCATGGAGTGATCAATTAACACAAGGTGGAGTGGGTGATGATTCAAACCAAATTGATCTTGCATCTAATCCTGGAAGCGACGAAATTTTATTAATAATTGCTGATCATGATGGAGACACAAATTTTTTCTCGTGGAGTGGTACTGCGTGGGAGGATGAAGGAGAAGTTGGTGGGGATATTCTTGATTTAACCAGTTATCCAATTGGAGTTGCTTTTGAGCATAATTCTCTGGAAGGGTTATTCTTGTATGGGGATGAAAATAATGAAGATACTCCAGACTACCAAACCTATACATCTGGAACCATTGATGGAACTAATAACGGGCCTGATACAGGAGATAATCATCATAATGCCCTTATTAGAATGGTTTCAAAAAACGACTCAAGCTCAGATGAAATTCTTGCTTTGGATGTGGATGCCGGAAACGATGCAAACTTGTTTTTATGGGATGGTAGTTCATTGTCTAGTCTTGGAGAGCTATCAAATAACGGAGTTTCCCGTGGTGATGACTTATGGAGAGGTGATGTCGCTTATAGCAGGAAAAATGTAGACAATAGAACACCAAGAATTAATGCTTCCCTTAATAATTCAGTTCCTCTTTTAAATGATATTGTAAATTTAACGGCAAACGTAACTGATAATATCGGTTTAGATACCTGCAGATTTTTCATGAACGGAACTTCTGATGGGAGCTTTATAATCTTAAATAAATCAGTTGTTAACACAGAGGATCAATGTTCTCAAAATTGGACGATTGATTTGGGAAGAGGAAATGTAATTAACTTTACAGTTATTGTAAATGATACAGATATAGATACTCCTGGTGGAAATATAAACCAAAGCGTAAATAGAAGTGATGGCGGTGCTGAAGTTATTGGACAGTTGATAGAAGTTGCAAACTTAATTCCAACACCAACCATAGTTTATCCAACTAATGACTTCAAGACAAATCTACAGCCTTTAGATTTAAATATAACCTATACTGCTGATATCGATGGAGATGTAATTAATATAACTTATTATATCGACAGTGTATTAAATCAAACTCAAACAGAACTAAACACAACATTTAACGCTTCTGATGGAGTTTATATTTTAAATGTGACTATATTTGATAATGTGACTGCAACTTCTTACAGCGCTAATGTAACTGTCAATTTCACTATTGATACCATAAAGCCAAACATAAGCCTGATTACTCCAATAGATACGTTTAATTTCAGCTCTCAGAATGTTACATTTAGTTTCAACGTAACAGATAAAATAAGCACCATAGACATAAATTGTTCAATTAATGTTGATGCAATATTAAATTCTACAAATGAAGCTACACAAAATGGAACAAATACTTCGTTTACCATTGAAAACTTCAATGAAGGATGGCATAATTGGAATATAACCTGTTTGGACCCGGCAGGAAACTCGAATAGCAGCCAGCAAAGGAACTTTAGCGTAGATTTAACCGCTCCAATAATTAAAAAAATAAGTTTTTTCCCAAACACTACAGATGACGTTGACCAGGATGTGCTGCTTAACTTTACAGTAAATGTAACAGATAACGTGTCTGCAATAAAAACAGCTATTCTACAATACAAGCAGTCAGGGGCAGGAGCATTCACAAATTCAACTATGCAATATAACGTAGGTTCAGGCCTCTACAATGCATCCTTCACCCCAGACATTGCTGATACTTGGAGTTATAGGATATATACTCTTGACCATGCAGGAAACAATGACAGTTCGCTTACTCAAAATATTTCTGTAGAAAACGATCGTACCTGGAAAAGGCAACCAGGAACATTTACTAATTTAGCTTGTGGCTTCTCCACGACATGTGAAGCTGGAAATTTAACAATAAACAATACTGGAGACTTCACATTAAACTTCGACTTAAGCTCTAATTTTGGAGATACTTCTTATAATATAACAGAGCCATTTGATTTAGTTGCCAAAGAAGTTAAAGTTGTAAATGTAAGTTTAACTGCAGGCACATCAGCATCTGAAAATAGTGTTATCATAACTATAGACGCAACAACTTCTAATGCAGATCCGGATTCAGAAACAACCAATTTTACATTCACAGAGTCTGCAGGAGGCCCTCTATTTGAAGTTAATATAATAAATCCTCCAACAGAAGCAAACAAGAGTGATCCTGGAGTGCATCACTTAAACGCTTCATTAAAGAATATAGGCAATGAAACTGCTGGCGTAACTTTCATAAATTGGACATTACCAGCTAATTGGCTTAATATATCTGGCACCAATTTAACCAAAAATTTCACGAATGTTACAACTAGCGAAACGGTCTACCATAACATAACTGTAAACCTTACATCTAGTGCTTCGACAGGAACACAAAAAGTAAATGTCACAGCAGCCTCAAATAATAGCGCTAGTGATAGTGCAACTGCTTCAATTGTAGTTACCGAAACTTCTACTAGCACAACAACCACAACCACTACTACCAGTAGCGGTGGCGGTGGAGGAGGTGGAAGTGGCGGTGGCGGTGGAGGAGGCAGCATAGTCAGAGTTCCGGTAGAGCCCGAAAAGATAGAGATATCGCAGAATGTTGATTTAGTCAGGGGCAGCGAAAATATCTTTACAATAAATGTAACAAATACATTCAATGATTCTGTTATGAATAATCTTACATTAAAAGTAACAGGGTTCTTGTCACAATATCTTTCAGTAAATCCACCAGTAATCAGCAATCTAGGCTTCCAGCAAACCAAATCATTCACTGTAAATGTAGCTGCACCAACTTACAAGAGCTATGAAGAATACACTTTACAGGCCCTTGTTACTGGGATGATAGTTAAGACAGAGCAATCGGAAAATGTCACAATAACAACAAAAACACTTTATAGCCTCAAAAATTTCATTTCGCTGATAGTCCACGAAACAAGCAAAGACGATGTAACTAATGCTCTAATAGATGCAGAGGGTGTTATAGCAAATCTGCAAAGTTCAGGAATACCAGTAACAAAAGCATTGAAACTACTGGAAGAAGCAGAGCAAAACATAGATAACAGAAAATACCTTCCTGCAAAGAATCTTATTGACCAAATCAAAAATATAGGAGAAAATGCTTTCTCAGCAGATTTCCTGATTTATGAAATTAAGACAAAAATACGAAAATCAGAAGATATAGGTCTGTTAGTAGAAGAAACCAAAAAGCTACTTAATCTTGCTCTGGCTGCATTTGAAAGAGAGGATTTCTCAGCTGCTATACAGCGCGCAAAAGACGCAGAGCTTTCCATTGTAATAGAAACTAAAGGTAAATTCAACATACTGAAGTTCGTGATCGATTACTGGTGGCCTCTTTTAATTGTCTTTATTTTACTATCAATTGCTGGCTATACTGCACGTAAAAAATTGGCTTTGATAGTAATCTCAAGGAGGCTTGAGGACCTGCAGAAGGAGGAAACAACCATTAACGAACTTATGCAGGAAACCCAAAACAAGTACTACAAAGACAAAAAAATCAACACAACAGAGTATCATAAGGCAATGTATGGTTACGAGAAAAGGTTGAGTGAGGCTTCACAAACAGTCTCCAGACTAAGGTCCAAAAGAGTCGGAATAATACAAATTTCCAATGAAATAAAGAACCTGGAAAAAGAAAGTGAAAATGTTGCTAATTTGATTAAGCAATTGCAGGACAGTTACTATAACAAACAGGCAGTGCCAAGAAAAACCTACCTTAAAAGAATAAAAGAATACAAAACACGCACAATTGAAATTGAAAAATCCATAGCCGTCATGGAAGCAAAGCTTGCCAAAAAAGAAAAACTGGAAGATCTGGAAGCAAAAGAAGCCACAAAAAAAGAGATAATCTCAAGAATCAAGAAGAAAGACAGGAAATTTGGAAAGCTGCCTCCAATTATGCCTAAAAGTAAATTCATTGGCATTAAGAAAAACCTAGCTTTCATTCCGAAATTAACTGGTAAATTAAATCTTAAGAAGTTGTTTAGCAGAGGTAAACATATTTCTGCCAAAGCAGCGCCTGAAAAAGATGGCCATTCTGAAAGTGTCCATGAGCTGCTTGATGATTTGATAAAAAGGAAAGACAAGCCTAAATCAATACCTCCTAAATCAAAAGAAAGCATCCAAACGCTAAAGAACAAACTCGCAATAAAAGAATTGTTCCAGGGAAAAGAAAAAGCAACTGAAAAAATAGATCAAATAAAGAAGAAATTCTCCTTGAAAAATTTGATCAAGATGCCCAAAGTAAAGATAAGTAAAAAATCAATCAATAAATCAGGAGAAAAGAGGAAGGAAATAATTTCTAAAATAAAAAATAGATTTGAATTGGATAAAATAAAGCCAAAAGCGCGTGTAAAACAATATTCAGATGATGCAAAGTCTTTGAAAAAGCATGGCTTTAAGGTAGCAGAACACAAAAAACCAGAGCCGACTTATGTTATGCCAAAAGCAAGAACTCACACTAAACATAGAATTATAAGACACTTTAAGGAGGTGTACAAAAATGAGTAAAAATGGAAAAATTATTGGAGTAATAAGTTTGAAAGGTGGAGTAGGTAAAACCAGCTCGGTTGCAAATCTAGGCGCAGCGCTGGCATCCGAATTCGGCAAAAAAACTTTAATTATAGATGCGAACTTTACAGCGCCAAATTTAGGCCTGCATCTGGGTTTAGTAGAGCCGGGAGCGACAATACATGATATACTGCTGGGCAAAGCGGATGTGAACGACGCAATATATGAACATGAATCTGGATTCCATTTCATTCCAGGAGCGTATATATCAAGAAAAGTAAATCCGTTCAAATTAAAGCACAAGATCGGCTATCTAAAAGACCACTATGATATGATCTTAATAGATTCCAGCCCAAATCTGAACGAAGAGATACTATCAACAATGATAGCTTCTGATGAATTGCTTGTAGTGACAAGCCCTGATTACCCTACGCTAAGTACTACTTTGCGTGCAGTGAGATTAGCAAAGCAGAAAAAAACGCCGATAACTGGATTGATCTTAAACCGTGTCAGAAACAAAAAGTTTGAGTTGAGCATTGAGGATATAGAAGAAGCTGCTGGTGTTCCAGTAGTCAGTGTTCTTCCGGAAGACATCAGTGTCTTGGAGTCAGTTACAGCAACAAACCCAGTAGCACTTCACAAGCCAAAAGCTAATGCAGCTATAGGATATAAAAAATTGGCAGCTGCTCTTATTGGAGAGAACTACAAAGATCCAAGACTATGGTCCAGAGTAAAATCAATGTTTAAGAAAGATATTGCAAAAGATAACATCAATAGATTGCTCATGGAGAATGAAAGAAAATAATTTAACAGAAGAAGAGAAATCAATGTACGGAGTTAGCTTCATTACTCTAGTTGCCTGCACATTTTTATTAGTATTTGTTGGTTTCAATAGTGCAGGTAATATAACCGGTAATGTAGTTCTTGATGCTGAAGATAATGAAGAGTTGTCTGCAACAACTAATGAAACACCGGAAGAAGTTATAACTCAAGAACAGGCTTTGAGTGCAATCTTACAAGCAGAAGCAGATATGGTAGAAATAAAAGAAGCTGGCTTCGGAATCAGTTGGTTCAATGACACTTTAATAGAAACTAAAAAATATTTCGAAGGTGAGGATTATACCGCTTTATTGGAAGATATAGAAAGAATAAATGATACAGAAAAGAGGGAAAATGCAAAAAGTCTGTTGCTTGCGGCCCAGGAAAAAATCGGTGTTGATGTTAATTACAAAAAAGTTTTGGAAATAACAAAAACAATATCAGAAAGAAAACAAAGAACTTATGAGATTAGTGATTTAATAAGAGCATCAGAAATAAGAATCTTGGAATTCAAGGAACAAAATGTAGATACATTTGAAGCTGAAGAGATGCTTTCCACTGCAATTAACGAATTTGAAAATGAAAGGTTTGAAAGCATTGAAGAAATTTTAAACAATGTAGATGCTAAACTGATAGATCTAAGCGCAGAAACAACCATAGTAAGGACAATCTACCGTGCAGGAAAAGAGAACATTGTTGATTTCGTAAAAGAGCATCTTATGGCATTATTGTTATTGCTTGGCTCTTTATTGGTCATTGCAATCTTATTATATAACAGGATCAGAATAGCAATCTTAAGGCGCAATATAAAAGATATGAAAGTAGAAAAAGATATTTTAGATGAACTGATGAAAAAAGCGCAGTCAGATTACTTTACAAAAGGAGACATTACAAAACAGACTTTTGAGATAAAGATGTCTAAATTCAAGGAAAGGTTAGTGGAAATAAAGCAAAAACTGCCTGTAACAGAGACATTATTGGATAAAAGATTAAAATCAAAGAGGGTGTTATGAATGATGAATCTGGAAAGCTTTAGGAGCTACAGAAAAATAGATTTATTGGTCATAGTTGCATTAGCTTTCATTTGGGCACTGATTACATGGATAACCAACATTCCAGACAACCAATTCACTTTTTTCCTTTCTTTGTTCATAACAACTATGTTTATGGCTTTTACTGCCTTATTAATCAGAAAGTTAGGAGCTGTTACATTGTTTTATCTATTCGCAGCACTAATATCAATCCCAATAAATAATCTTGGAGGGTTAGGATTCTACAAAGTACCTATCTTATTCATAGCTGCAATCATATTTGAATTATTCTTTCTATTGCTAAAAAAAGAGATCAAGAACATACCCTTGGATGTTGTCCTAGGCGCAGCATTTTCAAATTTTTCAATTCCATTCACTATGCTTTTATTTATTCCAGCCACAAAAGAGCTTATGTCATTTGTATGGAATTTTGCCCTGATAGCATTTATCCTAGGCATTATGGCTTCAATAATGGCTTTCCTGGCATGGTACAACATAAAGAATCTAAAGCCAATAATAAAGTTTGAGTACAGTACATAAGAAAATTTATATATGAGTAAAATAAAAGGTTTATTATGGAAGAATTAGAAAAAGAATTGGAAGATTTGCCTGAGAATTTCATTGTAGGCGTTGTAATGCCAAATGACAAGTATGAAGAGGCAAATATGCACTTGCTAAGCTTTCTTATAAACAGGAAAAAATCTTCTGGTGGATATGTCTCTGTAAGCAAGCCTTATAGCTCTATTCTGAACTCATTAAAAAATAAGGAGATCAGTACAGACAATATACAGTTTATTGACTGCATATCAAAAGGTCTAGGGGGGGAAATATGTAAGGGTGACAAATGCGTCTTGGTAGAAAGCCCGGCGCATTTAACAGAGCTTGGCATTGCCTTACATGATTATTTTACATCAACTGGAGAAAAAAATAGGTTTGTTTACATAGACTCAATCTCATCATTATTAATCCACAATAACATGGATTCTATATTGAAATTTGTGCATTCTGTAACAGGAAAAATGAGGGTCTTTGGGTTTAATGGAATCATATTATCCCAACATGAAGAATCAGACCAGAAATTAACATCACAATTAAGCCAGTTCTGCGATAA
>CEQE01014856.1_pt1 | contig 23897 bp, 17 predicted proteins | sample 356201 | NCBI WGS metagenome assembly CEQE01 (sample SAMEA2619970, study PRJEB7988) | marine metagenome | biome: marine biome (ENVO:00000447); feature: mesopelagic zone (ENVO:00000213) & marine oxygen minimum zone (ENVO:01000065); material: "saline water (ENVO:00002010), including plankton...
TCAATATAAATCTTTCTAATATTCAAGGAACCGGTAAAAAAGGAAGAATAACAAGAGATGATTTAATCAATAAAATAAAAAAGAGCATGTCTGGCGCCCCCAGACACACGCAAGAGAAAACAGACTTTTCACAATGGGGACCTGTTGAATACAGCCCACTTTCCCGAATAAAAAAAATCACAGGCCAGCGCACGGAATCAGCCTGGCGATCCATACCACAGGTCACCCAGTTCGATAAGGCAGACATCACTGAATTAGACGAACACAGACAGAAAATAAACGAGAATATTGAGACCAATAAAACAACATTTCTTCCGTTTTTAATTAAAGCATCAGTCCAAACCCTGAAGGAATTCCCTAATTTTAACAGCTCTTTGTCTGCCGAAAAAGATTCTCTTATCCACAAAAACTATTATCATATTAGCATTGCTGTAAACACCCCGGGTGGCCTTGTAGTGCCCGTAGTTAGAGATGCGGACAAAAAAGACATTAAGTCCCTTTCCGAAGAACTGAGTGACATAAGCAAAAGAGCAAGACAGAAAAAACTAAAACCGGAAGAGTTTAAAGGAGGGACATTCACACTGTCCAGCCTGGGGGGCATTGGAGGTACGTATTTTTCTCCAATTATAAATCCTCCTCAGGTTGCTATTTTGGGTGTGTCGAGAGCGCAATGGGAATCGGTTTTTTTAAGGTTTGACAAAGATTTTAATCTCCGGTATATGCTACCGCTTTCTCTTACCTATGACCACAGGGTTATTGACGGAGTGGAGGCAGCCACCTTCACCCAACACCTTGGCAAAATCCTATCAAACCTTTCTTGTTTTAATTAAAAGCAATGGCTGAAAGAACCCGGACAGATGTCGTGGTCATTGGAGCGGGCCCCGGTGGTTATGCAGCCGCATTTCGGGCGGCAGACCTTGGGAAAAGGGTAGTCCTAATTGACAAGGATAAATCATTAGGAGGCGTTTGTCTCAATCGGGGCTGTATTCCCTCAAAAGCGCTCCTGTATTTATCAAAATTGATAGAAGACGCTAAAGAGGCAAAAAAGAAAGGAGTATGCTTTGCTGACCCTGAAATAAATATAGAAGAAATCCGTAGGTGGAAAAACTCAATTATTTCGAATCTTAGCTCTGGGATTTCCCAATTGGCAAAAACGAGAAAAGTAAAAACCCTGACCGGACAGGCACGCTTTATGTCAGAAAAAGAACTGGAGATCAAAACCGAGGACGGCACCTCTCTGGTGTCATTTGAAAATGCAATCATTGCTACAGGATCCGTTTCTGAAAACATTCCCTCTCTGCCTAACAGCTCCCATAAAATAATGGGATCAAAACAGGCACTGGAGCTTGTATCAATACCGGAAAGTCTTCTGGTGGTTGGAGGAGGATATATTGGACTAGAAATGGGCTCGGTTTACAGTGCCTTAGGTTCAAAGGTTTCCATTGTGGAAATGCTTCCAGACCTACTTACCGGAGTGGATCGGGACTTAGTGAAACCGCTACAAAGAAAATTATCCCGACAACTTAAACACATTTATTTGGAAGCAAAACTTATAACAACCAAAGAAACAAGCACGGGAATCCAGGTTAAAATAAAAACTAAAGAAGGAGAAATTTCAGAGAACTATGGTGCTGTTTTGTTTTCTGTAGGAAGAAAGCCAAACACTAACGGATTAAAACTAAAAAACGCCGGGATTGAAAAAAAAGAAAGTGGGTTTTTAGAAGTAAACCAATTTCAGCAGACAACGATGAAAACGGTTTACGCCATAGGAGACGTATCCGGAAATCCAATGCTAGCACACAAGGCAGCCTATGAAGGAATTGTCGCCGCTGAGCACATCGCCGGGCTGCCATCACAATTTAATGCCAGAGCGATTCCGGCAGTGGTGTTTACCAACCCAGAGATTGCATGGGCCGGACTCACTGAAACCGAAGCACAAGAGAAATCTATAGCCTATGAAAAAGGAGAGTTTCCCTGGGCAGCAAGCGGAAAGGCAATAACCATAGGTTTCCGTGAAGGGAAGACAAAGATTTTATTTGATTCGAAAACAAAGCAAGTATTGGGAGCAGGAATTGTGGGGCCCGGGGCAGGTGATTTAATTTCTGAAGCGGTACTGGCAATAGAAATGGGAGCAGATGCTGAAGATATAGGACAAACCATTCATCCTCACCCTACACTCTCAGAAACAATGTCAAATGCTGCAGAGGCGTGTTTAGGAACAGTAACCGATATTTTTATTCCAAAAAGAAAATGAAACGAGGAAAGAACATGAAAAAACAGACGACCTATTTATTCGTTATATTAATAACAGCATTTTCTTTAGCCCAAGATGCAACAGAAAAAGACACCAAAAAATCAGTAAAAGACTCCACCAAAATAAAGAAAAAGAAAATCAGCCTGGAAAAGAAAACAGAGAAAATGGATAAATTTTCGGGACTCTTTACCTTTTATCAGGACACCGCAGATGGTTCTGTTTATATGGAAATACATCAGAAACAGATTGACAGGGAGTATATTTATTTTGGCCACTCTCACGATGGAATAGTAGACGTGGGCCTCAACAGGGGGTCCTATCGTTCCAGTAAAATTTTTTCTGTTAGGAAATATTTTGACCGCATAGAGTTTGTCTTAGAAAACTATTCATTTTATTTTGATCATAAAAGTCCGCTAAACAGAGCAGCAGGTGCAAACATAAGCAGGTCCATCATGTCCTCTAATAAAATTGTCGCCAGGGACACCCTAAAGAACAGGTTTTTAATAAAGGGAGACGATCTGTTTCTCACGGAAAAACTTCTGCAGATTAAACATTATTCTAACCCAAAAAGTAAACGCTTTGCTCTGGGAAAACTAAGCAAGGAAAAGAGCAAATATGTGAGCATTCGGAACTACCCTAAAAACTCTGAAATAGTCGTTCAGTATTCCTATGATAACCCCACCCCAAAAAATCGAGGCAGGTCCGGAATAACAGATGCCCGGTCAATAAATCTCGTAATTCAACACAGCCTAATGGAAGTACCCAAAAATGATTATAGGCAACGGACGGATGACCCAAGGATAGGTTATTTCACCACCAAGGTTACGGACATGACCTCAGCCAGCCACACGCCATACAGAGATTTAATTAACAGGTGGAATTTGAAAAAGAAAAATCCTAAAGAATCAAAATCAGAGCCAGAAAAGCCCATAGTGTTTTGGGTTGAAAACACTACCCCATATGAGTTTAGGAACGCTGTTACCAAGGGGGTTTTGGCATGGAACAAATCCTTCGAGAAGGTAGGGTTTAAAAACGCCATTCAGGTTAAAATCCAACCAGACGACGCAAAATGGGACGCTGGAGATATTCGGTATAATGTATTGAGGTGGACATCCTCTCCCTCGCCTCCGTTTGGCGGGTATGGCCCTAGTTTTGTAAATCCCAAAACCGGACAAATTTTAGGGGCAGACATTATGCTGGAATATGTTTATTTCACGAACCGGGTCAAGTATGACCGACTCTATGATCCGGAGAACATTAAAGAGGGAACAAACCACTGTCAAATAGGTGAATATATTCACCAGGAAAACCTCCTTGGGCTTATATCGACAGAAATAATTTCCACAAGCGAATCAATCAAAAAGGAGCTAGTAAAAGAATCAATCATAAATCTCGTACTGCACGAGGTGGGTCACACGCTGGGGTTGAGTCACAATTTTAAATCAAGCCACTTACACAACATTAAAGAATCGCACAACGCAGCGCTTACAAAAGCTATGGGGCTTACGGGCTCGGTAATGGACTATGTGCCTGTAAACCTTTCCAGAAACCCCGATGACCAGGGGCAGTATTATTCAACCGTTCCCGGGACATATGATGATTGGGCGATTCAGTTTGGCTATTCTTCTTCGGTTTTAAACCCAAAAGAAGAACAAAAAAGGATAGAAAATATTTTATCTATGTCAACAGACCCAGAACATATGTTTGGTAATGATGCGGACGACATGCGGTATCCCGGAAAAGGAATTGATCCACGGGCCATGATAGGCGATATGACAAACGAGCCCATAGAACACGCCATCCAGAGAATTGAATTAATGGACCATTTAATGAAGAGCTTACAGAAAAAATATACAAAGAAGGGCATGTCTTATCATGCCCTGAGAGACGCATTTAATATTTTAATGGGAGAGAAAAGAAACGCTGTAGCAACCATATCAAGATTTATTGGAGGGGTGTATGTTGACCGATCTATGGCAGGGCAACCAGAAGCAAACACTCCCCTTACCCCTGTTCCCTATGCAAAACAAAAAAGAGCCATGGACACCATTAAAAACCATGTGTTTTCTCCTGACGCAATAAGCATATCGGATTCTTTGTTAAATTATTTACAATATCAAAGAAGGGGGTTTGGTTTTTCCGGTAGGACAGAAGATCCCAAACCACACAATCATATATTATTTATACATAAAGCCGCCCTAAACCACCTATTACACCCCCGCGTGCTACAAAGAATAATTGATACACAGATTTATGGAAATAAATATTTCATTGAGGAGGTATTAAATGATTTAACTAATGCTATTTTTATAGCAGACACCAAGGGAACAGTAAACACTTTTCGTAGAAACCTTCAAACAGAATATGTTAGCAGACTGGTTGACATTGTTGGGACAGGCAAAGGAAAAACAAGTAATTATGATTATATTTCTCAGGCGGTGGCGTTTTCAAACTTAAAAACGATAAACAAGATGGTGTCAAAACGGTCGGGAAAAGACGAAGGAACAAGACAACATAGGGATTTTTTACATCACAAGATCACCCTTACACTGGACAAATACTAAACAAAAGTCACACAATTGAAAATCATTGGTATTGCTGCTGTAACCATAGACGGTTATATTGCGAGGCACGGACTCGAAACAGTAAATTGGTCGAGAGACCTGCCACTTTTTAAAAAACAGACATTGAACCACACCGTAATTATGGGCTCAAACACAAGTAAATCTTTGGTTGTTGAGCTGGACAAGAGACGCTCAATAGTAGTACACAGAGAAGACAGTCCAAAAGAAATAATAGAGAGAGTGACGGACGAAAAATGTTTTGTTATTGGTGGCGGAAAAACGTTTTCTAAATTTGCTGACCACCTAACGCATCTATATATAACTCCCCACCCATTGATATTTGGACAGGGTGTAAAGCTGTTTGAATCTTTAGGCAAAGAGATAAAGTTAAAGTTTGAGAAACAGACCCCCATATTACCAGATGAAGGAATTTTCCAGCTTCAATATAGCATAAAACATTGATTTTTGGTAAATTTTGGTGATTTTCATCACAGACGGCAATCATCAAACAGTAGTATATTATTTTTCTGTATTTATTACCCACCCTGACAATTAACACAAAAACAGGTTCCTCTTTGTCCAACAAAAATCTTTTTAATTGTTTTCTTACACCTATAACAGGGTTGACCCGCCCTTCCGTACACATTTAAATGCTGACCAAACGCACCCCCCCTGTTAGCAGCATAGTTAAAATTAATTATGGTTGTTCCCTTGAGGCTGATTGCTTCATTCAGAATAGAAATTATGGACCTATAAAGCACCTCGATGTTTTTTTTAGGAAGACTATTTGAAATGGTTTTGGGATGAATATGTGCCATCCAGAGACACTCATCTACATATATATTGCCTAAGCCACAAATAAAGCCCTGATTCAACAACAGAGGTTTTATCTGTCTCTTACGTTTATTTAATTCTTTTTGCAGATATGGAAAAGAAAACACACTGCTCAACGGCTCTACACCAACAAGCTGATTAACATGCTTAATATTATCACTATATCCGAACCGTCCGAACTTACGGAAATCCTTAAAATAAAGAGAAGACCGGTCAGAAAACACCATCTCTGCGGTGATATATTTACGGTCTTTAACTTTAACAGACGCTGTCAAGTGTCCCGTCATTCTAAGATGAACAAACACATACCCGCCCCCAAGCGTAAAAACGATATATTTACCCCTTCGCCACATTTTTTGAATTATTTAACCACTGACTATTTGTGAAATGTCCTCAGGGGAGTGGGAAGAAAAAACATTTGAGAATTCATTGTGATGCAATAATTTTGATATGGACTTCCCAGTGACATAGGGACGTAAATATCGAACAACAGATTCTACTTCAGGGAGTTCGGGCATAGAACTTTAATCGTTAACGCAGCACAACACATTTTAAAATATTACAATGGAATAAATACAAAAAAAACATAAAAGATGAAAAAATTAATTAAGCGAACCATTTGTATTTTAACAACAGTTCTTGTTTTAATAATTGGGCTATGGATATACATCTACCCCCCGCTTCCTGTTTATAAGGGCAACATCACCCTGGGCGGACTAAGCGACACAGTGAATGTGTACACGGGCACTTTTGGTGTTCCCCACATTTTTGCAAAAAACGATACAGACCTGTTTTTTTCAGCAGGCTATATTGCTGCTAGGGAGAGGCTTTTCCAGATGAGCATGGTGGCATACGCTGTTCGGGGAGAGCTGGCCTCTGCGTTGGGCGATAAATACGTATCATCAGACATCTATTTAAGAACTTGGAAAATCCCCAGAATTGCCAAACAATTGGCAGAAAACATGTATCCGGAAGAGCGAAAGATATTGGAGGCATTTTGTCAGGGAATCAACGCACATATTGATGAAGCCATGGACGACCTACCCATTGAATTTAAAATATTAAGAATAAAACCACCCTATTGGAACCCCTCTGATGTAACGGGATATGCTAGAATGATGGCACACGAAATGCAGTCATCGTGGAAGCCTGAAATTGTGTATGGTGCGATCGCTGAGTATTTTGGAATTGAAAAACTGAAAGAAATATACCCAGGCTATATTCCAAACGAACCGACAATTGCACATGGCATGAAGCCCGTGTTTGACAGAATTTTATCACATGAATTTAAAATCAGAGACGTGTTTGGTTTTCGCTCTCCCCACACTGGGTCAAACAGTTGGGTGTTATCTGGAACAAAGACGACCACCGGGAAACCCATATTAGCCAACGATCCGCATTTAGACTTTACCCAACCGGCAAGATGGTATGAAATGCACCTGAAGGGAGGAAAATATAACTCAAGTGGAGTGTGTATTGCTGGGATTCCTGTTCCGGTTATAGGAAACAATGAGTCGTGCGCATGGGGATTTACAAACAGCATGGTAGACGATGTCGATTTTTTTATTGAAAAAATTCATCCAAACAATCCAAACAAATATCGCTACGGAGACGAATGGCGGGACATAATTATCAGAAAAGAGACCGTTCCGCGTAAAAACGCCGGTGACACGACCATAGTGATTAGGGAAACACACCATGGTCCCCTAATTAGCGACATTCACCCTCTCATGAAAAACGGAACCACCGCAGTTTCTCTAGCATGGACCGGACATAAAATAACGAACGAAATGAATGCTTTCATGAAACTTAACACAATGAAAAACTGGGAAGACTTTACAGAAGCAGTAAAAAACTTTGGTGTTCCTGGACAAAATATTATCTACGCAGACACAATGGGAAACATTGGATGGAGACCCGCAGTGTATGTCCCCATTCGAAAAGAAGGGCGCAGCTTAATACCCAGGCCGGGGCACGACCCTAATTTTGACTGGTCCGGTTATGTTCCGTTTGAAGAAATGCCATATATTTTTAACCCCGAAAGCGGCTACATTGCAACAGCAAACAACAAGACCATAGGGAACGAATTTCCATACTATATTTCTGGTTTATGGGCAGACCCAAGTCGAATAGAAAGAATCATTGAACTAATAGAACCACTAAGCAACGCCACCGCTCAGGACATGAAGATGGTGCAGCTGGACTTAGTATCAACGTTTGCAAAAGAGGTGATCCCATATGTTTTACAATTTAATTTTGAGTTTGAAGATAAAGAAACAAGAGACGTAGTAAATTATATTAGAAATTGGGACGGAAACGAAAGCAAAACCTCAAGTGAGGCTCTTCTTTTTCATACGATCATGCGGGAGCTTATTCTCAACATATACGCTGACGAGCTTTCTGTTTTAGGAGAAAACTATGTAGAGGCATTTTTAGGAATAAAATATCTTTATACTAGAAATTTAAGAATTTTATTAAAAAACGGAAACTCGTCATGGTTTGATAATATTGAAACACCGGAAATTCAGGAAACAATGAAAGACATCATAAAAAAATCAATTATTGAAGGAGTAAAAAAAGTTATTAAGGAGCATGGATTAATTAAAAAAAGCTGGGCCTGGGGGAAGGCGCACACACTCACACACCCACATCTTTTGGAAAAAGTGTTACTGCTCGATAGGTTTTTTAAACTTAACGTAGGGCCCTTTATGTCAGGAGGTTCGGACAAAACAGTAAGAGCCGGCGGCTTTAGCTACACGCACCCCTTTCAACAAACCGCAGGGGCATCCATGAGAAGAATTGTTGATTTTGACAACCTTGATAAAGCACACTTTATTCTTCCAACAGGGCAATCTGGACACCCCCACAGTCCCCACTATAGAGACCAGGCAAACCTATATAACAAAGGAGAATATAAAATAACACATTTTAATGAGGACAAGATTAGAAAAGACAAAACATTTAAAAAATTGATTTTCCTGCCCGGGCCATGATAGCTTCAATTATATTAATGGTTTTTATAGGACTTTTGATAAAGCATTTGTTTTTTTGGAGCCCTGTTTCCGGAAGCCGTATATATAAACACCCCCACCCCCTTTTTATTGCCCACAGAGGCTTACATAAAACCGAACCAGAAAACACAACAGCATCTATAAAAAAAGCAATTAAATTGGGTTTTACAGCGATTGAGCTGGATGTGTTTTCATCTTTAGATAAAAAGATTATTTGTTCCCACAATATTGATTTAGAAAGGGAAACCGAAGGAATCGGCTTTGTTGATGAAAAGAAATATGATGAACTGAAAGACATCACACACAGAACAAAAAACAACAAAAACAAAAATGAATGTATGCCGCTAATAAGCAATGTATTAGAAGATTTTGGAAAAGGGGTTTTGTTAATAATCGATGTTAAAACAAAAAGCCTGTGGGACATATCTTCTGCAATAAACATTGTTAAACTAATAAAGAAATTTAAGCGAAAAAAAACAGTGATTGTTTCCAGCTTTAATCCATTTTTAATTCTCCTTATAAAATGGATAGACTCAAAAATATTAACTGGGTTTATTATTAAAGATCAATCATATTTGAGATTAACCAACATAATTCACCCGGACTTTTTTCACCCCAGAGGCGACACTATTAATGATGAGGTTCTTTCGTATGCTGAAAAAAAACGTATCCCGATAAATGCCTGGACCATTAACAACGCATTATCATGGAGCTGGTTATATAAAAAAGGGGTGAAAGGGATTATAACAGACGAAATCCCCCAATTCAGTCAAAAACTGTAAATAAAATTAATGCCTAAAACACCGCGTTCCTGTAAAAACCATTGAGAGACCATGTTCGTTACAGGCATTAATCACCTCCTGGTCGCGGATAGAACCACCGGGCTGTACCACGGTGGTAATGCCAGCGTCGCCAAGGATGTCAACGCTGTCGCGAAACGGAAAAAAGGCGTCAGAAGCCAGAACTGAACCCCGCACATTTTCACCGCCCTTCTTAAGTGCCATATGTACTGCGTCTATACGGCTGACCTGTCCCGCCCCCAACCCTACGGTTGTGTTGTTTTTTGCAATGAGAATCCCATTGGATTTTGCATGGCGAAGCACTTTCCAGGCAAACAGGACAGCCTGGACATCTTTTGGTGTGGGTTGTTTTTCCGTGACCACGGTAAAATCGTCTTCCGTTAATATTTTTGTATCTACATCCTGAACGAGAAGACCCCCATCTACATTCCGCACTTCCAGTTTTGATTTTCGTGTTCCGAATTCACCGACATCCAACACGCGAAGATTCTTTTTCCTTTTAAACACTTCCAGCGCATCTGGTTCAAAGCCTGGAGCCAAGACAATTTCTACAAAAACGGACGTAATAGCTTTTGCTACCTCTTTAGTGCAGGTACGGTTAAATGCGATAATACCGCCAAACGCAGAAATGGGGTCTGCGCTGAAGGCGCGGGTGTACACATCCAACAGATTGTCACCCACTGCTACGCCGCAGGGATTGGAGTGCTTTACTACCACACAGGCCGGCCCGCCAAATTCCCTAACACAGGCCAAGGCTCCGTCGGCGTCCATAATATTATTATAGGAAAGCTGCTTACCCTGATGGACCGTGGCATTTAGAATATTTGGTTCATCATTTCCAGGAATCCTGTATGATGCGGCTGACTGGTGGGGGTTTTCACCGTACCGCATTTCAGAATGCTTTTTAAATGTAATGGAAAAATCATCAGACAGTTTTTCATCTTTTAAATAATTATGGATTATGGTATCATATTTTGCTGTGTGACCAAATGCTTTAGTTGAAAGTTTTTTTCGTGTTTCAAAAGAAATTTTACCGGACCGCAACCCATTGGTAATGGTGGAATAGTCTTCCGGGTCGACCGCCACACAAACCCACCCCACATTTTTAGCGGCTGATCGGATTATGGTTGGACCACCGATGTCCACATTTTCTAGTGCCAACGAAAGATCACACTCAACCTTTGAAATTATTTCAGAAAAAGGATATAGGTTACAGACAACAAGATCGATCCATTGTATATTGTTGGATTCTGCGTCGTCACTGTGCCTGTCTCGCAAACCGAGAATACCCCCCCCCACCAGCGGGTGAAGGGTCTTTACCCGGCCGTCCATAATCTCCGGGAACCGTGTGTAATTACCTACATCGATGACGGGAACACTGGCACCTCGAAGCGTCTCCGCTGTGCCTCCGGTGGATAGGATTTCTATACCCCAATTGTTCAGTGCTTGGCCTAACTCTACAACGCCGGTTTTATCAAACACAGAAATAAGCGCCCGTTTTACTTGAATCGGTGATCGATTTAAAGTATAATTATGTAACACGTGAATTATTTTGAATTAATTTTATCGCCTCAACAAAGGCAACACCCTCTATGTCTTGAACCTTTGTTTTAAGTGAATCAACTGTGTCGTTCGAATCCACTGAACATGTTTTCTGAATTAAAATAGGTCCCCCATCCACCTCTTCCGTAACAAAATGAATCGTACAACCCGTTTTAGCATCACCATTCATTAACACCTCTTTGTGAATATTTGTATCCACGCCACCGGCGTACTTGGGTAGAAGGGATGGGTGCACATTTAAGACTTGACCATGCCATTTTCGACAGAATTCAGGTGAAAGTATCCGCATAAAGCCTATAAGTAAAACAAGATCCACCCCGTGTTCTTTTAAAACAGATGTCATTTTACCATCGAACTCTTTCCTATCTTTGCCTGTGTGTGAAATAAACACTGTTGGTATGTTGTGGTTTCTGGCTCTGTGTAAAATGTAAGCAGATTCTTGGTTAGAAATCACCACGGAAACCGCAGCATCTAAATCACCTCCTTTTATGGCATCTAAAATTGCCTGAAGATCTGTGCCTTTTGTGGACCCCAAGACACCCAATTTTATCATCTCAAAGAATTCATATGGTCAACGCGCTTCTGAACGACCTTATCTGTGCCAATATCGGTACGGTGAAAGAGTGGACCGGTCACGGATGATATTTCTTTTTCAGCGATGACTTCTGCTTCAGAAATAGAGTCCGCTATGCCCACTACAGCTACAGTGCGGCTTCCAGCTTCCACCAGTTGACCGTTTTGAATGTCTACAGATGCATAAAAAAGACTATCTGGATTTTCAATGCTGGACACATCAATGGGGCTACCTTTCGTTGGACGGTCGGGATACCCTTCTGGCACGGCATATTTACAGACCGTCGCTTTGTGTTGGAATTTTACATCAACATTTTCTAGCGTCCCACTGGCAACACCATTGCATATTTCAACAAAGTCTGATTCAAGCAACGGCAAAACGTTCATTGCTTCCGGGTCGCCGAACCGAGCATTATATTCAATGAGCTTTATCCCTTTGGCTGTGGCTATAAACCCGCCGTAAAGAACACCCTTATACCCTGCACCAAACTTATCTTTTAATGCTCTCACTGTTGAGGTGTTAATATCGCGGGCCTTGGCAATGTCGTTATCATTTAAAAAAGGAAGAGAATGATTGGTATCAGAATAGGTTCCCATACCGCCTGTGTTTGGACCAGTGTCACCTTCGTAGGCTCGTTTATGGTCTTGTACTGCTGGCATATGTTTTAGAGTGCTCCCATCACAAAAACTCATAAGGGAGAACTCCTGTCCGAAAAGCTTTTCTTCAATGACAAATTCATCACCCCGACTTATAAGCTTCTGGCAATAGGACAGCGCATCGTCTTGTGAATGAAGATGATCACCAGCCACTCTCACACCCTTTCCACCGGCTAGACCATCATATTTTACTACATAATTTTCACCCAATTCATTTAAGAAGCTGACAACACCATTCATGGATGAAAATGTTCGATAATTTGGACAACCAGGGATTTTGTATTCAACAAGCAGATCACGAGTAAAGGACTTAGATGTTTCGATTTGGGCCAGTTCTTTTTTAGGACCGACCACCTTTACCCCTTCATCCCAAAGGGCATCAGCGACACCATTGGCCAGTGGATTTTCAGGACCAATAATAGCCAATCTTATACTATGTTCTTTAGCGTAGCGAGAGACAGATTTTGGGTCGTTTATATTTCCAATTTTAATTTCAGAGCAGAGCTTAATCAGCCCGGGGTTCACACTGGACGCAAGGCAGTTTATTCTTTTTTTTTTAGGTGATCGTTCCAATGCTCTTGCAATAGCATGTTCTCTTGCCCCAGACCCGATTAATAAAATATTCATATTAAATGAGATCTTTCCCTTTTTCGTTGTTTCTCCAGACTGTCTATTTTTTTCTCATTAACATCTCCGGTTACATACCAGCCATCCAAACACGCCATGCAGGGACGATTTATATTGTGTTCCCCCTTCCGTGTCACCGCCTCCACTAAATCTTCAATTTTCTGATACATAAGGATATCCACCCCCATCTGATTCTGAATTTCTTCGGTTGTACTTTGGGCAGCAGCCAGCTCTTCCCTTGTTGGCATATCAACACCGTAATAGCACGGATATTTCACTGGAGGACAGGCAGATACGAAATACACTTTTCTTGCCCCAAACTCCCTTATCATCCTTACAATCTCTCTACTTGTGTTTCCTCGAACAATACTATCGTCAACAATTAAAACATTTTTGTTACGTATCTCGAATTCCTGTGGTACAAGCTTGTAGCGCACAGACCGCTTCCGATTTTCCTGTCCAGGCATGATAAAAGTTCTTCCTATGAACGGGTTTTTATATAAACCCTCGGAATAGCGAACACCAAGCTCATTAGCAAAACTTAAAGCAGCGGTGTTGGCAGTAGAGGGGGCAGGGATGACAATATCTGGGACAATTTTTGGGTATTGTTTCTGCCACCGGCGGGCAAGATTTTGCCCCATACGTAAACGAGACCGGTATACGCTCACTTCATTTTGTATAGAATCAGGACGGGAGAAATAAACATACTCAAAGATACAGGGAGTGAACTTTTCTTTTAGGATAATTTTTCTGTTATAGGCACCGCTTTCATCGATATAAATAACCTCTCCCGGCAATACGTTTCCAGACGGTTCAAACCCTAAAGTGTAAAACATAGTAGTCTCGGAAGCGAAAATATAATCAATTGAACCATCTTCGTTTTTCCTTATTCCCTTTGTTAGAGGACGAATACCGTGCGGGTCTCTAAAAACAACCATCCCCTTATTCATAATAATACCAACAACAGAATAAGCTCCACTCACGCGATTAAACACAGCTTCTACGCCTTGGCAAATTTGATCAAAGAAAGAAAGCTCAGCAGTATTACCTACAGGATGATCTAGGGCATGACCAAAAACATGAAGGATGACCTCAATATCCACAGATGAATTTATATGGCGATGATTTTCTTGAGACACCTCCCGAGCCAATTCGGAATAATTCACTAAGTTACCATTGTGTGCCATTGCGATTCCGTAAGGCACACTTGTCAGAACCGGTTGGGCTTCTTCAATACTGAAACCTCCTACGGTAGGATATCGAGTGTGCCCAATTCCAATTTTTCCCTGAAGACGTGCCATGTTTTGTTCATCAAAAACGTCACGGACAAGTCCAGTACCCTTCTTTACGTGGAACCGTTCATTGTAAGTCATAATTCCGGCTGCATCTTGCCCACGATGTTGAAGGTGAATGAGACTCTCATAAAGTTCTCCCGCTATCTGCTTTTTTGTAGATAAGATACCAACAACACCACACATTAGATCATCTCCACGAGTCTTGGGGCAAGCCCGGTGTAGTCGGCCGGTGTCAGCTTAAGCAACGTCTGTTTATCGTTATCGTTAATTGTTAATTGGGACACAAATTGTTTTATTGAATCAGAATCAACCTTCTGACCTTGAGTTAGCGTCTTCACTCCCTCATATGCATCCTGCTTTCCAGTTTTTCGGAGAACGGTCTGAACTGCCTCCGCCAATACTTCCCAGTGTTGATTCAGTTCGGCTGATAATTGAGATTTATTAATGGAGATGCGACTAAGACCATTCAAAATATTTTTCAGCGCTAAAGTGCTGTGCCCCAAGGCAACCCCCTGGTTGCGAACCGTGGTGCTGTCAGTCAAGTCTCGCTGCAGTCTAGAAATTGGAAGCTTGGCAGAAAGATGGTTTAACAATGAATTTGCCACACCCAGATTCCCCTCCGCATTTTCAAACTGAATTGGGTTGATTTTATGGGGCATAGTGGATGAGCCCACCTCTCCCTCCTTTTTCTTTTGCCCAAGAACATCACGACTGATGTAAAACCACATATCTTGGCAAAGGTCCATCAATATAGAATTCACACGAATAACCTGATGATAGCTTTCAACAGCGGAATCGTGAGGTTCAATTTGTGATGTGATAAGGTTAGGTTTAAGACCAAGTGCTTTAATAAATTTTTCTACAAAACGCATCCAATTTACTTTTGGATAAGCAACCATATGAGCAGACCAAGTACCTGTCGCACCGCCAAATTTCCCCAATAATATATGTGACCCCATCTGGTCAATTTGGCGGTCAAGCCGATGGCAGAAAACAGCTAATTCTTTTCCAAGCGTGGTTGGAGTTGCGGGCTGGCCATGCGTCAAAGCAAGCATGGACGAATTTTTATACTTCCGGGCCAGTTTCTTTAATTCTTTATTTACATTTTGAAGGGACCTCATGTAAACCTGTCTTAGTCCATCCCGCCACATGAGTGAATATGAAAGATTGTTCACATCTTCTGAGGTGAGCGCAAAATGAATCCACGGATGTAATGCTTTTTTCACTTTGCTTTGGATATAATACTCAATGGCTTTCACATCATGATTTGTTGTTAACTCAATCTCTTTCACGTTTTCAGCGTCGGCCGAATTAAAGTTCTTGTAGATTTTTTTAAGGCGCACCTGCTCTTTGTTCGAAAAAGGCGCTAACTCTTGAACTCGTTTTTCGTTACCCAGCGCGATAAGATATTCAATTTCTACTTTCAGGCGATAGCGCATGAGCGCTGATTCAGAAAAAAAGGCAGTTAATCCCCTTACGCTACTTGAGTAACGGCCATCCAATGGGGTAATGTTATTTAATGGACTACGCACCGAGCATTCTCTTAACAGCTAATGCGCAGTTTTCAGGATCAATGACTGTGAGTACCGGTGTATTACTGGGCATTTGCAGCGTAGAATGAATATTTACCAACAGGTCTGTTTTGTCTGCAAAAGGTGGGCACCCAATCGTTGGGAATTCACAGTTGGCCGCAACAAATCCAGACAGGGCATTGGATCGGCCAGCGATGGTGATATAGACAATGTTTTTACTATCTTTGTTGTCATTTAGGATGTCCAGAACTTTCAAGGGTTGCTTGTGAGCGGATGCGGTGTGCTGTTCCCAGGCAACGCCGTATTCATCTAACTTGTTAGTAATTTTTTTTGCGTGAGGGTGGTCTGATTTTGAGCCCATAATAATTACAGTTTTCATAAATAACCCTTCATGTTTTTGTTAATTCTTTCCTGAACAGATTTTTCTGAATCGTGAAATAAAAACTGATTGCCGGTAATGGTTTCATATAAATAAATATAACGGCTGGAAAGTTTGATCACCAACTCTACCGGTGCTTCCGGCAGCGTTGTGTCATTGTACGGATCACAGTTGTCCACAAACCACAGCCGTAAGAATTCCTTGTCAATATTTTGAGGTTCATGTCCTGCGGCCATGCGCTCTTTGTATGTTTTAGCGATCCAGTAACGGCTGGAATCCGGAGTATGGATTTCATCAATGAGAATGATATTACCATCCGGGTCCCTACCCATTTCATATTTTGTGTCCACAAGAACCAACCCGTGCTCGGCTGCCTTTTTTTGCCCGAAAGAAAAAAGTTCCAGAGCTTTTTTGCTGCAAAAGTTCCAGTCTTCCCGGGTCATCCAACCCTTATTTGTAATTTCATCCGGTGCGATGGGGTGGTCATGTGTTTCATTCTTAGTGGTAGGGGTGAGCATGGTGGTATCCAGCTTTTGATTTTTCACTAACCCTTCTGGAAGGATGTTCCCGCAATATTCTCTATCTCCATTATTATAGACAGTCCACAAAGCTGTACTGGTACTGCCTGTGATGTAGCCCCGGACCACAAACTCAATGGGAAAAACGTCACATTTTTTTGCAAGTGTTACATTAGGGTCAGTAACATCAATAACATGGTTCTGAATAATATTTTTAGTCTGTTCGAACCACCAGGCGCTAGTCTGATTCAGAACCTGCCCCTTAAATGGGATTGATGCAAGAACCCGGTCAAAAGCGCTCTGGCGATCCGTGGTAATGAGCGCTATTTTGTCTCCCAAATCATATTGGTCTCGAACCTTCCCGGTCAGCTTTTCTCCGTAAGGCAAAGCAGTTTCAGTTAACGTGTTGCCCAACCCCGCCTTGATTCGGTCTGTATAGTGTTCAGTTAATTCGATAACATTCATGAGAGAGTGGGTTAAATAGTATGTGAGTGTTCAATATAGCTTTCATGACAGTGTCAATATTACTGCTATTCACAGTTATATTCCATATGACACCACGCTTAAGTTTGGAAATTCCATTAATTTCGAAACGCTCGGTTAGGGATTCAAGCTTAGCTCGGCCGATCATATCTTCTTTTTGGCGCACCAGGAAAGATGCGGTGTTTTCTTTTGCTGTGATGTTGCTGAGGAATTCCTTGTTGGAATTGTATAATTCTCCGCTTTCGTTAATTTTTTGCAGAATAAATTCTCGATCTCCGTTCGTTTCAATTTCCCAATGGACTTGCCGTGTGACGTTGACGCTGTAGCCCATGCGCCCCAGGGCATTATGAACCGATGCCGCTTCATTATCCGTAATAATCATGTCGATGACCCACCCTGTGGAATCCCCATTGGGTTTGTAATTAGTCACTTCATAATGGGGACGATCAAACATTAGCGTATGATCAGTAATAGGATTTCCCTGTTCGATAAATTCTTTCATGGAAGAAAAAATAACGTCACCGCCTTCTGTCCGTTCAGGGTGGGGCATTATAGCCATGACGTTTCCAGAGGAATTACAAACTGCTGCCAAATTGTACACAGAACCATTGGGATTAGTGGGAAATTCATCTATGATATTTCCATCATCATTGCAGTAAATAAAAACTGTTTGATCATTATTTATCATTTGTGATAGTAACCCATCAGGAATAACAAACCGCCCTTCTCCATGAGCCAGGGGGACGTTAATCCGCTCCCCGGTTTTTAAATGGCGAGTGAAAGCACACCGGCTGGATGGTGCTGACATCTGTAGGTTGGACCAAGCATTATAATACCCAACTCCTACCACATGTCCACCCTGCACCCGCTTATTATCCGTGAGAGCCATGCTCAGCCTGTGGTCTTCCAATCCCGGGACAAGCCCGCTTTCCACCAAAATTTGTGCACCGTTACAAATACCCAAAACCGGTTTCCCTTTTTCTGCTTCCAAGCGTATCTGTTTCATGATAGGATCTAGTGCCGCAATGACACCGGCTCGGGATCGGTCTTCGTAAGAAAATCCCCCAATGATCACATAACCGTTAAAGTCTGAGAGCTTTTCCGTTGGTTTGTTCCACAAAAATTCTACGGGACTTAACCCCACACGGTAGCATGCCATAAGAGTTTCCCGTTCAGTATTGGAACCGGGGAATTGGATTACTGCAATGTTTGCACTCATTTTATTATTACTTCCCCATCACTGCCTACTACCACCCCAATTTCATAAACTTCAGTCAAATATTTCATTGCACTTTTTACCGCACTCACATCAGAAGAATTAACAATAAACACCATCCCGATGCCCATATTGAATGCGCGGTACATTTCTTCTTCATCCACGTTACCAATGGACTGCATCACTTCACACACTGGAAGCGAAGGCCAAGACCCTTTTTGGATTTCAACACCAACACCACAAGGTAAAACTCTGGGAATGTTTTCCAATAAACCGCCGCCGGTAATATGGACAATTCCCCTTACATCAATACCTACATCCAAAACAGCAAACACAGGATTTGTATAATTAATATGTGGTTCCAGCAATGTGAGCCCAACCGATTTATCCAATCCCGGGATAGTATCGTTTACACCATAGCTGTTGATTTCAAAGAAAATTTTACGGGCAAGAGAGTAACCGTTGGTGTGCAGTCCGCTGGATGGCAAACCCAGAACCACATCTCCGGGCTTGATGGATTCACCGGTGACAATTTTGTCCTTTTCCACAACACCTGTAATGACACCCACTATATCATGTTCTCCTGGAAGATAAGTATCAGGCATTTCCGCTGTTTCACCACCAACAAGCGATACTCCGGTTTCTTTGCAAGCTATCACCATGCCTGATACAATCTCTTCAACAATTTCTGGTTTCAGTTTATCGTTTGCGATGTAATCGAGAAAAGTGAGGGGCCGGGCACCCATAACCAGAATATCGTTGGCACAGGCACTCAACAGATCAAACCCAATTGTATCAAATTTCCCCAATTTTCTTGCGATAATGGTTTTGGTTCCCACACCATCAACACTTTGCACCATGACCGGATTATTATAGGTTTCTAGTACCGGTTTAAGATCATAGAGCGAACCAAAGCTTCCGAGACCTGTCAACACATTAGATGAAAAAGTGGACCGCACCCTATGTTTAATGCGATCTACCACCTCGTTTCCTGCATCAATATCTACACCAGCTGATTTATAATCAATCTTTCCCATTATAGTTTTTCCCACAATCCACGCATCCACATTTCTTTCACTCTCCCGGTGGATAAATGGACGACACCGTTTATTTCTATAACCCTATGTACTGTTGTGCTGCCAATCACATCAGTTTTTAATTCATATGTTGCAAACACGCTTTTAAGGGGATTTACATTTTTCTGTAAAACTTCCAGAACAAATCCTCCAGATTCGGAAAATAATAATTTATCCACTGAATAATCACCAAAAACGTTAGCCTCACAGCCAATCCCGTTTCCAAATGTCATTTCAGCAATAGCCGCAGCAACTCCACCATCGGCAATATCATGGCAAGAAAGCACAAGTCCACCATCAATGCAATCGGTTAATGCAAAGATTTGTTTCTTCACCTCGTCCAGTTCGGGCTTCGGTACATGGGCACCCAGCTCGCTATGCAGACTGTAATAGATACTGCCTCCCAATTCATCTTTTCGCTCACCCACCATAAGCAAAACAGAATTGGTCTTTTGAAAATGCATTGGTACAGTTTTGTTTACATCCTTGAGCCTACCAAGGCAGCTGATAATAGGGCTTGGCGGGATTGCACCAGTTTTGGATTCATTATAAAAACTCACATTCCCGGCGATGATGGGCGTGGCCTCATCTGGATACTCTTTCAGTGTGATAGCGTGGCAAGCGTCAGACACACCGCGAACACTTTCTACAAATTCCCACATCTGCTGAGGTTTTTCTGGGTTACCGAAACACAAACAGTCAGTAATAGCATGGGGTGTTGCTCCCACGGCAGCCACATTGCGCATGGCCTCTACCACAGCGTTTATTCCACCCCAATAAGGACTGATAAGTCCATACATAGGGTTATGATCGGTAGAAAGAGCAATGCCAATATTTCGAATTTCTTCCGGATATTTTTCAGAATTAAACGGAGCCATAACCCCGGCATCCGCCAACCCTGTTTCCGTGTATGTCCGCCCCTGGACCTGTTTATCATACTGTTCAAACACCGGCCCACGGCTGGCCATGTTTTCATGGGAAATAATATCCAATAATGTTTTATTATAATCTACCGGCTCCGGCAAGACTGGTTCAGTAAATATTTTATTCCCTGGTTCAAATGGACGATTATATAAAAAACCTTCTGTTACTTCTTCCGCCGGGGCATTTACAATCTCATCATTTCCGTTATGAACAATGTATTGGCCGTCGTTTCTGATTTTTCCAATAACAGAAGCGCAGGCACCAGCGCTTACGCCGGGCAGATCGAACACATTATTATAATGGTTTACAATCATTGGCGTTACTTCCGGTGGCGCAACCCACATAAATCTTTCCTGAGTCTCACTACAGAGATAAACAGAAGGGTGTAAATTATCCATACCGATGTGGACCCTGTCCAACCAGACCTCAGATCCATAACCTGCTGTTTCCGCCAGCTCCACACTGGCACAGGCCACACCTCCAGCACCAAGATCTTTGAAACCGATATTGTCGATCAGTCCTTTTTCTTTCAGGATGTCAAACAAGGCATAAGTAGATTTGAGTAAATGCCTTTCTAGGAAGGCGTTGGGCTCCTGGACTGCTCCTTTGTTTTGCTCTTTTTTTTCTTCTTCCAATTCCAGGGAGGCAAAGCTGGCGCCGCCAAAACCACTGTTGTCCGTAGGTTTTCCGATTAGAATAAGATCATACCCATCTGCATTTTTTGGAGCATAAGAATGGATAATTTGGTCCTCTTTCACAATACCCAGCGTTACCAATGTTACCAGGCAGTTTTCGTTATAGCCTTTGTGATAATAAATATCCCCACCAATATTGGGAACACCCAAGGGGTTACCATATCCAGCGATACCTGCCACCACGCCGTCATGAATCCACTTGGTTTTATTGTTATTGATTTCCCCAAAGCGGAATGAATCAGTACAGGCGATCACCTCGGCACCCATGCACATTACATCTCTCACATTCCCACCTACGCCGGTGGCAGCACCTTCATAAGGGACTATTTGGGAGGGATGATTATGAGACTCATGGCTCATAACGATGCACCAACGACTTCCATCAATATCTGTGGCCACGGCAACCACACCAGCATCCTCCTCGGCGCCCAGAACCACATCGGGACCAGTGGTGGTAAACTGCTTTAAATGTGATCGGCTGCTTTTATAGCTGGAATGCTCTGAACCTTGGATTGAAAAAAGGATTAATTCTGACAAGGACGGAGCACGGCCTAGCATATTATTTTGAATTTTGCGTGCCTCATCTACGGTTAGCGGAATATTGAGCTCATTCAACTTGGCCTTAATGTCAGTGTTGGAAAGCCTGGAGAAGTCAACAATTTCTTTCGTGAATGCCATTTTTATGTATTTAGTTGCGAAAGTTTTTAGATGTTAAAACTTGATCTACATTTTTTTGAACACCTAAACACACGAGACCTCTTCTAACGAATTATGGTCTCGTGGCGCTGGGGCCCCACGGAAACGATTTTCACGGGACAACAGACCTCACCTTCTATAAAATCAATATAATCTTTTAAGTTTTGGGGAAGCTCGTCGTAGCCCTTATCCCATATATTTTCAGGCAAATCACCCCAACCGGGCAATGTTTTATAAATTGGTTTGGCTTTACGGTACAACGTAAGACTGGCAGGCATTTCAGTGATATGTTCATTGTTCACACCATAAGCAACACAGACAGAAAGCTTTTCGAACCCGTTTAGGACGTCCAATTTTGTCAGGGCAATTTCAGTAAGTCCGTTAACGCGTACCGCTTGGCGAACCTGGACAAGATCTAACCAACCCATACGACGTGGGCGACCGGTTGTGGTTCCATATTCATGGCCCTTTTCTCGAAGAGAGACCGCAGCATCTCCATACATTTCAGACGGAAGAGGGCCTTCTCCTACACGGCTTAAATAAGCCTTTACAACTCCAATAATTCGATTAATATCCCGAAAACTGACACCGGTCCCAGTGGAAATATGCCCGGCAGCTGTATTGCTGGACGTGGTGTAAGGATAAACGCCGTGGTCAACGTCCAGGCTGATACCTTGGGCGCCTTCGAATAAAATGGATTTACCTGATCTATGTGCGTTGTACAATTCCACAGCTGTATCTGCGACATATTCCTTTAGCTGCTGGCCATAACCGGAATAAGTGTAAAATATTTCTTCCTTTGGTATTCCCAGTTTATGCCCCAGCGATTTTTCAATAAGGCTCTTGGAAAACCCATAACCATTTTCAAGTTTCTCCCTGAAAACGTCAGGCTCCAGTAAATCGATTAACCGGATTCCATTTCGGAACATTTTGTCTGCATAAACAGGAGCAATTCCTCGCTTGGTGCTTCCTGCGGCGAGCTTTCCCTGGTGATTTGATAATGCTTCATCCAGGGCAATATGATAAGGCATGATAACATGAGCGCGGTCACTTACCATCAGTTTGGGTTCTACCCCCTTTTTTATTATGTAATCAATTTCATCCAACAGCACCTTGGGATCAACTACAACACCATTACCAATAACACTGATTGGTTTTCCATAAATAACGCCGGAGGGGATTAGGTGCAGCTTGTAGGTGTTTCCGTTAACAACAACAGTGTGGCCGGCATTATTACCGCCATGAAACCTTACAACGTAGTCGGATTCCCCGGCAAAAAAATCAGTGACCTTTCCTTTGCCTTCGTCACCCCACTGTGCACCGACAATTGCGGTAATTTTGGACAAGTTTGGTGTCACGAATCAGAAATTAATAGATAGCCTTTGGTATGAGGAAAAAACTGTTCAATAATAAAAATAAACATTAAAGGTTACTGACAATAATCTATAGGTGCAAAGCGTCAAATAGAAAACTGAACAACTATTTTAAAACTTTGAAAATTAATTAGTATATATTAGGTACCCCCACCACTTCATAATGTTACTTTAACTTTCAATCAGCAATGCCCACTAAACTGAAACAACTAAAGACCCCAACATGGGTTAGATTTTATAAACAACAAGAAAAAACACAACATCATTTTTACCACCACAGTGTCAAGCATTGTTAAACTCAAGAACCAAGGTTAAAAGAAAAAATGGTATCCATTAATATTTTTTAAGAAAAGAGTATCAACGAAAAATAATATAAGGTTCACTTAAAAGATTATTGGGGAATTCATTCAATTTTTCTTTCATGAAATGATCAAAAAATGAAAGAACGATACTGTTTGTAACGGAAATTGCTTTTTTCGCTGGGATTGATCCAGTTTCAACAAACCAGCTTGACAGGGGAGTAAAAAGCGGAGCATCACAGAAATCGAGATGGCGCGACCCCTTTAAAATAAAATGGTAATTGTGTTCTGAAAACGTATTCATAAATAATTTCACCAGTTCAGGGCTGGAAGGATAATCCGAATCCCCCCAATGCGGGCGACCTAAATAAAGAAAAGGATGGTGTGTTCCTGATTTTATAATATTGTTTGGCAACGGGTTCATCCAGCTATCTAAAACTAGACACGAGCTAAACCGGTCATCTTCATAAGAAACCTGAACAGCAGTTGCCCCACCATAGGAATGACCCAACACACCAACTTTATTCA
>CEQE01025401.1_pt1 | contig 23813 bp, 19 predicted proteins | sample 356201 | NCBI WGS metagenome assembly CEQE01 (sample SAMEA2619970, study PRJEB7988) | marine metagenome | biome: marine biome (ENVO:00000447); feature: mesopelagic zone (ENVO:00000213) & marine oxygen minimum zone (ENVO:01000065); material: "saline water (ENVO:00002010), including plankton...
GTGACGAATACCATATCCGCATCATCGAGGACATTCACAACGGCGTCTTTTTCCGATTCGATGGCTTCTCTACCAATCTCCGCTTTTGCGCCGGCGCCCAATCCTTTGGTTAAGTTTTTCCCGATTTGAATCTTTATTTCGGATTTGTTATTGTCCAAATCCTGCGCATCGGTGTTGATAGCAATAAATTCAACGCCGCCAAGTCCCGATGCAATCATTCTGTTAATGGCATTTCCGCCGGCGCCACCTACGCCCACTACCTTTATTTTAGCTTTCTGGTCTCCTAAGTTATCAAATTCAAACAGCATCTTTTGGTGCCCTCCTACTTTATTGATTGACGATTAGTGGTTTCCTTAAAACAATGTTTCAAACCACTGTTTTACTCTCTGAACCATATGATTTGCCATGGATTCTCTCTCTGTTCCAAGATTGAATTCTTTTTCCACGGTAGGACCGTATTGTATCAGTCCTACGGCAGTGGAATAAATGGGGCTGGCGGCAATATCATTCACACCGCTCGCCCCTTTTGGATAACCGATTTTAACGGGCGCTTCAAAAATTTCTTCCGCAAGACTAACAATGTTTTTCATCAAAGCGCCGCCGCCCGTCACCACAACACCGAATGACACTAAATTTTTCACATCAGCGCGGTTAATTTCCCGTTTAACGAGTTTGAGAATTTCCATCATCCGCGCTTCAGCATAACGGGAAACTTCGTGTTCGGAAATTGCGTGAGTCGATCCATTAGAACCGGATGGAAGTTCAATTTCCAAATCGGTTGATGCCATGGATGCTTTCGCCGACGCGAATTTAATTTTGATTTCTTCCGCATCATCAATTGACCGTTTTAAAAGCATGGCGATATCATTGGTAATGCTGTATCCCGCGAGATTAATCACGGCGGAGTGCTGAATTGAGCCGTCAAAAAAAACTGCCACATCGGTGGTTCCGCCGCCGATATCCACAAGCACAACGCCCAATTCCTTTTCGTGGGATTCAAGGGTAGATGTTGCTGCAGCAAGGGGCTGAAAGATGAGCGCATTGACTGCTATGCCCGCCTCTTCGGCGCATTTAATAATATTTTTAGAGGCAGCCACGCCGCCGGTGATCAGGTGGACTTTTGCCTCGAGCCGCCTGCCGGACATACCCAGCGGATCCTTGATTCCCCCCTGGTCATCAACTACATATTCCTTAGGGAGGATGTGCAGGATATCCCTGTCCATTGGGAGTGAAATGGCTTTAGACATTTCCAGCACCCGGGTAATGTCTGCGCCTGTAATTTCGTGCTGGTTCACAATGTGGTGCCCATTTTTCGTAACAGCAATAGCACCCTGAGTGTTAATTCCCCGAACATGATCCCCGGAAATTCCAACAAAAGCATTGTCCACTTTTACGTTAGCCATCTTTTCCGCATCCTGAACAGCGGTGATAATAGCATTTACCGTTTCATCTATGTTAATAACCTTTCCTGTTCTCATGCCGGAAGACCGTGATGTCCCAACGGCTAACAGTTTGAGATCGGAATCTTTATCAGAATGTTGACCAATAACACAACAGACCTTTGTGGTTCCAATGTCAAGTCCTACTGATATATGCTTATCTTGTCCCATCCTAAACCCTTTCTTTGACAATTACTTGATTTTTGTATCTTAAATCCACATAATGAAAATCGTGAAGCGACCGTTTGTTATTGAGCATAACAGAAAATTCGTGAAGAATACTCAGCTGATTTGAGATTGCATTAACTCCAAGATAAATTTTGGTGGGATACTTTGAAAGACACAGGATGTATTCATCAACTGCGCTGATTTGTACTTCAGATAAATCGTTGTAAAGATCTGAATGGTTATTTTTTATTTCAGTTAAAAAGGAGATTGCTTCAAGGACTTTCTGCGACAGCGACCTGTTGCCGATTGGATACAAATTTTTATCAGAATTAAATCCGGAAAGTATGGGAACATCAAAGTCGAATTGACCCTTCCTCACAGGGAGAACAATGCCTTCGCTGTCCACAAGATACATTTGTGATGCATTGTTGATATATGCCAGCGGCAATCTTTCAACCACATCTATGTTCATGGCAGAGGGGAATTCCCTGCTGACGATTGCGCTCTTTATGAATGGATGATTTTCAATACTTTCCTGAATTGTGTTGATATTTAGATTAAGAAGGTTGGGATATTTGGGAATTATGGACGTTTCAATGATTTGATCTCTATTAAGATAATCATTACCGCGAACTGTAATATTTTCAAGATGGAGATGATCAATTTTTTTCGCCCACCAGAACGATGAGCCAATAAATGCAAAGAGAAGTACAAAGAGTGAAGTATAGCCCAATCCGATCAAAAGTGGTTTTAATTTTTTCAAATAATTTTTTATTTTCAGTTTTTTCTTAGGCATTGAAATATCCTTCCCGGAAACCCAGTGTTTTAACTTCTAATTCTAAGTGGATCTCAAATTTTTCCAAAACCGCAGACCTTGCCCGCTTGATGAGCCACGAAATATCTCCTGCTGTGGCGCCTCCGTGATTGATAAAAAAGTTGGCGTGCTTTGTGGAAATTTCTGCACCCCCTTTTTTGGTGCCTTTCAGGCCTACTTGATCGATAAGATACCCGGCTGCCAACTCCTTTGACGGATTTTTAAAGACGCTTCCCGATGAACGAAAGCGCAGAGGTTGGGTCGTTTTTCGGCTTTGACTTGCTTTGGTTCTTAAGACCTGAATTTCCTCAGGATTTCCTTTTTTAAACTCAAATTCTGCTGACAAAATTATTTCAATGTCAGGAATTGATGAGTGCCGGTAGTCAAACGTGATATCGCCCTGTTTGTATGTTTTTTTGGTACCCTCCAGTGTCATGACAGAAAATTGTGTGAGACTGTTGGATATTTCCTTTCCGTAAGCGCCGGCATTCATCTTAATTGCGCCGCCAAGAGTACCGGGAACCCCGATCATACTTTCTATTCCGGTTAAATTATTCTTCATGCATTCCTTCACCAGTTTGCCAAGCATCGTACCGGTTTCAGCATAAACATGAGTTTCATCAATTGTTATTGTTTTGAATGTTTTATGGAGACTAATGACAAATCCTTCAAACCCATCGTCACTCACCAGCAGATTTGAACCGGAACCCATGAAGAATACAGGCAGATTGTGTGTGTGGGCGAATTTCAATGTTTCCGATAAATCATCTTCATCCTTCGGTGTGAGGAATGCCATTGCAGCACCGCCAATTCCATAGGATGTATGACTCGACATCGGTTCGTCCAATAGCAGAGCACCTTTGATTTTAGATTTCAATAGTTCAATTTCTTCCAATTCAGTTTTTTACCGTTGTGTGGTACTGTTGTAAATATTCCACATATTGATCACAAATTTTCCAAATGTCACCCGCACCCATGGTTATGATAATATCCCCCGGGAAAACTATTTCCTTCAGCAGGTTGTGAATCTGATTTTTATCTTCAATCCAGAAAACTTTGTGATGCCCCAGTTTTTTGGCTGCATCGGCAATAAGTTTTCCGGTAATACCTTCAATGGGTTTCTCCCGTGCAGGATACACATCGGTGACAACAATGGTCTCACTTATCAATAAAGCCCGTGCGAATTCTTCAAAAAAGTCTCTTGTACGGCTGTATAAATGGGGTTGTAACACGGATACCAGCGGATTTTTCCACCCATTCTTAATTGCCTGCAGAGTGGCGGAAATTTCTGTTGGATGATGGGCGTAATCATCAATTACCAAAATATCATTAAAGGTTCCCTTAATTTCAAAACGTCTTCTCACGCCGGTAAAATTTAAAAGTCCCTTTTGAATGGATTCAAATCCAACTTCCAACTCATGACACAATGCTATAACTCCCAACGCATTTTTTACATTATGATTCCCCGGAACCTGCAGTTGAATATTTCCTAGCAATTTTTCTTTATAATAAACTTCAAACTCTGTCAGGAATCCCTCGAACTGAATATTATCAGCCGAAAAATCGGCGGGATTTGTAATTCCGTACGAGATAACAGGTCTGGAAATATTCGGCACTATCCCCTGGACAAACGGTTCATCGGTACAGGCAGCGACTGCACCATAAAAGGGTACTGCATTAGCAAAGGAAGTGAATGAATTAAATAGATCATCTTCATTTTTATAACATTCCAGATGATCGAGATCAATATTAGTAATGATGGAATAGGTTGGCTGCAGTTGCAGAAAGCTTTTATCAAATTCGTCTGCTTCGGCAACAATGAATTCGCCTGTTCCTAAAACAGCGTTTACATCCAAACTTTTTACAATACCACCAACAATCAGTGTGGGGTCTAATTCTGCTTCAGTGAGGACACACCCCATCATGGATGTGGTGGTGGTTTTTCCATGTGTCCCGGCGATGGCGATACTTTTGTTTTTTAATTTCAACAATTCTCCCAGCATTTCCGCCCTGCGAATGATGGGAATTCTTGATTCTTTCGCTTTGACAAGTTCTGGGTTGTCCAACGTAACAGCAGATGAATAAACAACCACATCAAATTCTCCAATATTGTCTTTTGAGTGACCTTTGAATATTTGGACACCTTTGGCTTCGAGTCCGTTTGTAATATCTGTCGTATTTATGTCCGACCCGGAAACTTCAAATCTGAGATTAATTAGCAGGTCAGCCATACCGCTCATTCCGATGCCACCAATTCCCACAAAATGTATTTTTTTAATTTTTCCGAACATGTTTATGCCTCTGCCAACAGCATTATTTCGTCTACTATTTTTTCAGCTGAATTGGGTATAGATGCCAATTTAGCCAATTCACTCATTTGCAATAAAGTTTTTGGACTGCTCAAAAGTTGGACAACTTTGTTGCCGAAAATTTCCGGTGTGAGTCCTTCCTCATCCAGAACTACGGCAGCACCGTTATGGGAAAGTGTCCGGGCATTTTTTGTCTGGTGGTCACCAGTCGCGTGAGGAAAGGGGATAAGGATGGATGGCTTTCCGCAATAGGTAATTTCGGCGCTAGACAAAGCACCGGCACGGGATACAATCAAATCTGCCGCCGAATAGACATGACCCATCTGATCAATAAATGAGAAAATTTTCACAGCGGGATGGTTGTTCTCAATATCTGACAACGATGGATAGTCGTTTTTCCCTGTTTGCCAGATTAATTGTGAATCTGTTTTTTCCAAAATATAATTCAGAGACTTTTTCATCAATTTATTGATTGCATGAGAGCCCTGACTACCGCCTATAACTGCGATCACAGGTTTATCTATTTGAAAACCGAAAACATCCAATGCATGATTTCGTGTTATTTCAAACATGCTTTTCCTGACAGGATTGCCCGTATGGACGAACTTTTTTTTTTAAGGTAATTCACCGAGTCTTCGTAACTCAGACATAGTCTGTCTACTTTGGTAGACAACCATCGTGTAGTAAATCCGGGGAATGAATTCTGTTCATGGATCAATGTGGGAATTTTTTTATGGACCGCAGCAAGAAGTGGGAGTCCGCTGGCATAACCGCCGGTGCCCACAACGACATCAGGGTTGAATTTTGTAATCAACTTTCTCGATTTGATGTACGCGGAAAGAAAGCGGACCGGGAAACCGATATTTTGCACTATTCCTCTCAATGAAAAACTTCTGTTAAAGCCCCGTACATTCAAAAGGGTATGCTGTAATTGATCCTTTTTAAATGAGTCCGCTTCTATTCCAGAAGTTGAACCGACGAAATGAATGGATACCGTTTCATTCCGGGATTTCAATTCTACCGCAATAGCAAGAGCGGGGAAGAGGTGCCCACCAGTGCCACCACCGGCAATGATGATTTTTAACGGCTCAGTTCGCAAAGAGAACTCCTGTTCCTTTCCTGTTATTTATTTTTCTTTTTGCCATTGAAATGTTGAGTAGAATTCCAATCGTAAAGAGAGTCATTAGTAAATTTGTTCCTCCAAAGCTCACAAAAGGCATGGGCAATCCGGTCGTGGGTACAATTCCTGCAACAACCGCTGAATTAATAAATGCATAGGTAATAATTTTGATGCCAATCCCGACGCTCAGTAAAATGCCGAAAATATCTGTACTCTGTTTGGAGATTTTTACACTTCTTTGAAAAATAGCGAGGAAAAGTGTAAGCACTAGAAAACATCCAAAAAATCCGAATTCTTCACCAACGATGGATAAAATAAAATCAGTGTGAGGGGCAGGGAGAAATAGATTTTTTCCCATACTTTCGCCCAATCCCACACCCATGAGACCACCGTTGCCAAGAGAAATTAATGACTGCTGAACCTGATAATTTAATTCTTGAAAATTCTGTCCAACATTAAGATACGCTTTTATTCTCCCAAGTCTGTACGGTGCCGCCAATAATACGGGAACCAGAATCGCCAATGATACGCTTCCCGCAGCAAAGAGATGTGACAGTTTGGCGCCTCCGAGAAACATGAGGATAAATGCAATCAACCCAATTACAAAAGCTGTACTGTAATCAGGTTGTTTTATGATGAGAGACATGACCAAGCCGGTAATAAGTAATGGCGGAAGGAGGCCAGATACGAAATCGCCTAATTTTTCCCGATTTCGGTCCATGTATGCCGCGAGGTAGGTAATGGTAGCAAATCTGGCTATATCCGAGGTCTGAATGGAAAAGAAACCCAAATCCAGCCACCGTGCAGGGAAATGGCTTCCTTCCGCAATTTGTAGAATTTTTGTAATGATGAGCAGAACAATGCTGAATATCATAAGATGGGAAGCATATTTTTTCAAAATGCGATAATCCATAAATGCTGCAGCAAACATGATGGATATAGCGACAACTGTTCTTATCAGATGCCGTTTAAAGTAAAAAGTGCCCGTTCCGAACCGGTCCATGGAAATGTTGGTACTCGAACTGAAAACCATAATGACTCCTACAGCAACCAGCAGAATAGTCTCAATGAGTAACAGCTTATCGTATTTTTGCGAAGATATTTCCACTTTTCATTTATCCAGATTCAATTGGGACACAATTGTTTTAAATGTGTTCCCTCTGTGTTCAAAATCGTTGAACATGTCAAAACTGGCACACCCAGGCGATAAAAGAACAACATCGCTGGATTTTGCCAATTCGTTGGCTATTTTTACTGAGGATTCCAGAGAATCGCATTCAATGCAATGAATTTTCTCAAACATGGAATCAAAAATCTTTGCCTTTGCCCTCCCAAAACAGATGACCTTTTTTACACTTTTCTCTGCGATGGGAGTTAGTTCGCTGAAATCTGCTCCCTTATCCAATCCGCCCATAATTAAGATGATAGAATTATGGGGAAATGAATTAATTGCCACTTTTACCGATTCAACGGTGGTGGCTTTGGAATCGTTATAATATTCAACACCATTTACAGTCCTGACGTGTTCGATCCTATGAGGCACACCCTTGAAAGAGGTAAGCACTTTTTGAATTTGATTATTTTCAACATGAAATAGCGATCCCACCGTTGAAGCTGCCATTAGATTCTCAAGATTGTGCTTTCCGGGGAGTTTTATATCGTTCAAATAAACCAGCACATCCTGAGCGTTGTCGTAAATTTTGGTTTCATTTAGACTGAACAAAGTGGAATCACTATGTTTGAGTGAAAAGGGTACGCAAATTGCATTTGTCTTTATTCTATCAGCCAATTGTTTATCATCAAAATTGAAGACGACTGTATCTGTCTGCTCGAGGTTTTTTAGAATATTCAGTTTTGCATCAACATAATCTTCAAAGGAATTGTACCTGTCAAGATGGTCAGGGGATAAATTCAAAAGCACAGCAAAATCGGGTTTGAAATGCAAAATATGTTCCATTTGAAAACTGCTGATCTCCAACACATAGACAGTGTTCTCAGCAGGATTTTCCAAAGAATCCAACAATGCAGTTGAAAAGGGATGACCCACATTCCCAGCAAAGATTGAATTGTTTCCGCCCTTCTCAAGAATTTTGTGGATTAAGGTGGATGTGGTTGTTTTGCCATTTGTTCCTGTTACGGCAACAATGGGATCTTCCGTAAACCAGCTTGCAAATTCAATTTCAGTGACAACAGGCAGTCCTTTGTTTATTGCAGTTAATATGATGTCCGCATCCTGTGGAACACCCGGACTGATTACCATTAGGTCAGCGTCATGGACTTTTTCTGTATGACCGTTAAATTCTACGGTTATATTGGGATTTTTTGAAATTGCTGTTTCAGCTGTTTCAGTCAAGTTTTTCTGATCGCTTAAAAATACGGTACCTCCCAAAAAAGAAACCAGTTCAGAAACGGCTAATCCTGTCCGGGCGGCACCAATCACCGACACATGTTTCCCTTTTAGATTAATTTCGTTCCTGTTTTGAATATTCATCATCGAATTTTGAATGTGCTCAAAGACATTAAAGCGAATAGAATTCCGATAATCCAAAATCTCACAACGATTTGAGATTCATTCCACCCTTTAAGTTCAAAATGGTGGTGAATGGGAGCCATTCGGAAAAACCGTTTTCCCTCGCCAAACCGTTTTTTTGTTCGTCTAAAGTAGAAAAGCTGAATAATGACCGAAGCAACTTCCATGACAAAAACACCACCGATAATCAGTAAGACAAATTCTTTTTTAAGCAGAAGCGCCAGGGTTCCCAATGCGGCGCCTGCAGCCAATGCACCTGTATCACCCATAAAAATCTGTGCCGGCGGCGCGTTGAACCACAGAAAGCCCAGACAAGCTCCCATGAGTGCAGTTGCAAAAATTGCAAGTTCACCTGCGCCGGGAAGGTAGACGATATTTAAATATTGACTGAAATCGATTCTTCCAGAAATATATGCAATACCGGCGAATGCGATGGCACAAATGGCCAATAATCCTGATGCCAGTCCATCCAACCCATCTGTTAGATTGACTGCGTTGGAGGTTGCTGTTACAACGAATATCACCCAAGGCAGGTAAAAATAACCGAAATCAATTTCCAGATTCTTAAAGAAAGGGACTGAAGTAATTGACCAGATTCCTGTAAACTGGTCAGAACTTAACAGCCATAGACCAATTATTAATCCCAACCCTATTTGCCCCGCAAGTTTATACCGGGCAATAAGACCCTTTTTCCTTTTTTTCACATTCTTCTGGTAATCATCAAGAAATCCAACGAGTCCCATCCAAAGTGTTGCAACGAGAATAATATGAATATAGATATTTGATAGATTTGCCCAGAGGAGTGTGGGGAGAATCACTGCGAAGAGAATAATGATTCCCCCCATAGTAGGCGTGCCCTTCTTTAAATTGTGGGACTCAGGTCCATCGGACCGGATATTTTCTTCAATATTTTTATTCTTCAGGTAATTGATAATTTTTGGGCCAATCACAAAACTGATAAAAAGCGCTGTAATGGCTGCCATGGAAGCGCGGAAGGTGATATATTGAAAAATGTTAAAACCGGAGAGTTCAGTACGCAGGGGATAGAAGAAATGGTAGAACATCAGTTTTCAAATACCTCCTCTATGACAGTTTCCATTGCCATGCCCCGGGATCCCTTAAACAGGATCATGTCACCCTCTTTAATATTTTCTCTTAACACTTCCGATAATCTTTTCTTCTCGTCAAAGTGCTGTGCTTCAATGATGGATTCTGCCGTATTTACAGTAACATTTGATTGGTTCCCGTAACATAGCAAAAGATCCAATTCTTTAGCGGCACAGCTATCGCCAACTTTTTTATGGTGGTTTTCGGAATCATTCCCAAGTTCCAGCATATCTCCAAAGACCATAATTCTTCTACCGTTTCCGGGGATGGATTTAAGATAATCCAGCGCTGATAATGTGGAATTAAGATTAGCGTTGTAAGTGTCATCAATAATGGTAATGCCATCGAATTTTTTAATTTGACACCTGCCTTTTGACGGTTCAAAGGATAGAATTTTTTCCCTGAAAGTATCCCACTCTACTCCAAGTGAAATGGACACCGAACAGGCAGCAATCACATTCAGGGCAAATATATCCTGACATGAATTAAGATCAATTTCATGACTGTTGATAGTTAGAATAATCATACCATCATCATCTTTATCTATATCTGTTGCAAAATCACAATCATGTGAAAATCCGAATGAAATTTTTCTGGCAGCGGTTGGAATATCTTTAATGTACGAATCCTGCCAATTAACAAAAGCATATCCATCTTCAGGCAATGAATCAAATAATTCCCCTTTCGTTTTTACGATATTGTTGATCGTTCCAAACCCGTTGAGGTGGGCGGGAGCGATATTGGTTATCAATCCGTGATCAGGCTTTGAAAGACCACATAGATAACCAATATCGCCGAGGTGATTTGCTCCCATCTCAAGGATGGAAAGCGTATGACGAGAGGTAAGCTCGAGTAAGGTTAGGGGTAAGCCGAGGTGTGTATTGAAGTTTCCGCGAGTTGCATGAACCCTGTTGTCAGAAAAAATATGTGTAAGCAGATCCTTGGTCGTTGTTTTTCCATTTGAACCGGTGATGCCAATGACAGGCAGTGAAAATTGTAACCTCCATTCCCGGGCGATTTTTCCCAGAAAATCTGATGTATCCTCTACCACAATTTGTGGAAGGGAAGAGGATGATTCACGGTTTGATATCAAGGCAGCAGAGCAACCGTTTTCTTCCGCTTGAGGTAGAAACTTATGCCCGTCCACCCGTTCTCCCGGCAATGCCACAAAAAGGTCGCCTGTTTTTACTTCTCTTGCATCGAGTGTAATACCTGTGGGAGTTGAGGATAGCATTTGACCGGTTACTCTTTCCATGAGTTGTCTGACAATTTCCGGTTCCGGTAGATCAATCCGCATCCGCAGACCTCATGATAGTATCATAATCTGAATAAGGAATTTTTTCTGATCCAATCATCTGATAGTGTTCACGTCCCTTACCCAGTACTGCAAGAATATCGTTAGGACCCAGTTTACCCATTGCTTCTGAAATTGCTTTACCCCTGCTTTCAAAAAAATGATGTTTGTTCTCTTTGAACCCATTTGAAATATCTTCATTAATTTTTTCAATTTCTTCGGTTCGCGGATTATCCGGAGTAATAAAAATATGGTTTGCGAACCGTTCTGCCTCTTTCGCCATAAGTGGTCTTTTTTCTTTATCCCTTTCTCCTCCGCATCCAAATATGACCCACATTTTTCCGTTATCATTCAACAGCATTTTTAATGTTGCAAACAATTTTGTAAAAGCATCCGGCGTGTGGGCATAATCCAGGATAACAGTTCCACCATTTGTCATTTTGAAAAGTTCCGTTCTCCCGGGAACCTGGCTGCAGGCAGTGATTCCTTTTTCGATAACTTCATGTGAGATTCCCATTTCAGACCCAGCAGTGACTGCTGCAAGAATATTCTCAAGGTTGTAGGTACCGACCAGTGAGGAGGATATATTTAGTTTTCCGGATTCAGTTGAAATAATTCCGGTAATGCCATTCTTTGACATTCCCCAGTTTTCAAAATGAACCTGAGATGACCCTTCCTTGGAAAAACAGACATTTTTAGCATTGGAGATTTTGAGTAGTTCAGATGCTTTTTCATCATCACTGTTGATTACAGCAACAGCACCTTTTTGAAGATTCTGGAATAATTTTGTTTTTGCCTTAAAGTATTCTTCCATTGATCCATGGAAATCCAGATGATCCTGACTCAGGTTTGTAAATACTGCAAGATCAAATTCCACATCATCGACTCTGTTCAATTCAAGAGCGTGGGATGAAACTTCCATCACAACATGGGTGACTCCGCTGTCATGAAAAAGTTTTAATATTTTTTGAAGATCCATAGCGTCCGGGGTGGTAAGAGAGGCAGAGGAATCAATCCCGGGGCCTGATATTCCCAGCGTTCCAATGATGCCTGTTTTTTTGTCATCTGCCGAGAGAATTGATCGAATGAGATATGCCGTAGTTGTTTTTCCATTCGTGCCTGTTACTCCTATGACTTCCATATCGTGGGACGGATGTTTATAGAAATTTGCCGCCATAATGGATAATGCTTTTCTGGGATTATCAACTTCCACCACAGGGGTCATTACATTTTGAAGGAATTTTGGATCTGACGCATTTGAAATAATGACTGCAGCTCCCCTTTGAATGGCATCCGGAATATAATGATTTCCATTTAGTTTGGTACCGGGAATTGCCACAAAAGCAGCACCCGGCCAGACATGCCTTGAATCAGAGGTCACAGACCCTACAGGTATATCCAAAGGCAACCGTGTTGTAACATTCACACCTTTAAGAAGTGAAGTGAGTGTTTTCATTATTTTAATTGTAGAGAACAGAGGCTGTTGGTGGCAACCTCTGTCCCTGGTTTTGGGTTTTGTTGTATGACTATGCCCGATCCCGAAATTGTGGACCGGAGCCCTACCTCCCGCAAGGTAGAGATTGCTTGTCTCATGCTCATCCCCCTGGTTTCCGGTATAGTGATAAATTTCTGTTTAGTTCTGTTTTGATCCAATATACCGGTGATCATCAATGGGAGGATTTCTTCATGAGGTTCAGTGTTTTCCGAGGTCTTTGTTGAGTTCGAATGACTGGAGATGTTCAAGTCTCTCTCATGGAGGGAATGGACCAATATCTGATCATTGGAATTAATAATTCTCTTCATAATTCGTTTAAAAACAGGCGCCGCGCCTACACCGCCCCAGCGGTAGTAGTAGGATGGCTCGTCAAGAACAATAACAGCCACCAGTTGTGGATTATCAGCCGGGAAAAATCCAGCGAAAGAGGAAGTGAATTTGGTCTTTGAATAACTGCCATTATCAAACTTTTGAGCTGTACCGGTTTTACCTGCTACTTTCCAGCCGTCAATGCCTGCGGATGTTCCCGTACCGGATTCCACAACATTGCAGAGCATGGAAGTCAGTATTTCCATATTTTCCTTTGAACCAACCTGCCGGATGATTTGGGGTGTTTCTTCAAAAATTATTTTTCCTGTGGGGTGTATGATTTTATCAACCAGAATGGGTTTCATCAGAAACCCGCCGTTGGCGATTGTGGAATACGCCAAAGCAAGCTGAAGAACAGTTACAGATATTTCATGCCCCATGGAAATTTCAGCCAGTGATAATGCGCTCCATTCGTCAATAGTTCTCAGAATACCTTTTGCTTCGCCGGGGAATCGCACTCCGGTGGGAGAACCAAATCCAAATTTTTTTGCAAACAGATAAAGATTTTTACTGCCGACAGTTTCTGATATTTTAATGATTCCCACATTGCTTGAATTTTCAATAATTTGAGGAAAATTCAACAAACCGAAACTGCTCCAATCTTGGATTATTTTTATACCTTTGTAATTGTAACTGCCATCTTCACAATTAAATTCCTGATCCAAAGGCACTGTATTCAGCGATAGGGATGCAACGGCAGGAACAATTTTTAAGGTTGAGCCCGGCTCGAATTGATCGGTGATTACTTTGTTTCTGTACTTGTCTTCACTGAAGTTATGGCGGTTGTTTGGATTAAAATCAGGCAGTGAACAGATGGCCAGAATTCTGCCGGTGTGGGGCTCCATGATGATTCCTGTGGCTCCGGTGGAGCGCGATTTTTCCATCTGTTTTTTTAATTCATGTGTTAGGATCGCCTGATATTCAATGTCGAGCGTCGTTATAATATCAGAACCGTTTACCGGGACTTGTTTCGGGTAAGATAAGTTGTGATATGACCTGCCTTTTCCGTCAGTCTGCAAGACAATCCATCCATCTTTTCCTTTCAGATATTTTTCATACTCAATCTCCAGCCCGCATATGCCTATGTTATCAACATTGGTAAATCCGATTGTTTGAGCTGCAATACTTTGATGGGGGTAATACCTATAACCGGACTGATTTACGATTAACCCTTTATCATCAATATCAAGGAGGTTATTACAAAGGGAATATTTTAAGTTTCTTTCGAGAAAAACAAAACTCTGATCGCTATTCAGCCGCTCACTGTAATATGTTGTATCTCTTCCGGTCACTTTCGAAAAACGGGAAATTATTGTTTCCTTATCTTCAACTTCATATGGATTGACACCAAAAGAGAAGTGAGCAATATTATCAGCCAAGGGTACCATTTTAGTATCATAAATGGTTCCTCTAACAGAAGGGAGGTGCACCATATTCTGTCCTTGCAGCTTTGTTTGTTTCTGATATTCATTGCTCCGCAGCACCTGAATCTGAAAAAAGCGCATTGTAAGGACGGACCACAAAAGAATCATAATACCAGACAGAAAAAGAACTCTCGGTTGAAATTTCGAATAAGATTTGGTCATTATTATTTCATTCTAAAGTTTGCAAGCTGAATATTTTTCAGTACAACTGCTAAAGTCTCCGGTTCAGGGGTAACCATTTTTAATTCGTTTTGTGCAATATTTGTGATACGGTCAATACGTTCCAGGGATGCGATTTCGCTGTTGAAGCCCTTATTTTCTGTCTCAATCTTTATGGCAATTTTTCTTAGCATATTGTTTTCCATGATAGTGAGATTGATTTCATTGTAAACCCACAAATAGGTAAGAAGCCCTGATATGGAAAGAAGTGTAATCGTAAAAAAGAGAAGAGAACTGATAAATTCTCTCCGTTTTTTTGTCCGCCTTCCCGGTTTTCTTTTTGTTCTTTTTTTCATGCCAATTTTTCTCCTGCCCGCAATTTTGCGCTACTCGCTCTTTTGTTTACCGTAATCTCTGTGTCAACGGGAGTAAGAGGTTTACGTGTAATAATATTCAATCTTTTTACAATATCGCAGATGCATTCAGGGAAATCAGGGGGACAAATACACTCTTTTTGGAGATCGGTTAAAGCATTTTTCACCAGTCTGTCTTCGAGAGAATGATAGGATAAAATGACGACACGACCGCCAATTTTCAGATAATCAATAAATTTGATAAGGAATTGGGTTAAACTGTTCAACTCCTTGTTGACTTCAATTCTGATGGCTTGAAAAATTCGGGATAGCGTTTTATTTATTTGGACAGGTGAAACTACCTGCTTTACCGCATCACAGAGCTGGAAAGTTGTTTTGATTGGTTGTTTTACCCGGCAACCTACAATCGATTTTGCTATTGCCTTGCTGTTATGTTCCTCGCCGTAGGTTTTAAACAGTTTTGATAGTTCCCGCTCATTCCATTGATTTACAATATGGACACCATTTATTCCGGAATCTTTTTTAAACCGCATATCGAGGGGGCCATTGAAACGGTAAGAAAACCCTCGTTCCGGAGTATCCAGCTGAAAAGAAGACAATCCCAAATCAAGGATCATGCCGTCAAACTCCCTGATATTGAGAGGGTCGAGATAGTGGGTGAAGTTGGAGTAGGAGTCGTTAAAGAGGTGTATTTTACAGGAGGCAGTAAGATTTTTCTTTGAATAGTTGAGTGCCTCCGCATCACCATCAAGCCCGAGTAGTAGTCCTTTTGGAGAGAGGTGAGAAACAATCGCTTGGGCATGACCGCCCAGCCCGATTGTACCATCCAAATAAATTCCGTCTGGGGTTATATTCAGAAGTTTGATGACTTCTGGTACCATGACGGGAATATGAGGTAATTGAGATGAACATATTTCTTTCAATCCTTATAAAATGATTTTTTCCGCAAGAGTTTCATATTCTTGGGAGTCAATCTTTAATTCGTTCTTTTCGAGTTGATCTAATTTTATGGGATTCCAGATTTCGATTTTATTGACAACTCCGATAATGAGAACCTCTTTATCCAGACTTGCGTATTCCATAAGTGCGGGGGTCAGTTGAATTCTGCCTTGCTTATCAAATTTTACGGGGACAGCAAATCGAACCATTGTACGAATGAAGGAACGATTTTTTAAAGATGCCGAGGAAAGGTTTCTGAGTTCTGATTCAACCTTTCCCCATTCAATCAGAGGATACGCATATATGCAGGGATCCTGTCCCTTTGTTATAATAAAAGTGTTGTTATTCTCCGGTGCAAGGGCATTCCGGTATTTTGCTGGAATATTCAGCCGTCCCTTACTATCGATATTGTAAAAGTATTCGCCTGTTAATGTATTGGTTGTCATAGGTGTTTAATCTATGGGAAATTTCCCCACTATTCCCCACAACGTTAAACCAATAACCCACAAATGTCAAGTAATATTTCACATAAAAGTGTGGATTAAATAAAAAAAGCTGTTTTAAGGAGGTGTTACTTCGGTAGGTAAGAGGAAATAGACAGTTTACCTGTTTTTACATCGTAAGCAATATCTGCTGGTAAATTGGATGGGTTTAATTCAACTTTTGTATCATTGATAAATGCATTCATGTTAGTGGTGTGATTAATGCGAAGGAATACGGATGACTTAAATTCTTTTATTATTTCCCCGCCTTTTCCCAGGTAATCAGAATTTAAAGTTTCATCATCACTCTTAATTTGATACAGGATTGAGTCTGCTGAGTTGAGAGTTATTTGGTACGGCGGATGTAACAGGATTAAATTTTCGACAACTTCTTTTTCATAATCTGATTCAAAAATATCATTATCAAATTCAACTGAGTCAGTACTGGCTTTTACAGAAATTGCTTCGTCGGATTCACCGGGTTCTGACACAATTTTTTTAATAGTGAATATGGCAAAAATAAGGACAGCAACCATAATTACTGCTTTTGTTACATCCGACCGAATTTGAAAAGGAGATTTATCGGTAGTTTCATCATCCTTGTCTTTATCCACAGGTGAAAGATCATCATCTACTTTATTATCCTTATAAGATTCACCTTTTTCCCCCGACAGATGTTCTTCCAATTTATTTAGGAATTCAGCCGGATCGGTCCCCAGTTCGCTGGTATATGCTTTTAAAAAAAGGCGGACATATACTTTTGGAAGAAAATCAAAATCACCCTTTTCAATACATTCCAAAAACCGTTTATTTATTTTAGTCCGGTTCGAAATTTCGGCAAGATCAATATTTTGTTCTTCCCTTAGTTTTTTTAAGTCTGAATAAAATGCTGTCACGAATTAACTCTCCTCAAATGAGATTCGATTTTATGATTGAACTACCACGTTTTCAAGCCAATTGTTTAATCTAAATTTACTACAAACTTCCGGTTTTTGCATTATTTGTACAAACTTTGGCAATGGAAACCCCACCACATTGTAAAAACACCCGTTTATTTTTTCTACGAAAACAGCTGACCAGTCCTGAATACCATAAGACCCTGCTTTATCAAATGGGGGGTATTTCAAAATATATTCATTAATCATTGTTTTGGATAAGGAGTAAAAGGTGACTTCTGTTTTTTCAGTAAATTCAAAGTGTATTTCATTTTTCTGAATAGAAACACCTGTAAAAACTTCATGCGTTTTATTTGACAATTTCTCCAACATCGCTTCAGCATCATTTCTGTTTTTTGGTTTTCCCAATAATTTACCATCGATTACGACGATTGTATCCGCGCTGATGATCAATTTGTCCGGATTATTTCCAGCGATCGATTTTCCCTTGCAGTAGGAGAAATGGATGACAACCTCTTCCGGTTCTGTCCCTTCATCGAAATGATTATAATTTTCTTCAAAATCACCGGGAACGATGTCAAAGGGAATATTTAATTTTTGCAGAATTTCTTTTCGTCGGGGAGATGCTGATGCAAGAATAAATTGTGATTCCAATGTTTACCGGAATTTAGCAAGTTTGCCTATGTGAGACACTTTTTTACCGGACACGGTGGAAGTCGCTTCCAACTCGTAAAGATACACACCGTTGGCGATATTATCTCCGAATGAATCAAAACCATCCCATTCATCATATATTGAAAATCCGGTGAAGGTTTCAAACGGTTCAAGCCTTCTGACAAGTACTCCATTCAGCGTATATATTTTGATTTCGATTTCGGAATTTTCACTTACATCAAATGTAAATTGTGTACTTAAACTGAACGGATTGGGATAATTGAAAACATTGTTCAATGTCAATCCGGTAGAAGATAGCAGATTCAGTTTGATGGATTCCTGAGTTGGGTTGTTTGCATTATCCCACGCCTCCACGGTGATAAATAATTCATCAGATTCTACAGAGGTGAGGGGATAATCAATTTCCCCCGAATTATATTCACCTTCATCATAAATGAATAAATGAGTCAAATCAATGAAATTATTTTCGTCTTCATCAAACCACAATCGAATTGAATGGCCTGTTTCTTCCGTAATATTGATTCCGTTCTCATCTTCTAATTTGATCGTTAAGTTCTCATTTTGGGAGAGATAATCTCCGGAGCCCAATTGGCTGTTCTGAAAAAATGAAATGATGGGACCTTGCGTATCATCCGAAAGTGTATTGCTGCCGGCGAAATAGAGACTGTCAATTATACCCAATCCTTCCCAGACCAATTCGCCATTACTTACTTTGTAAACATATACTCCAAAACTTCCACGAAGTGAATCTGAATAATCCACATCTTTGGGAATAATAAAGCTGCCGTTGTATTGATAATTTTCAACGCCCATTTGTCCACGGAACAGGGTTCTCCCGGGGATAGAGTAATTTACCATCGTTGTGGTCCCGTTGCTGGTGTATGGAATGGATACTTCTTTGTCAGCTTCATAAATAAGCGAGAATCCGGATGCGGTGGAAGGCGCGGACGGGTCTGAGACCTGCCCGGAATAACTGCCAGGCATAAGAGCATAGAGTGTATCAGGATTAACTTCAGTTATTTCAACCTCGCCGGTGGGGAATGCCATGGTTAGTGCAGGATCGCCAAAAAGATGAAACATCTCATTTCGGCCATTGATTTGGTTACCGAGAAAAGCCGCACCCAAAGGGTCAGGTGAAATTTCCCGATTAGGAAACAGTTTGTCGAATAGAGCAATAATAAATGCTTTATTCGCTGAATAACTTATTTTTTCAATGGTTGATATGATGGCAATAGCGCCATTTTGAGGATCAATAAGTAAATCCTCTGACATGGCATCCCCCTCATCGGAATCGTACTGCCCCCAGCTGCAGGTGCCCGCAATCCAGATTGGAAGTTTCATTCCTGTGTTGATTGAGAATAAATCTCCTCTCGAAGCAGAAAGTAAAACTTCATGTGCCCATTGCCCGGGGTGACCGTGCCCGATATAATTGATAAGGGCAGTTCCGGTTTCAAGAATATTGAACAGAGCTTCCGTAGCATCGGGTTTTACAACGCCTGTCTGAGACCCGCTGTTTTCAGCAGGGTATTCCTCCAGATATAATTTTTTCACTTCAAGTGCGGCCGGAATTCTGACATATAGTGATTCACTGTTTGTAATGTGTGTTTTTTCAAGCGAAATATTATTATTTGGCGCGCTGAAATCATCGGCAACCAATGTAATTGACCTTCTCCATAACCCCGTTTCGGGTGTGGATTCGTAGGCTATTGTTTTTTCAACCACACTTTCTGCCTCTTGCAGGGTATTTACCGGAATTCTTCCAATAGCCATTTGGGGTGTTGTGGTGGAACCAGGATCAAGGTAAACGTATCGTAAATCGGATGAATAATTCTGCCAGTTTTGGTGATGGGTCGGCATGGGTTCGGGGCCGTCTCCTATCAGCAGAACATATGAAGGGCGCGGTTCCACCCAGGAATCATACGTAAATTGTAAAAACGCTTTAATGGTCTTGTAGCCCTCGAGCTCGCCATCTGAGTTGAAGTCCGATTCTATGACAGAAAGCTTAGCCACCAGAGATGACATTCCATTTATAATTCGGTGATTGGCAAGTGATTCCGCGGCTTCCGTAAAGTCGTCGTGAGTAATAATCACATGATCTGCCTGCAGGGTTGAATCCATAAGTAAATCGGGTGTGATGGGCTGATCGAACCGGAACGTTCTCCGCAATTCTGTTGGCTTCAGCCACCGTTTTGCAATGTCCCAATTGATAATTCTGTTTTCATAAAGCGCCCGTTCCCATTTTCCCGCTTGACCGCTTACGGGATAGAGTGTTACCGGAAATTTTATGGTGAAAACAAGATTTTTTACCTGATTCAGATTGCCGGTTTCTGACAAAAACAGAGGCGAAATTTTAATTGTTCCGCTATTCAGGTTTCGGAATCTGCCGTGGGAATTCCATATCAGAAACTCACTTGCGGGGGTAAAATTGTATTTTTGGAATTCTGATTCGGAATAGGGAGAAGTTTCTATTTGATTGACAACAATTTCCGGAAGATTTTCGCCCGACAATCCAATGGGGAGGTAGGTTTCATTCAGTTGAAAAGGAATTTCATTTTCCCTGAAATGGTAATGAATAATCAGTTCAGATTCACTGCTTTTCAACACTTCCCATTTCTGAGCAGATGTATATGAGATTACAGAAAGTAAAAAAAGGGCAATGATACGAATTGGCTTCAAGTCATTCATTTCAGGTAAATTTGTGTTTTATTGGAATTGAAATTTCAACTGATTTATCTTAATTTCCAACAAGTGACTGACCGTTTTACAGGCTGATTTCTAATTGGTTCCACTTACCTCTACCATATCAGATAATTTTTTTAATTTACTTAACGAAAGGAAAATTGTGTGAAGGACCGTGATCTAGAAATGATAAAAAGCGCGTATGCTTCATACCGCCGGAATATTGATGAAGCAAGAAATCTGATGGGGCATCCACTAACTTATACAGAAAAAGTTTTATTTTCCCATTTATTTAATAAACAGAATGATGCGCCCGAACGCTTAAAGGATTACATTAACTTTAAACCGGACCGTGTTGCCCTTCAGGATGCAACAGCTCAAATGGCGCTATTGCAATTTATGATGGCTGGAAAAGCCGAAGCTGAAGTTCCCACAACCGTCCATTGCGATCACCTGATTCGGGCTGAAAAAGGCGCCGATTCAGACCTGCAGAATGCATCATCAGAAAACAGTGAAATCTATAATTTTCTCCTATCGGTGTCTCAGAAATATGGCTGCGGATTCTGGAAACCGGGTTCGGGCATTATACATCAGGTTGTTCTCGAAAATTATGCATTCCCCGGTGGAATGATGGTGGGAACCGATTCCCACACGCCAAACGCAGGCGGACTTGGAATGATCGCCATCGGTGTGGGGGGCGCTGATGCAGTGGATGTAATGACAGGCATGCCGTGGGAATTGCAGTGGCCCGGAGTTATTGGCGTCAAATTAACAGGAGAACTCTCCGGGTGGACAGCGCCTAAGGATGTTATTCTGAAGCTGGCGGGCATTCTGACGGTCAAAGGTGGGACAAACAGAATAATTGAATATTTCGGGGAAGGGACAAAATCAATCAGTTGTACCGGAAAAGGAACCATCACCAATATGGGTGCGGAGCTAGGTTCGACTACATCGGTATTTCCCTATGATGACAGAATGGCCACTTACCTGAGAGCCACCGGAAGGTCTGAAATAGCCGTCATGGCGGATGAAATTTCCGATTGCCTGATTGCGGACCCTGAAGTGCTGGAAAATCCGGAGGACTATTACGACCAGATTATTGAAATTGATCTCGCCACTTTGGAACCGCACCTTGTGGGACCCTACACGCCCGATCTCGCCCGGCCGGTTTCGGAGATGGCGGAAGCCGTTAAAAAGGAAGATTATCCTGATGAAATCAGCGTTTCTCTCATCGGAAGCTGCACCAATTCATCCTATGAGGATATTGAACGATCCGCCAATATTGCCAGGCAGGCAAAGGAAAAAGGACTTGCCTCCAAAACGTCTTTTCTCATCACTCCTGGTTCGGAACAGATCAGGGCGACCATTGAAAGGGACGGACAACTGGACGATCTTAAGGAAATCGGAGGAATGGTCCTTGCAAACGCGTGCGGACCGTGCATTGGTCAGTGGAAACGATTGGACAAACAGGAAGGCGAAAAAAATACCATTGTTACTTCCTTTAACCGGAATTTTGCCCGGAGAAATGACGGGAATTCCTCCACACTGGCTTTTATGGGATCGCCTGAAATTGTGACTGCACTTGCTTTGGGAGGGTCGCTTTCTTTTAATCCCATGAAGGATACACTCACCAATGAATCAGGGGATGAAGTTAAACTTGAACCTCCTACAGGCGATGAACTGCCTCAAAATGGATTCGTAACCGGAAAAGACGGATTTGTCTCTCCAAATGGGGAAGGACAATCCGCAGAAGTTGAGGTATCGCCCGACAGCAAAAGGATTCATCTTCTTGAACCGTTTTCTGCCTGGGAGGGGATAAATTTAACAGGACTAAAAGTTTTGCTGAAAGCAAAGGGAAAATGCACCACAGATCATATTTCTCCTGCGGGACCGTGGCTGAGATACCGCGGTCATTTGGACAATATTTCAGACAACCTCTTTATCGGTGCCGTGAATGATTTTACCGAAGAGATTGGAACCGGAACAAACGTGTTAACGGGTGACAGGGGAGTGCGTTTCAGTGATATTGGAAGAAGCTGGAAATCCCAGAATATCGGATGGGTTGTTTTCGGTGATGAGAATTACGGAGAGGGCTCCAGCCGCGAACACGCTGCCATGGAACCGCGCCATTTGGGGTGCAGGGCAGTCATTGTAAAAAGTTTTGCCCGGATACATGAAACAAACCTAAAAAAACAGGGAGTGCTTGCGTTTACTTTTTCTGATCTTTCGGTGTATGATGAAATTTTAGAGGACGATACAATCTCAATTGAAGGATTAACAGATTTCGTGCCGAAAGTCCCGCTGAAAATGACAATCACACACAGTGACGGAAGTAACTCAACATCCGAATTAAACCATACCTACAATGAAGCGCAGATTGAGTGGTTTAAAGCGGGGTCAGCGCTGAATCTGATTTCGAAGCAGGCAGAATAGACCCGTAGAGACGCATTGAATGCGTCTATTTCAACAGTATCAATTTCTTCGATTGCGAAAACTCCGGTGTCACCAGACGGTAAATGTAAACCCCCGAACTCAGCGGCATTCCTAAATTATCGGTCCCATTCCAGATTATGGAATATTTCCCCGGGTTCATGGATTCATTTACCAATTTACGAACCTGCTTCCCCAGTAAATTGTAAACCAGTATTTCAACGTCTGTCAGTTCAGGAAGATCAAAAATGATTCGGGTAACAGGGTTGAACGGATTGGGATAATTCTGGTGGAGTGCATAGTCAAGAGGAATCGCAGCTTCATCATCAATGGATAGGGGATCATATTCAATGGTCCCCATATCAGGTGCTGACCCGATGTAGTCATCGGGATCCATATTGACCAATGTATCACCTTCCGAAACATAAAATGCTGTACCGGCATCAATGCAGGGTGAATTCGGATTTAAGTTGAAATTACCATTATCAGGATCGTAAAACAGTGGATCTGCTTCAATATTACCTTCACCATCCCAGCCGCCGTCAATGTTTGAATAAAAGATATTTACTCTTTCTTCCAAGCCAGAAATGCCAAAATTTTCTCCATAAAGAATTGAATTAATTGACATTAAATCAGCCGTACCATTTAAATAAATACTATTATCATAAAATACTGAATTTGATAAATTAATGTCCCCGCCTTCAGTGTATAGTCCACTACTACTCGTGGAACTTGCAACATTTTCCCAAATAGCAGACTTATTAATATTCACTTCTCCATAAGCAAAAATACCACCACCTCTATGCTGATACCAGACCATATCAGGGTGATTTCGTTCATTGTGATAGATTTGTGAATTATTTATTGTTAAAACACCACTGGATATAATGCCTCCTGCAAATAAATTACTGTCAATCACGGAAGACTCAAAGGTTGCATTTCCCCTTATTTTTATTCCGCCATTAATATTATTTGAAAATCTTGAATTCCTTACGATTATTTCTCCATGATATTCACCCCCACCATAAGTACCTTGTATATAAACCGCACAAGCACCCGTATTATCAGAACCTCCCCATCCAGCATCAATGTCAGATTCACAATTTTTTA
>CEQE01012906.1_pt1 | contig 23772 bp, 27 predicted proteins | sample 356201 | NCBI WGS metagenome assembly CEQE01 (sample SAMEA2619970, study PRJEB7988) | marine metagenome | biome: marine biome (ENVO:00000447); feature: mesopelagic zone (ENVO:00000213) & marine oxygen minimum zone (ENVO:01000065); material: "saline water (ENVO:00002010), including plankton...
GGAATTTGGCGTCAGCAATCACACTCCAGCCCAGATGGCACTCTTACAGAAGTACCTGACGGTTCCGATTGCATCAAACCAGATGGAATTCCATCTCTTGCAAAGCGGAATGCTGGATGGCGGAATATCAGGATCCAAAGGCCCTATGGACCCACCTGGGCTTGAAGGAACGATCGAATACTGCCGTCTCCATAACATCCGTCTCCAGGCGTGGTCCCCTGTCTCCAAGGGGCTCCTGTCAGGTCAAAAATACAAAGGGAAGGATGAAAAGCTGAAAGAAAGAATCCTGAATTGCAGCAGGAAAGTCGGGGAATTTTCAAAAAAACATAAAGTTCCAGCAGAAGCGATTGTCGTGGCCTGGATCCTTCACCATCCTGCCAGAATCCTGCCCGTGCTCGGGAGCAAAAATCCGGAACGGATCAAAAACTGTGCGAAGTCCCTGGAAGTTCATTTGAAGCGCGAGGAATGGTATGAACTCTACTGCCTTGGACGTGGTACCAATCTGCCATGAGTTTGTAATCTTTTATAGATCAATGACAATCGGCACAGCCAACTCCTGCTCAATTAAATTGATTCCTTCTCCGCCCCGATCGATTACCAGAAAGTCTTGTTTTTCTGAGAGCACCAGCAGCGGGTGATGCCACACTCCAGGCCTGAAATTCACACCTTGTTTGGGGGAACAAGCAAAAATCACCACGTCCTCCACCTCCACTTTCTGCTTTGCTTCTGCTACGGCAACCAGGTACTCAAACGGCTCAAGAGGCATGAACAGTTGGGAACCGAAAGGGTGTTTTTCCATCATCCTGATTGTCAACGGAAAAGGGTAGGGAGTTCCACGAAAAATGTTCACAATCGGCTTGCCCCCGTCTTTTTCAACATCGATTTTTGCAAGATCATGAAATCGAACTGTGGTCCCTTCATTGATTGCAATCCTATGCTTTCCAGTCGCTTCCAGCACATCACCAAAAGCAGCAAAGGATTGAGAATCTAGAGGAATGGGTGAAATGCGATGCATGGATTTAGAATTGGGGTCGTCCATAAATTCTGAGACGGCTGATTCCACCATCGGGGAATATATTCAAACGGACACAATTGACCGGACCCAATTTAGTCAACTGCTGCTTTTGATAAAAATGCTGATGATCCATGGAAAGCTTTTGGGGAGCGAGGAGTTCTGACCAGGCATCAGCAGCTAAAGCCAATTCATCATCCGTTTCTATTCCCATTTTTGAGGCTTGGATAGAGCATCGGTCTGGATAATTTCCTTTGAAATGTGCTGTGTCAACCTCGATTTTCTTGATTTCAGCAGTTGCCCCCAGTCGCACCAGAATCCAGTCATGCCCAGGTTCACGGCGTCTCCTGGTTTCCCAACCGTCTCCCATATTGATCCCCCTTCCAGGAGTCAAGATCACCCATGGCATCCCATAATGTGCGTCGTTGTACCCTGCGATTCTTCCCCCCAGGGCAATGGAGGAAAGTTCCAGCATTTGAGAACCATCGATTTCAGACCACCTGGGCAGAGGTTCGCCATAGACCCTCAAACGGGCAATGCCTCCATCAGGAAAGATGTTCAAACGTAAATGACTAAAAGCCCGATTGTTGTTAATGGGAAAATAGTGCTGTTGATCAGGACCCAAATCTGAAACAGGAATTAATTCCTCCCACTTTTCTGATGAATTATTAAATCCTGAATGAGGATCCACCCCTTGAAGTGAGGCCTGAGGAGGATAGTTCCCTGTAAAATGACGGGTATCGATTTCCACACCGCGGATGACTCCCCTTGCCCCAAGTTGAATCACGGTAGAGTCATGCCCAGGTTTACGGCGTCTCCTGCTTTCCCATCCATCCATCCATTTCCCATGATCATCATATTCATCCGGCAGAAAAACGGGTTCAGAATCCTGGAGCATCCTTTTAGCCTCTGCAAAAAAATCATCGCTCACCTCCAGAACCATTGTTCCCAACCTCTGGGATGCCAAGTTCACTAGATGTTTTGCAAAGTCGGGCTTTTCATGTTTACCAGTCATGATTCTATCTTCATCCATTGATTTAGAAAATATTTGAAAGATCTGAAAATGGTTTGATTAAATGTTTGAAGCAGAATGGTTTGCATTCCTGATAAAATAGCTGTCACATCAGTTGGAACCACCTAGCGGAATTGAACCGCTGACCTGCTGTTTAAGAAACCTCTTTTCAACAGCCATTTTCCATAGGTTAACAGGATTGGTGTCCTTTTGGTGATTTTACTCTTTTGTTCCCCCGGGCCTTGTTTTCGTTCTAGATTATCGAGAAATCCCCTCAGAAGATCTTCATTGGTTAAGGTAAAAAAAAATCATTTTTCAAGAAAAAAATTTGTAGCCATCATGTGATGCGATTAGACCAAGTTTGCCATAGAACTTATTGGCCTCGGTTCTTTCCTTATTATTAGTAAGTTGAAAGATACCACACCCTCGTTCCCTCCTTTTTTCTATAGTGTGCCGAATTAATTGAGTCCCAAAACCTAGCTCACGCATATCAGAACGAATTCTGACACTTTCAATTTGGGCTCTAGAGAATCCTTTGAAGGATAGATGAGGAAGAGACATTATCTGATAACATCCAATGATATCTCCTTTTTGTTCCATTACAAATATATCGAAATAATCATTCACAAGAAGTTAAATAAAAGCAGATTTGTAATCATAGACTTTGATTTCTTCTCTAGCACTTCCAAGGATATCATCATGAAGAAGGTGTAAAATGGGCTCTAGATCCTCATAGATTACTTTTCTGATATTCATTTGGGAACTGTAGGATGGATGTTATGGAACTCAACACCATAGATGAAAAAGATTCACTGATCTGGATTGAATTGAAATTCGCTCATCTTTCCCTAGTCAAACAGAAAAGAAAAAACCGTAATATTTTGCCGCAATCCTCCCAAGGAAAAAAATCTTCAGCCTTTTGTTTGAAAAGGAACCATCTCTTGATCATTCAAATTTATTCCAGCCAACCCGCATCTTACAATTAGTGGTACAATCATAAACTTGACATATCATATATGAATGTATTAGACCTTATATTTAATGGCAGACGAAAGTAATTCGTGACCCTGGGGTGGAGTAATGCACCACCTTTTTTAAAAGTTCTCTTCGCAGGGTAGTGGTTCTGCATTTCCACTACCTTGCTGAGGAAATCTCCATACTCAGCTTAGGGCTGATCTGGAGCTGATCTGGAAGGGATACTTCTCATATGTCAGTGGGTTCGCGGTATCCCTCTCGACTCTTCATTTCAGCCCTTTGCCAAGTAGGTTTACTAAATGCTCAATGGCCCTGGTATTCTTGGGCCACTGCTTCATATAACTTATGCATAGCTTCATTGCTACGTTCAGCAAGTTCGAAGGCCCTGCGTTCATTGGCAGCATCCAGTTGTTTGTATTCCACCCTTTCAGCCGCATTCTGATCGAACTGGTAACGGATGAACCAGTAAGCTAATCCCACGAAAATTAATGGTATCCCAAGTGTGCGGACTAACTCAATTAGGTCTGCGCTCGTCAATCCAGTCTCCTGTGGATTTTTGTATACCCCCTGATTTGGCTGTAATTCTATGGAAACAGTGGAGCCACCGAGCGGAATTGAACCGCTGACCTGCAGTTTACGAAACTGCTGCTCTACCCCTGAGCTACGGTGGCCTATGGAAGGAATAAATTTTAAATAATTGAACAGGGATTAAATAATATTCCAGTTCAATGCCTCATGCCTCGGTCATGCCTTCTTTTTTTCAAGTCCCAGCAGAAAAAGTCCGCTGCCAATGACAATGATGGAACCTAGTATTGTACTAAGAGAAGGGATTTCCTGAAGAATGAAAAAAGCGCTGATGGCACCAAAAATAATGATCGAATAGCGCCCTGGAGAGGTAACGGAAAGTGGTGCCAACCTCACAGTGAGGACCGTCATCACGTGTGCCACACTAACGGCCAACGAAGCACCAAAGACTGGAACCAGAATGGCCCAATCCGGAGTCTGCCAAAAAGGAATCGAAGCAATTCCTGCAGCCACAGTCAAAAGCAGTCCAGTAATCAGGACGATCTCAAGTCCTGAATAATGGTGTGGTAGACGCTTGGTGTAGACTTCACGGATCACGATCATCAAAGTGGCAAAAAGTGGAAGAACATATCCAATCTCCCAACCCATTTCATCGGGCCAGACAACAATCATCACTCCTGCAAAACCTGTGGATACGGCAAACCATTCACGCGGCCCAACTCGTTCTTTGAAGAAAATGACTCCAGATGCAGTGATCATCAGTGGGGCGGTGAGTAGGATCGTGTAGACGTCCGTGAGAGGAAGCATCAAAATTGAAGTCAGAAAGGAAAAAGTCAACCCGACTTCTATCAAACCCCGACCATGAAGCACCGATAGTTTAATAATCCTTTCGAATCGAAACTTCCCCTGGAAGGCAAGGATCGTTGAAATCATAAGGCACATGAGAGCTCCACGAAAAAAAACAACCATAAACAAGTTGTCGTTTCCTGGCATTTTGAGGACAGTCCACTTGACCAGACTGTCATTAACCGAAAAACAGAACTGTCCCAACAGCATGGTCATAATACCTGCCAGGTAGGAGGATTTTGGTGGATTGGATGATTCCAAATTAAAACTTCATTCTAGTTTCATGACTTTCAATATCCTCCTGGAATCCTCACAATAATTCCATCCAATCCATTTTCAACACTGGGTAGAAATCTGATCCAATAAACCGTTGATGATCCCCGGACTTAAGAATTGAGACCGTCTCCCCAAAGTAAAAAGTCTATCAAAATGCAGTCCGTTTTTGGTAGGATGGTTTTTCAAAAAAGAGCTCCACCCTCAGTGCAGAGTTCCAAAAAAGCTTTAATCCAGAAAGTTAAAATAGATTGAGTAACAGTTCATCACAGATTCATACCGAATTGTTTAAGTTTATCCCCCATCATCGCAGGCTACTTTTTCTGTTATTGCTATCAGTTCTATTTTTGTTTGTTTTTTTTCATATACGCCAAACAAAACAGAAGGAAATGCAAAAGGCGATTGCTCAGGTTAGGCTCGAGGATTTAAAAATTGCAGTGGGAGGATCAGGAAAATTCATGGGTACAGCCCTTTTCGGGTCCCTTACCAATGAAACAGAAAAAGATATTTCCATTCTTACTCTCAGTATTCGTTTTCTTGATGAAGATGGAGCGATTTCAAAAACTCATGATTTTTTTCCTATCAACCGTTATTCTAAAAACGAATGGAATCCTTTGGCACCTAACTCGATTCGTAGCTTCGGTTTTTTCATTGATCACATCGTACCCGAAAACTGGTCCGGACTTTATGAAGCAGAAATCACAAAACTGATTTTTTTATAAAACTCCATGTTTCATGAATCTACATAATTATGCGGAATATTTATGTATCTGATATGAGCGGACCATCAATTTCGGATTATGATTCAAAAAAACAATAGTGATCAAGACATCAAGTGTTTCCTGAAACCTTCACTCAAAATCTGAACGTAAATTGGAATTCAACCTTTGAAGATATTTGATAGAACATGAAAAAAATCAAAGCACTGAGAACAATATTTCCTTACTGCTATTTGTTGGTGTTTTTGGGTTGCAGTGTAGAACAGGTGATGTCCAAAGCTGGAGTGATGACCCATCCGCAATGTGCAAAATACTCCACTGAAGAAGCTGTTTCCACCTGCGAGTCCGGGCTCAGGGACCGCAGCGAACCTCGGTTCAGTATCGGCTTCGGTTTCAGTCGCAGGATGTGAAATATTGTTTCACGTTTTTTCTTTGCCACTTATTTAGTCCTTGATCAATCATCTAAGCATAGAAAATTTTTCAAAGTCATAGTTTTGAAAAGGATTTTTTAGTATTTCACCATACCTCTTGCTGAATCTCAAAGAGTTCTTTATTATCAGGATTTTTTTATTCAAGAAAGATCTATCAGGCTTAAAATGATTTTTTTTGTTGATTTAAATTGATTTTCATCATTAAGATAACGACATTGATACTTCCCCGGGTAGATATTGATTAATCCTGTTATATTTTAAAAGAGCATGACAACCCCTACGGGAATAGTAATTCGTTCTTCCGAAAGGAATGCAGTTTGGTTCAATGAGCTTCGGCCTTTGATTAAATTGCACACGACCATCTCAACACCAGAACAAATTCAATGGCTGGCTTTTGAATTCTATAAAGAATTTGGAAATTGCCTGGATGTGAATTTATTAAAAATTGTGGAACAGTGGGAGGAATGGTCTGAAAAAAACGATCCGGATGACCTTCACAAGATGATCTTTGCCAAACTTATTGAAATGTTTTTCAATGTTGATGAAAACATATGATGTAAAGAATCCTTTATTTATTCTTCATTTCTTTTTCAAAGCAAATAACGATTCAAACCGTATCTGATCCAAGGATTACGATTTTTCCTTCCTCCATTAGCTTTCTCGCTGTTTGAATAATTTTCATCTGGGCCGCCTCAACATCCTCTCTTCTTCGTGGACCAAGGCTTTCGAGATCATCCTTCATCCCTTCCGCAGCTTTTGTAGACACACTGCTGAAAACCAACTCTTTGACTGCATCACTGGCAGTTTTCAGAGAAAGCACCAGAACTTCAGAATTGAGTTCCTTGAGCAATAATTGCATCTGCCTACTGTCGATCAGAGTCAGGTCATCAAATGTAAACATCCTATCTCGAATCTGGGAAGCCAGATTGGGGTTGGATTCTTCCAAAGTGGAAAGGATTTTTGTTTCTGTATCGCGTCCTACCGCATTGAGCAGTTCAGCCACATGCTGAAGTCGTTCGGCCTTCTTGTCAGTCACAGAGCTTCCTTTTTTAAGGGATTTTTGTGTTCAGGAGAACCATGTTTTCTCTTTTGCATCCAAAACTATTCAATGATAACGGTATCAAATTTCACCGGAGCTTGAGCCGAATTCTTAAAAACCTGACCGTGGGGTTTGACTCTTATCCCATGCGATAGATTTTTCCATGGCAGGGTGGAGGGATCTGCCGGCATGGGCCCAGGAGCTTGAGCCACAAGAATTTTTTCTGCAATGTGAGTGAAGTCTGCCCTAAAGTGAACCGAACTTTTGTTGACTAAGATACGCATCGATTCCGGTTCAACCCCGGCGATTCGATACATTTCCCGATCCAGCATTTGCGCCTTCCTGGAACCAACCACAATCCGGACCCCGTTTTTCCTGAGGCAGACGGTTGGTCCCAGTTCGATCACCGCACCTTTCATCATCGGACCTTTGACGGTCATCACTCCGTCTGAGACTTTCTCGACAAAATAGGTATCTTCCAGGGGTTGGTCCTCCAATGCTGGTTCTCCTCCCAATGCGAGTTTCAGGGAAGATCCTTCTCCGGAACGCTGTGCTGCAAGAGCTGATTCAGGATCGTAAATCATTCCGATTGCTGCCTCTGAGGCATCATGCCTGAGCAGAGCTCTCAGCATGCCAGTGGTGTTGGAATTGCCTCCTGCACCAGGATTGTCCTGGCTATCAGCAATCACAACGGGTTTGGTTGTGGATTCACTGATGCGGATTGCCTCCAAGACAGCCTGGTCAGGATCATGCAGATCAACCCACCAATCACTTTCCTTTTCTTCCACATGTTCTGCCAGCTTTTCTACAGCCTCAAGGGTTCTCTGTCGATCCGTTCCATACGCCCAAACTAAAGCCCCGCAATCGGAAAAATCGGAAGCGGGGAAACCCGGGGTAAAGGAAAGTCTTAGATCGTCTTCGGCTTCCAGTTTTTCCAGCAAAGCATAGGCTCCGAGAGACGGTTCTAGATCGGTGCACTGTGCATTGATCGGGATCAGAAACGGAATCCTCTTGAATGCACAGAAACGACGTTTCTTCTCATCCATTCTCAATTTCAGCAGTTTTGCTGCCCTGCTTCCGGTTTCAGCCATATCCACATGAGGATAGGTTCGGTAGGCCACCAGAGCATCCGCTTGCTCCAGCATCCTGGAACTGACATTCGCATGCAAATCCAGACTACCGATGATCGGAACATGATCACCAACAAGATTGCGAACCCGGGACAGCAGTTCTGCTTCACCATCATCAACATGTTCCACGACCATGGCCCCATGGATATCGAGATAGACTGCATCCGGAGTCTGTTGCTTCAGAACATCCGTGATCTTACCGACGATCCGTTCAAATGCGTCTTTTGTGACAGGCCCTGAAGGAGAAGCCGAGGCCCAGATTATTGGCAGGTACTCATGCTCCTCACCTTCCAGTTCATCCAGAAACCCACCGAGTGGCAGATTGATTCCTTTAAAATCAAGCAATGCAGCACCTTCCACCATTCCAGGCATACCTCCGCCCTCGACAAAATCATCCCAGTCCGCGACCGAAGGCGCAAAGGTATTGGTTTCATGCTGAAAACCGGCAATCAGAATCTTCATGGTCTTATCCTTTTTCTAGATTTAGGGACTAAACTTGTAAATTGAACATTGAATTATGCTTGTAAGAGAGACCCATGTTCCAATTTGAATGAAAATAAAAATTTGTTTTTGCATTTAGCCTTTCTCTTCTCGTTTCATTCAGGGTTTAAATCATGAAATTTTTTCGGGCAAACTCAAAACGCCAATGAACTGCTTTGGGGCAGAAGAAAAAATCAGTTTCATCTTCACATAATTTTTCAAAGAAGAGGGTCTGGATTGTTCCACCTTATATTCTGAAAATGGTTTTTTTTCATCATCAAAGAATGTTGAAATGCATTAGCAGACCTTTGTTCAACAGCATTTATAAACCGACACTCTAACCCAACCACCCGGACTGGCTTCCTCGTAGGTGCCAGATTTGTCGGGCCTTCCGCTGATCTATTTTTTGTGGTCCCAAAATTATCCTCTGAACCAAGACTTCAGATGGCTTGTTCCTGTAACAGGGATGCGGCCGAATCCGCCATCACCTGACACCCCAGAACGATATCTTCGTCATGACTGTTTTCAGAAAAATCGTGACTCACTCCACCTATGGAAGGGATGAAGAGCATCCCACAGGGAATGACCCTCTGCACGATGCCCGCATCATGGAAAGCACCGCTAGGCATCAATTCCCACAGTGTTGGTGCATGCATTTCGGCAGCATCAGAAAGATGCCTTTTGAAATTCGAATCCATCTCGCATGGTGGAATCTGAACACGGGATGCTCGAGATTCAACGGTTGCCCCTCCCGCAACATTGATTTCCTCCATCAAGTTTTTCGCTGTTTCCTCAAACGCTTCCAGAACCTCAAGCGAGGCATCACGGTACTGCAGTTCAAGTTCGGCTGCTCCAGGAACGATCGACGGTGCTCCAGGATGGATGATCGCTCTCCCCATGGTCCAAACCGAGTGTATTCCTGCCACTTTTGGAAATTCCTCGTTGATCCTGGAAGCCAGCTTGAAAAGTGCGGTGGCAGCATCCTTCCGGATCTTCATCATCGTTGTACCGGCATGATTCTGGATCCCCTTAAAACTGAACACCATTCCTCCAACTCCAACGATGCTAGAAACAACACCAATTTTCTTTTGTTGCAGTTCTAATTGAGGCCCCTGTTCAATATGACCTTCCAGATATCCAAGATAGCGCCCTTGCTCCAGTTTGAATAATGGCACATCTTTTAAACCTGCTGATTCCAAAGCTTTTTCAAGTGGATGTCCTTCTTTATCACAAAGTCCATCAAGTGTTCCAGGAGGAAGTTGGTCACAGAAAGAACGACACCCCAGCGAACTGAAAAAACGAGATTCCTCGTCCTGCCATGACACAGTATCGACTGCCAGGCCCCGTGTGAGAGGGTCTTCAGCCAAAGACCTTACGATTTCCAAACCGTATATCACTCCTAGGGCTCCGTCCAACCATCCCCCAGTTGGCTGACTGTCAGAATGAGAACCAATCAATAGAGCCGGACCACTTTTTTTAGACCGCCCTAGAACATTGCCCATGCCATCGATGGATGCATCTAACCCCGCTTTGGTGTATTGAATCCTCAACCAGTTTCGTGCTTCAATGTCCGCTTCAGAAAAGGCTGGTCGGACCACACCGGGATTGTTTGTACCAAATTGGCTGAGGCGGCGAAGGTCATCAAGAAGACGTTCTGCATTGATCTTCGACATTTTCTTCCTTTAAATGAATCCGTTTCAGTTTGGAAAAGGCTAAGCTTAAATAGAAATTTGGATGGTATCAACCCTGGTTTATGAAATTGAATGAACACTGATTTAAACAAAAAAACCGTTAAGGAACTCCGGAAACGTGCCCGGGAACTGCATGAAGAGGGGGTAATAGATGAAACCCTTACAGAAATTTCCAAGGCTCGTAAAGCAGAACTGATCGAATGGATTGAATTTTATGACGATGAGGATGAAGAACTCCAGGAGGACGGGTTGCAACACCAAGTGATTGCTGCAAAAACAAGGACCGCCATCAAAAGCTTTCCTGTTTCAGAAGATGCAAAGCCCCCTTTCTCGGGATCTCCCGAAGACGAACTTGAAAATAAATCAGAAGATCCTCAAACATCTGAGACTGTGAACCCCGGCGTAGGAAAGGAAGCTTTGGGGGAAGTATTGATGCTTATTGTGGTCGGTCTTTTGACATTAGGAACGGCAATCGGCTTGGGATATATTTTTCGATGATCAATGGAACAAAAGGGTTTATTGATACTGTTGATTTCTGCGGAAGTTTATTTCTGATTTTTCAATATAATAAATATTGATTCGATGTCCAAATCAGATTCGCCAGTGAATTTATTTGTCTACGGAACGTTACGTCGTGAGGAGCGGCATAAGGTTCGACCAGAAAGTTTTGACATCCCTGCATCCCGCAGGAATGCTTTCATTGAAACCGGAAATATTTTAGACGAAGCTCCATTTATTGGTTTTGCTAGCACCCCTGGAACACTTTTCGATGTCGGACGTTACCCCGCCCTGATTCAAGGAGAAGGAACCGTTTATGGAGAAGTCTATCGTGTGGAACCCGAAGGTTTGAGGAGGATCGATCTGCTCGAGGGGTTTGAGGAGGAGGATCCCGCACAATCCCATTATCTTCGGATTGATGTCAAAGTCCTGCTCAAGGGGGGCGAAAGCCTGAAGGCACAAGCATACTTATACAATCATGAAACCGATCATCTCTCCTTGATCCCCTCTGGAGACTATTGCCGTTATCTAGAGGAACAGAGGTCCAAAAATATATCCCTGCCTGAATAGTACTCACACCTTCCCAACATCCTTGAAGACTGAATACTGATAAATTCTGCCAGCGAATCTAAAAACCTGTTCAAAGAATTGCACTATTTCTGAGCGGATGTTAAGCATTTGAACTAACTTGTTCCGTGTTTTTTCCCAACTCTTTCCAGATCCTTTCATGAAAAAAATTGATTCTAAAAGCGTGTTCATCGGGTTCCTCTGCTGTGCCATCTTGATGCTTCTGACCGGTCAAACGTTCACCATCGGAACCGTTGAGGAAGTTCCAAAAACCTTTGAAATTCCACCAGGGAATTATGAAATTGAATGCTGGCCAGGAGCCGTGAAGACTCATGCCCGTTGTGTAGTCTTTGATTCTTTGAATGCTAAAGCCATAGGTCGTTTCAACACCCATAATGTCCGACCCATGAGCCGCAAATTGATCCTGGAAAACGCCTACTGTCCGAACGGAAACGCTTGTAAGTGAAAAGGCTTGTTTTCCTGCCAATTGAGTTTTCCGTTTAGGGCTTTTTGTTAAAGCCCGATTGGATTTAACGCACAATTAAGATATGATGACCGACGAAATGGATTTCAACTTCAAACCAGGATCAATGGAATGATCTTCAATCATGATTTATCCCGTTACCGTTACCAACTGGCCCAGCAATTCAATCCTCCACAGGGAGACCGCTATTACACTCCCCTGGATACTCCCGAACCGCAGTTTCCTTCCATCACGGGAGTCCTTGGTGCAGATCCGAACTCACGCAGTAAACTCCAGGCATGGAGGATGCGAATAGGGGAGGAAGAAGCAGAGGAAATTACCAAAAAATCCTCGGAACTTGGAACCCAAGTCCACGAAGCCCTTGAAAAACTAGTTCTAAACCAGGAAGTTGCTGAAGCTGAACTCGGACAAGGGCTGCCTTATTATCAGGGTCTGAAAAAACATCTCACCCATTATGTTGACAAACTCTATGCGGCGGAACTGATGCAGTTCAGCCATGAGCTTCAGATTGCTGGACAGGTGGACCTGATCTGTGACTGGGAGGGACAGCTGGTGGTGGTTGATCATAAAAACTGGAAAAAAGTCTACCCGGACAAGATCTCCAAAGCCATCCTGCAAACGGCATTTCACGCCATCTGTTTTCATGAAGCCAACGGATGCTGGCCTGAGCTCCTGATCTGCACCATTGGACGGCCTGGCGGCAAAGCGGAGTTTCATGCCTATCGTGTGACCGAACCACTGATTGAAAAAGCACGCAGTAAAATCATGATGCTTCGTCAACAATACTATGAGTGGAAAAACAAACCCGATTTGCTTCACTAGGCAGCGACCTTCCTGGACTGGACAACTTGAACCATCATCCGGAAAGCGAGAGGATCCTCCACTTTTGGTTCACTGAATTAGAACCACGGCAACATTGGCTCAAAGATCCAAAACTGGATGCGGAAATCAAAACCCGGTTCCATGAAACCTTGAACCAAGCTCGAGCCTGTGAATTGTTTCAGTGGAGGAATACCTCAAGAGGACGCTTAGCAGAAATCATCGTTCTGGACCAATTTTCCCGAAACATTCATCGTGAAACACCTGCTTCTTTCATTGCAGATCCTCAGGCCTTGACCCTTTCCCAAGAAGCCTTGGCCATGAGTCTCAATCATCATTTGGAAACACAACAAAAAACCTTCCTCTACATGCCCTTCATGCATAGTGAATCCATCCTCATCCAAGATGAGTCCGTGCGTCTTTTTAAGGATCTTGGAATTGAAGACAACCTCAATTATGCCATCAAACACCATGAAGTAATAAGGCGTTTTGGCAGATTCCCCCACCGGAACCATATCCTCGGCAGACCTTCTACTGCTGAAGAATTCGAATTTTTGAAACAACCCGGTTCTTCCTTCTGAAATTCCTCATGACTCAAATAAAAAAGTTTCCTGACGAACTTTCCCTGGAGTCCATCAGGGAAACATCCGCACGGATTCAGCCTTTCATCAAAAAAACTCCGATGTTTCATTACACGGAACAAGGGAAAGACTGGCAGTTGAAATTTGAATTCCTTCAACGTTCAGGAAGCTTCAAGGCACGGGGGGCTCTCAATAACATCCTACAACTGGATTCATTCAGGCGTGAAGGTGGTATAACCGCGGTCAGTGCTGGCAACCACGCATTGGCAGTTGCATATGCCAGCAGATCTGTTGATGTTGATGCCAAAGTAGTGATGCAAAGTACCGCAAGTCCTTTCCGGGTAAGTCGTGCGAGGGAATATGGCGCTGAGGTTGTGATTTCCGCCAGGATCGATTCAGCCTTTGAAGAAATGTTCCGCATTGCCGAAACCGAAGAACGCGCCATCATTCACCCCTTTGAAGGTTTCCACACCATACAGGGAACTGCCACCCTCGGTTTGGAAATCGTGGAACAGTCCCAAACCTTTGATGTCCTTTTGGTCGCAGTGGGAGGAGGAGGCCTGATTTCCGGTGTCGGAGCTGCCGTCAAACAACTCCGTCCTGAAGTTGAAATCATTGGTGTGGAACCTGAGGGTGCGATGGGAATGACCGACAGTCTGGAAAAAGGTGTTGCACTCGAAAAAGTGGACGTGGATACCATTGCTGACAGTCTTGGCGCTCCTCTACATGCACCAATCAGTTTCAGTGTTTGTCAGAAGGTTATTGACAGAACCGTTCTTGTCAGTGATAACGCAATGTGTCAAGCAATGGCCTGGGCTGCTGATGAACTCAAACTGGCTCTGGAACCTGCTGGTGCTGCCGTGCTTGCTGCCCTTCATGGCCCACTCAGGAAAGACTGTGCCAACCGTTCCGTAGCGGCGATCCTTTGCGGTAGCAACATCGATTCAGAAAGCTGGTCCGCATACGTCGCAAGAGGGAGAAAATCTTAATCCAATACAATTCTTGGAAACAGGAAGTCTTTCCAAAAACCGTGATCGAAAATAGAAGAAAAACTCCAATGGAATGAACAAATCTTTCCTGGAAACATAACAGCCTGATCAGCCTCCCATAAAAGCATATCCAAAATAAATTTTGATGAATTCAGATTCGCCTGAATCCTTATCATCTTCTCAGACTGCATGGCGCATTTACTTCATGAGTGAAACCCAGATCGCCTATCTGATGCTTTTCACTGCACCTGGAATGTTTGCCGTTAACATGTTGGTAGCACGTTGGATGGCCTTCGAAACCCCACCAGTCGCTCTCGCCTTTTGGCGCTGGTTAGGAGTTTTGCTGCTGATGCTGCTGCTCCGAGGAAAGCAACTTTGGTTGCATCGTCAACAGGTTCAGGAAGAATGGAAGGACCTTCTGGTTTTAGGATCTTTAGGTATGGGAATCTGTGGAGCATTTGTCTACATCGGTGCGGAAACCACTCAAGCCACCAACATCGGTCTACTCTATTCGTCGTCACCGGTCATGATCGTTTTGTTGGCCTGGAAATTTTACAAGGAACGGCTGTCGCTGCGTCAGATCCTTGGCGGAGTGATTTGCCTAGGTGGAGTTTTGTGGATCGTCATGCGAGGCAGTTTTGAAACTTTTTTGAATCTTGATCTGAACGTCGGTGATTTGTGGATCTTGACTGCGGTCGTTTCCTGGGCAGTATATGTGGTGATCCTTAAATTTCGTCCCACCGGAATGCCCATGTCTACACGCTTCACCGCCATTTGCCTGTTTGGATCCATGATCCTGCTGCCCTTCTACCTTTGGGAAAGCATCATGTATCAGACCATGCCGGTTACTCCAGACAGTATGACCGCAGTAGCCCTGCTTGTTTTTATTGCAGGATTTGGTGCTTATCAGGCTTATGGGAAAGCCCAGGCTGTTTTGGGTGCAGCAAAAGGAGGACTGATTCTGTACCTAAATCCACTTTATGTTGCTCTGATGGCATGGCTTTTTTTGGGTGAGCCGCTGCAGCATTATCATTACCTTGGAGCGGGGCTCATTCTTCCCGGAATTTTTCTGGTGAATCTTCCAACGAGGACTGAATAAATTAATTAGAAGGATCCAGACGGAAGATTCCCCCAGGGTACTCATCATTGACCAGATAAACCTTTCCTTTGCGATTCACACGTACATCCCGGATCCTTCCAATCCGATCCTGAAACACCACCTCCTGACCTTGAACCTCACTCCCCTCTAGGTCCACCCGGACCAGCATCCTGAATTTCAGTGAACCGACCAACAGGTCCCCTTTCCAATTCGGAAATATTTCACCCTGATAGAAGGACATGCCTGAGGGGGCAATCGAGGGAGTCCAATGCATCAGAGGAGCTTCAATCCCAGGAGCAGTCGAACCAATGCCAATACGTCCTCCTCCATATTGTTCTCCATAAGTCGTTTTGGGCCAGCCGTAATTCGCTCCGGCTTTGAGAATGTTGATTTCATCTCCACCCTGGGGGCCGTGCTCATGAACCCAGATTTTCCCCGACTTAGGATCCAGTGCCATGCCTTGTGGATTTCGATGACCGTAACTATAAATTTCCTTCCGCCCCTTTCCGTTGTTCATGAAAGGGTTATCATCCGGGATCTGACCATTTTGATGGAGACGGACCACGGTTCCCAAATAATTCATCGGATCCTGTGCCTCATTCATCCTACCTCGCTCCCCTACAGAAACATAAAGCATTCCGTCATCTCCTACTCGGATCCGACTGCCGAAATGATGCCCTCCAGGCACAGGCGGATTAGCCTGAAAAAGTATTTTTTGTCTGGTTAACTGATCACCTTCGAGTCTTGCACTGATCAGCGTAGTGCTTGCCCCTGCAGAAGATGAATCCGGTGCGGCATAGGTCAGGAACACCGTCTGATTCTTCCTGAAATCAGGATGGACCAAGACATCCAAAAGCCCACCTTGTCCCACTGCATGGACTTCCGGGACTGCTTGGATTTGGACCTTTTCCCCTGTTTCCAGATTAACCCTTTGAAGTCTTCCTGGTTTTTCAGTAACCAAGGCCTCGCTTCCAGGAAGAAAATCAAGAGCCCAGGGATTCTGAAGTTGGTCTACCACCTGAACCAGTCTGACCGTGGAAGAAACCACTTCAGCTGCAAACAACCCACAAAGCAGCAAATTCAAAAGCAACAAATGAAAAACCCTACGAAATACGATTCCACCTCTGGTTAAACTTGGTTTCAAAATTATTGTCATTACTCTATCCTTTCATCCCTGTGAATAAGAGAATCAAATATCAACTATCGTCAATTTACATCTTCCGAAACATTCCAGTTCCATTGAAGAGAAATGCTAGACCCGCACTTCAACTGAGTTGGAGGAAATATTTCCCGTTTTTAAATTGGTTAAAATACTGGTCCACCAGAGGGTGTTCTATGGGTGCTTGAGATCCATCAGCTTCCAGGTTCCTTTCCGCCACATAGGTCATGCTGGCGGATTGATCCACCAACACATGATACCAAGGCTGGTCACGGGGTGGCTTGCTTTTGGCCATCTGCTCGTACCATTCTTCAGTTCCCTGAAAAGTGGCATCGACATCATAAATCACACCCCGGTAATCGAAACGTAAATGATGGATGATTTCACCAATGCTGAATTTGCATTTTGAATCCATTGGTATGCCTGAAGGGATTAAGATAAAATGAATAAAACCTTATTATGAATTGAGACACTTTAACTGAAAAAGATCATCTTCGGAAAGACGGGAAAGCATGATACGCAGTATTGAAAGAATCATCAGTTCTACAAAGGTTATAGAAGGAGGAGGTTTTCCTGTCAGACGTCCCTTCCCTACCACGGAACTGGATCAGGTCGACCCCTTTCTCCTGCTTGATCATTTAGGTCCCACGGAATGGGGACCCCGTGAAGCCATTGGGGCTCCAGATCATCCCCACCGTGGTTTTGAAACGGTGACCTACCTCCTTGCCGGTGAAAATGAACACAAGGATTCCAGCGGTCATCAGGGCCTACTTCGTCCAGGTGACGTACAGTGGGTGACTGCAGGTTCCGGAGTGGTTCATTCAGAAATGCCAACTCCAGAATTCTACGAAAAGGGTGGGACTATTCATGGATTTCAGATCTGGATCAATCTTCCAAGGGATCGTAAGATGATCCCTCCACGCTATCAGGATACTCCCTCAGAAAAAATTCCCGAAGTGATGTTGGAAGATGAAACAAGTCGAATCCGGGTGATTGCAGGAGAGTTCCGTGAAACCAGGGCTGTGATCCAAACCAATACTCCGATCCTTTACCTCCACGTGCAGTTAGAACCGGGCATTGAAATCACCCATCCCAGTCCCCATGATCATAATACGATGGCCTATCTGATCAGTGGCAATGGTATCTTTGGAAAACAAGATGATGCCCGGAAAGCCGAAGAGGGTCAGTTGGTGCTGTTTGCTCACGACGGAGATGAGGTCTTTATGCAAAGCCCTCAAGATTCTAGATTAGACCTACTGCTTCTTTCGGGCAGACCTTTCAATGAACCAGTCGTTCGTTATGGACCTTTCGTGATGAACAGCAGGGAGGAAATCCACCAGGCATTTCAGGATTATCAGCAAGGCAGAATGGGGGAAATCGAATGATACGGATCGGAGTTGACCTTGGTGGAACCAAGATAGAAGCCCTGGCCCTTGATCAAGAAGGCCGTGAATTGGAAAGAAAACGGGTTCCGACTCCGAGGGGAGAATATCAGGGAACCATCAAAACCATCGTTGAATTGGTCCGATTTCTTGAAGAAAAAACCGGCGAACAGGGAACGGTGGGAATTGGAATTCCTGGAACCTTATCACCAAAAACCGGATTGGTGAAGAACGCCAACTCGACCTGGCTTAATGAAAAACCCTTCCACCTTGATATGATGCAGGCCCTCTCACGTGAAGTTCGATTCGCCAATGACGCCAACTGTCTTGCGGTTTCTGAAGCTGTCGACGGCGCAGGTCAAGGGGCTCATGTGGTTTTTGCCGTGATCCTTGGGACAGGAAGTGGCTCGGGCATCGCCATCAATGCGCAGGTGCACTCGGGACAACATGGGATCGCAGGCGAGTGGGGTCATAATACGCTGAATTTTTTGGAAGCCGATGAATTTCCCGGTCCTGATTGTTATTGCGGGCAAAAGGGGTGCGTTGAAACTTTCGTATCTGGAACCGGTTTCGAACTGGAATATGAAAAACAGTCCGGAAAGCAACTAAAAGGTCCTGAAATCATCTCCCTCCAGCAGAACGGAGACCCCATAGCAGAGGATGTCCTAAAACGCTACGAGTCAAGGTTGGCAAGAGGATTGGCCATGGTCGCCAATTTGCTGGATCCGGACATATTCGTACTTGGCGGTGGGATATCCAACATTGAGAGGCTCTATCAAACCCTTCCGGATCTGATTCCAAAATGGACCTTTGGCCACGAATTCAGTGCCCCGGTGGTTCCTGCGAAACATGGAGATTCCAGCGGAGTCCGGGGAGCGGCTTGGCTTTGGAACGACACTGGATCGAATCCAGTTTAAACCTAACTTGGTTCAACAAACCTGTCCCAACTTCTGACCCGTCTTTTCCCAGTCATCCAGAAAAGCCTTAAGCCCCTTGTCGGTCAAGGGATGTTGCAACATTTGCCATATTGCTTTTGGAGGGGCCGTCACCACGTCGGAACCAATTTTTGCCGCCTCTATAATGTGCATTGGACCACGGGCAGAAGCGGTCAGGATCCTGGTATCGAAATCGTAGTTATCGTAAATGATACGGATGTCCTGAATCAGTTGCATGCCGTCGTTGCTCAGGTCATCCAGCCTGCCGACAAAAGGACTGATGAAGGTAGCCCCGGCTTTCGCCGCAAGAAGTGCCTGGCTGGCAGAGAAGCATAAGGTGACGTTGACAGGGTGGCCCTCGCGGCTGAGTTGGTAACAGGCCTTGATGCCTTCTGCTGTAAGAGGAACTTTGACAACCATATACGTGTCATCAATCTCCCTCAGCCATCGTCCTTCCCGAATCATACCCTCTGCGTCGGTGGAAACCGTTTCACCCGAAACGGGGCCACGAACAACATCACATATTTCTGCGAGTACTTCCCGCAAGTCCCTGCCTGATTTTGCAATCAGGGTCGGGTTGGTGGTCACACCATCGATGATCCCAAGATCGTTCAGCTTTTTGATTTCTTCAATGTCGGCGGTATCTGCAAAAATATCCATGTTCAATCGGTTAGAAAAAATTTAATATTTGAAATTTACTTGAAATCCTCCCAATGCAAGCCCCGTCTGTCAAGACGGACAACATCTCCAATTTTGAATCCAATCAATTTGTCCTCGTGTAACCCGTCAGTTCAACGTAGCCCTTTCCATTCAGGCTGATATCATTCTGGAGACTTTGGACTTCCACTGCTCCCTCCCAGTAATTCACGGAAGTTCGGAGTTCCTGATTTTCGATCAGGGGCTTAATTTCAAGATCCAGATTTTCTGAAGGGATATTCAGTTTCCATCCTGATGGATATCGGATCCCAGTTTCAGGACTGGTCCAACTAGAAAGGATTTTAAGATCCAAATCCTTCCATTCGAGTTTGATGGAATGACCACTCTCATTAATGATCACTCCTTTACTGGTCAGATCTGCCTTTCCATTGTCACGACGGATCTGGTAGAGCATGATCTCTCTTCCATCGGAAAGTTGCAGAGCAAACCAATCCCAACCTTTTTGACCTTTTTCCAAAGCACTCGTGCTCCATTCACGATCCATCCAACTGCTTCCATGAACATTGAATTCACGATCTCCTATTTTCAATGTCCCTTGGGTTTGCATTCGGGTAAATGAATAATAATAGGACGCATTTCCAGGTCGACTCCCTTTTTGACTGTGTCCTTGGTTTCCCTGGAGCACCAGAGGTTTGCTGCTTGAAAGCTCTAATGAAAGAACGACATCCTCTGTTTGGGCTTTGATCTGTTGAGGAAATTTCTTATTTCCTGCATCTCCAGTGACTTCCCAATCTTCGAGCCATACTCGGAAAGGAACTGTCATGGCTCCTGCAAGCTGAGCATTTCCCCGGCTGAACCTTTCACTGAAGAAAAAACGATTCTCTTCGACATCGGTCAATGCAAAATGCCCCATATAAATCTGGTTTGTTCTCCAGTTGGAACTATTTTCGAATTGGACCGGACTCAGGGCATTTCTGAAAAGGGTGAATTGGTATCCGAAACTTCGCCCAGTGGAGTCTTCCAAGTTACCGGTGTAATACCACCATTCATTGCGGAAATTCGGATGAGGTCCATGGTCTTCAGGAAAGTTGAATGCTACCGGTTTTACTGCCAGAGCAAATCCTTCCGATACAGATTCCCCGAGCAGTTCGGAAACCTGAAAACCTGAGTCATTATTGACATATTGTGACTCATTTCGGGCCATCAACATCCAGGTGGAAATCAAAAGAAAACCCAGAAAAACTCCCGGGATAAGAACCCATTTCTTTTTTGATTTCATCTCCGAATTCTTGGAATTCCAATTATATTTATTCATTCTCCTCTGAGAGCCAGAGCTGGTGAACTTGCTGACATCTTCAAGACTGGATATATCCCTGCGGCCAAGGCAGCCACAAAAGCAATCATTATGCTTTTGTAAATAATCTGCGAATCGATCATTAATGGAAAGGACCAACCGAATGAGCGTAAGTTGATGACTTGAATCAGAACCTTGGCAAGGAGGATTCCTGTCGGCAATGCAAACAAACCGGCGAGGATACCCATCAATGCACATTGTCCATAGACCATTTTCCCGATTTCAGACGGAGTCATTCCAATCGCACGGAGCACCGACAGTTCCCTGGATCTTTCCAGTTGAACTGACATGAGAGCACTGAAAATTCCAATCACGGCAACACCTCCAAGCAGAAGTTTAAGAATGCCTGTGATCGCAAATGTTCTGTCGAAAATGGCCATACTGGATTGACGAAGTTCTTGGTTGGACCTCACATTCAAGGGTAATTCAGATGTATTTGATACATTGCCGGATGTTTCGATCAGATCGTTTTCTAACTGCTCTACCAGTTCTCTGACATTGGTTCCCGGTTTGAGATAAAGCGCCATCGAATTGACGGTTTGATCCTCCCAAAAACGCATCAGATTCTTCCTGCTCAGTAGTGCAAACCCTTGTTCAGCAGCATAATCGTGAAAAATTCCAACCACCTTGAAAGCCTGGGAGCCTTGTGGGGTTTCCAAAACCAAGTCGTCTCCGGATTTTAAATTTTTCCTAAATGCCAGAGGTTCAGAAACAATCACTTGGGAAAGATTTCGAAAATCCTTCCAGTCAAAACTCTGGAGTTTTTCCTTGAATCTAAATGCCTGCTCTCCCTGAGGAGGAAGATTCACACCATGGACATGGATCCTGCTACCATTGCTCTCAGTCTGAAATCTCCGATAATAAGAAGTAAAGTCAACTTCAGGAAGTGAGGAATATTTGTTTACCAGCAAATTGTCGATGAACTGGCTGTTTTGATTTGAAAGCAAACTCGGAGGTGAAAGATAGATGTCGGCCCTTAGTTGAGATTGCAACCAACTGCTGACTGCAGTCCGAAAACTGGAGACCATCAGATCCAGGCTGTTGGTTGAGGCAACTGCCACGGTTAAGGCAGCAATGGCCACTCCAGTTCGGCTGAGCTGGGATTCAATTCCTCTCAGAGTCATGCCTCCAAAAACTCCAAATATCCTCGTACTCAAAGGTTTGAACAATCTGCTGAAAACCAATGTCAGGAAGGGAACCAACAAAGCACTTCCAATGATCAGCATAAAAACTCCACTGTAACTCACCCATAGCCCTTCATTACCCCATTGTAGTGTGACAAATCCTGCCAACATTCCTAGAAAACCGACCCCTCCGAGAATCATGAAGCGTATCTTCTGATGCTCCTCGGTGAGAGATTTTTTCAATACCAGCACAGGCTTCACGGAAGCTGCCTCCCGGGCAGGAAGGTATGCGGCAATTAAAGTGGCACCCACTCCAAGGGCAATCGATTTTATGAGGCTGAACAAACTGAAATTCAAAGAATTGACGGTTTGGACAAAATACAAATCGTTCATCGTTTGGGTCACCTGATCCAAAAGAATGCCGGCCAGTGTCACTCCCAACACCAGACCTAAAACCGTTCCCAACACCCCGATCATCAATGCTTCCAGAAGGATCCAATTCAATACTTCTGACCGGGTCATTCCGATCACACGCATTCTGCCAATTAGGTCAAATCGTTGTACTACAGAAAAAGTAACGGTGTTGTAAATTAGAAACATTCCGACCACTAAGGTCAGTAGGCTTAAAGCCGTCAAATTGACCCGGAAGGCTCGTGTCAGTCTCTCACCGGCCTGCAAATTCTCATCAATCGATTGAAGGCGAGTGCTTTGCGAGATTCCGCTCCTTCGTTCTTCACGAAGGACATCTTCCACCAGTGGATCCTTGAGGATAAGATCAATTCGGCTTAATCTGCCATGCATCGTATAGAGATCTTGGGCTGTGCTGATGTCCATGATCATCAAGTTACGAAGCACCTCAGCAGAAAAATCGTTGGATGCCTTGAATAGCCCTGCCACCTTGAGGATGATCATTCGAGTTCCTACCAAAACAGGAATTTCTGATCCAATCTTGGCATCCAAATCTGAAGCTCCCTGTTCTGAAATCAGAATCGTATTCGGCTCGGTCAAAAGGGAATTGATGATGCCTGGCGTTGGGGTCTGGTGAAGGAAATTTCGAAAAGGTCTCTCCGCAAAAGGATCGACTCCCAAGACCCGAAAAGGTTTGGACTCCTCTCCAATGATTTTGAGATATCCTTCAATGACAGGAGCCGAATTTTGAATTCCAAGTTGGCTGCGCAGAAAAAAATAGTCTTCTTCTGGAATAGTTCCAGATGCAGAAATCAATCTGTGAGTGGTTTTCCCACTAACGGTCGTTACAGAATGTTGGAAGGATTTAAGGGCGCTGGAATTGGTCAGATCGATTGCTGTAACCACTCCCACTCCAAGCATGATGCCTAAAAGCGCGAGAATAAATTGTGAGGGATGTTTCTTCCAGTAACTGAGTCCTGTTTTGATGATCAGACGAAAACTCATGAGGCGAGTCTTTTCATCGCTTCAGTACTTTTCAATTCAATCAGAATTCCATCCTCGATATTGAACACACGGTCCACCCATTCAACCACCTTCTGACTGTGGGTTGCGATGATCATGGTGGTCCCGGAACGGTGGACAAAATGGTTTATCAGTTTTAGTGTTTCCTGACTGGTCTCCCCATCCAGATTCCCAGTTGGCTCATCTGCAAGCAGCAGAGAGGGTTGATGCATGAGAGCCCTGGCAACAGCTACTCGTTGCTGTTCACCCCCGGAAAGTCGATCCGGGTAACTCTCTTCTCGACCTTGAAGATTCAATCCACCAAGCATCTGAGGGATGATTCCAGAATTATTCGGTATCCCGTTCATCTCCAAAGGAAGCATCAGGTTCTCTTCAACATTCAAGGTGGGAATTAAATTGAAGGATTGAAACACAAAACCCATTTTTTTTCTTCGAAGCAGAGTCCTTTTTTTTTCAGACAACTGCCCCAGACTTTTACCCTGAATTAGAACTTCTCCCTGGTCGGGCAGATCAATCCCCGCAATGAGATTCAACAGGGTAGATTTCCCGGAACCACTGTT
>CEQE01139895.1_pt1 | contig 23733 bp, 17 predicted proteins | sample 356201 | NCBI WGS metagenome assembly CEQE01 (sample SAMEA2619970, study PRJEB7988) | marine metagenome | biome: marine biome (ENVO:00000447); feature: mesopelagic zone (ENVO:00000213) & marine oxygen minimum zone (ENVO:01000065); material: "saline water (ENVO:00002010), including plankton...
CACAATACTAACTTTGAGGGTGGATCAGTTTTTCAGGGTAAGGTCATTTTTCGAGTTGAATCTATTTCACTTAAAACCCACTGGGTCATGACTATTATGGATCAGTATACAAGACGAATTATCGGTTTTTCAGCTGAAGCTGGAAATCTTGATAGCCAATGTTTTTGCAGAATGCTTAACAAAATAATATCTACCATAGCTTTGCCCAATGTAAGCTCTGATAATGATCCACTTTTTGAATACTCCAGATGGAAAGCCAATCTGAGGATACTGGAAATTGATGAAATTAAGACGATTCCTAAGGTTCCCATATCGCATCCATTTATCGAGCGATTGATTGGCACTGTCAGAAGGGAGCATTTAGACCAGATGTTGTTTTGGGGATCATATGATTTAGAGAAAAAATTGGGTGAGTTTCAAGAATATTATAACAGTCATCGGATGCATTCTTCTTTAAACACAATTCCAGATGGAATGGGAAGAGAAGACACCGCTAAAATTGTGGATATAAACAAATATCGATGGAAAAAACATTGTCGAGGTTTTTTTCAAACTCCGATTGCAGCTTAAACTAAGAATTCGTCAGGCACATGTTAAAACTCAGTTTTTTGCCTTGGAATTAACATCTTTTCCTTCGTACTCACAGTCGCAAAGTTGGCGTAGATACTTAACAAGCCCCCAAATGTCTTTTTCCGGCATGACGGTATTATGCGGAGGCATACTTGCGGAATATCCCACTGACTCGCCTCCTTTACTGATTGCCTTAAATAATGTTTCATCACTAATAGAGCTCATTATTAGCCCATCTCTATGATTGCGTGGTGGCGAATCGAGCCGGTTTCTTAAAGGTCCGTATCCATCCCCTTTTTCTCCATGGCATGCTGAACAAAAAAGCAGATAATTCCCTTTTGCTGTTTGCAATACGTCCGTCGTCTTAATTGTATCCCACCCGCCGGTATCCATTTCAACAAATTTTTTCTTTTTTCCCGTAAACCATTTCGATTTTTTCACTGTCTTCTTTTTTTTCACTCCAACATCGAGCATGGCAATTGGACCGCCAAATGCCCCCATGTCGTTTGGGGAGCCGTCCTGATCTAAATATGTTTTATAAAAGTCGCCAGCGTCTATTGCTGGAGAGCCTTTTTTCAATCTGAAATTGTATTTTTCTGCATCGATGAACATGGGATCCGCTGAAATGTCCCCCCGGCCAGCCTTAGCAAAGACATAGCTCGCTTTATTGGACCAGAGAAGATTATATGAAATAGACGGGACAACTTTTGCCCCCTTTTGCTCAAGCCAGGATTCCGCTATCTGAATACCGTTCTTTCCATCTGACAGGATGTTATTTTTAATGGTAACTTGTGAAACCTCGCTGAATATCAATGTATCACTCTGAGCAATAACATTATTAATAAGTTTCGGCTCCGCGTAACCGCTGTATACTCCGAATGCTTTGTTTTTCGCCACCTGGTTGTTTTTAATCACCGGTTTGCTGTACAAGATGTATATACCATAATGATTGTTATCAAAAATCTCGTTATTTAATATTTGCGACTTGGAGGCGGAATTAAGTACGATTCCAGCATTGTTTGAGGTAATCCTGTTGTTTGCAACCACAGCGACCGCATGGTCGATTTTGACACCACCGTCCATTACTTGTCCGGTCCTGCCGACTTTTCCGCTATTACGGATTGTAAATCCCTGTATCACCGATCTACTTTTGCAAATGACAACCGACCCGTTTCCGCCACCGTCTATGATGCTTTTCTCCACACCAGCTCCGATCAGGGATACGCCGCTTTTCAAAACCACGTTTTCCTGATACGTGCCCGGTGCAACCTTAACAGTGTCTCCCTCCGATGCCTTTGCAACTGCATCGCCAATCGATTTAAATTCCTTTGGAACATTCAATTCTGCTCCACCTGCAATACCGGCAACAAAAAGTATCGCGACAAAAGAAAGCATTAGTCCAACAAAACCATTCCTTCTCTTTCTTCTTCTCATAATTGGCACCTCCTTTCTTGTTTATGATATTTTGTTTTTAATATCACCTAACGCGGCATAGCTGTATCCAAAAACAAATCACACCCCCTTTAATCCAGGCTGTCCGAAAACTGCCTGTACCTGTCATTTCGAGCAGAGCGATAAATCTTAAGCCATTGATCATATAGTAGTTAAATATTTCTCCTTTCAGTCGAAATGACAAATTCTACCGTTTTCGGACAGTCTGAATAAGATGTTTAATTCTCCCTAACAAAAGGAAATTAAGGGGGGTGTAAAAACTCCCTCAAATGGGACAGCACGGCATGAAGCGCACTTGCACATGCCGTGAGGTATTCCACTGTAGAAAGAAGATTTTACAGAGTAATTGTATAAAATAAAGATTTCCAATATTGTCGACAAGAATCAAAACTTCCCCCGAAGAAGACCCCTGGCAAAATTCTTACCGGGTTTACTGACACGCATCACGATAGCCGGCAGAACATCCTTTTTTGTAATCGGCCTTTGCTTTATCCATTTCCCCGAGAATCTCATAAGTAAATCCCCGGACGTAATACGCTTCTCCCAGTTTCGAATTGAGTTCGATAGCGCGATTCAGGTCCTTTAACGCTGCATCTACATCGCCCATATCTTTCCTCGCTTTTCCCCTCAGGAGATACGCCTTGGAAAACTTTGCATCTTGTTTAACAGCCTTGCTGGACAATTCAATGGCTTTGGAATATGAGGCGGTGCCATATGCACTTAACGCCTGCCGGTAAATTTTTTCGGCATTCTTTTTTTTACCTGTTTTAGATTTACCAAACCATTTAAGTTCAAAAGCAGACGAGCCAGCCGGATATGCAACAAGAAGAACCATAATTAAAAGTAACGATTTTCTCATGAATCTCCTTTCAAATTATTCCTGTTAATCCTGTCTAATATTTTACAGTGGTAAAAAAAATTTCCTAAAATAAAGAAGATATTACAAATTAATAGCATAAAGACATTGTTAAGTGAGCCTTCTCAACACATTTAAAATCGATCTGCGCTCATTCTCCGAAATGTCAAGCTCAAGCGCCTTGGTGTACAATTCCCTTGCTTTCTCAGGCTGCCCCAGACGGGTGTTGTACAAACCAGCAAGATTGATAATAGCCATAAAATAGCTGTTGTCAATCCGGATAGCCATTTTAAATTCCCTCTCTGCGTCGTTGTTGTTATCCTTTATTGCAAAAAACATTCCTTTTAAAAAATGCAATTGCGGAGAAAACAAACCGTCAATATCCATTTTATTAGTATCCTGAAGCATGTTCATACCAGATTCAACATTTCTGGCAGAAACCGCGCCATAAAGGACGCTCATATTTAAAGAAAGATAGGCATACCTCGCGTCATTATTGTCAGGGTTAAGCCGGAGCGCTTGATCGAAATAATTCGCAGCCTTTGCTCTCCTTTTGTAATTCAATTCAATCTGGCCTTCTAAGAATATCTTTTGAGAATCAAAATATCGTTTAAAAATATTTTCTTGCTCAGTCAACGCAAAACGGATTTTAGGCTGTGACCGGTATTTTAAAACTGCATCGAGGTTGGCGCCCTTTATGGTCACCCCCTGTTGGTGTATTCGCGGGGCAGTAAATTCCACAACAGGCAAATCATCACTCACGGGGCTAACATCTTTCGTAAACGCACGCATCTGCTCATGTCCCATCATGTAGTTTGAAACAAGCTGGTAACTGTTTGTAATCCCAATTACGCGAAGACTCTCTGCTACAGCCGGGTATTTCATCTTCTCTGCAATCTGATTGAAATCGATCTCTATTTCACCATTAGCTCCAATAAGGATTGCGTCCCATTTTGTATACCACATAGTTGCCTTTGGAAAGACTGCTAAAAATGACGCAACAAGTATCCGAAAATCTTTCCCGGACAGATGGTGAAGAGGTATCCATTGGGAAACTATGCCACCTGGTTTCAATCTTTTTTTTACTAGCTGGTAATATTCGGTGGTATAAAGGCTCACAATTCCAGCATTTGAAGGCGGAGGCGGCTCTGATGTTATAAAATCAAAAAATCTGCGTGTGGTCAGCAAAAAATTCCGCCCGTCTTCTTTAACAGCGGTTAACACGGGATTTGACATAATATTCAAATTTCCCACTCTAAATTTTTCCGCAGCTGTAAACACTTCCGGTGAAATATCCACGGCGGTAACATTCTCAAGCCCGTGGGTAGCAGCGGCACCTGCTGTGGACCCCGTGCCAAAACAAATTATTAAAGCGTCTTTTGGATCCGGATGGAGTAGCAGCGGTATATGCGCCTGTAATTTTTCTAACTGAAGCGCTTCGCGGAAAGTGCCCGCTATCGGGTCCCCGTTTATCCAAAGACGCCTGATCGGTTTTCGACCAACAGTGGTGTCTGTTTCCAGGTGTGACACAAGCACCGTTGCTGAAGGCCCTTCCCTATAAAACTCTACGTTGCTGCCCAAATCAAGTTTTCGCATATTTAGAAGGAATGGAATGTCGCCTTTGGAAATCAAAATCAAAATTACCGGCAAAATCACCATAATAGATAAACCTGCTATTGCCGGCACGTATTTATTGAATCTTGTAATAATCAAATAACTGCCACCGATAATAGGTATCAGTGAAACAGCTATCAAGCCTTTTTGAATTCCTATGAATGGAATTAAAACATATCCGACAATGAGTGAACCGAGCACTGAGCCTAAAATATTCACGGCATAAAGACGCCCTAAAGTCCCTCCTATTTTGTTGAGGTTTGATGTAAGCGACTCCACAATGAGGGGAAAACTTCCACCCATCAATAAGGTGCAGGGGAAAATGATGAGAAGGGAGAAGATAATGGCCGCTGCCATTGGGTGGCCTCCCGGCAGCAAATTCACTAACGAGTCTCCACCTTTTATTAATGCAGATATTATACCTATTAGATATTGGTTAAGCATCAATCCAACCAAGGAGAGCATGGCAAATATGCCGATCCCTATCTGGAAAAAGGCGAATATTGCACAGTTTTTTTCTGCCGATTTTCTGATAACATAATAGATTAAAGCGCTCCCTGAACCAATACCAAACAGAAACACCGACAAAACAAGTGAAAACGCATATGTTGTATTATTCAGCAATAAAATCAGCATCCTGGTCCATAATACCTCCAACGCCAGAGCGCTGAAGCCTGAAACGCCGAAAAGCAGGAGCAAAGTCAAATCCCATCTACTTTCATAAGATTTTTTCTTAATTTTCTTTATATTTTTTTCTTTGACCACCTCTTCTTGCCACCAGTTAGGTTCGCTTGCTACAATCCACGCAATAACACCCGCCATAATATTAATCACAGCTCCCACGCGAAGAGTGCCGGACAATCCCAAATGCTCTATCATCCAGAATCCAGCGGCAAAACAACCGGCCATGGCGCCGAGAGTATTCACGGCATACAGTTTTCCTGTTAGCCTGCCTGCATCGCTTTCGCATTTGGCAAAAAACCGCGCCAGCGCCGGGAGTGTGCCTCCCATCAGAATTGTGGGTATAATCAAAACAGAGACTGCCAATGTAAAACGGAGCGCAATAACGTAAAATGAGACGCCCACGGTTCCGGGATGGAGAACAAGATAAAGTTTCTCCAAAATTTTAAATATCACTGGAAATAACAGGACATAGACGCCGAGAACTATCTCCAGTAACGCATAAAGGCGTATAGGCGCAGCGCCCTGATTCAGCTTCCTGCCGAAAAATTCGGCGCCGATGCCAAGACCTCCCAGAAAGGCAACAAGCACAGCGCTTACGGCATAAATGCTGACTCCAAAAATCAGCGATAATTGCCTGACCCATACTATTTCGTATGCCAGCCCGGCAACCCCGGAAAAGAAAAATATTAGAAGGACCGCGGCAAGCTTCAGCGATACTGGTTTCATTTGAAAAGCTCTTTAGGTGGGGTAAAGTCTACTTGAAGCGTGTTTTTTATGTCACCTGTCCGTGTAGTATCCAGCATGCCTATTTGCGTAGCAGCCGCTTCGGTAAACCAGACACGGCCTTTTTGATCGATACAGAGTGAATTCGGTTTCGTCTTCCCCGTTGGGATATCGAATATTTGAAATATTGACGTGCTCATATGAAACCTCACAATCCGGTTGTCAGTATGCTGAACGAACCAGATATTATTTTTTGAATCTATCGCCATATCTTGAGTGCCTTTACTTTTCGGCATTTGGAACTTTTTTGATTTTTCGGTCTGAGGATCAAACTGAACCAGCTCGTTGTCTAACATCTTCACGTACCATATCTTCCCTTTAGAATCGATAACCGTTCCCAGAGGGGATTGAGGTTGTGTAGAAATTTTCCACTCCCGGAATTTTTCCCTTTCAGGATCAAACATCGCGATGTTGTTTGCCGCACGTTGAACAAACCAAATCCGCCCCTGCTTGTCTTCAGCCAAATTATAAGAATTACCGTTCCTTGTAGGAATTATATACTCCTTGAAAGACTCTGAATTGACATTAAACCTGATTAAGAGGTCGCTACTCCACCCGAGCAGCCAAATGGTCCCATCGCTTGCCGCCAATATAGAGTATGGGTTGGTCTTCAGGGTGGGTAAAAGGTATTCCTTGAATTGTTTTGTTTTCGGATCGAACCGGCCGAGTACATTTGAATCCATTTCGCTAAACCAAAGCATCCCATTACGGTCTACAACAAGATCGACCGAATCACTTTTCGCTGAAGGAATAGCAAACTCTTCCAATTCCGTAGTTTCCGGATCAAAACGAGCCAGCATGTTTGCCTTGAATTCAAGAAACCATACATACCCATCCGAAGAAACAGTTATGCTTGCAGGATAAGCGTGAGGGGATAGGAGCGGATATTCCGTTATTAGCTCCTCTGCAGTAGAATAACCGGTTAGACTTATTAATAATAAAACCCATAATGCTGCAACCTGCAACCAACGGGGCTGGTAAGCGACAACACTTTTATCCCGCATAAGAGCTAACATAAGATTACAAACCACATATATTTAAAAAAATTAATAAAAACACTTGACTACTATAAACCAGACACCAAGAAAAGATTTCTTTTAACCACGAATTACACGAATTTCGCTAATTTATGTTATCATAATTAGTGTAATTCGCGGATAATTATTTACTTTGAACGTATTTTCTGGTTGCAATCAAAACGACGATTATCGCCGCAATTAAGACTCCGGCAACGGCATAAAGATTGATGGATTTGCTCTTTTTCGGGCTGGCAGTTTTTGCTGTTTGTTCTTTTTCTGCTTCAGCAAAGACAGCTTGTTCAGAGCGTGTTGAAGATTCCTCGTCATCTGGCATCGTCGAGCTGATAAGTTTTGCTATGCGATTAGATTTCCTTGCGCTCTCTGTAAACCAGATATCACCATTCGAATCGATATCGATATTCATGGGCGTCGAGTTGGAGGTCTGAATATCAAAAAGATGCCAGGTTAGAGCCACCTGGTCAAAATACCCAACTTGGTTCAAAAAACTGTCCACAATCCATATTTCATTATCTTTTCCTATTGTCAGAGCCTGAGGCGTCGAGTTGTATCCGGGAAGATCCACAAAACTGATAACTCCCGGGTCTGGCATCAATACACCCAGTTTTTTTGTCCTTAAACTGCAAAACCAGAGTTTTCCATCCTCATCAAATCGCATTTGACCGGGTTGGGCCAGGGGTACGTTGATTGGAAATTTTCTTAATTTTTTAGTTGAAGGGTTATATCTTACAATCTGATTTCCAGTCACGTCACCAACCCATATATTATCCTCGCTGTCGATGGCGATTCCCATCATATTACTCCCTTTCCCCATATTAATCTCGTAAGTTTTTTGATTTGAAAGATCTATATAAGAGAGATTACCTGAATTTTTTTCAACAAACCAGATCCTGCCTTTTGAGTCGGCTGCAAGATCATAGGGCTGGGCGTTGGGAATGGGAATGATATATTCAGTGAATTCTTCCTTAACTGGGTCAAACCTGACAACGCTGTTTCCCAGGTGCATGACAAACCAGATAACATCATTTTGGTCAACGATAACATTGCCGGGGCTCCCCACGCTGTATATTGTGACCGCTTCTTTGGGAGTTTCTTTTTTTTTGGGGTCATACTCCCACTCGATCTCCGGTAAACCCTTTGTTGAGGGTATCCGGTATTCCTTTAATTGTTTTGTTGCCGGATCAAACATTGCCAGAGAATTGCCTGCTGCTTCCGTCACCCAAATCCTGTCTTTTGAATCAATGGCCAGGCCGTGCGGAACAGAATATTTCTCAGGAAAAATGTATTCTTCAATTACCGGTTTAGTCGAGTCAAGTGTTTGTGATGGGGATAGAACAGAAACTTTTGGTTTTACAACACCGCTTACCCTGTCTTTTTCATTATCAGCAGTGTTGCCGGCGCAGGGTAACAGCACTGCCAGCAGTAGCATACCGCTAAAAAATGCTACTGAAGTATAGCTGATTTTTTTTACATAAATTTTACCAGGTAAAAGTCGGTTCATACATATGCCTCATCTGCCAATTGGAATCCTTGTAACCCTCTGCTACATCACTTATATCGTAAATCGTCTCGCCTTTCTCGTTTACACCCGCTGATTTACCGGCTCTATATTTTCCCGATCCAATTTGCCTGGCACGGTCAACACGATAATATTGCGCGACATCAGGGGGGGGGATCGCCATTCTATGTCCCATTGCAGGGCTATGGCACGCATCGCATCCCAGTATTTTTGCCTGATGTCCGCTTTTGTAAACAGCGATACAAAAAATTAGACCGAAGAAAATCGCTGGTATTGCATAAAAAAAACTTTTAAAAAAACCGGAGTGCATTGCCCGCACTTTCGAAAGTATTCCGCCAATACCAGGTATTCGATTCAAAGGAATCTTATGAAAGTATGGAAGAAATATGAGAAACAGACCCACAAACATGGGAATAAGTGTCATAAGAACCATATATTTTTTCTTCATACCCACAAAGTACCAGAACGGCTGCCAGAATAACAAAAAAAGCCATTCCGGTCCAGGAATATTTTGCCCGTCATCCGGCATGGGAACTACCATTGGCGCGTCATCCGGAATAGGAAACAATGTAGCCATCCACCCAATGAATAAAAGGACAAACAGCATTACAATAGAAAGAACCCCTAAATAATGCGGAAACCATTTTTTTATTCTGCGATATTTTTCACTCATACCGTTATTTAATATTCCTTTTTTATTCCGTTCTTCATCAGAATTTAAATGTTTTTTGTTGTGATTAGCATAGCAATAAATTAAACCCTATCCGCCATACCCAGCAGTCGGAATATTATTATATGAAACGCCAATACTCCGAGCAATAAAGCCGGCAAAAGGATAATATGAAAACTGAAACTCCTCCCCAGGCTAAAACTGGACAGCATCAAATTTTTCAACCCATCTCCCACCAATGGGATAGTGTTCAGCCAGTCGGCCCAGATGACAAGTTCCCAATAGCTTCTCCAATCCCACGGCAGAATGATGCCGGTAATCGTCGATAAAATAAAAATAACCGCCAGCGTCAGACCGAGCCACCAGTTTAATTCTCTTGGCGAGCGGTATGCCCGCTTCGCCATGATGTGAAAGGCATGGACAGTTAAGAAGAATATACCCATAGTGGCACTCCACCGGTGGGCGTTGCGGAACAATGCGCCATAAGGAGTGTTATTGCACATATCCCGAATGCTTTGATGCGCCTGGACCGGTTCAGGAATATAAAAGGCAAGCATGTAAAACCCGGTGACAACCAGGATGGCAATACACCCGATTAAAAGACCGGAGAAAAGACTCCAAAAGCCAGCAGGTTCTGGTAACGGGAAGGCAATGTGTTTCTGATGAAACTCTTTTATCCCCACCCTGAAGTCTATCCAATCTATAATCCGTCCTATCATTTTATTTTTTCTCCTTTTTTAGTCTCTGCAAATGCCTCAGCCGGCGACCTGCGAAAATATTCCTCGTTGATAGTTTCGGCAAAGAAATCGATTTTCCATTCCCCGGCATCCTGATCGAGTATCAGGTTCATCCTGCTGATTGTTTTAAAAGAATCCCCAAACATTGATGGTGTGCTGACCTCCAGTTTCATTTCCGCTACCCAGTTGCCTTTTTTATTAGGCTTCTGGGGCATAATAGTCTCGACCGGTTTAATTTCAGAAAGGATAAACTTTTCCGTCCATTTTCTAAATTTCTGAGGGTCAACAGCGCCATACTTTTTGCTGACCATACGTAAGGCTGCCTCTGAAGTTAGTCTACCACCTTCATTCAGCAAGTTAAAAAATTTTATAATGACTTCTTCCGGTGTAGTATCAGGAAATTTCACAGAAATTTCTTTATTTTGTTTTTCACCGGTACATCCGGAAAGAAAGACAAAAATCAAAAATAGTTTCAGGTATGTAGTAATGACCGTTTTCATAACTGCCCACGGGCGCTTCCAAAAGCTCCCTTTTTTATAATGGAATTGTAATGTGAGGTCTTTACTATCAAGCGAACAAGTTGTCCGAAAATATGCTTCTCAGTGTGTAGATACGCTTTTAAGCGGCTAAAAAAAAACCGCCTGCCGGCGGTACTACGAACTTTTACTACACTACGGGTAGTTTTTTCGGACAACCTGGAAGCTGAAGCTTCGCGCCACGTTAATAACATAGTAATTTGGAAGGTTCTATGTTAATAAAAAGAGACCGGGTTTTTTAAGCCCGGTCTCCAATGGCTTAAGTTAACCAAACCGATTATAGGAACTTTACAGGATTTTGTTTTGTCCTATATGGTTGGTTCATTCCCTTCGTTGAGAGCATTCAGAAGCTTGTTGGTTCCCATAATCAACCATCTCTCACCCTCCGAAACGCTATGCTCATTCGAAGCATTCTCGTCATAATCACCAACTACCAGGGATGCTTGTCCCCCCGGCGGGTCCACGAAGAAAGTGCCGCGCATTTCAAGATGCAGCGGCCCACAGAACTGCTGACAGAAGAATTCAAATTCACCGGCTCTATCTGCAACGAACTCTCCTACCTGCGACATCCCGCGCACACTCCACAACATCGTGCGTGCCCCGTAGTAGCCGTGGACCGTTAACCCCATCGTTACATCCGGGTTTTTGGTCAGACCGGCCGCCTTGTCGATGTTAGTATAAATGATGCGAACCTTATCGCCTTTATTCACGTGGATAAATCTTGGGACATAACCGTAAGAAAATCCTTTTACTCTAACTACAGTAACATCACCTTCCCTGGTGACTCCAGGTTTTCCGGCATCCCTCGGTATCCAGTACCGGTTTGAGTCCGCAAAGTGCACTGGCTCCATCTGAGGGCGTTTTGCGGCTGACGTTCCAATTTTATTGTCATCAAATGATACATGGACATCGCCCAGGTCATACCCTTTGGTGAAGAGATCCGTGCCTTTACCGGTATTCCACCGCTGTATAAAGGTCGAGAAAATCATACGGCCTTCATGCGGTTCACCATCAACCGGGATGATCTTAACTGTCTTCCCGTATGTCGGGCTGGTTTCGTCTATATCCTGCAGCTCGAAGTTCACGGCGAATATTATGCCGGTTGGTGTGAACAATCCTGTTGAGAACTTGTTCTGCGACTGATAATAGGCATTATCCGGCGCTATCGCGTTGTGCCCCACGCGGTAGTGGATTGGAAACTCGTCAACTAACTGCCCGCGCTGCGCATCTATTTTTGAAGTAGAGTCGGAAACAAAACAGGACTCGTAGTAATATTTGCCTAATGAATCCCACTGGTTATGTAATGGACCTGCGCCAACCGGGATAACCCTGTGAACCTTCAGCTTCTCAACGTCTATAAGAGAGGAAGTAGCTGATAATTTATCACAGACTGCAACCATTCTTCCATTCGGGTTGACGTTTGTCCCGTGCGGGTTCTTTCCCACGGGAATCTCTTTTATCAGCTTAAACGGATCCTGAGAGAATACCATAATAGCTGAATGGTAATAATTTCCGGAAAATACATATTTCCCATTCCTGCCGGCATCCGGATAATCCGGGGCGCTTGGAGCAGGCGGGATATCCAGCACTGTGGTGGCACCATCTTTAAGGCGAAGTTTTAGCATCTTTCCGGTCATTTCACCGGTTGCGAACAGGTATTTCCCGTTAGGGCTCAATGCGGCGCTGTGGTGGACACCAAACGGTACCGGAAGAGCAAATAGCCTTTCTACCCAGCCGGTTTGCAAATTGACCTCTACTATTGTGTTTGCTCCTTTGTCCGAAACATAGAGGTACTTGCCGTCCGGAGTTCCATTATTATTCCCGGCATTCGATCCTGAAAATGGGAAGTTGTGCAAGTCAACTCCGCACTTGATATGGCGGTAAGTTCTCATCGAAGGTATGCCAATAACGCCAATCGCGCCGTCCGTTCCGCCGGCCTCGTAATTGATCGCATAATCACGCAGCGGCGCGTCGGAGTCTTGTTCCGCAATTACGTGCCAATCACGTTTATCAAGTGGTGTTATAATGGATTTTTTGGCAAAGGCTGGCACACTGCAAAATAACATTAACACTGTTACTGATAAAATTAAAGATAAACTTTTCCTCAAAATTTTTCACCTCCTCTAAAACTATCTTTCATGTTTGTAATAAAATCCAGCCTTTGCATCTGCTGCTAAACGCTTAACCAGATAATCATTCGGATCAAGAATATCGATTCTTCGCGCGTTCCATTTACCATCCTTGTACCAGCCGTATGCCGCGATGAGATCGCCATTTTTCAATTCTTTAAACTTCTTGAATACGCCGCGGTCTGCCGTCATCACATAGCATTCAGGCAGAGGATGGAGCGTGTAAGTCTTGGCGGTCTTTTCGTACATCGTGCTGATCGTCAACTGACTGCCTTTTCCCAGTCTCACTTTGATATCGGTTATGGTTCCGATTTGCATATTGTCCGTAATATGCGAACCATTACCTATAATATCGGCTGATGAATCATTATCTACTAAAGCTAACAAAGAAAACGCAAAAACAAAGGACAACGTTGATATAAAAAATCTCCTCATAATATTTTAACACCTCCCTTCATAATTAAGTTCCTATGTTTTACATTTATGCAAAATAAATGTAAATAAAACTCCCCGCATTAAGTAGCTGGACGCCTGACAGAACTGCATGCTCAACCATAACGCCTTTTATTGCGTGGTATCTCATTTATTATATTATATATTAGTAAACAGCAACGAATATGCCAAAACTCTTTATTTTATTAAATTATTTAAAATATTTAACTCCAATAATTACAGTTAGTTAAATTCAATAATCGGCCAGGAAACATAATTAAAAAATTTTCAAATTTACATGACGTCACACATTTATTACTATAATAATAATAAGCTTATCAATTAAAAGCCTTTTATTCAATAAGTTGAAATAGGGGATTTTGTAATATATTTTTAACAAGCTTCTGTGTGGCCTATCTTAATAAATTAACGTTTTATTAAAATTTAACAAAACGTTTGATCTGTTTATTTGATTTTCAGCATTTCGGCAATATCAGGACGAAGTTTTGCAAGCTCTTCAAAGGCAGTTGTTGCAGCTTTTTTCATTCCCAGGTTCTCGTAAGATTTTGCCAGATAAAAGTGGGCCTCCAGCAGATTTGGGTAAACTTGCCTTGTCCAATCGAATAGTTTTGATGAAGTCTTGTAATCCCGCCTGAGGTAATATAGATAGCCAAGATCAAAGATTGCAAAAGCAAGATTGGGATCCCGTGGAACCAGTTTCGCCGCTTCTTTGTAATTTTTAATCTGAGCCGGATAATTATGATTCGCGTGTTCCACTTTTCCCTGAAGAATTTTTGTGCGGCCATCGTAATAAGAGCCAATGACATTGCTAAACTCAGAATCCAGCTCAGCCCCCATGATATGGGCTGTCACTTTCTGCCGGCGTTCTATCAGGGACGAGAAATTAATAAGAGTATTTTGCTTGCGGTTCCAGATGTTTTGGGGAGCCGTGTATTCAATAACCGGTTTGTCATCCGTATTGATCGAATACCCTTCCGTAAAATCCATTGCTCCATCCCGATCCATTATGAAGAAACTTAATAAAGACATCGGATCTTCGTATTCTATCATATCCCGTTTGACTGACTCACGTTCCAACGCCTTAGCAAATTTATCCGGGTTAATGCGAAGCGGTTGAGCGGAACCGAAAAGCATTAATGTAGGCAGCTCGCTGTTGATATCTCCTCCCCATACTGTAACGTATTCAAAGGCAGTGGCGAATGTTCTGATGATCACCTTCAAATTCTCCGGTGACAGTTGATACAGGGGCAGCCACTGCGCCATTGCTCCCTCTTTTTTTAATTTGTATTTTACGTTGAGAAAGTGTTCCAGGGTATAAAGGTTTCCCACACCAGCGCTGTCGGGCTGAAATAGATCCGAGATTACTAAATCGTACTTTCGTTTAGTAACCCTGACGTAATTCCTGCCGTCCCAGAAGGTTAAATTAAAGCGGTTATCATTTATGATTTTGTGGTTGTGCTCTTTAAAAAAGCGTTGAATGTTTAGGAGCGTCGGCAAAATTTCCACACAGTCGATTCTTTCAACGGGATGCCCCCCGACTGAACCGGCAGTAATGCCGGAACCCAATGAGATTAAAAGAACGTCCTTTGCCTCCGGCTTCAGCAGAAGAGGGAGATGGCCGAACCGAACCGCAACGTCGCCGCTTGTTGCTAACTGATAAGCGTTAACCAGCAGGGTTAACGGTCCTTTTTCTTTTTTCTGTGTTACCCGGACAGTGCCCATGACTCCTTCCTTTGCATAAATTATTTTCTCCCCTGTCTCTACGCCAAGCCCGATATTAACCCCGATGATCTCTAAGGTTACAAAAATGACTAATGCAGAAATAGCTGAAGCAGGAAATAACCACCCTAATCCCTTCCTCGAGGCAGCGTTAAACAATCCGATATATCCGGTAACCAAAGCAATTATTGACACGATAAAGATGCTGTATTGCAGTCCGAAAAGGGGGAGGAAAAAAAATCCTGACAGCAATGTGCCGACAACCCCTCCGATGGTTCCAGTGGTGAATACCATACCGATGTTTAAACCGAGGGTTTTGAGTGACCGGGTTGTGACGCGACATATTAAAGGATATGCAAGCCCCATACAAAAGGTGGGAAATAAAAAGACGATTACCATCAATAACAACATCACGAGCATGTCAGTTGTCCAGTTCATCTTACCAATGATTCTTCCAAGCATAAGGGCAAGATCGCCGGAAAAAGTGAAAAAAACAATACTCATTATTCCGCTTAAGCCAATTATTATTTGCGCTATGGCGAAAAGCCGTAAGGGATCTTCATTCTTATCTAAGAGCCTGCTGAAAACATGGCTACCCAGCGCCATACCGAATAGAAAGACCGTCAGCAGGATGCTAAAAAGATAAATTGTGGATTTAAAGGATACGACAAACGCACGAGTCCACAAAATTTCAAACGACAATGCGCAAAAACCAGCTAATGTCATCAAGGTCAACGCAAGTCCTGCAGAAATCAAGTGTCTTGCCCCGCTGTCTGTTTCCCTGCTTCGGAATTTTTTCTTATCCTTTTTACGTTTGGATCGAGGGATTGATTTTTTTTTCGTTTGTGCTTCTGTAGAAGTCAGCACTTTTCTTGAAAGCAGCCATATGGCTCCGGCAACGATGAGGTTCAATGCCAGCGCTATTTCAAGGGTTCCCATCACTCCCAATACTGGAACAAGCAAGAATCCACTGAAAAACGCACCTGACATAGCACCATAAGTATTTGCCGCATAAAGAGAGCCTATACCCAAGCCGACCTTTTCGAAATTGTTGACATAAAATTTGCCCATTACCGGCGAAGTGCCGCCAATTAGAGATGTCGGGATAAGCAGAATCAAAAATACAGCTCCAAACCTGATTAGCTGCCAGACTCCCGATTCTATAGATTCTACCGTCATAACCCTGACAATAGCGTCGTCAAGAGCATATATCAAAGCCGTGACCGCTAACGCCGAGACGGCTATTCCGATTTCAAGACGAATATACATCCGGACAGGTGAAGTTACGCGATCGACCTTTTTACCAAAAAAATAACTTCCCAGCGCCAATCCGGAAAGGAAACCTGCCACGACCATCGCTACAGCATAAGTAGTATTTCCAAAAACAAGAGATAATATTCTTATCCATGCAATCTGGTAAATCAGCCCTGCCGCGCCGGAAAAGAAAAAACAGATGGGGTAAATGTATTGATTTTTCATTCTTAATCCTTCAAGTTAGACTTTCTTGGGCTGTCATTCCCGGACCTGTGCTGAACTTGTTTCAGTATTGATTAGGAATCTATAAACATTGAAACTCCTATACGTAAAAATAATTATCGCATCATGAGGGAGATGAAAGGAATGGATATTTTTCAACTGCGTTTAGGCGTCTTTTAAAATTTCATCTTTCTTCAAAATGTCACGCTCACTTTTCGTCATCTGCCGAAGGCCTGTCCTATTCAACATTCGATAAAGAGACATCCTTGTGACTCCTGCCTTTTCTGATGCGTGGGTTATGTTTCCTTTGTTTGAGAATAAAAGATTTTCCAAATAATGCTTTTCAAATTGTTCCATCCACCTGTTCCTGGCCTCTTTATAAGTAAGCCCATGCAATTTATCGTACCACCTGACTTCAGGGGGTAAATCTTTTATCGTCAACGTACTGTTTTTCGCCAGAGACCCCACCCTCTCAATAATATTCAACAATTCACGAACATTACCCGGCCAATTGTATTCCATCAGCCTTGACAGCGTTTCAGGATGCAGTCTTAAACCCGTAGAATTATGTTCTTCTGCTGTTTGCCGAAAAAAATGATCGCATAAAATTCCGATATCCTCTTTCCTCTCTCTTAACGGAGGGATTTCGATATTGAACACATTCAAACAATAATAGAGATTTTCACGGAATTTTCTTTGGGCTACGGCAGAATGAAGATCCACAGTAGTAGAAGCTACCACACGCACATCAATTGAGCTCTGTTTCCATTTATCCATTATCGGCATTTTTCTATCCTGCAGTACACGCAACAATCTCGCCTGCATGGAGGGATCAAGTTCCTCCACTTGTTTAAAAAAGATCGTACCGCTGTTTGCCGCTTCAAATATACTTTTTTGCGGAAATTCATTTTCATTAGATTTTTCAGGCGCTGATACTTCAATCATTTCTTTTGTCAAAGTGGCGCAGTCTACCACGAGAAACGGTCCATCCGAACGCCTGCTGAGCAAATGTATAGCTCTGGCGGCAAGTTCTTTTCCTGTTCCTGTTTCGCCCTGTATTAAAACATTGGAGCCGGTATCTGCGATTTTTTGGATCAACTCTATTACTTGTATGAATTTCGGATGTTTCCCGACAAAGTAATGATTAAAAAAATCGTCTTTAAGTTTTTGTTTAAGGGTTTGGTTTTCCCTTTGGAGCCGGATCTGCTCAATCGCACGGCGGATAGTTATTATCAGTTGATCGGATGTAAAGGGCTTGGTTATATAATCAAACGCGCCGGTTTTCACTGCTTCCACCACCCCATCAATGGTGGCATAAGCAGACATCATAATGACAGGGATATCCGGAAACTCTTCTTTTATCTCCTTTAGAATATCCACCCCGTTTTTATCCGGCATTAAATAATCGGTAACTACCACATATGGATTATGTTTCCTTACGAGTTTTATCGCTTCATTCGGTGATTCAGTTGTTACACAAAATAATTTTTCATCATTGAGAATGCGGACACAGCTTTCAAGAAGATCCGGCTCGTCATCTATCAACAGTATGGTTTTAAGTTCTTTTTCACGTTCATGTAGCAATCTTTATCAACTCCTTCCTGCCTTTGAGTTTACAATTCGAAATTCGGATTTATTTCTAAGCGTTTTAAAACATTACAAAATATTTATTAAAGCGCTAATGCTGCGTGGCTTCCGTTCGATTTCAGTTTTTCCGCAGAATCCAATAGTATTGTAAAAATTGTTCCCTTGCCGGGCTCGCTCTGGACATTAATTGTGCCGCCGAATTCCTGAATGATGCCATAGCTAAGGGAGAGCCCTAATCCAGTGCCTTCCCCCATTTCTTTCGTAGTAAAAAACGGTTCGAAAATATGTTCAATTGTATCTTTGGCAATACCTCTTCCGGTGTCAGCTATTTCCAGTAAGGTCCCGCCGTTTTGGTTTGGAAAGGTTTTTATGGTGATAGTTCCTCCCGGATCAGTTGCTTGATATGCATTATAAATAATGTTATAAATTGCCTGTTCTAACTTCGAAGCGTTTGCCCATACCAGCGGCAAATCAGGCGCTAATGCTTTATGCAGTCCTATCCTTTTTTTCCTGATGGTAAATTCGGTCAGACTTATCACACGCTTTGTAATAGTATTTAATTCAACAGTCGCGCATTCGCTTGAACTTTGTCGTGAAAAAGCAAGCAGGTCTCCGGTGATTTTTCCAACACGCGTGGCATGCCTGTACAGCACATCCAAATCTTTCCGAATTTTTTCTATCTGCCCTTTTTCAACTGCCTTCTTTATAAGTTCCAGTCGAGTTAAGATGATTGAAACAGGATTATTGACTTCATGTGCTACGCCCGCTGCGAGAAGACCTATGGCAGCCATTTTTTCCGCCTGCATAAGTTTGTGCTCCACCTGTCTGATCCGTTTGGACCGCTCCTCGACTTTTTTCTCTAATGAGTCATTGTATTCCTTTAAAGATTCAGCCATCATGTTGTATGCATTCGCCAGCGACTCAATTTCATCGTGCGATCTTATGTTTAACCTGTAGTTTAACCTGTGCTGTCGAATATTTTCCACCCCTCTTTGTAATTTCCCCAGGTTGCGTGTAAGCGTTCTGGATACTCCAACTGCAACAACGATGCACAATAAAAACGCCCCCACAGCGCCGACTAAATATTTATTCTTTATTTTGTTTAATCGCTCGGTAATTTTTGATCGGGGTTGCCGGTCATACACGACATAAAACAGTTCACTATTGCCTATCTGCGGATATATTGTACTATACGCAAACAGGTTTCTCTCTTTGTCATCAATGATCCCCCTTCTGCCTGATAGGATTTGCTCAGCTACTTGATAGGAAAATTCATCGTTGACGTTTTTTGGAAGTGGTTCCGGTGGTATGCTTTCTTTTTGCTCCAAAAATGGATTAAAAATGTAATTACCTTTGTGGAACGTCAAAGCAGCAGGCCTTTTTTGTTCCAGCGATGTGTGGCTCAAAACATAATAAATTTCAGATCCATTCAGGTCAACATAAATTATACCGACTGGTTTACCGTTTCTGTCAAACACTTTCGTTGCATATCGGATTAAAGTCACTCCGCGAAGATCCCTGTTCGGATCGACAGTAATTCTCATGGGTATTGCAGCTACTCCGTAACCCTCTTGCCGGGCGGCTTCAACAAAATGAGTAGAGGTCACCCTGTTTCGTTTTTGATGCTCTTTCAGCAAAAATACCTGGCCGCTGTTTTTAAAGGCTTCGACAATCTCGCTGCCGTATGCATCAAGAAAGCCAATACGTGAATAGCCTTCCTTCACAGATAAAAAAAGTTTAAACTCTCGTTCAACCAGGGATTTCCAATAGGATGGTGCATCAAATTCAACCTTATTTTTAGGGTTAGGAACGTCCGGCATCATTTGCATCACAAAACTGGCGCGAAGGTAATTTATGTCCGCGTGAACATTGCTGAATATCCTTTCAATATCTTTTGCCCTCGTTTCACAATTCAGGAAAATCATTCTCAACGTCTCATCCAGAACAGATGATTTTGCCGCTTCGAGATCCTGGTACCCGAAATAGCCGATCGGAATAAATGCCACAATCAATAGCGCTATAGAAAATTTTTTCCAAATCCGGTTGAACATTTTGCTTCTTCACCCTCTTTTCTCATGAGTTAACACTCCGGCTATTTTAATATCAACGTCTTTCACACATCGAAAACCAATAATATGGCTAACGGCATTTTTCGGAATGTACTCTCTGTGCGCTGTTCTGGCGTTAATGGAAAGATCGACCCAGGATCCTCCTTTTACGATTAGCATTGACGGCGTATCAGGCGCAGCGGTCGACGTCCATTCCCTTACATTGCCTGCCATGTCATGCACTCCGTAAGGGCTGGAATCACCCTGAGCAAGCTCAACTTTATTGGCGTAAAAGATAGAACTTAACGCCTTTAACAGAAATTGCATGTCCGACTCTGCCGTTACCGCTTTGTAAGGGTCGAAACTATCGCCCCAGGGGAAAACCCTGCCGTCGGTGCCACGAGCCGCCTTTTCCCATTCTTCTTCAGTGGGCAGCCGTTTGCCTTTCCACTTCGCATAAGCTGCCGCATCTATCTGGGACACAAACAAAACAGGGAAGTCCTTTTTCCCGCTCTTGAACCTTGCCCCTTCCCAATGTCTTGGGGTGTTATGACCTGTTGCCCTGATAAACTGCATGTACTCTTTATTTGTCACCTCGTGACGGTCAATATAAAAGGATTTGACAAACACTTTTCTTTTCGGCGTCTCCGCTTCAAAGGGATAGTCCTTATACATTTCCTTTTTCCCAAAAGTGTCTTTCAATGCCTCCACCTCATCACCTGAGCTGCCCATCAAAAACTCGCCCTCAGGGATCAGAACCATCCCTTCTGTCACAATTGAACCGGTTGTATGTCCGGCATGGACGAATAAAAAGACAGACACTCCAAGAATCGATACAACTCCAATCAGCTTTCTCATAACAACTCCTTTACCCTATTGACCGCACTCATTAAATACACAACCCCCTCCAGACTGTCCGAAAACGGTAGATTTGTCATTTCGACTGAAAGGAGAAATCTTTAACTACTATATGATCAATGGCTTAAGATTTCTCGCTCTGCTCGAAATGACAGGTACAGGCAGTTTTCAGACAGCCTGACTATTCCCTTTGAAGCCCCCTTTTGTTAAATTTGAACATCGAACACTAAACGTCCAACGTTAAACATAAAAAATTCTCAGTTCAAAGTTCGATGTTTTATTTCGATAAGGGCTGTAAAAAAATATGTGATATGCACTACATGCCGAGACTATGCAATAAAAGGGCCTAAACCGGCCAGTGGTCGGAACCAAAAAGGGCTGCTGCCCTGTGCAGGACATTAAAAATTTTCTGCCATGAAAAAATACGAATTTAAGTGATAACAGACTAAAGAAGTCCTCCGGCAGGGTTTTCCCCTATGTTTGGTACCAATTATTGCAAATTTGTCCTGCAATATCAAGATTAATTTTTATAGGAAAAATCCTTATGGAGTCATGGATATGAACGGTAATGTATGGAAATGGAAGGCAGTTTTGATTGAAGCTCCCCGCAACAAGCAGCGGGGAATGCGCTCGCTAAACACTTTCAGGATTTCTAATGCGCTCGCAGTGCGGTCAATTTTAATTCAGCGTTTTTTACGCATCGAAAACCAATAATATGGCTAACGCTATTTTTCGGAATGTACTCTCTGTGCGCCGCCCTGGCGTTAATGGAGAGATCGACCCAGGAAGCCCCTTTTACGATTACCATCAACGGCGTATCAGGCGCAGCGGTCGACGTCCATTCCCTTACATTGCCTGCCATGTCACGCACTCCGTAGGGGCTGAAATCATCCGGAGCAAGTTCAACCCTATTGGCGGAGTTGACGGCACATACTGCGCCTAAAATAAGACGGAGATCCGAATCCGCGGTTACTGCTTTATATGGATCAAATTTATTCCCCCAGGGAAATATACGACCTTTGGCCCCGCGAGCGGCTTTCTCCCATTCTTCCTCAGTCGGCAGCCGTTTACCCGCCCACTTTGCATAAGCGGCTGCATCTTCCTGGGAAACATACAAAACCGGATAGTCGCCTTTTCCAGAATTGTACATTCCTCCTTGCCAATGCCTTGGAGGTTTGTGACCGGTCTCCTTTATAAACTGCGCGTATTTTTTATTTGTTACCTCGTGGCGGTCAATGTAAAAGGATTTGACAAACACTTTTCTTTTCGGCGTCTCTTCTTCAAAGGGATAGTCACTATACAACTCCCTTTTCCCAAAAGTGTCTTTCAATGCCTTCACCTCATCACCTGAACTGCCCATCAAAAACTCGCCTGCTGGAATGAGAATCATTTGTTCTGTCTCAATTGAACCGATTGTATATCCAGTATGAACAAATAAAAGGATGGACACTGGGAATAAAAATACGATACTAACTATTATTCTCATGAAGGCTCCTTTTCACTGACAAAGTCATATTTGCCATCTGATTTCATCATTTCAGATATAAAAGGCTCTTTAATCACTTCTCCTGTCTCAGTCATGCTTGTTTTTCCTGTTACGCCTTTGAAATCCCTGGTCGACAAAAGCGCTGCCCGCACATGGCTGGGCCGAAGTGACTCAGCCCTGCTGATCGCATCCGATAAAATATAAACAACGTCATAACTCAACGCTGCAAACCGCGACGGTGTGCTTCCAAACCGTGCCTTGTAATCTGCTACGAAATTACGCACTTTCGGATTCCTGGAATTTTCATCGAAACCACTGTATATCAGTGTTCCAAGGGCCTTTTTTCCTAAAGACACAAAATCAGGGATATCGATATCCTCCGACCCGATCAAAGGGATATCGATATCCTGTTTTCTCATTGCAGCGATCAGTTCACGAGCCTCTTTCCCCTCGCCGGTAAAAATAATTGCGTCTGGAGTATTTTTCTTCAACTTTGCGATCTGTTGGGCGATATCGGATTCCTCTCTCGAGATGTTACTCATTGCCCCTGAATAGAAATAAAGCTCATGTGAGATGCCGAGGTTCTGGTTCATCAATTCCGATTTGAACACTGCCGTAAGGTTAATAGAATAATCATTGACCAGCGAACTGAACAATGCGAAAGTTTTCCATTTTTTGTTCTTTATGATATAGTCAATGAGAAATTTTACGCCATGCGTATCATTCAGCGTATTGCGGAAATTATAGGGGCCTGTATCTCCCAGCCTGCGGCGGGAACCGGCGGATACCATGATAAGCTGATAATCATTAATCATCTTATTTGCTGAAAAGCTCACCTCCCCTGTGGCCGCGCCAACCACCGCTAAAACTTTCCGATCTATGAACGCTTCTACACCGCTCAGAGTCCCCGGAATGGTTCCTTTTGTATCATACACCAAAAGCTCGAATTTTTTGCCATTAATTCCTCCCTGTGCGTCGATTTCATCCGAGGCCAGTTCGGCGCCGTTCGATGTTTCATTGCCATAGTATTCCAATTCACCGGTCAGCGGACCAAGTACGGCTATCATCGGAGCTCTTGGCTTTTCTCTGGCAATTTCCGCCTCGGTCTTTTCACCAAAACCATGAACCGCAGGAGCGACATCCAATTCTCCTGCATCTTCGACCGGAGTCTTCACCGGATCCTTCACCAGTTCCTGAAATTCTTTTTCACGTTGCGCGCGACGTACGGCAATATCAGGTACGGGCATTTCACCTATCTTCCTTTTTTCTTCTGTTGAAAGCTCGGCTTTGTCTTCGCTGCAGCCGGTTGGAAATATCAGGGATGATAAAATTAAAATAGTTGCAAGAAAATATGTGATATGTATAATAGGTAATCTCATATTTTTTAAAAGATTTAAACAGCTATTAACAACAACATCTTTAATTTTAAATAACTTCATCTTGTTGTTTGGCCTGATTATTGCGTATTTTAATTTATCCATTTTACTTTCAAATATTATACTCTGTCAATTTTTTTTTT